>Ga0308411_10003160_pt1 | contig 11022 bp, 6 predicted proteins | sample HotsprottomLayer_2_FD_203530 | JGI IMG/M metagenome (GOLD analysis project Ga0308411, IMG submission 203530) | Hot spring phototrophic mat microbial communities from Octopus Spring, Yellowstone National Park, Wyoming, United States -... | ecosystem: Environmental > Aquatic > Thermal springs >... | reverse complement strand
TGAAGTAACTTTAAAAAAAATTGAAAATCTACGAAAAGAACAAACAAAAATTCTTGATGAAAAAAATAACTTGATTTCACAGAATACTAAAAACGCAAAAGGTTTTAGACAAACGACAAGTTATGAATTTATATCAAAAGCATTAAACAATATTATTTCGCCTGAGCTGATTGAGATAATAATAATAATCTTTATGGCAATTTTTATAGATTTGATACCACCGTTGACATTGTATGGCGTCATAGTAGATAGTGAACTTATTTTTGTAAAAACTTTAAGTGAAACTGAGAAACTCAAAAAGCTTAAAATGGAAGAAGTATTAATAAACGATGACCAGAGTGAAATACAGAAAAAATTTACTTTTAACCCCGAAATAAAACTTAAACAGGAAAGTAAAGTTGAGCTTTTTTCTCTATCTGAAAAAATGAAACCACATTATGAAAAAATTATACACTTGAAAAATAATAAAGATAAAATTAGCAAGAATGATATTATAAATGCACTAAAAGATTTTGTAATATTTTTATTTAACGGAGAGGAAAATCCTGAGAAACTAAAAACACAAAACGAGTGTTTCAAAATTTTTGGAACTACTTTAACAACACAGTTTTTCTCTGTTTTGCGAGAAATAAAGGATAATTATAATAGGGGGATATTAGAGTTTAAAAGAGGTAAAAATGGTGGATTAGTGTATAATTATCCCTTAAGCACTATTTTAGAAATAATAGACAATTCATTTTTTTTTGACGAAAAGAATAAAGAAGATACGCAAGCTAAAATAATAAAGTTTGTTGCTAAATAATTTTTTTTGAAAAACTCTTGACAAAAATTAGAAGATATGTTATACTTAAAACATCATAAAGATGATTTTAGCTCCCAATTATGGGGTCTAAATAAAAGTAATAATAAAAGTAGATTTTTTTTTTTGTTAGTATTAGCCGCCAATTGTGGGGTTGAAAAGTAAAGAAAATTATTCTATTTTATCCTACCTAGCCGGAGGGAGGATTTTCTTGAGGAACTCACCGCTTCCACTCCTGTGAAGGAGTGGAAGTGTTTTTACTTTTGTGATGAAAGAGTTTATAGTCTACCTATAAGGAGTTGAAAGACATCTGGGATAATCCCATAAAAAAAGTTTAGCCTACCTATAAGGAATCGGAACAATATTTATGTTCGGGGTTATCCCAGTTTTTAGCCTACCTATAAGGATTTGAACTTTTTATCTACTTTCGGTAAGCGAACAATTTCACCGCTGACTTACACTTGACATAATTTGACATTACCAGCAATAATGTCAAGAAACAGCATCTCTGTGAGATTTCTTTCAGACTTACCCAACACACTATTCCGTAAACTTTTTATAAGCTTACAGAATTTGTAATTCGATTCTAATCTTAATAGCAGGGAGAGTTTCTGCTTCACAGCATAATGGCTTTTTTTAGTTTTTCAATATTGAATACTGGCTTCCACCTGAATATGCTCCTTAGGCTTAACTTTGAATTGTCTCGACCCAACTCTTTTTAGTCTGCATTTTATTCCCACTTTGTAGGAGGCAGAGACTTCTTGCAAAAATTAGGTTAAAAGACTCTACTTCCGTTAAGTGTAATTACAGGAAGTAGAATTTTGTAAACAAAAATTAAATTTAAAGTTTTTTACACAGAACTTAGCCGAAAGACATGACATTAGTCACAGGAATGAAGGCTTATTAAATACTTGACACTTATATTATAAGAACCTGCTGGCTTTAGCCACGCAGAGTTTCAGATAAATTTTTCAACTCTTTTCAAAAACTCACAAGCTCATTGGTATAAAAATTTGTGTTACCACTATTGATAATTGTTGTAAAAATTGCTATCCCTAAAAAAGAACTTTTTTCAACATTCATCGTAGAATAAACAAAAAGATTATTTTTATTCTCTAATTCTGAATTTTTAATACTTGTCTTGGTTTTAAACATAAATGTTAAATCGGCTATAACATTATTCAAAACTATATTCGTAGAATTAAATATTTGAATATCAAAAAGCACATTAACGTTTTTTATTTCAATTTCAAAACAATTACTTAGTATAATATTTCCCATAAAAGTTTGATTGAAGTCAATACTTTTTTTATTTACATTTTCAAGCATTAAGTAATAATTTGTATTCTGAACTACAAAAATATTACTTACATTTTGCTTTAGAGCTTCTTCTATAGTTTCAAATGTTGTCTTATTGTCAAAGTTAAAACAATCAACATAAACTATATTAGAATTAGATATAGATGGAGACTGTATATTATTTGTATTTTTTTTTGATATTGATATTGCTTCTTCTAAAAAATTATCTATACTACAGGAAAGAGTTAAAAAAAAAGAAAATAAAAATAACTTCCTTTTTATATGCACAAATTAACTCCTTCAAAATAAAGTTTTAGGTTTTTCTTCTTCAGGATAAAGTTTTTGAACATCTGCTCTTGCAACTTTTATAGCATTAGCAAATCCTTCTAATTCTACATTGTTAAGTTTAGTTTTTTCTCCTTTTAGATAACTTTGTAAATCTTTTTTGAAATCATCAAAGTCGTTATACCCTTCAAAAATTCCAGTTTTACTCGATTGGTCAAAGGGATTTTTTTTCGATTGGTCAAAAACATTTTTAAGATAATCGAAAGTATTATCATTACTATCTTCTATATTTCTCATTAGCCCTTTCATTAATTCATCATACGATATGCTTTGAGATTCAGAAGTGTTTGCACTAATTGATGCACTTCCACCAATAGGTAACCCACCTCCATCTACTCCTATTTTTCCTACTATACCTTTAGAGGTATTTTCACTTTTTTCTTTATAGAAAGAAACTCCTTTAAAATAAGTTTTTTGTATTGTTTCTGCTAGGGTTCTTATATAACCAGGCTTTTCAACCTGAATTCTCTGTTGAAAAGCAGAAATTGCTCCAAACTTTTCTTTTGTTTTTGCAAATTCATCATAATTAATAAAAGATGAAAGTTCACCAAAAAACTGGTTATATTGCCCAGCATTAAGTAAAGCAGATCCTTCTCGAGAAAACTTTGCTTCGTCATGCGTTCTAAAATACTCATTCGATGTTTTATATGAACCTAAATTCCCAAATTTTTCTTTTAAATATCCTTTTAAATTTTCGCTTCCATGTTCATAAGCTGATCGTAACGCATAAAATAATTGACTGTTTGCTTCATGACTATATGCACCAATAACATTCGTTCCTTGAGAAAAAGTGTCAATCGAAGTATTATCTATTTGTTTCGATAAAATAGTAGTATTCATAAAACTACTGCTATCATATTGCATATTTCCTTTTATCATTTCTCCGTATTCATCTCCTCTAATATTTTCTGAACTTCCCTGTAATAAATTTCCTGCAAGTGTCCCGTTAAATAAAAACATAACTGTGGCTAATAATGAAGGATAAAGTAAGGTTAAGATTAAAGGATAAACCGAAAAACTTGCTAGTATTCCTTCCATTTGTTTTGGATTAGCAGCAAACGGGATAAAAGCAATTGCTTTTTGTAAATCATTCTGAACAAAAATAAAAAAGATAAAATCTATTATTCTTAATAAAATAATCCATACAGAATAAGCAACATATGATAATATATACCTAAAGAAAATTCCAACACCTTTTCTAAATAAGACAAGAGGATATATAAAAGGGTAAAGTAAAATTGTTATAATAAGATAAATATCTATCATCTTTTGAGAAAAAAAACTCATAGTTTTATATTCAAGAAAAGAACTTCTTCTTTTTGACATTATTGATGTCATTTGTAAAAAGCTCTGTTCTAGATTGTTATCATCTAAAACCTGTGATATTGGAGAATAAGAGTTAGCAAACACAGTAGCAAATAAAATATCCTTTGCACTTCCCCCTTTGTATGCATATCCGATTAACTTCGTATAATCGGCACTTTCTTCTGCTTCTTGTTTCATTTTTGCGTCAATCTCGTTTTGAATATCATTTTTCAATTCATTATAAATTTGATTGAATGTAATAATCTGTTCATAGTATTCATCTTCTGCCTTTACCAATACATAGTTATTACTCCAGTCGTAAGCACGAAATTTTAAAAAACCTCCTTCTTCTATCTTTGAAATGTTCTCAAGAATATAATAAATATTGTTTTCATTTATTTTTTTTGAAATAAGATTTTTTTCTATAATTCCAGAATTAACTAAAAAGTTCATAAACCCTTCAAATTTTTTTTGTGTTAATGATGATAACAAATCTTTATTTAATGTGAATATATCTTTAATAGCATTTAAATTTTTAGGTAAGTTTTTTTCAATATCTGCTCCTGCATAGAGATGTTTTTCTAGATATAATAACTTTTCTACCATAATTGTAAGTCTTTGAAAAACGGAAATCAAAAAATTTAACGCTACAGGCATTTGTAGATAGGTTTGTATTGTTTTTTCTGGAGTTAAAGAAACCCCCATTTCATCATTTATAACTGGCTTTGTTGCGATTGTAACCCTTTGTGAAAAAGAAAAAATTAAAACAATAAGTAATCTGATTGTAATTGACTTTGCTTTTTCTTTGAAATCTCTTGATAATAAGGAACTATAAAACATAATAAAAAATATTAACAGAATTAAAGATAACGAGTAATAAGAAAAAAATAATTGATAAATTATGGCAATAACATCAAAAATCGATTTAAAACTTTCTAAAGAATTTTCAAGATAAATACTCATTTTTTTGCTCCTTTTGTCTTTTGTTTTTATTTGCTTTTTGTTTTGATTGGCTTGATTTTTCTCTTCTTGGTATTTTTTTTGCTTTTTCTTCTGGTGTTTCGAGTTGCTTATCTGGTAATAATCCTTCTTCTATTATCTCTTTTGTTTTTTTGTTTACTTTTTTTGTTTGATCAATAATATCTTCTACAACAATATTTAAATAGTCTCCTAATTTACCTTTGATTGTAAATTCAGTAGGGGAAACACTATTTAGTATCTTTTCTCTTTCTATATAATTTTTCACAAAGTTAACATTATTTACTGCAAGATTTACAAAAGCCATAGCCTCTCTACTTTTTTGTATTCGTTCAGCAAATTTTTCGGGTTTTAAATAGTCTAATAGACCCATAATTGTTTCTTTATTGTTTAAATTGTTTAGTTGCACCCCCGCTAATTTTAAAACTCTTTCAATTTGTTCATAAGTAACATCCATTTCATATGTAGTATAATATGCTTCTCTTATTAATTCAATAATATTACCATTGAATTCAAATTTTTTCTCTCCAGTTGCTACTTCTTCAAAAAATTTTTCTCCAACTTTATTTCTAACTGCTATGCTAAGATTCTTTAAGAAAACAGGATCAGTTAAATCTGAAGCAAAAGAATTTACTTCGTCAACATCAAAATCCTTGAAAAATTTATATTTATCTTTATAAAAAACACAGAATTTGTCTGAAATTTTAGATAAAACTTCTTCTTCTTTTTTGTTTCTTAATTCTATCACTTCGTCATCTGAAAAACCTATTTGTTTTAATATATTTTCTTTTGTTAAAGGTTTAATTAACCATCCTTGTTTTACTACCTCTCTTGCAAAATCCATAGCAAGGGATTGTATATCTACTTCTGTTTTACCGTATTTTTCAAGAGCATCAAATATATCAATTTCTTTGTCATTATCTTTAATTTTTATTAACTTATTTAAGTTATTAACTATTTCATTTATTTCCTCTTTTGTCTCCAGTTGTTTTCCAAGTGATTGTTTTAATGTGTCTACAAAAAATCCTGTTGGTAAAAAATATCTTTCTTCTAAAGCCCTTATTAATGTGTCACTTTCAAATATCTTATGTATTAGTAATCTACTTTTTTCACTATTAGTTAAGTTACCCCAACCAGGATTGTTTGCTAACTCTAAAATTATTTTTTGTGTGTCTAAAAATAACATATCAATGTTAAGTGAATCTGTTTTTCCGTAATTTTTTTGTGTTGAAGCACTAACCTTAGCAACACCAAGGTTTAATCCTGTCTCAACAGAAAAATCACTGTTCCTATCAACTCGTCTTCTGCCGGTCCCTTGAGCCGGTAAAACAGAAATTAAACTTTCCGTAAGAACGTTTGCTAATGTTTTTACTGAACTTACTTCATGCCCAAATCTTATCTTGTTAGTTGATCCTTCTATAAAACCAAGTTTCTGATTTGTTGTAAGATAACTTCCAATGTTATCATACGAAGATAATCCACCAAAAGTAGCCCTCATTCCAACACCAGACTGCAAAGCTAAAAAGTTTCTTGCAAATTGTGCATCAGACCTTGCATTTGAAAGTTCTAAAACATTTGCCCCAGAATTTTTATACGCTTCTCTTGCATATTTTAGTTCTTCTCCAGTCATTCCTCCATATGACCTTGTTCCTCGTGAATAATTACCAATTGAAACTGTATTTATAGATGTATTATTAATACTTGTTGTATTAAACGATATATTATCAAAATTATAATTTCTTTTTACAGCTAAAGCCGAATCTACCCCAAATCTTCCAAATATAACATTTAGGTTATTAATACCAACACTTGCAAAAGTTCCATTAAATAACCACATTACTATTCCCAGAAGAGACATATAAGTTGTTATGAATATATAACTATAAACACTATAAGTTGATGAAAGTTGTTCTGTGATGTTTTTATTTAATCCAAGCATTATAAAACCAATGTTTTTTTGTGTTTCACCTTCTACCATAATAGAAATAATTAAATCTACTACGTTTATAAGAATAATCCAAACGTAATATCCCAAGAAAGACATCAAATATCTTATATAAAAAGGAATTGTTCTTTGAAATAAAACAAAATAGCACATCAAAGGAGAAAGAAGTAATAAAAATAATATGTATATATCACGCATACTTGAAGATAAAAATTTAGTTATTTTATATTCAGCCTTAGCTGACTTCAATTTTTCTTGTAGTGAAGTTTGAATAAAAAAGTTTTGCTCTAAACTGGTTGTTTTGAATAGTCCCATCGAATTAATAATACTTGAGGCAACAAGCAAATCTTCAACAGAACTTATTATTTTACTACTTCCTGTTGCAGTTTTAATTATATCAACATAGCTATTTAACATTTGCATTCTTTTACTAAATTCTTCTTCACCAAATTGTTTTTTTAGGTTGTCTTTAATGTTTTGAATAATTAAAGGATATAAAACTTGTTTATAGAAATCTCCTGCATTATATTCAATTTCTCCATAAAGAACCTCATTATATCTTTTTCTTCTCACTTCAACTAAAGGAGGACAAAAAACAACTTTTTCTGTTGATTGTTCATAAATTTTATTGAGTAAATAAAATATGTTTTTATTGTTTAAATCTTCATCTGTTGGGTGTGTCACTTTATACTTTTCTAAATCCTCAATAAAAATAGCTGAAAATTGAGAAAAAAGCTTTTGTTTTTCCGGAGAAAGACTTAAAAAACTTTGCTCAAACATTTTTAAATTATTTTGCATTGCTTCATAAACATTATTATCATTATTAGAATAAAGTTGTGATTGAATTTTTATAAGTTTTTTAATCATATATTCAATATTTTGAAAAACGCTAATTATTAATCCGTTTATTATCGATATTTTATAACTTGTGTTTATTGCTTGCGAAAAATTTCCTTCAATATAATCTGAACTTTTTATAATTTTTACGTTTTGAACAGGAATTTGTATTAGGGAAAATATTACTACCATCACAATGAACTTTATAATATCAAGTCGACCAGAAAGTAAAGAAGCTTCAAGTCTAATTATTATAATAAGAATTGCTATGAATAAAAAAGTTTGATAGTTAATTCCCAAAAGTAAATCTGAAAATACTTTTAAAAATTCAAAAATAAGTGAAAAAGCTTGTGGATCATTATTCACTATTAAGAACATCTATCGCCTTCTTTAAATTCATTTGTTTTGTATTCTTTAAATCATCAGGTAAAGAAAATATTTCACTAAACTCTTTATAAGTTGCAATAACAAAATCCTTTATAGCTAAAAAACAGTCTTGTGAGTTCCTATTTTCTATTGGTAATTTATCAAAATAGCCATCTCGATTGACAATATAAGCTGATGGAACTTTTATGGATTCTGATACAGCAGTAGCAAAAGCTCCTTTATTATCTAAAATGATTCTTCTTGCATTTTCTTTAATGAGAGGTGGTAAAATTTCTTCTATTTTTTCATTCGGAATTTTAATTGTAAATACGATATAGTATGTTAAGTTATATGCTTTTGTAATATTGTATTCTAAAAAGTCAAAAATTCTTAAGTTATTTACATCTAGTTGGTTGGTTGATATAAAAGCAAAAATATAAAGTTCATCTTTTTTTTGTTCAACTGGATTAAAGTAAATTAAAGGTTCTAATTCATTGAGTTTTTCTTTTGTATATTTTTTAGCATATGTAATCATTAGAATCTGCCATTTCACGAGTTCCTGATTGAGTTCAACAAGTTTTTTATAATTTTCATATGTAGGTTCAGTTAAAAAAATCTCTCTTTGATTACTAATTTCTTGACTTAACTCTTTTATATTTCTTAACTTATATATATTGTAATTTGTTATTTTATTTATGTTTGTTGATTGATACTGGTCGTAATAATAGAATCCTCTTTCTCCTTCATGTTTTTTCGTTTTTTTTATGCTCTGTTTTGCATAAGAAACACCTATTATTAAAATTAAAGTCAAAATAAACAATGTTTTGCCTATTTTACTAGTTTTTATCATAACTTTCCTCCTAAACAAGTTGGTTCTGTAAAGTGTTTTTTATATGAAATATATCTGTCTTCGGCTTCATATATGAATAAATGTATAATGACTGTAATGGGTTGTTATTTTTGCAATACCCCCATTTTAATAAAATTTATCATCTCTTCGATTGACAAATCATTACTAAATTCAGCAAATCTTCGTCTAACTTCTTCTTCAAAAATTTCTACCGCTGTTTTTTCTTTTCCTGTCCTTTCATCTATTATTGAAAGTCCAGATAACAAGTTAATACAATTTACATAACTTTTATAGATTGCATTATAAAACAAAATTTTACATTTTTCGTTAAGACTTAAAGTTGCATAGTAACGGTCAAAATAACTATAAACAGATTCCCCGTTTTCTAATTGCCCTTTATTATTTAAAGGATAAAGCAAATATGAACGAAAAGCAACATCAAGCATTCCTTTAAATGTTTTTATTACTTGCACACTTCCCGTTTCCTGAGATGGAATGTTATACTTATACCCTAAAAAGTCTAAAACTACACTATATTTTGTGTCTCCATCCAGTAACTTATAAAATTCAACTCTATAAGGATATGCAAATTCTGGAGTTTTTAATTCTCTTACATCTTTTGTTATTTCCTTCATAGTTTTATCAATGTCATCGATAGCTGAAAAAAGTTTGTTCCTTCTTATATTGTTTGAGACTTGTGAATTTGGTTGATTTTTGGGACTTAAATATACATACCAGCTTCTTAATATGTTATATCTCTCTCTCCTTATGGTTCCTGTAAGTTCAGAAAAATTATCGTATGCTTTAACCATACTTCCTAACACATCTACCCCTGAATAGGTTCTTACCCATGTGTTTATAGCTTCCTGACCTGATAAAAAACCTACATAAGCCATAAAAACTAATAATAAGTTAACATCAGAGAAGATATCGATAAAATCTTCAAACGGTTTTTTAAACCTGTATAAAAGAGCTTGACTATATTCATCAGGGTTTAGATTCCAATCCATTGTTAATCCAAGAGGTGTATCATTAAAAGATAAAGGTTGAGGAAATTCCCTAACATGCTCTCTGTATAGCCCTGCATCTTTATGGATAGTAACGCTACCTTTTAAACCCTGTTTAGAGACAGAAGAACTAACAACAATACTGGATTGTAATTTTTCTGAATATTTTTTCATGAAAATTTCAAATTCCGTCAAAGCATAAAGTTTAATGCATATTAAAAATAAACCTAAAAATACTTTCTTCATTTTTTATCCTCCTTTTTCTTCAAGTTTTATTGGTCTAAATAACCCTATAAACGCTCTGGGGTTTCAGCAATTCTTCGTAGCAGTTCTTTTTTTTCACCTTCAAATATGTGTTTATTTAGAATTGCACAAAATTTGTCATAGTTCATTTTAATTTCTCCAAGTTCATGTAATTGTTTACATATTTTTTAGTTGGATAAGGACTATCCATTATTCTTAGCGGATACTTAAATCTCTCTTCTATGCCTTTTGCATACTTGGGGTTGATTTCTATCATTACAAAATTTCTTTTTAACGCTTGAGCAACAAATCCTGTTGTTCCTGTTCCAGCTAAAGGGTCTAAAACTAAATCCCCTTCTTTTGTGGTTGTAAGAATAACCCTTTTAAGAAGTTCTATTGGTTTTTGCGTAGAATGTAATTTTTTACCGTCATCATTTTTAAGCCTTTCACTCCCATTACAAATTGGTGATATCCAAACATTTGCTCTCACTTTACCGATACCAAATTCTTTTGCATATTCTTTATTAAAAGTATACTTTTTAACATTTTTATCTTTTACTGCCCAAATTAAAATTTCTGTAGCATTCGTAAATCTTACGCCTAACCAATTTGGCATAGGATTAGTCTTCACCCAAATTACATCATTAAGTATCCAGTAGCCTAAATCTTGCATAATCTTTCCAATTCTAAAAATACTGTGATAAGTTGCAATAACCCATATAGTAGCAGAAGGTTTCATTACCCTTTTTATTTCGATAAGTAACCTTGTAATAAATTCATCATATTCTTTAAATGAAGAAAATTTATCCCATTCGTCATTTACTCCATCAACCACTGTTTTTACCGTCCATCGCCTTAATTCTTTTTTCGGTAGTTGTAAGAAATATGGTGGGTCAATAAAAACCAAATCAAAAGTTTCATCATTTATTTTTTTTAGCACCTCAAAAGTATCTCCTAAAATAACTTTATTTTTAATTTCTTCAATTTGATAATTTTCCTGTCCCTCTTTGTCTTCTATTATGAGGTTTATACTAAAATCTAAGTTAGC
>Ga0308411_10003159_pt1 | contig 11024 bp, 6 predicted proteins | sample HotsprottomLayer_2_FD_203530 | JGI IMG/M metagenome (GOLD analysis project Ga0308411, IMG submission 203530) | Hot spring phototrophic mat microbial communities from Octopus Spring, Yellowstone National Park, Wyoming, United States -... | ecosystem: Environmental > Aquatic > Thermal springs >... | reverse complement strand
CGGCCCCGTTGGCGAACACGATCGCGACGAGGAGCACGCCGGTCAAAATCGCGCAGGCGCGGTTGACCCGTCGCCCGGCAGCGAGGAGGCGTTCGTGGAGCGTGGTCATATCGAGGCTCGGCCGTTCGGTCCCCGGTCCCGCCCGGCCGCCCGGTCTCGCCGGCGCCGGCGGCCATCCGCGCTCCTGGCTGCCTCGGCTGGCCGTCCTGGCCTCAGTTGAGCGACTTCACGGCGTCGTAGACCGCTTGTGAGAGCAGGTTGTCCTTGACCAACGACTCGTAGAACGGCTCGAGCTTGCGCCGGAAGGTGGTGGTGTCCACGGCAATGACCTCGGCCTTATTTGCGGCCTTCATGAAGTCGATGTCGCCTTGGGCACGGTCCAGGGTGGTTTTCGCGTAGACCTTCCCGGCCTCGTTCGCGGCGCGCACCAGGAGCTGCTGGTGCTCGGGCTTGAGCTTTTGCCAGATCTTCTCACTGATGGTGATCGGCCAAGTCTGCGGGTATTCCTTGATCTCGGTGATGTACGGAGCGACCTCGGTGAACTTCATCGACCGCACCAGCGCGAGCGGCGCGGTCACCGCGTTTACCACCCCCTGCCGGATTCCGAGGTAGGTCTCGGTCCAGGCAATTTGGACTGGCACTGAGCCGAGCGCCTTCCACGCGCGGATGTAGACGTCGTTAGGGAATACGCGCAGCTTCAGCCCGTTGACGTCGTCGACCGTGCGAACGGGTCTGGACGAGACCAGGACTCGATACGGGCCACGATCGGCGTTGTACTCGGTGGAAAGGACGCGGATCCCGCGGTCGAGCAGCTTCTTTTCGGCGCCCTTGAACACCTCGCTGCGCAGGTACTTGCGCAACGCGTCGTGGTTTGGGATCAGGTACGGGATCGAGATGGCGTTGATCTCCTGCGGCACGATCTGCGCGTAGTACTCGAGCGCGCCGCTGTACAGGTCGAGCGACCCGGTCATCAGGCTCTCGAGCGCCGTGTCGGGTTTGCCGAGCGCGTCCTGTAGATGAATGGCGATCTGCAGTTCGCCCTTGGAGCCTTCCTCAACCAGCTTCTTAAACTGGAGGAGCGCGACTTCCTCGGGGCTGCCCGGCCCGAGCGACTCGTTGAGCTTCAGCACGCGCTGCGCCTGGGCGCCGGCAGTGAGAAAGACCGACAGCAGCAGCGCAGCAAGGATTCGCAAGGTGTCTTTCATCGCGTCACCCTCCTGAACCGTGGACCCTTGCTCGTCGGGCGATGGCGCTCGTCCGGCGAACGCCGAGGGAGTCTAGGGAGCGTGAGGTATCATGTCCAATTATGGCTATTGATGTAATTTGATAAAAGACAAGCATGTTAGGCGGGCTCCACCCGAAGCAGCTCGAGGCGTTTTACTGGATCGCCTGGACCGGTAGCTTTTCCGCTGCGGCCGCGCGCCTGCACACCACCCAGCCGGCCGTGTCCGCACGGTTGCGCGAGCTCGAGGCGCGCCTGGGCGAAAGGGTGTTCGACCGGTTGCACCGAGGCGCCCGGCTCACGGCCAAGGGCCGCGAGCTGCTCGTCCTGGTCGAGCGCCTGCTCGCGCTTGACCGCGAGTGGCAGTCGCGTTTGGGCGCGGGTGGGCCCTTCGCCGGCCTGGTCCGGCTCGGCGCGGCGGACACGGTGGCCATGACGGTCGTGCCCACGCTGCTCGCCCGCATAGGCGAGCGCCATCCGAACGTCGACGTCGAGCTGGTGGTCGACCTGAGTATCCACCTGCAGGCCCGGCTGCGCGAAGGCGAGATCGACATCGCCTTCATCGCCGGCGAAATGGGCTCGCCGGACTACACAGTCCGGCCTCTCGGCGAGGTCGAGAACGCGTGGATGTGCAGCCCAGCGCTCGGTTTGCCGCGACGACGGCTGTCGGCCGCGGAACTCGCCCAGCAGCCGGTGCTCACCCACTCACGTGGCTCCCACCTGCACCACATGGTCACCCGCTGGTTCGAGGCCGCCGGCGCGGCGCCGAATCGGCTGCACGGGTGCAACAGCCTGGCCATGATGATCAAGCTCACGGCGGCTGGACTCGGTGTCAGCGTGCTACCGGTCCCGCTGGTGGGCGCCGAGCTCGCTTCCGGCGAGCTGCGGCGGGTGCGGGTCGAGGAGCCTGTCCCGCCGAACCGCTTTGTCGTGACGTGGTCGAGGACCCTGGTGGAGGGGGCGGTTGGGGCGATCGCCGACCTCGCGGTCGAGGTCGCGGCCACCAGCCCCGCATTCTTAGGTGTGGGCCGAGGATCCCGGCGCGTCGCACGCTCGAGAGAGAGTGATCAGGGGCCTGCTCGAAACGGGCCACCCGCGGGCCGGGCGAGATCGGGCGCCCGCGGTGATCCTCGAGTAGAGTAGTAGAGCGCGTCCGCCTCCGCTCCCGGCGGCCAGTCGGCGAGGAAGTCGCGTAGTCAGCGCGCGTCGTCGTAGAGGACGGGGAGCGCCTCGATGAACACCCCGTCGCGCTCGAAACGGTAGAGCGCGTGATGCGGCGAGCATCGAAGGCCGATGCGGGTCATGAGAACCGCAAAGCTCGCCACGGAAGTTCGCGATGCCGGGACGCAAACGATCAGGCTCGCGGGGTGAGCCACTAAAGTGGACATACTCCTTAGCGTCACGACGCTATAGCGCGTTGCTCGTGGAGGAGGACGTATGCAGACCATCGCTTCGGCTCTGGAGGGACTTTCGCTCGGGAAGCCCCAGCGCTTCAGGAATCTCACCGTTTTTCCACTCGTCAGGCCAGGGCAGCCCGCGGTCGATTACCTGACCCTCGACGAGGCGCTCACGCGCCGCGTCGCGCGGGTCACCGAGGTCTCCGAGGCCGGCACCGTCCCGGAGCTGCGGTTCGACAACGAGGCCCCGCAGCCGGTGCTGCTCGTCGACGGCGAGGAGCTCGTCGGCGCCAAGCAGAACCGCGTCCTCAATCTGACGATCCTCGTCGGGGCCGGGAAGTCGGTCCGCATCCCGGTGTCGTGCGTCGAGCAGGGCCGCTGGTCGTACCGTTCGCGCGAGTTCGCGGGAACGAACCGCAGCCTGTTCGCGCGGGCGCGGGCGAAGAAGATGAGCCGCGTCTCCGAGAGCCTCGCGCGCGCCGGCTCCCGGCGCGGCGACCAGGCCGAGGTCTGGTCGGACATCGAGGACAAGTTCTCGGCGATGGCCGCCGACTCTCCGTCGATGGCCATCAGTGATCTCTACGAGGCGGCGCGCGCCCCGATCGACGACTACGTGCGCGCCTTCGAGCCCGCGCCGGATCAGCGCGGCGCGGTCTTCGCCGTGGACGAGCGAATCGTCGGGCTCGAGCTCTTCGACGCGCCGGCGACCTTCGCCAAGCTGTTCGAGAAGCTTGTCCGGAGTTACGCGGTCGATGCGCTCGAGCGCCCGGGCGAGGCCGCGGTGCCGCCGGAGGACGCGGCCCGACGGTTCATCGACCGGATCCGGGCCGCCGCGACCGACCGGTACCCGGCGATCGCCGAGGGCGAGGACCTCCGGCTCTCGGCGCCCGGCCTGGCCGGCGGCGCGCTCTCGGTCGGGGACCGGGTGGTGCATCTTGCGGCCTTCGAGGTGGCGCAGGCGGCCGACGCGTGATCGGATCAGGGGTCGCAACGCCTTTTCGAACTCGCTGAGCGAGAAGCTGTGGGGGTTGCCTCCCTCATGCCAGCTTGACCGCGCATGGTTTCCCGCCTTCGAATAACGCTCTCACCGTGACGCCGAATTCAGGGCATCGTTAGCGGAGCTCTGCAACAGACTGCTAGAGACCTCGCCCAAGGACATGGCCACCTGAAGCTCGAAGACCTCCGCCCGGACGCCGCCGTCCGGGGCCTTCTGCCCGACGGCACGGTGACCGTCGTGAGCGTGCAATGGCACGGCTCGGACGCGCTCACCCTCATCTACCGCGCGCCGAACGGGCGGGTCGCGGAGGAGATCCTCTACCGGCACGACGAACCGCGGCTCGAGGTGCTCGAGCAGGGGCGGCCGTGGAGCTTCGACGGCGACGGCGCGCTGTTTCGCCTCGTCTCCGAAGCGCACCGCATTCGCCTGGCGCACCTGTTCGACCCGGTCCTGGCCGTCCACACTTCGCTGGTCGAGCCGCTGCCGCACCAGATCACCGCCGTCTACGAAGCCATGCTGCCTCGGCAGCCGCTGCGCTTTCTCCTCGCCGACGATCCGGGCGCCGGCAAGACGATCATGGCGGGACTCCTCATCAAGGAACTGGTCGCGCGCGGCGACCTGAGGCGCTGCCTCATCGTGTGCCCGGGGAGCCTCGTCGAGCAGTGGCAGGACGAGCTCTCGCGCAAGTTCCAGCTGCCCTTCGAGATCCTCACCAACGACAAGCTCGAGGCCGCCCGCACCGGCAACTGGTTCCTCGAGAACCCGCTCGCCATCGCGCGGCTGGACAAGCTCGCACGCAACGAGGACGTCCAGGCGAAGCTCGCCGCGCCCGACTGCCGCTACGACCTCGTCGTCTGCGACGAGGCGCACAAGCTGTCGGCGACCTTCTTCGGCGGCGAGGTCAAGTACACGAAGCGCTACCGTCTGGGCCAGCTCCTGTCGGGCCTCGCCCGCCACTTCCTGCTCATGACCGCCACGCCGCACAACGGCAAGGAAGAGGACTTCCAGCTCTTCCTCGCGTTGCTGGACGGGGACCGGTTCGAGGGCCGCTTCCGCGACGGCGTGCATCAGGTGGAGGTGTCCGACCTGATGCGCCGCATGGTCAAGGAGAGCCTGCTCAAGTTCGACGGCCGGCCGCTCTTCCCGGAGCGCATCGCTTACACGGTGCCCTACAAGCTCTCGCCGGCGGAGGCGCGGCTCTACAAGGAGGTGACCGAGTACGTCCGCGACGAGTTCAACCGTGCCGAGGCGCTGCAAAACGACAAGCGCGCCGGCACCGTCGGCTTCGCTCTGACCATCCTCCAGCGCCGCCTCGCTTCGTCGCCGGAGGCGATCTACCAGTCGCTGCGGCGCCGCCGCGAACGGCTGGAGAAGCGCCTGCGCGAACTCGAGCTCCTGCAGCGCGGTGCCGCGGTGTCCGGCCCGGTCGTCCCGGCCGGGCCGGTGCTCGACGCCGATGACGTCGAGGATCTCGAGGACGCCCCCGAGAACGAAGTCGAGGCGGCCGAGGAGGAGGTGCTCGACCAGGCCACCGCGGCCAGCACCATCGCGGAGCTGAAGCTCGAGATCGACACGCTCACCCGGCTCGAAACGCTGGCCGCGGCGGTGCGCCGCAGCGGCCAGGACACGAAATGGCGCGAGCTGTCCCAGCTCCTCGGCGAGATCTTCACGCCCGCCGGGCCGGGACACCGTGCCGCGGCGCCCGAAGCCCGTTACGGTGCCGGACCCATCCCGCCGCCACAGCCGTCGCCGCGGCAGAAGCTCGTCTTGTTCACCGAGCACCGCGACACGCTGAACTACCTGCAGCGGCAGATCGGGTCGCTCCTCGGTCGGCCCCAGGCGGTAGTCCTGATCCACGGTGGGCTGGGGCGCGAGGAGCGGCGCAAGGCGCAGGAAACCTTCCTGCACGACCCGGAGGTCCAGGTGCTGCTCGCCACGGACGCCGCGGGCGAGGGCATCAACCTGCAGCGGGCGCACCTCATGGTGAACTACGACCTGCCGTGGAACCCGAACCGCCTCGAACAGCGGTTCGGACGCATCCACCGCATCGGCCAGACCGAGGTCTGCCATCTCTGGAACCTGGTGGCCGAGGAGACGCGCGAAGGCGACGTCTATCGCACGCTGCTCGAGAAGCTGGAGCAGGCGCGCCAGGCCCTCGGCGGACAGGTCTTCGACGTGCTCGGCAAGCTGCAGTTCGAGGGACGGCCGCTGCGCGACCTGCTGATCGAGGCGATTCGCTACGGCGACCGGCCCGAGGTGCGCGCCCGCCTGACTCAGGCGATCGCGCACGCGGTGGATCGCCCGTACCTGGAGGCGCTGATCGAGGAGCGCGCACTCGCTCGCGACGCGATGGATGCGAGCCGGGTGGCGCGGGTCCGCGAGGAAACGGAGCGTGCCGACGCGCGCCGCCTGCAGCCGCACTACATCGAGTCGTTCTTCCTGGAGGCGTTCAAGCGGCTGGGCGGCACCTCGCGGCAGCGCGAGCCGCGCCGCTACGAGGTGACCCACGTTCCCGCGCCGGTGCGCAGCCGCGACCGTGGGATCGGCGTGGGGGATCCCGTGCTCCAGCGCTACGAGCGGATCGCCTTCGAGAAGAACCTCCTCACGCCGCAGGGGCAGCCGATGGCGGCGTTCGTTTGCCCGGGCCATCCTTTGCTCGACGCGGTGCTCGACCTCACGCTCGAGCGGCACGGCGACCTCCTGCGCCGCGGCACGGTACTGGTGGACGAACGCGATCCCGGGACCCGACCGCGCGTGCTCTTCTATCTCGAGCACGCCATCCAGGACGGGCGGGTGCTGGCCTCGGGCGAGCGGCGCACGATCAGCAAGCGGATGCTCTACGTCGAGCTCGATGCTGCCGGTGCGACGCGCCATCTCCATTACGCGCCGTACCTGGACTATCGTCCCCTGGCCGAAGGCGAGCCGACCGTCGAGCAGCTCCTCAGGCGGCCCGAATGCGCCTGGATCACGCGCGAGCTGGAGCGCCGGGCGCTGGGTCACGCGATCGCAAGCGTGGTCCCGGAGCATGTCGCCGAGGTGCGCGGCCGCCGCCTCGAGTGGATCGAAAAGACGCGCGCCGCCGTGAAGGATCGGCTGACCAAGGAGATCACCTACTGGGATCATCGCGCCGAGCAGTTGAGGCTCCAGGAGCAGACGGGCCGGGCAGGCGCGCGGCTCAACTCCGGCGAAGCGCGGCGCCGGGCCGACGACCTGCAGGTCCGCCTCGAGAAGCGCCTGGCCGAGCTGGACGCCGAGGCGCAGGTTTCCACCCTCCCGCCCGCGGTGCTCGGCGGGTCGGTCGTGGTGCCGATGGGGCTGCTGCACGCGGCGTCCGGGCGAGCCGCGACCGATCCGGGGCCCGTCGTCGATACCGAGGCCTCGGCTGCGCGCGCCCGGGCGGTCGTGATGGAGGTCGAGCGGCGCCTGGGTTTCGAGCCTACCGACCGCGAGGCCGACAAGCTCGGCTACGACATCGAATCGCGAGTGCCGGGCACCGGCCGGCTGCGATTCCTGGAAGTCAAGGGGCGCGTGAGCGGGGCGGCGACGATCACCGTCACCCGGAACGAGATCCTTTACTCCTTGAACAAGCCCGATGACTTCATCCTCGCGATCGTCGAGTTCATGGCGGGCGACGACCATCGGGTGCACTACGTTCGCCGGCCGTTCCAGCGCGAGCCCGATTTCGGGGTGACCAGCGTCAACTACGACTTTGCTGAGCTGCTGGCGCGCGCCGGGGCGCCGGCGTGACGCACGGCTGGCTGCCCCTTCCCGCCGGGAGGCGCCACCCGCAGCGGCCTGCACGCGCCTGCGCGCCCGGGCGACGAGGCGCCGCGGCCGGCATCGCCCCGGTCCGGCGCGCCGCGAGCCGCGCACGCCACTGCGAAGCTGGACGCGGCCGTCTCCTTCGTAGTAGTTTGCGCAGCATGAAGCTCGAGGAGATCCTCCGCCAGCCCGAGGGAAAGACGCTGGAGTACAAGCGCGATCTCTCCTCCCCCGCCTCGGTGCTGCGCACCCTGGTCGCTTTCGCCAACGCCGCGGGGGGCCGGCTGGTCATCGGCGTCGAGGATGGCACCCGGGCGGTGGCCGGCGTGAAGGAGCCGCTCGCGCTCGAGGAGCGGATCGCGAACCTGGTGGCCGACTCGATCGAGCCGCGCCTTCTGCCCGAGATCGAGATCGTCCCGTGGCGCAAGACCCAGGTCGTGGTGGTCACCGTGCACCCGAGCGCCCTGCGTCCCCATCACGTACGGGCGGAAGGGCCGGGGCGGGGTACGTACGTTCGGCTCGGCTCGACCAACCGCGCGGCCGACGCCGTGCTCGCCGCCGAGCTGGCGCGGCGCATCGGCGCCGAGGGCTTCGACGAGGAGCCGGTCGCGGACCTGGACTCCGAAGCGATCGACTTCGGAGCTCTTTCGCAGTGCTTTGCCGAGCGCCGCGCCCTGCGCCGCAAGGACCTGGAAACCCTGGGGCTCGTCCGGCGGCACCAGGGGCGCACCGTGCCGACGGCCGGCGGCATCCTGCTCTTCGGTCGCGAGCGGCTCGCGCGGTTTCCCGACGCCTACCTCCAGGCGGGCCGCTTCGCGGGGACGGACCGCGCCGACCTCGCGGACCGGGCGGAGCTGACCGCCTACCCGGTGCTGGCGATCGAGCAGGCGGTCGGGTTCGTCGAGCGGAACACGCGGCTGGGGATGGCCGTCGGCCGCGTCCGCCGCCGGGACCTGCCGGCGGTGCCGCCGGCGGCCCTGCGCGAGGCGCTCGTCAACGCGGTCGCGCACGCCGACTACGCCCAGCGCGGCGCGCCGATCCGCGTGGCGGTGTTCGACGATCGGGTCGAGGTCGAGAACCCGGGCATCCTGCTGCCGGGCCTGACGATCGACGACCTGCGCGACGGCGTCTCGCGGGTGCGAAATCGCGTCATCGCACGCGTCTTCAAGGAGCTGGGCCTCGTCGAACAGTGGGGCACGGGGGTGCAGCGGATGGTCGCGGCGTGCGCGGGGGCGGGCCTGCCCGCGCCGGAGTTCGCGGAGCTGGGGTTTCGCTTTCGCGTCACGATCCGGACGGAGCGCGTCGCAGAGCCGGCGCTGGACCGGGTGGAGGATCGAATCCTCGCCTTCGTTCGTTCGGGAGCAGGTCGTTCGACCGCCGAGATCGCGCAGCAGGCCGGCATCTCGACCCGCGCGACGCAACACCGCCTCGCGGCGCTGGCCGAGCGGGGCCTGATCGTCGTCGTGGGCTCGGGCCCGCGCGATCCGCGCCGGCGCTGGTTTGCTGCCGGGACGGAACCCAAGCCATGAAGAAAGAACCCATCGAAGTCGCCCCGCCGCTCGCGGCGAGGACGGAGGTTCCAGGATGACCGCCTACAGCGACGTGCAGCTCGCGGCGATGTTGAACGACCGGGAGTCGGACCTGGTCGAGCGGAAGCGCTCCGGCGCCGACCGAAGCGGAATCCGGCGCAACATCTGCGCGTTCGCCAACGATCTGCCGGGCCATGGCCGGCCGGGCGTGATCGTCGTGGGCGTCGAAGACGACGGCTCGTGCGCGAACATCGACATCGACGATGCCCTGCTGCGGAACTTGGCCCAGATGCGCGACGACGGAAACATCCTTCCCATCCCTGCGATGGAGGTGCGCAAACGCCGGCTGGGCCACTGCGACGTGGCGGTGATCGAAGTCCAGCCGGCGAGCGCTCCGCCGGTGCGCTACCAGGGTCGAGTCTGGGTCAAGGTCGGGCCGACCGTCCGGCAGGCGACACCGGACGAGGAGCGTCGACTCTCGGAACGCCGCCGCGCGGCCGACCTGCCGTTCGATATGCGCCCCGCGGGCGAGGCGACCCTCGACGACCTCGACTTCGACTACGCGAGAACCGGTTTGCTTCCGAGAGCCGTGGCTCCGGACGTCTTGGAACAGAACCAGCGACCGTTGGAGCAGCAGCTTCGCTCGCTGCGGCTCGTCTCGCAGGGTCATCCGACCTGGGGGGCTCTGCTCGGCCTCGGCAAGGATCCCCAGTCCTGGCTTCCGGGCGCCTACATCCAGTTCCTGCGGATCGACGGCACCGCGATCACCGATGAGATTCGGCACCAGAAGGTTCTCACCGGCCGCCTCGAAGACATGCTCCGCCGGATGGAGGAACTGCTCGAGATCAACGTGTCCGTCCGCACGCGGATCGACGAGCGCTCCCGCGAGCATCGCCACCCGGACTACCCCGTCGTCGCGCTCAAGCAGCTCGCGCACAATGCCGTGATGCATCGCGGCTACGAAGGCACAAACGCGCCCGTTCAGATCTACTGGTACTCGGACAGGGTCGAGATCCGCAGCCCCGGCGGCCTCTACGGCCGCATGAACCCGCAGAACTTCGGCAAGGGAGAGACCGACTACCGCAACCCGCTCGTCGCCGAGCTGATGCATCACCTCGGCTTCGCCCAGCGCTTCGGCCTGGGCGTGCCGCTCGCCCGCAAGGAGCTGGCGAAAAACGGAAACCCCGAGCCTGAATTTCGCTTTGAGCCGACCCTCGTCGAGGTCGTGGTGAGACCGGCCGGATGAAGACCATCGCCTTCTTCAACAACAAGGGCGGCGTCGGCAAGACCTCGCTCGTCTACCACCTGGCCTGGATGTACGCCGACCTGGGCCTGAACGTCGTCGCGGCCGACCTCGACCCGCAGGCCAACCTGACGAGCATGTTCCTCGACGACGACCGCCTTGAAGAGCTCTGGAACGGGGCCGAGACGCGCCGGACGATCTACGGCGCGCTCCAGCCCCTGCTCGAAGGCACAGGCGACGTCACATCCCCGCATCTCGAAGAGGCGGCTCCCGGGCTTACCCTTGTCGTGGGCGATCTCGCCCTTTCCGAAGCCGAAGACGAACTGTCGAGTCAATGGCCTGACTGTCTCGACCGTAAGCCCCGCGCCTTCCGGGTGCTCTCGGCGCTGTGGCGGGTGCTGCGCATGGCCGCCAAGGAGAGCGAAGCGGCGCTCGTGCTGGTGGACGTGGGACCGAATCTGGGCGCACTCAACCGCGCGGCGCTCGTCACCGCTGACCATGTCGCCGTCCCGCTGGCCCCGGATCTCTATTCGCTGCAGGGCTTGCGCAATCTCGGGCCAACCCTGCGCCGCTGGCGCGACGAGTGGCGGGAGCGGCGCGAGCGCAATCCCATCCCCGCCCTCGAGATCCCCGAGGGTGCGATGCGTCCAGTCGGCTACGTGGTGATGCAGCACGCGGTCCGCCTCGACCGCCCGGTCAGGGCCTACGACCGCTGGATGCAGCGCATCCCGGACGCCTACCGCGAGGCGGTCCTCGGCGAGGCGCCCCAGCCTGGCGTCACGCTCGACAACGATCCCCACTGCCTCGCCACACTCAAGCACTACCGCAGCCTCATGCCGCTCGCCCAAGAGGCGCGCAGGCCGATGTTTCACCT
>Ga0308411_10003156_pt1 | contig 11029 bp, 10 predicted proteins | sample HotsprottomLayer_2_FD_203530 | JGI IMG/M metagenome (GOLD analysis project Ga0308411, IMG submission 203530) | Hot spring phototrophic mat microbial communities from Octopus Spring, Yellowstone National Park, Wyoming, United States -... | ecosystem: Environmental > Aquatic > Thermal springs >... | reverse complement strand
AACGCTCGCGCTGCGGTCAACGAGGGACGTGCCGAGTACATCCCTTCGTTCCTCTCCGACATTCCGCAGCTCTTCCTGCGCGGCGAGCTCCCCTTGGATGTGGCGCTGGTGAACTGCACGCCGCCCGATCGTCACGGGTTCTGCTCGCTCGGGACCTCGGTGGACACGGCGCTGGCCGCGGTGCGTGCCGCGCGCACCGTTATCGCCCAGCTCAACCGCTCCATGCCGCGCACCCTGGGAGCGGGGGCGATTCACGCCAGCCAGATCGCGCTCGGGGTCGAAGTCGACGTTCCACCCTACGAGGTACCTCCGCCCGAGATCGGCGACGTGGAACGGCGAATCGGCGAGCGCGTCGCCGAGCTCATTCCCGACGGTGCCACCGTGCAGATGGGCATCGGCGCGATTCCTGCCGCGGTGGCCATGGCCCTGACCGACCATCGCGACCTCGGCATTCACACCGAGATGTTCACCGATGTGGTCGTCGATCTCGTGGAACGTGGCGTGATCACGGGGGCCCGCAAGGAGATCGACCAGGGCAAGATCGTGGCCGCGTTCCTCATGGGCACGGCCCGCCTCTACGATTTCGTCGACGACAATCCGATGGTGGAGATGCGGCCGGCCGACTACACGAACGACACCGCGGTGATCCGGCGCTTCGACCGCATGTGCGCGATCAATTCGGCCATCGAAGTCGACCTGACGGGGCAGGTGTGCGCGGATTCGATCGGCCACCGCCTCTACAGCGGCGTCGGCGGGCAGATGGACTTCATTCGCGGGGCCTCGCTGGCTGCCCAGGGGCGCGCGATCATCGCCCTGCCGTCGACGGCGCGTGGCGGGACGACATCGCGGCTGGTCACGACGCTCCAACCCGGTGCGGGTGTGGTCACCACCCGTGCGCACGTCCAGACCGTGGTGACGGAATGGGGGGTGGCCGAGCTCCGGGGCCGGAGCACCCGCGAACGCGCCCGGGCCCTCATTGATATCGCCGATCCCGAGTTCCGCCCGGCGCTCGAGTGGGAAGCGCGCCGGCTCAAGCTCCTCTGAGCGCGGCGTCAGCGGCCGCGCACGCTGCGATACCAGCGGATGGCGCGGTTGGTGGCGGAGTCGTGGGCGAGCGTCGGGGAGGGCCCGGCTAGCTCTCCGGCGATCCGTTGCGCGAGGACCTTGCCGAGCTCGACGCCCCACTGGTCGAAGCTGTTGATGCCCCAGATCGCGCCCTGCACGAACACCTTGTGCTCGTAGAGGGCCACCAGGCTCCCGAGCGTCTCGGGCGTCAGCTGCTCGCCGAGAATGAGCGAGCTCGGGCGGTTGCCGGCGAAGCTCCGGTGGGGCACGAGCGCTGGCGCCACTCCGTCGGCCTGGACCTCCTCCGCCGTCTTCCCGAACGCCAGGGCCTCGGCCTGCGCGAGCACGTTGGCCAGAAGCAGGTCGTGGTGATCGCCGATCGCGTGCGCCGGCCGGGCGAAGGCGATGAAATCGACCGGAACCAGCGCCGTCCCCTGGTGCAGCATCTGGTAGAATGCATGCTGACCATTGGTCCCCGGCTGGCCCCAGACCACCGGCGCCGTGTCCCAGCCGACCGACTGCCCATCGAGCGTCACCGACTTGCCGTTCGACTCCATCTCGAGCTGCTGCAGATAGGCCGGAAAGCGCTCGAGGTACTGGTCGTAGGGCAGGACCGCATGGCTCGCGGTGGCGAAGAAGTTCCGGTACCAGATGCCGATCAGGGCGAGGAGCACGGGAAGGTTGCGCTCGAAGGGCGTCGTCCGGAAGTGCTCGTCCATGGCCCGAAAGCCGGCGAGCAGCGCATGGAATCCTTCGGGCCCGAGCGCGATCATGGTCGAGAGACCGATCGCCGAGTCCATGGAGAAACGGCCGCCGACCCAGTCCCAGAATCCGAACATGTTCTCGGGGTCGATCCCGAAGGCGCGCACAGCTTCAGCATTGGTCGACACGGCCACGAAATGCCGGGCGATCGCCCGCTCGTCGCCCCCCAGCGCGCCGAGCAGCCAGGCCCGCGCGGTCCGCGCATTGGTCATCGTCTCGAGCGTGGTGAAGGTCTTCGAGCTGACGATCACCAGCGTCTCGGCCGGGTCGAGGTCGCGCGTCTTTTCCACGAAGTCGCTCGCGTCCACGTTCGAGACGAAGCGCACGACCAGCCGGCGGTCTGCCCACGGCCGCAGCGCCTCGTAGGCCATGGCCGGCCCGAGGTCGGAGCCGCCAATGCCGATATTGACGATGGCCCGGACGGGCTTGCCCGTGTGGCCGTGCCAGCGCCCTTCCCGCACGGCGGTAGCGAAGCGCGCCATCCGCTCGAGCACGTTGTGCACATCGGCGACCACGTCGCGTCCGTCGACGACGAGGCGGGTCCCGCGCGCAGCACGCAGCGCGACATGGAGCACGGCCCGCTGCTCGGTGACGTTCAGGCGCTCGCCTCGAAACATCGCCTCGATCCGACCCTCCACGTCGCTCGCTCGCGCCAGGGCCACGAGCAGCGCGACCGTCCGGTCGTCGAGCCGATTGCGAGAGTAGTCGAGCACGAGTCCCGCCCCCTCGATCACCATGCGCTCCCCGCGGCTCGGATCCTCGGCGAACCACTGGCGCAGGTGGCGATCGCGGACGGCGCCGTGATGGGCGACGAGTGCGTGCCATTCGGGACGGTCGGTCAGGCGGAGGGCCATGGCTCACCCACCAGCCGCCCGCGCACCGCGGCTCGGCGCTTTGCGCTTCGTCGACTTCCGCAACGCCGTTCTTGCCGAGGACACCGGCGGCAGCCGGCGGGCAGCGACCGTGCGGGGGCGGGACCTTCCGCGCTCGGATCGCGTCACTGGCTGCTCGGTCGGCAGGGCTCCGCCAGCCAAGCGGTCGGCAAGCCCCAGCACCGCATCGATGTAAGCCTCCGAGCGGTTGTAGGCCCACACCACGTCACGCTGGGCTGCACGACTGATGCCGGGGCGCCAGCCGTGCGCGGCCAGGTAGCGTGCTGCCGAGTGGATGGCATCCGCCGGCTCGTCAAGATCGATCACCCCGTCGCCGTCCCCGTCCGTGCCATAGCGGAGGTAGCTTCGGGGGAGAAACTGCGGCATGCCGAAGGCCCCGGCGCTCGAGCCCCGGAGCGCCAGGGGATGCACGCCGAGGCGCCGTGCCACCTCGAAGGCCGCGACGACCTCGGGGTAGAACATCTCGTCGAGCCGTGCCGCCCGGGCTCGGGTGCGTGCCTCGACCTCGACGCGTTCCGGCCCGGCGAGGCCCGCCGTGTGCCCGGCGATGTTCTCGAGCAGCGTGGCCGGCGAGGCCGCCATCGCCAGCCGCCCGAGGGCAGGCACGATGGGCCGCGCACCGGTGTTGCGCCCGCACGCGGACTCGACGTGGACCAGGGCCACGAGCACCTCGGCCGGGACCCCGTGCTCCGCTGCCGCGGCATCCAGGGTCTGCCGATGTGTCTCGCGGCAGCGCCGCGCCCGCGCGACGCTGTCGCGGGTGAGGTGCGCGCGGTACAGCGCGGCCGACTCGCGCGGTCGGAGGCTGAAGCGCAGGCCGTCGAAGGGTTCGACGCGCGGATCCAGAAACACCGCCTCGACGTGCGCGCTGGGGACACCGTCCGCCACGAGGCGCTCGATCAGCCATCCCCACCCGCGACGATCGCCCTGTGCCGCGTCCGCGTCCAGCACCACCGTCCAGCACAGGAGCCCAACGAGCATGCCCCCCGCCACCCGCGCCAGCGCCACCATCGCGGGCTCATCTCGCCACGCCTCGGTGTCACGTGCAACCGCTCCCCCATCGGGGCTCACCCCGAGAGCACCGCCCCGGCCGGGATCACGCGCGGGCCCTCGACCCGCACGCGCCCGATCACCGTAACCGGCCCGGCGAAGCGTACGTCGCCCACGACCACGAAGCGCTCGCAGCGCAGCAGCGACGGCGCGCCTGCCGGAAACCGCGCTTCGAGATCGGGGACCCGCCGGAAGAAGCGCGGGTCGAGATCGACGAACAGGGGCTCGAGGCCCTCGCGCGGGGCGGGACACACCTGCCAATCCTCCCGCAGCGTATAAGCGTCGGACCACACGGCGAGGAGGTCGCTCGTCGTCTTCACGGGCACGAAGCGGGTCCGCGGGACGCGCACGGCTCGTGCCCCGTCGAAGACACCGATCGCGGCCCCCATCGCCGTCTCGAGCTGCAGGACCCGCGGCGAGTCCGGATCGGCCGGATCGACCGGCTTCTCGTTGGCGATCAGCGGCAGCCCGAGCACGCCCCCCCGGGCCTCGAGCGTCTCCGCCAGCACACGAAGATCGAGCCACAGGTTGTTGGTGTTGAAGTAGCGATAACGCGCCAGGTCCTGGAACTCGTCCTGCTCGTCCGCGGGACACTGGGCGCTCTCGCGCAGCAGCAGGCGCCCATCGCGGGTGCGGGCGAGATGCCCTCCCTTGCGGTCGGCTGGCGTGCGGTCCGCCACCTCCATGGCGAAGGGCGGCTCCTCGCTGGCCATCCAGCCGAGGAGGTCGAGATCGAGCACAGCGCCCAGGTTGTCGGCGTTCGACACGAAAGCCCAGCGGTACCCGCGCGCCAGCAGCGCCGCCAGCGTGCCCGAGGTCAGCAGCGCCGTGTAGAGGTCGCCGTGCCCCGGCGGACACCATTCGTGCTCGCGGTTCGCCGGCCAGTCCACGGGGAGAAAATCCGCCTTCGCCACCCGCGGCACCTTGTGCTGCAGAAAATCGAGCGGCAGGCCCGGCAGGGGCAGGTCGGGATACCTGGCGAGCGCGCGCAACGAGTCCTCGCGCGTCCGGAAGCTGTTCATGAGCAGGAGGGGAATGGCCGCCCCGGAGCTGCGGCGGAGGTGCAACACCTGACGCGCGATGATGTCGAGGAAGGTCAGGCCGCCTTTCACCGGCAGCAGCGACTTGGCCTGCGTCATGCCCATCGTGGTGCCGAGGCCACCGTTCAGCTTGATCACCACGGTGCGGGGCAGCGCCGCGCGTCCCGCGTCCCGGTAGGCGGCCAGGCGTTCGGCATCGGGAAGCTGCTCGATGGGCAGCAGGTCGCGGCCCGAGATCGTCCCCCGCTCGCCCCGACACAGCTGTGCATAAGCATCGCCGAAGGCGCGGATCGCCACCTCGGGCAAGCCCTCCGCAGCCATCTTGCGCGCGAAGCGCGCGAACTCCGGCGGAGCGCTGGCGGCCGACATCGCGTAGCGTTCTAGCCGCCGCTCGCGCCACCTTCAACGCTGGCGCCGTCTCAGAACAGCGCGGTCTCCGGCGGCTCGGGCACCACGACGTTCTCGATCCAGCCCAGCCGCTCGATCTCGACGCGCACCACGTCGCCAGCCTTGAGATACAGGCGGCGTGGACCGCCCACCCCCGCCGGCGTGCCGGTGGCCACGATCAGCCCCGGCTCGAGGGTGAAGACGGTCGACAGGGTGGCCACCATGTCCCAGCACGAGAAGATGAACTCGCGCGTCGTCGAGTGCTGGCGCAGCTCGCCGTTGACCCAGGTGCGGAGCTCGAGCGCATGCGGATCGCCCACCTCGTCTGGGGTGGTAAGCCACGGTCCGATGGGCCCGTGCGTGTCGAAGGACTTCCCGAGGGTCCAGGTCGGCGCCTTGAACTGCCAATCGCGCACGCTCACGTCGTTCACCACGAGATAACCGGCGATCACCTCCGGTGCGCGCTCGACGGGCACGTGCCGGCACCGCCGGCCGATCACGAAGCCCAGCTCGCCTTCGTAGTCGAGCTTGTTCGAGACCCGCGGCAGATGGATGGGATCGTAGGGCCCGGTGATGCACGCCGTCTGCTTGTTGAAGAACACCGGAAAGATGGGGCGCTCGAGCTTCGCTTCGGCGATGTGATCGGCGTAGTTGAGCCCGATCGCCAAGAACTCGGGGGGCCGCCGGATCGGCGCTTCGAGGCGCACCTCCGCCAGCGGCAGCCGGTGTCCGGGCGCCTCAGCCACGCTGCGCACCGTGTCCAGCGCAGCCGGCCCGGCCGCGAGGAGCTGGCTCAGGTCGCGCGGCAGCTCGGGCGCGGCGGCGGCCAGATCGACGATCTCGTCGCCGATAACCACGCCGAGGCGGGTGAGACCCCCAGCGGTAAAGCATGCCAGCTTCATGGCTCGGCCTGCTCGAGGCGGCGCAAGGCCGCGAGGGCCTCCGCCACGTGCTGGGTTGCCTGCAGCTGCGAGTTGAACACGTGGCGGACGATGCCTGCCCGATCGATCACGTAGGTGACGCGGCCGGGCAGCAGCCCGAGGGTCGCCGGCACCCCGAACGCGCGACGGACCTTGCCACCATGGTCCGCCAGCAGGGTAAACGGCAGGCGGTGCCGCTCGGCGAAGCGGCGGTGCGAGGCCTCGTCATCTGAGCTGATGCCGATGACTTCCGCACCCGCCTGTACGAATTCCTCGTAGGCATCGCGGAACGAGCAGGCTTCCTTCGTGCATCCCGGCGTCTCGTCCTTCGGGTAGAAAAACAGGACGACGGGTTTCTTCCCGCGAAACTCGCGCAGTCGCACCATGCGGCCGCTGGCGTCGGGCAGGGCAAAATCCGGGGCCTCGTCGCCCACGGCGATGCCGCCGCTACGTCCCCCGAAGAGGTCCAACAATCCCATAGGTCGCTCCTCGCTGTCAGCACTCTCCCCCAAGGAGGCGTGCCCTGGCAACTCCGCGGCAGCACCGGCCGAGACCCGCACGAGCGCATCGGCAAGCGGCCGGAGCACCTCCTCGCGCGCCCCGGGGACGGCGGCATCCTCCTCCAACTGGGCGAGCAGCGACGCTGCGGGCTCGCGGATCGGGAGCGCCGCGGCGCTCGCCGCCTCCAGGGTCGCGTCGAGACGATCGAGCGCGGCCCGCCAGATCTCGAGGGGCGGCACGCCGGTGGGTCCCGCCGGAGCCGCGAGCGCGGCGTCCTGGATCACGCGGGCCGCACCAATCGCCGCTTCCATCAGTGGGCGGAGCGTTGTCGGCGTCCGGCCGATGACCGTTGCCTCGCGCGCTGCATCGACGATCGGCTGCCCTGCCTGGCGTTTCGCGGCAGCGACGCCTGGCATGAGCAGGAGGCGGCGTCCGAGCAGGTCGACGACCCAGGAGGCCGCGGGCTCGAGCGGGGGCCCCGCGTCGAGGCCCACGTGGCGCGCCCGCAGCGCCGGCAGGACCCCGTCGCGCTCGCGTGCGAGCAGCCACGTGTCGAGGTCGGCCTGCAGTGCAGCCTGCTTCGCCGGCAGCCAGTACGCCTTGCGATCGGACGCGAGCACCGCGCGGATGACCAGCTCGCCCCGCGCGAGCGGCTCGGCAGCCTCGGCGGTGTCGGTAACGGCCGCGTCCACCTCGCCCGCACGGACTCGCGCGAGCAGGGTGCGGTTGTCGTCGATCGGGACCAGCGTCACATCCGCGAGCCGTTCCCGCGCCAGCCGCTCGAGATGCCCGCCGCCATTCACGGCCACCACGCGCGGCGCTCCGCTGCCTGGCCGCGTCACCAGCACGGCCCGCGTCCGCGCGACAGCCATCGTGAAGCGCCCGCGCACCAGGCGGTCGGCGCGCACCGTCACCCCGCTCATCGCCACATCGAATGCCCCGCCCTCCAGCGCCGCTTCGAGGTTCGGCCAGCGGACAGGAACGATGACGAGACGGCGCCCGCGATCGCGCGCGTAGGCGCGAGCCACCTCGATGTCGAAGCCACGCCACGTCCCGTCGGCCTCGCGGACCGAGAAGGGAGGATAATCTCCCGTGCTGCCGACCCGCAGCGGCGGGGCGCAGCTCGCCACCAGGACGAGCAGCAAGGCAAGAATCGCGCGTCCTGACCCCGCCTGAGGCATCCTCCCCCGGTGATACTAGCCGATGACTGCGCTGCCCGGCGAGAACCGGATTGTCGGACGGACTGCAGCCGAGGGGGCCCGCGCTCCAGCTCAGCGTGTCAGCGGGCGCTCCGAGTGTCCCAGGGGCTTGTCCGGACACACGCAATCGCGCACGAGCTGCTTGAGCTCGCGTGCCTCCGGCAGCCGCCCCATCGTGGTCCGGTCGAAGAGCACCCGATCGCCTAGGGAAACGATGAACTCCCCTTTGTCTGCCGGTACGAGCGTCACACCGCCCAGCTCGTCAGCGAAGGTGGTGAGCAGCTCCTGGGCCAGCCATGCAGCGCGGAGCAGCCAGCCACAGCGGGGGCAGTACCGGATCTCGACCCGGGGTCGTGCCGGGTTGCCGCATTCGGCGACGTCCGACGGCGGTTTCACCATGAGCGCAACAATATCCTCCTGCGCCGCCGGCGTCCTGCGCTCCCGCCGCACCACCCGGCATGACCCCGCCCCGCTCGCCGTGGCGCGCCTGCCGAGGCCCGCGTCAACGTACCCCCTGACGCTGTCGCTGTCGCCACCCGCGACCGAGGCCGTTCTGGGCTCGGTAGTAACCGCCGCCGGGCGGTCCGACGCGCACGCGACCCTCGTCGGGATCGAGGCCGCCACATCGTTCTTGACCTTGCGCCAACGGCGGTGTTAGCGACCTGTCGTCTGGATGCAGAGACTGCTGCCGAGGAGGTTCCATGGGTAAGAAGCGAGGGATACTCGCGGCTGCCACAGCCGTTCTGCTCGCAGTAGCGGCGCCGGTCAGTGCCGACAGCGTCCTTCTCGCGCAGGCCAAGGCCTGCCAGAAAGCCATGTCCAAGCAGGGCCGCGGCTAGGCGAAAAAACGCGAGGCGATCCTCCTCAAGTGTATCAGCAAGCTGCTCAAGTGCGAGATCCTGCTCGAGGTGGACGGCACCAACCCCAACACCTGTCGCGCTGCGGCTGTCGACAGCTGCACCAAGGCGGTCGGTCCCGCCCCGGATTCGACGATCAAGAAGGCCGCAGCAGCCTTCGACACCAAGGCCACGACCGCGTGCCTTCCCTTCGGCGTGACCAATATGCTCGCCACCGGCAGCGGGGGCCTCTGGTTCGGCAACGACCCGAGCTGTAACAGCGCCCCCGACATCCCAACGCTGGTCGCATGCGTTCGAGGCACGATCGAGGGCCGTACGGATGCGATCGTCGGCGAGATCGCGCCTCGCGCCGGCTTGCTCCTCGATAACGCCGCGCTCGGCGGCGGCTATCCGGCGCTGCCGCGGCCTCCCCAGGTCACCGTGGTCGTGAGCGCAACGGCCCCGGGCAGCGGTACGCTGGTCAGCCCCGGAGCGATCACCGTGGCGGCCGGCAGCGCGCTTCGCGTCGAGGGGGACTCCACGACGCTCCCATGCGGAGGCGGGATGAACGGAAAGCTGACCGTCACGGTAGGGACCGGCGGCACTGCGCAAACCTTCACCTTGAAGGAGAACTACGCCAGCGACTTCGCCCTGTTCGGGCCGTTCGTCACCTCGGGCTCGATCCCGTACACCATCCGCCTGAAGGATGGTCCCTGTGACGATACCGTCACCGGGACCGTGGTCATCACGGAGCGGGCGCGGGATCCGGCTCGCCCGCGGGACCCTGTGACGATACCGTCACCGGGACCGTGGTCATCCCATGACGTCGACAGCGAGGAGAGTCCCCACGATGCGCGCCCTATTCGCCCTTCTAATTGTCTCGCTGGTTCTCGGCCAGGGCGCCTCCCCCGCGCTGGCAGCGACGAGCGCCCAGCTCCTCTCGTGTCACAAGATGCTCGACCGTCAGGGGCGAGGCTTCGTCAAGTTCGTGGCCAACAAGGTCGGCGGCTGCGCCGACAGGGTGGTCGCGTGCAACCTGGCCAGCGAGATCGATGGCGTGAGCCCCAGCGCCTGTCTCAGCTCGGCCACGACTGCCTGCGCCCCGATCGCCACGCAGGTCGGAGATCAGAAGGCGCAGCGCGCGGCCAAGATCGTCATGCCCTGTGGCCTCGTCCCGTTCGCCGAAGTGCAGCAATTCGTGGCCGGCCTCGGGTTCTTCCACGTGGTGACCGCGTGCAGCGCCACGACGATCAACGACCTGGTCGACTGCGTCCTCGACGACATCCGCTGCGATGCCGAGAAGCATCTGTTCCTCGCCGATCCTCGCGCTCAGCAGTCGCTCACGGCCGCTGGCGTCGCTGCGTCGTTCCCCTGCGTCGCGCCGTGACCAGCGTCCCGAGCTGGGGATTGACAGCGATCCGTCGGCAGGAGTAGGGCGACCGCAAACGCCCACAAGGAGGGCACGACGATGCGCGAGAGTTCTCGTCTCGTCTGGGTTCTGCTCGGCGGCCTGGGCCTCTGGTTGGCCGTGCCGTCTGCACTAGCAGGCGAATGCACCGTCGTCTGTGTGCGGGCGAGGCAGGCCTGCACCGCAGCAGCCATGCAGGCCCGGCGGGCCTGTGCCATGGAGTGCAGGTCGGCTCGCTCCGAGGGTAGCTTCATCGACTGCTTCGGCCCGTGCCGGGAAGAGTGGGCCGAGGCCCGGGCGACGTGCAAGACCGCGTTTCGGGAGTGCCGGACGACCTGCATCCCTGGGCCGGGCGGTGGCGGGCCGTGCGCCGAGGCGTGCGGCGCGACGGCGCGGAGCTGCCTCGACGGCGTGAAGCAAGCCGCCTTCACGTGTGGGACCACGTGCGCCGCCGATGCGCGTGCCGCAGCACAGGCGTGCCGTGCCAGCGCAAACCGGCCGCAATGTCTGCGCGACGCGGCCCAGGCGCTCGCGGCCTGCCTGCGGAGCTGTGTCGCGACGGCCACCGACGGCGCGCAGACATGCCGCAGCGGCCTGCAGGCGTGTCTCGCGGGATGCGGCGGCGGGTCGCCTGGCGGCGCATTCTTGCAGTAGGCGGTACTCACCCTCCGGCCTGTCCTCAGGGGCATTCCAGGGGATCGAGCACGGCAGCGCTGCGCGAAGCCGCAGGCAGCGCGAGGGCGAGACCGGCGCGAATTGCGGTCGCCAGCGCATCGCTCACCCGGCGGCGGAGCTGGCTCCGGGCAGTGACGAGGCCGATCTCGCGGACGGGCACAGGGGCGACCAGGGGTCGTACCTGCGCCCGTCGCCGTCGTGCTGGCAGGTCCTGGACGACGAGCTCGGGAAGGACTGTCGCGCCCAGACCCTCGTCGACGAGCTTGACGAGGGTGTGAAAGTTTCCGCTCTCG
>Ga0308411_10003155_pt1 | contig 11037 bp, 4 predicted proteins | sample HotsprottomLayer_2_FD_203530 | JGI IMG/M metagenome (GOLD analysis project Ga0308411, IMG submission 203530) | Hot spring phototrophic mat microbial communities from Octopus Spring, Yellowstone National Park, Wyoming, United States -... | ecosystem: Environmental > Aquatic > Thermal springs >... | reverse complement strand
CTGAAGACCGTGCCGGCCCGGCTCCTGCGCTGTCGGCTCGGGCTCGTTCGAAAGGGGGAGCGGCGGGCGCTCGCGCGAGCGAGCCTGCTCGTCTGGAACCACCTCGAGGCGGTCGAGGACGGCCGCTTCCGGGGGCCACCACCCGAGAATCTCGATCGACGCGAAAGCCGACCGGTCGTGGTTGACGCGGCCGGGGTCGCGCTTGCGCGCGACCAACGGTACCTGGAGGCCGTGCTCGTCTTCGCGCTCGGAGAAGAGCGCCTCGAGCTGCGGCTGCCGGCACCCGATCCCGTAGCCCTGGTCGAGCGCCGCGAGCCGGGGGGACGCCCGCTGGTCCAGCTCCTCGAGCCGACCGAGCCGATCGTGGTCCAGCCCGGCGATCCGCGGATGCTCGAGATCCGCTGCGCGGACCCCGCGGCCGAGTTGCGGTTGGGGAGCCGATGGATCCGAGGGGCCTTCCGCCGCGGCCCGGCTTTCCGCTGCGCACTCCTCGCTGCCGCCGAACATTGCCGCACGGCCGAGCCGACCCTCGCCGTCCGGCTCGCTTCGGGCACCGAGCTCCCACTGGGCCGGCTCACCGTCGCGACCGAGGCGCTCGAATGGCGGGCGCTTCGCGAGCCGGTCGATGGTCCCGTCGAAGCGTTGGCTTTCCGGTTGCGCGAGCCGGTCGGTTTGCTGTGGCTGGCGGCCGAGGAGCTCGTCAGCGGCCGACGAGTCGAGCTCGAGCTCGCCCCCGACGGTCTCGACCGCATCGAGCCCGCGACCGGCATCGTCGCTCGCCTCCACCAGGATCCGGGGCGCGAGCCCTACGCCTTCAGGCTCGAGCTTCCCCAGAGGAGCTTGCCGGAGGGCCTGTGGCTCCTGCGCTTCGAGGTGAGCGAAAGCGATGCACCGACCGATCGACGGCGGCGCGCGCCCTCCAACCCGCGCGGCGACGCCTTCGGTTGGCTGATCGAGCGTTCGGCCGAGCGGCTCGCCCGTGCGGATCTCGAAAGCGGGCTGGGGATCGCGGCAACCGCGGCGTTGTTCGCCCGGACCCATCGGGCGCTGTTGCGCTGTTGGGCGCTGCCGGCCTGGCAGGATGCGGGGGTTCTCGGTGTCGAGCGGTGGTGGCGGCGGGCGGCCCGCGTCCTCGACGGGCACCCCGAGCGTCGGCGGCTGATCGCTGCATTGTTGCCGCTCGCCTTCGAAGACCCCCCGCTGGACGCCGCTCCCTTTTGGCTGCCGATCCTCGGCTTCTGGAACGTCTTTCCCGATCACTTGGCACTTGCCGCACGACATTTCGCCGAGCTCGCGAGCGTGCCAAAGGAATCGGCCCGATGGCTCGCGGCGGCGGCGGAAATCGCGGCGGTGGGTGGGCTCGCTCGCGCCCTCTTCGCCGGGCTCCAGGTGGCGCCCGCGTTCCTCGGCTGCTTCGCCAATCTCTCCCGGGCGAACGAAACACGAGGTGAAGTCGAGTTACGGGGCTTCGACCTTGCCGCTTGGACCCGGCTCCTGCGCGAGGCTGCCGGCTCGGGCGGATCGCGAGGAGGCACCTCGCCGGTCCTCGATCCGGGGGACTTCGCCGACGCTCTGCGGGCGTTCCGGCGGCGTTGGGATCTCGTGAAAGCGAGCGACGACTTCGAACACCACCGACCGACGGCGATGACGGTGCTGACGGGCGCCCGGCGCTGGATGGATCGCCAGGGGTTCAGGTGGCTGCGTGAGCGGGTTCCGGAGTTGCGTGGCGAGTTCGCGGGCGAGCTCGATCTCGGCGGCGCCGGCGGCGACGCGCTGCAGGCCGCATTGCCCGGGGCGATCGGGGCGGTGGCACTCGCCTGTCGGCTCGACTCGCGACGGTCGGGCAGCCTGCAGGCGCTGCTCGCCGCCCTCGCCGAGCAAACCTCGGATCGGCGCCGCGCGCTCGACGGCCTGCAGTTCCTTTGGGGGCTCGCGCGCGAGCTCTTCGCCTTCTGGCTCCTGTTCTGGGAAGTGCTCTTGATCACCGGGGACCGCCGTGCGTGACGCCGACCCACTCCGCTTCCGTCGCGACCTCGAGAACACGCTGCGCCGTTATCTGGCTACGACGTTGCCGATTTCGCCGCGCTTCCCGGTCCTTCGCGAGAAGTTCCGCGCACTTCTCGAGGCCGAGGAGTTGGTGAAAGGGCCCTACGTCGAAAGCCTGCCCGATTTCGAGAAAGGCTGCAGCCTCGCGGATCTGGTGGCCGAAGGGGTTCTCCGACCGAGATGGCGAGAGCTTCCCGCCGAGATCCGCGATCGGCCGCTGCACCGGCACCAAGAGGAGGCGATCCGACGGATCCTCCTCGACCGGGAAAACGTGCTCGTCGCGACCGGAACCGGGTCGGGCAAGACCGAGTGCTTCCTGTACCCGGTGATCGAGGATCTGTTGCGCGATCCGGATCGCAGGCGGCCCGGCGTACGCGTGCTCTTGCTCTATCCTTTGAACGCGCTCGCCAACGACCAGCTCTATTTCCGGCTGGCGCCGCTTTTGCTGCGCGATCTTCGCGGGACAGGTATCACGTTCGGCCGGTTCACCTCGGCCGTGCGGGCCGAGCAGAAACGGGACGAGATCGCGCACGAGCTCCTGAAAAACAATGCCGTCTCCGAGGCGTTGGGGCACCCGGACCGGATCGACGAGACATGGAAGCTCACCCGAGAGGAGATGCTCTCGGCTCCACCCCACATTTTGATCACCAACTATGCGATGCTCGAGCATCTCTTGCTGTTGCCGCGCAACGCGCCGCTGTTCGCGCAACGCTCACTGCAGACGCTCGTCCTCGACGAGATCCACACCTACAGTGGCGCCCAGGCGATCGAGGTCGCGTTCCTCTTACGCAAGCTGCGCCACGTTCTCGGGATGGATCGGGATCCGCTGGTGATCGGTACGAGCGCGAGCTTGGGCAGCGGCGAAGAAGCGGAGCGGCGGGCGCTCGCCTTCGCCACCGATCTGTGTGGGGTCCGCTTCACCCGGGTGATCGGCGGACGTCGGCTTCGTCATGCGGCGCTACGCAGCGCGGCCGAGGGTTGGTCCATGGACGCGGCCCGCTGGGCGGAGTTGGGCGAAGTCGCGGGTGAGCTCGCCCGGACGGAAAACAACTACCGGGTCGAGCTGTGGAACGAGAGGGCCCCCCGTCTCGGACTGCCCGAGTTCGATCCGTCCTCGAACTTCGAACAGCAGGCGTTCGAGCTCTTCGCCCGTAACGCGGAGCTGCGCACGCTCGCCGAGCTTCTCGAGACGCTGCCGCGCGAGCGCGGCCGGTTGCCGAAGTTCGAAGAACTCGCCGAACGGGTCTTTCCGGGGGAGGAGCCGGCGCGCGCCCGGGCGGGTCTCGCCGGGGTTATCGCGGTCGGGATCCTCGCGCGCCCGGCGGACGGCGGCTTCCCGCTCCTCCCCGCCCGCTACCACCTCGCCGTGACCGGCATCGAAGAGGTCGTGGCCAAGCTCGACCCGGCAATCGGCGAGCACGTGGCCGAACTGCGCGCGAGGCGGGCGGCCGGTTCGGAAGGCGAGCGGTTCTGGCACTTGCTGACCTGTCGCAACTGCGGCGCGCCCTACATCGAAGCGTGGCGGGTGGGGGACCGGCTCCATCCCTTTCCCGAGCCTCGGTCCGAGCGCGTCGTGCTCCGCCTCGGCGACGAAGCGCACCGGATCGAAGCCGACGAGACGGCCGACGAAAGCGAGGACACGGCGTCTCGGTCGGATCTGCTGTGGTTCGAGCCGAAGACCGGGGCGATCTTCGCCGAGCCGGCAGAGGGCGCGCTGGGCCTCGTCTCGTGCCCGCTGGAGTTCGACGAGGAGGAGCAGCGGCGCTACCTCCGGAAATGCCCCGCCTGCGGCCACCGCGAGACACGCTTTCCCGAACCGATCGCGCGGATGCAGGCTCCCGAGGAGCCGACCGGTGCAGTCGTTGCACAAGCCCTGCTCGAAGCCTTGCCCGCGGCCGGAGGCGAACGCTCGCTGGCGCCCATGGACGGGCGCAAGATCCTGGTCTTCTCCGACAACCGCCAGGATGCCGCTTTCTTCGCTCCGAACTTCGAGCGCACGAGCCGTGATCTGGCGATCCGCGCCGCGATCTGCAGGGCGGTCGAAGCCGCGGGCCCGGGCGGCTGCAATCTCGAGGAACTCCTCGACCGAGTCTTTCGCCGGCTCACCAACGAGGGGGCCCGCGAGGGGCTCTTCTGGGATGCGCTCGGGCTCGACCCGTTGCCGAACGATCGGGCCCGCAACGAACTGCAGGCGCGGATCGTGGCCGAGTTCTGTTCGGGATCCGGCAAACGGATCGGGCTCGAAAGCCTAGGGCTCGTCCGGGTCGAGCCGGAAGACCGCGTGCAGCGCGACCTCGTCGAACGCTGGGAGCGGGACCTGCCGGATCGGCTGCGCCCGCACGCCCGCGAGCTCGGTGCCTGGCTGATCGGCCAAATCCGCGAACGCCGCGCGATCTCCGACCTCGTGGGCGTTTCGCATCAGGACGAGGCGCTTTGGGGGCGCCACGGTTCGGGCCAGAGGCGGGTCGAAAGGGTGGCCGGGCGGGAAGGCGAGGCGGGATTTTTCTTCCTGCCTTCGCCGCGGGCGCGCGAGGGCAACAAGCGGACCCGGTTGCTCGAATCGGCATTCGGCCTGACGAGGGACGAGGCTCGGGCGATTCTCGATCGGTTCTTCGAGGCGGCCGCGCATCCGCGGATCGGCCTTCTCGTTCCGGCCGGCGTGTTCGGCGGCAAACGGGGCTACGTGCTCGACCTCGAGAAACTGCGTTTCCGCAGCGCCGAGATCACCCCGCTTTTCCGGTGCCGCCGGTGTGGACTCCGTCAGCTCGTGCCGGTGGCCGGGCGGTGCACCGCCGACCGCTGTTTCGGCGAAGTCGAGGGAATCTCGTCGGAGGAACGCCGGCGCTTCGCCGAAGAAAACCACTACGTCCATCTCTACCGGCGCGGCGCGGCGCTGATGGGGCTCGCCCGCGAACACACGGCGGCCATCGCCGGCCCACTGCGCGAACGGCTCGAAGAACGGTTCCGTAACGGCAAGATCAATCTTTTGAGCTGTACGACGACGATGGAGCTGGGCGTCGATCTCGGCGAGCTGGAGGCGGTCATGAACGCCAACGTCCCGCCCGGGATCGCCAACTACCAGCAGCGAACGGGAAGGGCCGGCCGGCGTGCACAAGCCGCCCCGCTCGTTGTCACCCTCGCCCGTGGGGGCAATTACGACCAGGCCTGCTTCCGCGCCTTCGACCGCTATCTCGCGCAAGACGCGCGGCCGCCCGTGGTCCACCTCGACAACGAGCCCTTCTTCCTGCGCCATCAATTCTCGGTCCTGCTGGCAGGCTTTTTGCGAGAAGCGCTCGGGGCGGCGCCGCGCAACGCTCCGACCTTGCGCATCTGTGGGGCGACGCATCGGCCAGCGAAGCCCGGCAGCAGCTGCGGGATCGCTTGGAGGGGTGGCTCGCGGATCGTCCCGGGCGGGAGGCGCTGGCACTCGCGAGTGGCCTGCGCGAACGCCTGCCCGAATCGTTGCGCTCGCTGGGTCTCGCCGGTGCGGAACTCGAGCGGGCGTTCCGTTCCCGACTCGCGGGGTTCGTCGACGAGCATCACGAGCGGCTCGCGGACTTCGAGAGCCGGCTCGAGGCGGCACGCAGCGCAAAAAGGGACGCGGTCGCGTTGGCGCTGAGCAACAGAATTCGTGAATATCTCGACCACCAGAGGCTGGTCGATCTTTTCGTGCGGAGCGGGCTCGTCCCGAGCTACAGCTTTCCGGTCGACGTCGTGCGCTTGGAGATCGTGCGACGGCCGGGGCAAAAAGCCGAAGTCGCACACCGGGCGGCGGGCGAAGAGGTCGATCTCTCCAGGGAGGCGCAGCTCGCCATTTCGGAATACGCCCCCGGTGCCGAGATCGTGGCGGCCGGCAGGGTCTGGACCAGCGCCGGGATCGCGACCTACGCGCGAGAATACGAACCAGAGCGTTGTTACCGGCTCTGCCCCGTCTGCAACCATCCCGAGCTGCACGATTTCGCGGACGCTGTCCCCGGCACCTGCTCGAACTGCGGCAGCAAGCTCGCGCAGGTCGTCCGCCGCGTGCTCACCCCCAAGGGCTTTCTCACCTCGGCCGAACGGCCCGAGGGCGAGGATCCCGGGGCACGCCGGCTGCGCGCACCCGTAGCGGAAGAAGCGCGGCTCGTGACCCGCGCGCCCGAGGGGGCCTTCGAGGCGAGCGACGTCCCCGGCGTCGTGCTCGCCCATCTGCCGGCGCGACCCCAGGATCCGCGACTGCGCGGCGAGCTCTTCGCCGTCAACCGCGGTCGGCGTGGTGCCGGCTATCTGCGCTGCTCGCGCTGCGAATACGCCGTTCCCGCGCCGGGCAAGGAGCCGTTCCTCTCCGGCGAAAAGGCGAAGCACACCGACCCGCGCACCGGCGAGCCTTGTTCCTGCACCCGGCTCGGGAGAGCCGTCGATCTGGGTCACGTCACCGTGACCGACGTCTGCCAGATCCGCTTCGACATGCGCCTTCCTTCGTTGGTGGGTGAGGATGGCGAGGCCCGAAGGCGGGCGTTCCTCGTGAGCCTGGTCGAAGCCCTGCGCATCACGGTCGCCCGCGAGCTCGACATCGATCTACGCGAGATTCGCGGGACCTGGCGCCTCCGTGGGGAAAGGCCCGACGTCGTTCTCTACGACGCGCTCGTGGGCGGCGCGGGCCACGTCCGCCGAATCGGCCGCGTTTTGGTCGTGGGCGCTCTCCTGCAGAGCGCCCGGCAACTGCTCGACTGTCCCGACTGTGAGCGGGCCTGCCGTCGTTGCCTGTTCGACTACACCAATCAGCGCCACTGGGACCTGCTCGACCGGCGGCCGGTCCTCGCTTGGCTGAACCAGCTCGTGTTGCGCGCGAGCGAGGAGCGCGACCTCTTCGCCCAGATCGGAGCCCGACCTCGCAGGGAGCCGAGCTTCGCGGCCCTACGTGAGCGCCTTGCGGGCGCCGATCGGGTCTGGCTCTTCGCGGGACGGCTGGCGCCGGCAGCCGACGAGCAGGAGCCGGCCGTTCTCGAGGCGGCGGTGGCGTTCTTGCGCGACCTCGCCGCCGGCGAGCGCCGCGTGGTCGTGGGCTTGGTCGAGCCGCCGCCCGTCTTCGGCCGACAGGACCCGGTGACCCGCGAACTGCTCGAAGCCGTGAGCCGCGAGCTCCGCACGGGCCGGGTCGAGCTCGCGGCCGCCGAACTGCCCGAGCTCTTGGGAGAGGCGTGGTATCCCCGCCTCGTGGCTCCGGCGCGCGGGGCCTGGCTCGGCCGCGAGCCGGTGCCGGCCCTCCTCGGCGACTGGCTCGCGGACATTTCGGCCGAGCTCCCGCTGGCCGGCGCCGACCTGCCGCCCCAGCTCGCGAGCTGGCTCGCAAGCTGGCGGCGGCTCGCCGTCGAGTCGCTCTTGCCGTGCGGGGAGGCCCGGCAATTCCGCTTCGTGCCGGGGCAGCCCCGTGATCTCCGCTCGATTTTTTCCGTCCTCGGCCAACGCTCGGCGGAGCGCTGGATCCTCCGGGATCCCTGGCTCGCCGAGGGTGAGCGCAATCGTGAGACCACGGCGCGCTTCTTGGCCGCGGTCGCCGCGGCGAGTGCCTGGCCGGCCGCGATCGAGCTGCGCTATCGCGATCCGGAGAGCGTGCGCGACGGTGAATCGATCAGCCGGCGAGAACAGGCGGTGAAGCTTCGCCGGAGGATCTCGGAGGCCGGCGCCCCAGGAGGTACCGATCTGCGCCTCGTGCCCCTCTCGGCGAAACGGCAGCGCGCGCGGGGCTTCGATTTTCACGACCGCGAGTTCACGGTCGAGCTCGCCGATGCCGGGGGGTGGCACGTGCACCGCTTCGTGCTGACCGGTGGTGTGGACCGCCTTTTGGATCCGACGCGCGAGTGCGTGGTCGTCCACAGCCGGGGGCCGGCCGACCTCCTCGCCTGAGCGCCCGCTCGGCTGGCGAGCTACTCTCCGCGCCCGTGGCTTGCTCCGGGCCGGCGGCTGGGCCAGAGGGGAGGCGGCCCCGCACCGGCGCGAAAGGATCGCCCATGGACTACCGCAAGCTCGGCCGCTCGGGCCTCATGGTCTCGCCCTTGTGCCTCGGCACGATGATGTTCGGCGGCCCCACCGACGAGGCCACCGCGCGACGCATCGTCGCGCGTGCGCGCGAGGCGGGGCTCAACTTCGTCGACACGGCCGACGTTTACACCGAGGGCCGTTCGGAAGAGATCACCGGCCGGGCGATCCGCGGCGAACGGTCCTGGTGGATCCTCGCGACCAAGGTCGCCAACCCCACGGGCCCGGGCCCCAACGAGCGCGGCCTGTCGCGCCGGCGGGTGATCGAAGCCTGCGAAGCTTCCTTGCGGCGGCTCGGCACCGAGTGGATCGACATCTATTACCTCCACAAGGAAGACCACGGCACCCCGCTCGAGGAGACGGTGCGGGCCATGGCCGATCTCGTGCGCGCCGGCAAGGTCCGCTACTTGGGCCTCTCCAACTACCGCGCCTGGCGGATCGCCGAGATCTGCCACTTGTGCGACCAGGCGGGCATCGACCGGCCGGTGGTCTGCCAGCCTTATTACAACATCATGAACCGCCAACCCGAGGTCGAGGTCTTGCCGGCCTGCGGATTCTACGGCCTCGGTGTCGCCCCCTACAGCCCGCTCGCCCGGGGTGTCTTGACCGGCAAGTACCGGCCGGGCGAGCCGCCGCCCGAAGGGACCCGCGCCGGCCGCCGCGACAAGCGGATGATGGAGACCGAGTGGCGGCCGGAGAGCCTCGGGATCGCCCAGCGGCTCGTCGAGCACGCGCGGCAGCGTGGCATGACCCCCGTCCAGTTCGCGCTGCGCTGGCTGTTGGCCAACGCGTTCGTGACCGCGCCGATCGTCGGCCCGCGCACGGAGGAGCAGCTCGAAGCCTATCTCGCGGCGCTCCCACCCACCTTCGCGCCCGAGGACGAGGCGCTGGTCGATACCCTCGTGCCGGTCGGCCACCCGAGCACGCCGGGCTACAACGACCCGGCCTACCCGATCGAGGGGCGGCGGCCGCGCTTCGGCTGAGGGGCGGTGCGGGAACACGCTTGACGGTTGAAAAAGCTGCAACCTATACACCGGAGAACCGAAGGGGCTCCCGGGGCTCGCCGCCACGAGACGCCTCGAGGCGCGATGGTTCGGCTTGCGCGGGGGGCGCAGGCGTGGCAGGAAGGGGTTGCGTGTCCGTTCGGCCGTGAACGACACGTGACGATAGATCGACAGAGAATGTGAATGGCAGATCGGTAGGTGCACGCTCTTTCCTGGTGAGATTGCCCCGTGACATCGGTACCTGCGACAGTGATTTCGAAGAAGGGCGGTTACCGCCGTGCGCTCGTCCAATGCTACGACATAGCCGCCGTGACGGCGACGTGGCCGTTGGCCGTGGCCCTTCGCCGTGATTTCGATTTCGAGCTGTTCGATCTGGTCTGGCGGGACGTCGTGTTGGTGGGGCTCGTGGCGGCGTTCGTGCTCAACGGGCTCGGCGTCCACCGCGCCTTCTGGCGGCACGTCACCGTCGAGGATCTGGTCCGGGTCGCCCTCGGCGTCGCCGCGGCCGTGACCGTCGCGACCGGGGTGCTGTTCGTGGTCGACCGGGCGCCGCACATGCCGCGCTCGGTCCCCGTCATCCATCTCCTGCTCGCCGGAACCGCCCTGGTCGGCGCGCGCCTCGCCTGGATGCTGCTCGCCCGACGGCGGTCGGGCAAAGCGGGCCCGAGCGTCCCCGAGATCCGCCCCGTGCTCCTGGTCGGCGCCGGCGACGGTGCCGCCCTCGCGATCGGCCTCCTCCGGCACGCCGCGCCGGCGTGGCGGCCGGTCGGGATCCTCGACGACGAAGCGACCGTCGGCCGGATGATCGACGGGGTTCCGGTGCTGGGGCCGCTGGCCGACGCTCCCCTCGTCCTCGCGCGGCTCGACGTCCAGGGCCTCGCCCCCGAGAAGGTCATCGTCACCGCACCGGCCGACCGGTTCGACGAAGCGAAGCTGCAGCGGTTGCGCGCGGCCGGCCGACCGGGCCGGTGCGACCTGGTGCGCCTCGCGGACATCGTCCGCCTCGACGGGTTCGAGATCGAGCCGGCGGCGGATCCCGCGTCGGCGCTCGCGGCGGCCGACGTGCGCACGATGCCGCGCCGCCGGCTCGCCTATCTGCTCACGAAACGCACGCTGGATACGGTCGTGGCGGCTTCGGGCCTCCTGCTCGGGGCGATCGTGCTCCTGCCCGCGGCGGCGGCGGTCCGGCTCTGGCTCGGCCCGCCGGTCTTCTTCACCCAGCTGCGGCGCGGCCGGGGCATGGTCCCCTTCATGCTCGTCAAGCTGCGGACGATGGCCGATCCGGTCGACGCGGAGGGCCGCGAGCGCTCGGAAGACGAGCGCCACCACCCGCTCGGCCGTGTCTTGCGCCGCTTCAAGATCGACGAGCTGCCGCAGCTCTGGAACGTGCTCGTGGGCGACATGGCGCTCGTGGGCCCGCGCCCGCTCGTCGACCGCGATCTTTTGGCCCTGCCCGATCGCGGCCGGGCGCGCGCGGCGATGCGGCCCGGGCTCACCGGCTGGGCTCAGGTCAACGGCGGCCAGATCCTCGGTCCCGCCGAGAAGCACGCCCTCGATCTCTGGTACCTGCGGCATGCGAGCCTCGCGCTCGACCTGCGGATCCTCTGGCTCACGCTCCTCATGGTGGTGCGCGGCGAGCGGGTGAACCCGGTCGAGGTGCAGCGCGCCCTGGCCGCCCTCGAGCCCGTGGGGGCGCCGGCGTGAGCGAGGCGGGGGTGGACACCGCGGCCGGCGAGTCGGCGGGCCTCGCGCGGGTCGGCCCGCGCCCGCCGACACTCGCCCCGGGCGAGCGCTGGTACTGCGTCCACACCCAGCCGCGGCGCGAGGCCTTCGCCCGCGACAACCTCGAGCGCCAGGGCTTCCGCTGCTTCCTGCCGCTCCTGCGGCGCACCGTGCGGCACGCGCGGCGGGTCGAGACGCGGCTTTCGGCGCTGTTCCCGCGCTACGCCTTCCTCGTGCTCGACCTCGG
>Ga0308411_10003150_pt1 | contig 11052 bp, 7 predicted proteins | sample HotsprottomLayer_2_FD_203530 | JGI IMG/M metagenome (GOLD analysis project Ga0308411, IMG submission 203530) | Hot spring phototrophic mat microbial communities from Octopus Spring, Yellowstone National Park, Wyoming, United States -... | ecosystem: Environmental > Aquatic > Thermal springs >... | reverse complement strand
TCACCGGGAGTTGTGGGCACTGGCAGCGATCCTGGGCCGTGAGCATTGTGCGGCGAAGAAAGGGAAAGTAGCGTAAGATGGATCCAGCCGTTCATCGCCAGCCTTCAACTAAACGTGGGACACCTCCCTGGCGGTCACCTCGATGGTGGTTGCGATCGTCCCGGTCGTCAGGGAAGCATCGACCCGGACGGTGGTTGCGGTTCCCAGCGTGATCCCGGACACGCGATAGGTTTGAAATCCAGTGGCCGACACCGAGACCGTGTACTGTCCTGGTGGAAGATAAGGCACCGTGTAGGCGCCGGCCATGGTGGTCTTGGTTGCGAAGGCTTCATTGGTTTGTTCGTTGGTGACGACGACATTGGCGTTTGGGATGACCGCTCCGCTCGGATCCGTCACAGTGCCGGTGATGGCGCTGGAGCGGATCTGCCCTGAAACGGTTCCACACAACACCCAAATGCACGCAATTACAACACCCGCTATGCGGATGGAATTTCTAAACATTCGGTATCTCCTTTCCCCTATTTCTCCTGGCTGCCGCTCCCGTGGGCCTTCCCACTCCGCCCTGGTTCCCAACAGGTCCGCCGCCCGGCTTGGAGATTCGGCTTGGTCCTCGCGTGTGATACCCGGGCGCGTCCTGTCGAGCGCCATGCGGCTGCGCCAGCCAGTCGGGTCAAGAGTAGTCTCGTTGGAGCGATGTGGAAAGGTTCGGAACGGTTACGAGCTACCCTTGGGCATCCTGGACTATAATATTGAAGCGCTTGCGGGCCTCCGCTTTTGCAACGGCCCGGCCGGTTACGAACCCGGGTCAGGAAGGAGGCTGTCCAAATGCGGCCGGCAAAAGAGCAAACAGCGTTAAGCGGGGTACGCCAGCGGGGTGGCGCGCCCTCCGATAGCCAGGTCCGCAGACAACTAGAGCGGGTTCTGGACAGCCCTGCGTTCCGGGGGAGTAAGCGTTGCCAGGAGTTTCTACGTTTCGTCGTCGAACAAAAATTGCAAGGCAACCTGGATTCCCTCAAGGAGCGAACCCTGGGGATCGAGCTTTTTGGCCGGGATCCGGATTATGTCACCAGCGAGGATGCCATCGTTCGGGTCAAAGCCAACGAAGTGCGCAAGCGTCTGGCCCAGTATTACGTCGAATCAGGCCATCAACAAGAGGTCTGGATTGATCTGCCCGCCGGATCTTATGTTCCCGAATTCCATTGGCATCCCAACGGGGATTCCTTCAAGCCAAAACGCAGATTCGTCCTTGCCTTTCCTTCGTTGCGCTGGCCGGCGGTTGTTTTCGCGGTTGTGCTGGCGGCATTTCTTATCGGGGCGTTCCTCAAGCCGTTCCAGTCGCCCGCCGAGCGCTTCTGGGCCCCGGTGATGGAAGCCCGCCGTCCGGTGCTGATTTGCAGCGGTCACCCGGTCGTATACCTGTTGCGCCGCCGCGTCCATGAAAGATTCAAGAGCCTCCACCCTAATTTGCCCCCTGGGCCATACGTCATTCGGCTGCCTGCCAACGAGATCACCGGCGACGACGTAGTTCCCACCGTAGGCCAATACGTCAGTTTGGGAGATGCTCGCACCGTGGCGGCGCTCACCGCTTGGTTTGGCCGTACAGGCAAACCGTATCAGTTGCGCACCGGCAACAACATCACCTTCGCCGACCTCAAGGATTTTCCCGCCGTGCTCATCGGTTTTTCGAATCTTTGGACCCTAGAGATGACCAAGGAGTTCCGTTTTGTCTTCGAGATGCGAGACGGCGTCAAAATGGTCTCCGACCGGAACGGAACCCGCCGCTGGGCTCTGCCGAACATCGCGCCCGACGGCAGAACGACGGAAGACTACGCCATCGTGTCCCGCGTTTTCGAACGCTCCACCGGCCAGGTCCTAATCTCCGTAGGTGGTCTTACCCAGTACGGTACGGGCGTCGCCGGGGAATTTCTGGCCAACCCCGAGTCGCTCTCACGAGCCTTGGCCGGAGCGCCTAAAGACTGGCCCCGCAAGAACCTCCAGTTCTTGCTGCACACCAAGATCGTCGGCGATTCGGCCGCTGCCCCGACCGTCGTGGACAGGCATTTCTGGTAGCCTGTGCCCCGAAGATGACTGGCCGGGCCGCACGGCTAGCGATCTACTTCAAGTATTTCGGGTTGGCCTTGCCGCGCTCGGCGAAACCGCCCAGCTCCGGCCGCATGGCGGAGAACCGGGGATAGCTTTCCCAGATGTCGCCCCGGCCCAGCCGCCTGGGATCCCCGTGCTCGGTGAGCGCCCTCTCCAGCGTGGCCCGCAAAGATCGCCGCATGCTTTGGTGCGCCGCCTCCGAGGCCAGGTTCTTGCGGCAACCGGGATCCTGGACCACATCGAACAACTGCTCTTCCGGACGCTTGCCGAATCTCTGCTCGAATAGCGGGGCAACGAGCGGATCATCGCGATGCTCGATCATCCACTTCTTGGTCGGACTGTCGTCGATGTCGGCATAGAATTCGGGATCGCCCGCCGGCCAGCGGTCCGGCTTCATATTCCAGATGTAAAGATAGTTGCCTTGACGTATGGCGCGGGCCGGATAACCCAGATTGTCGAAACGGGCGTGAGAGTGGCGCTCGCGTCCGCTAAACACGCGCGCACGCTGAGGCTCGATGCGCCCGGACTTACCCGAGCGCAACAGGGCCACCAGGCTCCGCCCAACCATGTGGGCCGGCACGGCCACACTGGCCGCCTCCAGAAACGTGGGGGCGAAATCGGCGAAGCTGATCAGGTCGTCGGAGACGCGTCCGCCTTTGCACTCGGCCTGCCACATCATGGCCAGCGGCACGTGGATGCCGAAGTCGTACATGGTCGCCTTGGCGCCGGGAAACGCCATCCCGTTGTCCGAGGTGACCACCACCAGGGTGTTTTCCAGCTCACCCCGCTTTTCCAGCAGCTCCAGCATCCGGACCAAGTGCGAATCGAAGTATTCGATTTCACGGTAGTAGTCCACTATGTCGCTGCGCACCTCGGGCGTGTCCGGAAGAAACGGCGGAACCACCGCGTCTTCCAGCCGCTTGCCCGATTTCAGGCCCGAGCCCGGTTCGTAGACCCGGTGCGGCTCGGTGCTCCCGTACCAGAAGCAGAACGGCCGGTCCTTGGGGCGGGCGTTCAGAAAGTCTTCAAAGTTGCGCGCGTAATCGTTGGCGTTGATGCCGGGCAGGGGCTTTTCCAGTTTGTGCCGGTCGAAGCTAGGGCCGGCCGGATTGCGCGGCCAGCCGGCGTCGGAGTAATTGCACGGTCCCGCGCCCTTCCCAGTGAGGCCCACGAAGTAACCGTGCTGCTCGAGGATGTCGGGAAACACGGTGAATTTATGCGGGAAATAGCTGTCGTGCGTTCCTGCTTCCTCAAGCTGCCACGGGTAACTCCCGGTGAGTAGCCCCGCCCGCGACGGGGCGCAACCCGGCGACAGGGTGTAGCACTGGCGGAACAGCACGCCCTGGGCAGCGATCCGGTCAAAGCCTGGGGTCCTAAGCGCCTTGTTGCCCATGACTCCCGTGTGGGGATAAGACTGGTCGTCGGAGATCGCGAAGAGGATGTTGGGGCGGCGCGCCGCCGCTGAGCGGATCACCGCGGGCGCAGTCACAGCCCCGAGAAAAGCCCGGCGGGTGAGCGATGAATCCTTGCATGTCCTTTTCATGGCTCAAATAGAATACCACCGCGAGCGCGAACGGCATGTCCCCTCGCAAGCCGGCGGAGCGAGTTCCGCCGGGCGCAGAGTCCGCCGTTTGGGCGTTTGCGCCCCCCTTTAGGACGATTCGTGCTGCGGCCGAAACAATTTTCCAAGAAAGCATTCATTTTTCTCTTGACAGCCCGGCGGGGAGGCTACATAATCATTAACGATTTGTATGGGCTTGGAGCCGCATGGTGCGGCTCTTGGGAATGCAAATGAAGTCAGGCGAGGGATGAAGCGGGGGGACGATAACGCAGCCGGGAAAGCTGCACAACAACAGAGCGAATCCTTAGCAAATCAGCGCGGATAGGTCTGACGCCGGCGGCGCGGCCCGCGAAGGCCCCTCAGGAGGGAACATGGGAAAGTTGTGTCTATGGACAGCAGTTCTGCTGCTGTTTGTTAGTCATTCCTTGCTAGGTCAAACGCTGGGCACGATCACCGGAGTGGCCACCGATCCCACCGGCGCGATCGTGCCGGGAGCCAAAGTCACGGCAACCAACACCGCCACGAACGTCTCGCGTGAGACGGTGACCAATTCGGAGGGCATCTACGCCTTTCCGTCCTTGGTTCCCGGACCGTACGTGGTGCGGATCGAGGCCAGCGGTTTCCGCACGGCTGCGGCGAGGCTGGAACTCCAGGTGCAGCAGACCGCCCGTGTCGATTTCGCGCTCGAAGTGGGCCAGACCACCGAAACCATCGAGGTGCGGGCGACCACGGCGCTGTTGACCACCGATAACGCGACAGTAGGCTCGGTCGTCGAGGAGCGGCGGATCGTTGAGCTTCCTCTCAACGGCCGCAACTACTTGCAATTGGTGGCGCTCAATCCGAACGTGACTTACGGGTTCGGCACGCCGGGGCAAGTGGCCGGCCGGCAGGGCGGGACCCGGGGCGCACAAAACATCTCCGTTTCCGGAATGCGCGGCGTCTGGAACAACTACACCTTGGACGGCATCGCCAATACGGATGTGAATTTCAATTTGTACGTTGTCATGCCATCGGTGGACGCGCTTCAGGAGTTCAAGGTGCAGAGCGGGATCTACTCGGCGGAGTTCGGGCGAGGGGCCACCCAGATCAACGTGTCGACCAAGCCCGGAACCAATGAGTACCACGGAACGGCATACTGGTTTCACCGCAACAGCGCCATCGATGCCGATCCCTACTTTTTCTACGATCCCGGCGTGGTGAAACCGACCAACCCGCCTTTCCGCTGGAACCAGTATGGTTTCACGGCCAGCGGCCGCATCATTCGAGACCGCTTGTTTGCGATGGGAAATTTCGAAGGGTTCAAGGAGCGGATCGCCTTTACCGGCTACTGGAGCACCGCCACCAAGGAGCAGCGCGCCGGCGACTTCTCCCAGGTGCCTCACGTGACGACGCTGCGGGATCCCCTGAACAATTACGCTCCGTTCCCCGACAAGAAGATCCCCATCGGGCGGCTTGACAAGACCGCCGAGAAGCTGCTGGAGTTCTATCCTCTGCCCAATGTGGCGACTCCCAAAGTCGACCGCAACTATCAGCGGCAGTACCGCAACACCACCGACAAGAACATGAGCACGATCCGGATCGACTTCAACGAAAGCCGGTCCTCGCAGTGGTTTGGCCGGGTGAGCTGGAACGACGAGGACACCCTGTTCGGCGGTCTGCCGCTTTCGGGCCGGACCTTGGTCACCGACGCGCAGCAATACATGGTCTCCAACACCCGGACCCTGTCGCCCACCAAAGTGAACGAGTTCCGGTTCGGCATCACCGACATGTACAACGAGCTCGGCAACGAGCTGGGCGGCAAGCGGAACGTCGTGAAGGAACTCGGCCTGCCCATGCCGACTGATCCGCCCTCCAGTTGGGGCATCCCCACGATCACGATTCAGTCGCCTTACAGCGGATTCGGCAATGAGGTCAACGGACCCTTTGTCATCGACGACCGGATCGTGCAGATCGTCAACAATTTCTCCTGGGTGGCCGGAAAGCACAGCATCAAGTTCGGCGGAGAATACCGCTACGACATCTACGACCAGATCGGCAACGAGTTTCCGCGCGGCCGCTTCGGCCACGACGCCCGCTTTACGGGAGACGGTTTCGGCGACTTCTTCCTGGGCACGCTTTCCCGCGCCGAGGCCGCTCTGGCGCTGGCGGCTGCGCAATTCCGCGCCAACAACCTTGCCTTCTATATCGACGACGTCTACCGCATCAAGCCCAGATTGACGATCAATGTGGGCCTGCGCTGGGAGTTCTTCCAGCCCTACAAGGACCGCCTGGAGCTGAGCGTCAACTCCATCCAGAAGCTCTTCTCCAACATCCCGAACGATCCCAATCCGGACGCCCATCCGTTGGCGGTGCGCGCGGGCGATGGCGACTTTTATGAGGGGAGGCAGTTCCGCTACCTGACCGATCTGCGCATCCTGGGAATGGGCGATGCGGTGCCGATTAAATACGCCCGGGACTCCAAGCTGTTCGGCAAGCGCCTCATCTACAACGACCTGAACAACTTCGCGCCGCGCCTCGGCATCGCCTACAGCCCCAATGACCGTTGGTCGTTCCGCACCGGCTTCGGCATCTTCTACTCGGCCGAGAGCGGCAACTCGCGCTTTGACATGAACCGGGGCATGGGCGGCCGCCTGGACCGCGTGGCCAACTCCGCGCCCGAGCTGCCCAACACCAGCTGGTACAACTTCCTGGATCCCTCACAGCTTCCGGTCCGCGTGGCGTCCGCTTACCTGTGGGGCGTGGTGCCCGAGGTGGCGACCCCCTACTCAATGATGTATCTGTTCAACATCCAGCGAACCCTCACACAGAACTCGTCGCTGGAGATCGGCTACAACGGCGCGCTGCACCGCAAGGTCCAGGGATTGCAGAACCGGAACGCTCCGATCCCCGGCACGACCAACATACTCCTGCGGCGCCCGGCGCCCGAGTACGGTTTCCAGCAGATTGTGGTGAACGGCTATACGGGCAATTACAACGGCCTGGGGCTGAAGTATACCTACCGCACCCCGTCTGGAGTCTCCATCAACGCGGCCTACACTTGGTCCAAGGCTTTGGACAGCAGCAGCGCCATCCGGGGCACGGCCGCCGACATCACCCCCCAGGACAATCGCTGCCTGAAGTGCGAGTACGGTTACTCGGCCTACAACACGCCGCACCGCTTCGTGCTTTCGACGCTGCTCCCGCTGCCATTCGGCCGCGGTCAGCGCTTCCTGAACCAAGGGGCCTTGCTGGACCAAATTGTGGGCGGCTGGCAGATCGGAACCATCATGACCATTCAAAACGGACGGCCCATCAACACGGCGGCCGGCTGGGATGCGCCCGGCACCGGCTCCTTCGGCGATCCGCGCGCCAACTCCACGGGCAAGTCCCCGTACTTGCCGAAGGGGCAGCGGACCACCGACCGCTGGCTCGATCCGACGGCATTTGCTTACGTGCCGGGCGGCACCTTCGGCAACATCTCGCGCAACCGCTTATTGGGCCCCAGCCAGTTCATGTGGGATTTCTCGACCTTGAAGGATTTCCGCGTGATGGAAGGGCACAGCTTGCAGTTCCGGTTTGAGGCCTTCAACTTCTTGAACCATCCGGTCTGGGGCAACTACGGCGCCTCCTGGGGCCGGAATGTCAGCCAGCCCGACGTTGGGTTCGGCCGCATCCGGAGCACGGCCATTCCGATGCGCCAGATTCAGTTCGGGCTGAAATACAAGTTCTGAGACACCAATTCCCACCACACCGCGCGCTTCAACGCGACGGTTGCTCGCCGTGGGGGCCGCACCCCTGAGCGGTCCCCACGGCCTTTTTCCATGGCGGGGCCCCAAGCCTGGCCGGGATTGGACTTCCGCTCAGCCGCGGCCCGTCAGCACCGCGATCGAGGCCCGGCAGAAGGCGGGCAAATCGTCGGGCTTGCGCGAGGTCACCAGGTTGCGGTCGACCACCACTTCGGCATCCTCCCAAATGGCTCCGGCGTTCACGACGTCATCCTTGATGGCGAAAAAGCTGGTCGCGCGCCGGCCCTTGAGAATCCCCGCCGAACAAAGCACCCAGCCGCCGTGGCAGATCGAGGCCACCAGCTTGCCTTGCGCGTCCATTTCGCGCACAAACTGGCAGGCGGCCGGATAGCGCCGGATGATGTCCGGAGCGTAGCCTCCCGGAATGACCACGCCGTCGAACTCGGACGCCTTGGCTTCCTCGTGGGCCAAGTCCGCCTTCACCGGATAGCCGAACTTGCTGGTGTAGGTCTCGCCGGCCTTGGCCCCTACGACGACGACCTCGGCGCCGGCTTCGCGGAAGCGGTAAAGCGGGTACCAGACTTCAAGCTCTTGATAGATGTTGTCCGCCAAAACGGCGATTCTCTTTCCTTTGAGTTCCATAACAACCAAGGTAGCATCCGCGCCTCATTGCTGGAGGCGGCGGTAGAACTCCTGGAGGCGCGCGCGGTAACTCGTTCCGGCCACTTCCAGAATGTCGTTATGGCCTGCCCCCTCGACCGCCCAGAACCACTTGGGGCCGGGCGCGGCGTCGTAAACCCGCCGGCCGAATTCGAAGGGGATCACCTCGTCGCGCGTGCCGTGGATGACCAGCAGCGGGCGTTGAAAGGAGGCGATGCGCCGTTTGGAGTCGAAGCCGCGGGCCACCAGCGGCCCCAAAAGCGGGAGCACGCGCCAGGCGACATCGGCGGAAGATGGGAAGGGCGCCTCCAGAATCATTCCCGCGCACGGCCTTCGCGAAGCCAGCTCTACGGCGACCGCTGTGCCGAGCGACTCGCCATGCAGCACGATGCGTTCTGGCGCGTAGCCCAGTTCTTTCAGATGCCGGTAGGCGGCATCGGCGTCGCGGTATAAACCGGCTTCGGTGGGCCGCCCTTCGCTCCGACCGTAGCCGCGGTAATCCAGGATCAGCACGGAGGAGCCGGCTTCGAGGATGGCCTCGATGTGGCCGAGGCGGTGGGTGAGGTTGCCGCCGTTGCCATGAAGAAATAGTGTCGCAAGCCGGACGGCCGAAGAGGAAATCCACCAGGCGTGCAGGCGCACGCCGTCATCGGCCCGAAGCCAGATATCTTCGGCGCCCAGCCACGCCTGAGCCTCCCAGTTGCCGCGCGGATGCTTCCACGGGTGGTAGGTGAGGCTCCTGGCAAGAAGCAGCAGGCCGCCGTAAGCGGCCAGGGCCAGAAGCGGCAGAGCCACGTACCAAGGGATCCGCACCGGGCCTCCCCTCAGCGGGGCCGCTGCGCCCAATAGATCTCGATGGGCTCGGGCTTTGGGATGACAATCTTACCGCCCGAGACGGTCACCGCCGGACGTCCACCGCGGAACGGTTGAAAGCGCAGCCCTTCGGAGAGCGGAAGATCGTCCACTTCGATCTCGACGGGCTTGTCGGCGTCGGCGCGGTTCAGCACAACCAGCACATGTTCGTCGGAGCTAGAGCGCAGGTAGGCGTATTGATCCTGCGAGACCAGAAGCTGGGTCAGGCTGCCCTGACGCAGCGCAGCGTGCTGCTGCCGGAAGTGGAGCAGGGCGCGGATCGTATCGAACGCAACGGCGGCGTCGCCGGTGCGGCCCTCGGGCAAGAAGGCGTTGACCGGATCTCCGGGCCAGCCGCCGGGAAAGTCGCGCCGGTTGTCGGGATCGTTGGCCCCGAGCATCGCGACCTCGTCGCCATAGTAGAGATGGACGGTGCGGCGGGTGGTCAGCACGAAGGCGTGTGCAAGCAGATGCTTGGAGAGGTCTCCCTTGGCGACGTTCAGAAAGCGCGGTTGATCGTGGTTGCCCGGGAACAGGACGAGCTTTTCCGGATGCTGATACAGCGAATCCTGCGCGAGCACATCGGCGAGACGCGACATGGGCTGGCCTTGGGCGAAGACGGCGCGCACGGCGCCGGCCAGCGGGAAGTCCAGCATCGAGGGCAGCCGCGTATCCACGCCCGCGCGGCGGATGCCGCCCTCAAAAAAGGAGAGGACGGCCGGGGTCGGCGCCGTGATCTCACCGGTGACGGTGAGGGAAGGGAACTGGCGGTCGATGGCCGCCTGCCATTTCTCCCAGAAGGGGCGGTCAACGTAAGGGTAGGTGTCCTGGCGGATGCCGTCGATGCCGGTCATGCCGATCCACCAGAGGGCGTTCTGGATCAGGTAGTCGGCGACCAGCGGGTCGTCTTGATTGAAGTCTGGGAGATTGCCCGCAAACCAGCCGCGCAGAGGCAGGTCGCGGCGTTTGGGGCGGGCGTAGGGATCGGCGAGCGCGGGGATGTCGAAGTTGTTGCGCGGGCGGGGCGTGCGGTCGATGTAGTTGAACCAGGTCTTGGTGGGAGGGTTCGCGACCCAGGGATGCTGCGGCCCGCAGTGATTGGCGACCTGGTCCTGAACCACCTTGATGCCGAGCGCGTGGGCGGCGTCGACCAGTTCCTTGAACTCCTGCATCGTGCCGAGGCGGGGCTCCAGGGCGTAGAAATCGACGGTGTGGTAGCCGTGGTAGGGCGAAGCGGCGGGGTTGGAGTTCTTGTAGACGGGCGTCATCCAGATGCCGGTGACGCCGAGGTCCTTGAGGTAGGGCAGGCGGCCGCGGATGCCGCGCAGGTCGCCGCCGTGGTAGGCGCGGGGGTTGGAGCGGTCGGCGGGGCGGTTGAACTCGGCCGGGCTGTCGTTGGAGGGGTCGCCGTTGGCGAAGCGGTCGGGCATGATCAGGTAGATGACGTCGTCGGGGCCGAAGCCCTGATAGCGGCCGCGGGGATCCGGCGGTCGGTCGAGGCGGAAGTCGAACTGAGCCTCGCCGGTTGCGCCTTGGATTCGGAACTTGTGCGTGCCGGGCTGAGCGTTGCCGGCGATCGTGAGGTACACGAACAGGTAGCGCCCGTCGGGGGAGCCGCCGCGGACGTCGATCCGGAGGCCGCGCGAGCCGGTGCTGACTTTGGCGTTCTGGAGCTCCGCGCCTGTGAGGAGCAACTGGACGGTGTTCCAGGTGTGCGGCGTCCACCAGTTGGGCGGCTCGACCTTTTCGACTTTGGGAGCGGCCAAGGCCGCCGCGGCGAAAATGCAAGCCGCAAAAAGGGCGGCGAAAGCGCGGGTCAGATCCTTGTGAACCATGTCTTGCCTCCTGTGAGCTGAAGTGGACACTTCGAGACTTGCCTGAATTGAGCCTATCACCGATTGTTGTGCGGGCGGCGCCTCGAAGTGGAGCCCGCAGTCTTGCGGGCCGGCTGGCGTTGGAAGCTCCCGCACCGCTCGGGATTGTATCGCTCTGCCGGCGCGACGGCCGGCATGGCAAGCCTGGCGGCATGCTCCACTTGGGGCGGCGGGTTGAGGTGGAGCGCGCAGTCCTGCGTGCCACGCCGCCAGTCTTGGCGGCGGTTGGCGTTGGACCTCCCGCACCGCTCGGGATTGTGTTGCTCTGCCGGCGCTG
>Ga0308411_10003149_pt1 | contig 11052 bp, 7 predicted proteins | sample HotsprottomLayer_2_FD_203530 | JGI IMG/M metagenome (GOLD analysis project Ga0308411, IMG submission 203530) | Hot spring phototrophic mat microbial communities from Octopus Spring, Yellowstone National Park, Wyoming, United States -... | ecosystem: Environmental > Aquatic > Thermal springs >... | reverse complement strand
GCCTCAAAGACCGGAAGATCGCGGAAGCGAACGCTTACAAAGAGCACTGCATCGATCAAGCCTTGACCATCCTTGCCGGCGGGCATGACATTCGCTGCATGTTCACCACCCCGAAACTGCTCGCAGCGCTTGACGAAGCACTTCGGGCTGGAAAACTCGAAGACAAATATCGCTCCCTCGGAAAAACTATTCCCCCCGGCGGCCTACGCTCGATCAAGGCCACCGGAATTACCGGGATTTTCAGCGGGGGCACGGAATTCACCCCGCAATTCACCCGGGAAGCCTACGAAGAAATGCTCGACAACGGCGAAGTGTATATGACCCCGACGTATGGCAATACGCTTATGGGGCTGGCTTGCAGCAAACCAATCGGCCCGGAAGACGGCTTCAAAATTACCTATTACGCCCCACAACCCCGAGCCGTTATTCAAGTTGTCAATCCGAAAAACTACGACGAAATTGTTCCTTACGGCCAGACCGGACGGGTTCTGCTCACCACTCTCACGAAGGAATTTTTTGTCCCGCGGTTTCCCGAACGGGACGAAGGCGAACGTGAACCACCCTACGAAAAATATCCCTGGGATGGCGTTAGCGGCGTCCGCCCGTTCTCGGAACTTGCCGCTAGCACGGTCGTCGGTGTCTACTGATCGAGTGATTACTGGGTAACCCGGCAATAAGCGGGTTCATTCCCCAGATTAGTTGAATCAAAGAGTAACGCTGCAGTGCTGATTTTTCCGCAGATTGGCGATCGACGAGTCATTGATCGATGACGTGATGATTCCGGTAAACCTTCTCTCGGAATTCGGAATGTTTGCGGATCATCACGAGCATAATCTCCGCCCGAGCATGGAATCCTGCCGCTCGAAAACGCTAAGATGGAATTAAAACAATCGATAATGATGCTTCTCTTTCCCCTTCGCATCCAGGCACGATCATGATCCAGATTCCCGCGCTACGCTTTGGCAAGCCGTACACCAGCTTGGACAAGGCGACCTTGGTTCACCATGTGACCGGCGAACCGGTCGCTGAGGTCAGCCAAGTGACCGGCAGTCAGATTAGCCGAGATCTCAGCCAAGTTGCCCGGGCTCACAAAGAATTGGCTGCCATTCCCATCCGTGACATCCTCGCAATGTATCACAAGGCGGCCGATTATTTTTTGAATGAACGACTTCCGTGTGGCAACACAGAACTTTCCTACCAGGAATACATTCGAAATTTATCGGCCACGACCGGCAGTCCGATGGTGTTTTGCGACCGTAATGCCCGGAAGGTCCATTATGTTTTGGAAAATATTGAGGAAGTGCTGGGCGGTTTGACCCGAGGACTGGATCTGGAAGCCCTAGATCGAGGCTATACGTTACGGCATGGGCGGATGCAGGCGTTTTATCCGACAACCGATGTCTTTGGTGCGGTCTTGCCATCGAATTCGCCCGGCGTGCACTCGCTATGGGTTCCGACAATCGCTTTGAAAATTCCTTTGTTGCTGAAACCGGGGCGGGAAGAACCGTGGACACCGTTTCGGGTCATTCAAGCGTTTCTGAAAGCCGGGGTTCCCGCCAATTGTTTGGCATTTCTGCCGACCGATCACGCCGGTGCGGCTGACATTCTGCGTTTGTGCGGCCGCAGCATGGCTTTCGGTGACGATCGAACGATGGCCCCCTACAAAAACGATCATCGGATCGAAATTCACGGAACTGGTTACAGCAAGGTAATCATTGGGGAAGATCAAGCGGATCACTGGGATGATTACCTGGATATGATGATTGAGGCGATTGCTGCTAACGGTGGCCGGGCGTGTGTGAATGCCAGTGCGATCTGGACCCCGCGTCACGGTGATGCCATCGCGGAAGGTTTGGCCAAGCGGCTAGCCACGGTGAAAGTTCGGCCCTGGGATGATCCGAACTGCGAGATTTCCGCCTTTGCCAATCCCGCCGTCGCCGAAGCCATCGACAGCATGATTACCGAGGCGTTAAAAACTCCGGGTGCGGTGGATGTGACAGAACAAATTCGCGGAACTCCCCGACTGGTGAAAGAAGGTCGCTGCGCTTGGCTTTTGCCCACGATCGTTCGTTGCGAAACGCCGGAGCACCCTCTCGCCAATAAAGAATTTCTTTTTCCTTACGCCTCGGTGATAGAATGTCCGCAGAGTGAGGTATTGCATCGGATCGGGTATACGCTTGCGGCAACCGCGATTACCGAGGACGAAGCGTTTATTTCCGATTTGTTAGCGTGCCCTCATATCGAGCGGCTGAATATCGGACCGCTGCCTACCAACCGCTTGACCTGGGATCAGCCGCATGAAGGCAATCTCTTCACCCACCTTTACCGACAACGTGCCCTCCAGTTGCAGCCGATCGCCCGAGCGACTGCCCGCGTTTGATTTTCAACCACTCGGTCGGGTGATCTTTGAAGCGGGTGCTCTACGTCAACTCGGGCCGGTTGTATCACAGCTCGGAGGTCGGCGGGTTTTACTGGTAACAGATCCAGGACTTGAAGCCACCGGCCACCCGCAACGCGCGGCGGCGATGATGGCAGAATCCGGTCTTGAAGTCTTTGTGTTTGATGGTGTCAAAGAAAATCCGACCGAACGTGAAGTTCGTGCCGGGGTGCAATTTGCCGCGAATTATCAAATCGACTTGATTGTGGCGCTGGGCGGCGGCTCATCCATGGATTGCGCCAAAGGCATCAACTTTCTGCTTACAAACGGCGGCCGCATGAAAGATTATAAGGGTTTCGGCAAAGCGAGCCGGCCAATGCTCCCGTCAGTCGGCGTACCGACTACCGCTGGTACTGGCAGCGAAGCCCAATGTTACGCTCTCATCACCGATGAATCGTCGCACTTGAAAATGGCCTGTGGCGACAAGAAAGCCGCGTTCCGTGTCGCCATTCTCGACCCGGAACTCACCGTTTCTCAGCCGCGGATGGTCACCGCTGTGACGGGAATTGATGCCATTGCCCACGCGATCGAATCGTATGTTTGTCTGAAACGCAATCCGATGTCGCAAGCATATTCCCTGGCGGCGTGGGAGTATCTGGAGCCACATTATCTCCGCGTTCTTGAGGATCCGAACAATCTCGCCTCGCGATCGGCCATGCAACTCGGTGCCCACTTTGCCGGAATGGCGATTGAAAATTCCATGCTGGGTGTTTGCCATAGTTGTGCGAATCCACTCACGGCTCATTACGGCATTACTCACGGTGTGGCCATCGCATTGATGCTGCCGCATGTGATTCGCTTTAATGGCCCCGTCGTCGAACCTCTCTATGCACGGCTGTTGCAAGCGATCGGAGTGAATGATCATGGCTCCGCGGCCGAACGTTTGGCCGAGCGGGTAACCGAACTCGCGCAGGCCGCCGGCTTGCCGTTACGCTTACGCGATTGCGGCGTGAGCCAAAGCATCCTTCCATTGCTGGCCGTGGAAGCCAACGAGCAATGGACAGCACGATTCAATCCCCGCCTGGTCCAAGAGCCGGATATTGCCTCCATTTATCACGCAGCCTGGTAGGCAACTGCAGGATTTGCGGAGGTATTTTGCCCATGAAGAGTGGCCGACTGGTTTTCGCGATTGTCGGATGCATCGTTCTGCTGCCGCAATCCCGGGCAGATTGGCCGGTATTTCGCGGCAATCCGCAGATGACTGGCACCTCCACCGCGAAATTGCCGGATCAACTTCGCTTGCTTTGGACGTTCCGTTGCAGCGACGCAGTCGAAGGCGCTCCCGCCATCGTCGGCAATCGCGTCTTTGTGGCAGCGATGGACGGACATCTGTATTGCCTCGATCGGGACTCAGGAAAAGAAATCTGGCGAACCAGACTCGGCCCGATGAAAGCCTCGCCAGCACATGCCCAGGGGCGCGTCTACATCGGCGATGTGGATGGGAAAGTTTATGCCATCGATGCCGACTCGGGGAAAAAACTCTGGAGCTTCGAAACAGGTGGAGAAATCACCTCGGGAGCCAATTTTTACAAAGACCGCCTGCTGATCGGTTCCCACGACTCAACTCTGTATTGTCTAAGCCATGACGGTAAAAAGCTTTGGGAATACAAGATCGACGGCCCGATCAACGGCTCACCCGCAGTTGTTGAAGATCGGACCTTTGTCGCCGGTTGTGACAGTGTTTTACATGCCGTCGATGCACGAACTGGGAAAGTGATTCGCACCGTTGAGTTGCACGGCCAAGCCGGCGCGACCGCCGCCATCCACGGTGATTTGGCCGTCGTCGGGACGATGGCCAATCAAGTCGTGGCGATTGATTGGCGAAATGGCCAGAAACTTTGGAGCTTCGAGGCCCGCCGGCGGCAACTGCCGTTCTACGCTTCGGCCGCCGTCGACGACGAAAGGGTGGTCGTCGGTTCCCGTGATAAAAAAATTTATGCCTTGAATCCGAAAAATGGTGAAGAAGTTTGGAGTTTTGTCACCGCCGGGCAAGTTGATGCCTCACCGATCATCTGTAGCAATCGCATCTATGCCGGATGCCTGTCGCGAGACGGCGACTTTTACGTGCTCGATCGGACGACCGGTCGGCAACTCCAGCACCTTGAACTCGAAAGCGCCGTCACCGGCTCACCTGCCGTGGTCGATGATCGACTCATCGTCGGCACCGAAAAAGGGGTGGTCTTTTGCTTCGGTCGTTAATGCAGCCTCCGTCTGGTGCAGGAGAAATTCAGATCACCGAATCAATTCACCCAAATGTTCATGATAAAGACCTCGGAAAGAACTTGACAAAGGTGATCCCAGCAATTCTTCACGAGAATATTTTCCAGATCGAATCATTCACCGCAAGGCGGGTCAAGCCATGATAACAGCTCTGGAACAAGAAAAAACGGGTCTGGGTAATTACTTCATTGCGAACTACCCGCCATTTTCCTATTGGAAACCGAGTTTCATTCCCGAGGCACTTGCTGCTCTGCACAGTCCCCCGGTGACTGGCACGCCGCTCGGTTTGTATGTGCATATTCCTTTTTGCCGAAAACGCTGCAAATTTTGTTATTTTCGGGTCTACACCGACAAAAACGCCCGGGACGTTGAAGCGTATTTGAATGCCATTCTTCGGGAAATTGAATTGCTCAGTCAGACAGAATCGGTGGGTGATCGATCGCTTGATTATATTTATTTCGGCGGTGGTACCCCGTCCTACCTGAGTGCCGCTCAGCTCCACTTTCTGATCGAGCGTGTGCAAAAACTCATGCCTTGGACTCATGCCCGTGAAGTTGCCTTCGAATGTGAGCCCGGCACGCTGCAACTGCATAAACTGGAAACCCTGAAACAACTCGGTATCACACGGCTGAGTCTGGGCATTGAGAATTTTGACGATGCGATTCTCGAACGCAATGGCCGCGCTCACCTTTCCGGTGAAATCTATCGGGCTTACGACTGGGCTCGGCAAGTCGGCTTTCAGCAAATCAACATCGACTTAATCGCCGGCATGGTCGGCGAAACCTGGGAAAACTGGCGAGAGTGTGTTCGCAAAACAATCGAACTGGCACCGGAATCAGTAACAATCTATCAAATGGAGTTACCTTATAACACCCGATTTTCCAAAGAATTGACGGTCCTCGGCCAGGAAACAGTCGCATCGGAACTGATTGCGGATTGGCCCACCAAACGAGCTTGGGTCGCCTATGCTTTCGAAGAATTGAAGCAAGCGGGTTATTCCTTGTCGAGCGCGTACACGGTCGTCAAAGATCCCGAAAAAACCCAGTTTATCTACCGCGATGCCCTCTGGCATGGCGCGGATATGTTCGGAACAGGGGTTGCATCATTCGGCCACGTCAACGGTGTCCACATTCAAAATGTTGATACCTGGGAAAGCTATCTGAAAAAACTCGAAGCCGGGGAATTACCCCTCGGGCGTGCCTTCCCGACCACGCCCCGGCATCGGCTGATTCGGGAAATGATTCTGCAACTCAAGACGGGTCATTTAACAATCGATTACTTCCGCAAAAAATTTGGCGTGGATATCACCGAAGCATTCCGCAACGGTTTTGAACAACTCCAGCACGAAGGATGGCTGACAATCCGCTCCGACAGCATCGAACTGACACCGCAGGGGTATCTCCAAGTCGATCGGCATTTGCCAACGTTTTTTGATCCCGAATATCGATCCAATCGTTACACTTAACGCGTTCGTAGTAGCGATTTTTCCGGGAATCGCTTGAAATTCCTGATACTGCCTGCGAGTTTCATCCATCGTCCCTGATTTCGCCAGACGATGTAGCAGGAGGATGACAATACATTGACTTGGGCTCGTTGACGTCCCGCAGTCGCGGAGTGAGGCATGATGATTACACGATTCCCTCGTGCAACTCGATGGATTTGCCCGCAGCCCCGCATTTCACGGTCACTCTCCCTGGAGTGTTTGGAAAGCCGGGAAACACCCGCAACCTTCGTCGTGACCACGTTACTCGATAGCCTCGTTCCGATTGTCGGGCAACTCACCCTCAGGCAGGCAATTCAACTTGCGAATGCACAACCGGGTCCGGACCGGATTGAATTTGCACCGGGGCTTTCAGGCGTTCTTCAAGCCGTGGATGTATTCACGATCACCGACAGCGTCGAGATTGCCGGGCCAGGTGCCAATATCATTGCCATTAATGGCCTTCCTGCCGGCACACTTGATCCCCAGCGTGCATTATTCGAGAATAACAGTCCAGAAACAATTTTTTCTGGTCTGACGATTCAGAATCACGAAGCCGATTTCAGTCCCGGTTATGGCGGGGCTATCTATAATTACGGCGGTCTTGTCATTGATCGCATGATTTTCCGTGGAAACCAAGCATCATACGGGGGGGCAATCGCGAATTTACCTGGCACGACGCTAGTAGTGCGAAATTCAGAATTTTACAATAATAATGCTTATGATAGTGGAGGTGCTATTTTCCACGATGGCGATTCTTTGATCATCACCGACTCATTATTCCAAGAAAATAGCGCCCTCAATAATTTTACCGGTTTCAGCGGAGGGGCGATATTTATTCAGGCGGGGATCAATCAGATCGAACGCAGCGCATTTGTAGGAAATTCGGCTGTGGTTGGTGGCGGTATCGCTATCAGCAACCTTGTCCCTGATACTGAGATCATCCTCCGCAATCTCACTTTTGCGGAAAACTTTGCCAGTCAACACGGGAGTGCCGTCGATTTCACGGATATTGACGGAGAGAGTATCACCATCCGAATCACCAATATTACCGCCGCTCGGAATACCGGCGGTGGCGAGGCGATCCGATTTCCAGCAGCTTCGGCAGGATTCGGCCCGTCGATTCAAGTCCGCAACAGTCTGATTGCCGAGAATATCGTCAATTTTGATTCGGATTTCAACCAGTTCATTCCCCCAGTCGTACCTGCCCCGGATATCGCGGGGGCATTTGTTTCTCTGGGCGGTAATTTGATTCAAAATCCATCGCTTGCTGACTTTATCCCAGCGACAAATGATTTGACCGGAGTCCCCGCTTTGCTAGGTCCGCTTGCGAATCATGGCGGGCCGACTCCGACAATATCGCTGCTTGCGACCAGCCCCGCCCTCGGACGAGCCCTCAGTGGCGGTGCCACACCGGCGATCGACCAGCGTGGCGTGATCCGCCCGGTTACCGGACCGATCGATACTGGCGCATTTCAATTCCGCTTGCCCGTGGCGGTGCCTGAATCGTACACGGTGCCGAGCCTTCAGACCTTGACGGTATCGCCCGCAGGAATTCTCAGCAACGACTTTTCCTCGGATGGCGGAGTGATCCTCGCCGAACTGGTGAGTTCTGTGCCCCTTTCAACTGGCACATTGACGCTCAATAGCGACGGCTCTTTTGTCTTTACGCCGGCTCCGGGTTTCCTTGGCACAACCGCTTTTCTCTATCGAGCCCGGGTTGCTGACCGAACCAGCGATCCGGTCTCGGTGACAATTACAGTGACTCCCGCGTTTTCGACAGTTTTTGCCGTCGGCGCAGGGGCCGGAAACTTGCCACGGGTGCAAACGTACGACTTTTCCGGGAAGCTGCAAAGCGATTTTCTAGCCTTTGAATCGAGCTTTTCCGGCGGGGTGCGTGTCGCCGTCGGAGATGTTAATCATGATGGCACGGCGGATATCATCGCTGGTGCTGGCCCTGCTGGTGGACCGCGACTCCGGGTGTTCGACGGCACAAACGGTCATGCTATCCGAGATTTCTACGCGTTTGAAGAGTCCTTTGCCGGTGGGATTTATGTGGCCAGCGGTGATGTGAATGGCGACGGTGCCTCGGATATTGTCGTCGGTGCTGGCTCGCTGGGCGGTCCTCGAGTTCGTGTATTTGATGGCCGGACTGGAGCCGTATTGCACGACTTTTTCGCTTACGATCCTGGCTTTCGGGGTGGCGTCCGCGTCGCTGTCGGCGATGTCAACGGCGACGGTTTTGCCGACATCGTCACTGCTGCCGGACCGTCGGGTGGCCCGCACATTCGCGGCTTTGATGGCCGATCGGGAGAAATTCTCCTGAACTTCTTCGCTTATGACGAAACTTATGTCGGCGGTGTTTACGTTTCCGTGATTCCCGCCAGCAGCAATGGCCCAGCACAGATCCTGTTCGGGTTGGATAGTTTCCCCGATTTCACCGGATCGGTGTTTGAAGCTCTTTCTAACAATCTGTTAAATGATGTTGGAAATCGACTTGGCAAGCCGTTTCTGACCAGTCAGTTACTTGCCCCGGCACTGATCGGTACCGTTCCGATCATTTTGGAGTCGCCGACCGGGGTTGGCCCGGTCTCCTCGCCGATTGATGTTTATCCCGGTTTTTCAGGTGGTGTTCGCGTGGGCGGTGGACTGACGCCAAACGGCCCGGTCGTGTATACCGGCATGGGCATTGGCGGTGGCCCACGGCTCCGCTTATTCTTGTCGTCACCCGAGGGATTGATACCGTTTTCTGACATTTCGATTTTTGAGCCTGGATATGTCGGCAGTGTCTACGTGGGCTAATCTGAACAATGTTTGATTGGTAACAACGGGTGATGAGAACGGGGAGTCCGAACATCCCATCATTGCCGCTTGGCCGTCTTGCAATTCCGTACCTTATGACCTGGTGATGCAGGGAAATTCGGTTTGCCGATTCCAGTGATTCTCCACATCCCCGATCGTTCAGGATCGAGCAGCAGTAGCCGTAGCGGCCCGATCCGGAATCGCTGAGTTTGCAAAGGCGGTGGTCGAAAACGATGTGCGAATCGGCCAAAAATCGGGCGTCTGCGACAAGAATCTGGGCTATCCTGCAACCAGAGTCGGCTCGTTCTGAGGCTCTGAAGCTCCTCTAGAGCGGGTCTTAACGATCGTTATATCCGCTACCGCCGAAATCGTTCGGACTAGATTATCATGAACGCAACTGCGCCGACCGTGGTAGAGAGTCCAGCCGTTTCGAAACAGAGGCATTGTCTGTACTGCGGTTCAACCGATTTGGAGCCACTGTATCAGGGCGTTCGAGATCGTCTGGGGTATGTTCCCGGAGAGCGGACTTTTCTGCGGTGTCGCGCCTGTGGCTCGGCCGTGCTCGATCCGTTGCCGAGTGTTGAGGAATTGCCCGGTTTTTATCCACCGGTTTACAGCTTTAGCTTGGAACTCGGGGGGCAAAGCCGGTTCAAGCGAATTCTGAGCCAGTTGGAATATCACCTGTTTTTCCGACCGCAATACACAGCTCAGGTCCGGCGTGTGATGCGAGCTTGCGGCTGGCAAAGCGGCCAGGGGAAGCGTTTGCTGGATGTCGGCTGCGGACGTGGCCTGCGGCTTTTAGAGTTTCGCCGGCTTGGCTTCGATGTCTACGGGTTGGATGTCCAACCGGATGTTGTCCGCTATCTCCGTGAGGAATTGCAGATCCCGGCCGAGTGTGCGGATGTCTCGGCGATGAGCGATCATTATCCTGCGGAATCGTTTGATTTGATTACAACATATTTTTTGATTGAGCATATCCCAAACGTTCAAGACGCCTTTCAGGCCATGCATGACTTATTGAAACCCGGTGGCTGGGTTGCGGCAGCAGTCCCGTTTGTTGATTCCGTTCAGTCTCGAATCTTCGGTGGCAACTGGATCAACGCCATGGAGGCACCACGGCACCTGTCCTTACCGACTCAGCCTGGAATGAAGAATGCCTGTGAGTCTGCCGGGTTTCATCGAGTGAAGATTGTTTCCGATTCTACCTTGAACTGTGCAGGACAAATTGCCTCGTCGCTCATCCCCGGAGCGACCTTGACGCATGCTTACGGTCAGAATCGGCTGATGCCGCTTGTTCGCCGGGCGATCGGTGCAGGAATCCTGTTGCTCTCGGTGCCAATCTGTTACGTCGAAAATGAGATACTCGGACGGATCTCCCTCGGCGTTGCCCTCGCTCAGAAACCGTTACGGTAGCAGTCATGCTCGTTCGCGAAGCTAAGTGGTTCGCCCAGCAGATTCAGCAACTCGGGGACGAGGCTTTGTTCCCGATGTTGAATCTCGGCAGTCATACCGAGGAATTCCGCTGCCGAGAACAGCCCTGGATCGATCGCTACATCTTCGCTCCGATTCGGCAACGTGGCCAGAAAGTCGTTCATCTTGACCTTCGTGAAGCCCCGGGAGTGGATCTTGTTGGCGATTTGACCGAACCTGCGTTTTTACAAACAGTCAGTCAGATGCGTTTTCGGTCGCTGATTTGCTCGAATCTCCTTGAACATGTGCCGAACCCGGGTGAAATCGCGGCCGCGGCAGTCGCGGCGATCGAACCGGGTGGCTATCTTCTGGTGTCGTGTCCGCGGAATTTCCCGTACCACCCCGACCCGCTAGACACTCTGTTTCGACCCGATGTGAACGAGTTGTCCGGACTTTTTCCCGGGACAGAACAAGTGTCGGGGTTGCTGCTCCCCTCCGGGACATTGACGAGTTATTTCTGGGCAAAGGCTACAGCGGATCCGGCGGCCTTGATTCGCAATCTGTGGCGACGAAAAACTCAGGCAATCGCTTCCACGGAAGCAGGGCTTAGCGCGTGGGCGTGGCTTCCCTGGTTGTTTCGGACGTTCTATCAGACCTGCGTTGTCTTAAGGAAAACGACTCAGTCATGTGCCATAAATTTTTG
>Ga0308411_10003148_pt1 | contig 11052 bp, 14 predicted proteins | sample HotsprottomLayer_2_FD_203530 | JGI IMG/M metagenome (GOLD analysis project Ga0308411, IMG submission 203530) | Hot spring phototrophic mat microbial communities from Octopus Spring, Yellowstone National Park, Wyoming, United States -... | ecosystem: Environmental > Aquatic > Thermal springs >... | reverse complement strand
CGGGCGGCTTCCCGGTAGTTTCCGGGCGGCTTTCCGGTTACCTAGTGCGCCTGCTCCCGTTGCGCCTGATTGCTGGAGTCTTTGCCGTTCGTACCGGTCTGAAAACGCGGCAGGTTCGGCTTTTCTTTTGGAATAAAACCCCTTATTTGGGGGACTTTATTTTTGGGTTTACGCTCTTATTCTCTCCCGAAGCGATCAGCTTTCAGTAGTTACGGAGAGACAGTAGCCGCGTTTATCCCTTCGGAGCCGCTTCGCCGGGTAGCCAGCGCCCTGGCGTCTTTGCCCAGAGACGCGCAGCCCGGAAGCGGAAAACTCGAACGGTTTTTGCGCGCGAGTATTCCGCGGCGTGAAGGATTCGCGCTCTTGGACTAGCGCCGAATCCTTCTTGACTTGACAGCCGCTTCTCAATCCTGAATCCTGTGATTATCCAAATCAACCCGCCACCATAGGAGACGCTATGCCGAAACCAGACGCACTCGAAAATGAAACTCGTCCGGCTATCCCGACGAAAGAAGCCGCACGGCTGCTTTGCCGGCGCCCGCAGACCCTACGGAAGTGGGCATGTTACGGAGACGGACCGATCCGCCCGATTCGGGTTTATAACAAGCTGCTTTGGCCAGTAGCGGAAATCCGAAAGCTTCTGGCTGTTGACGGGCAGCAGGCTGAAACCCCTTCGGGGACGCCGTAACAGTTTCACCGGGGCGCTCAAAGAATCTAACCCAAGTAAAAAGCCGGGACGCCGGCGCGCGCCTCCCTTTGGTGTTACAAAAAAAAAGTCGGAACTTTTTACTTGACACGCCGTTTAGGACGGTGTAGGTTTGAATCACTTCACAGCCGGCGGGCTAAAAACGCAGGAGCAATCGCAATGGGCAACCTTGATACGGTGTTTCGCGGCACTCACGCTTTCACGTTTACTCTTCCCCAGAACGCCGAGGTGGAAGGGGAAGACTATCGGACGATTGACGTGCCTGGATTTGAGGCGGTCTGTGCGTTCAGCCGCCTTGACCAATTGCAGGCGACTGATGAGCCGGCGTTCACGCACGCACAGGCGATTTGCGTAACGGAAATCGAAGACTGGGATTTCCGTGGCGGAGAATTCGCTTCCGTCCTTGTGCTTCCCGAAGCCGTGCGTTGGATTCTTTGCTTCCCGGTGACCCTCGAAGACGGCGTGCACTACGCTTTGCAGACGCGCGCTATCGAGCCGGACGGCGACAACGTTTTCTACACTTTCGCTTCGCTAGCCAGCGCCGCCCTGTTTAGAGCGTCCGTTCAAGCCGTTCCGTCTTTGGACGATCTCAAGTTTTTGTCTCCGCAAGCCGGTGACAAGTTGGTGGTGATTCGCGCCAAAGATTGGAGTTGGGACGAAGGACGGAATACCGTCTATATCCAGCCTTGGGATATTTCCGGGATAGAGTTTGTCGTTGATTCGGACGTGCGCGTTTTCTAACGCGCGCCCTAACCCACCAACCCGCGCGCCGTTCCTTCATTGGGACGGCGCTTCTCAAGTAAAGGAAGATAGCGATGGGCAAAATGGTGTTTGTCGGTACTCGCCGCTTCAGTCTCAACCCTTTCATCACTGCAAAGAGAAGCGTATCCGACTTTGAGGCGGTTTGCTCCCTTGATGCCTTGGATCAGCTTCAATATATTGGCGCTCCTGACTTTACCTACGTTTTAGCTGCTCGCGTTACGAATTACGCCGAAGTCGAAAAGATGCGCGTGTGCGTTTTCTATGAGGCGGTGCGTTGGGTTGCCTGCTTCCCTGTTACTCGAAACCAAGAAGGGAAGTACGTCTTGCAAACGCACATCCCATCGGATAGCGAAGGTGTGTTCTTCTTTTTCGCCAGTCCACTGGTGATCGGCACGCCTATTCAAGCTGTTCCCGACCTGAGCGGACTGAAGCTTGCGGTTCCGCGTCAAGGAGATAAATTGGCGCTTGTGCGCGCTAAAAACTGGCGCTGGGACGAAAAGCGAGACACCGTTTTTGTGTCACTAAAGAGCATTATTGAACTTGAAATCGTTTCTCGCTCCAAAGCGCGCGTCTTCTAGCGCGCTTTCAAAACCTCGCCCCAGCCCGGCACAGCCTCCCCCGTCCGGGCTGATTTTCTTTGAGTATGCTTCCGCCGTCCATTCCCACTTGCACCGATTGCCGCCACCTGGTCGAAGTTCTCCGGCTGTTTGCCTGGTGTCCTGCCTGTCAGTCCAAGTTCAGATTCGGCGCTGGCGATTTTGACCGGTGCTGGTGTTGCAACGCCGCGCTCCAGCCCTTGGTTTGGTACGGCAGGTGTGCTTGTCGCCGGTGGGAAATTCACGCCCGCGCCCGACCGCCTGACAAAGCGTTGCGACAGCCTTCCTTGTTCTAGCGTCGTTCTAGCGTCGTTCCCCTCGTCGGAACGGCGCTTTTGTTGTGCCTTGCCTTGTTCGGCGCAGAAACCGGTGCTATCCTTGCTGACAAGGTTTCAGCCGAACCGCGCCACCAAGACGGAACAAGAGGAAACAGTGAAAAAAGAAGCACGCCCCTGGCTTATTAAAGACATCATCGGCGCCGGTGATACCGTTCTGCTCTCAGGACGAATTGACGCCGCAAAAACTACGGTTGCAGCAGGTTGGGCAATGTCCGTTGCTACTGGTACACCTTGGTGTGGACGGCTCGTAACCCGCGGTTCTGTTCTTTACTTTGTGCGCCCGACTGAAGCTGGCAGAAAGGAATTCGAATCAGTAAGTTGGCTGTACCTTGATGCCATTGATTCAAGTTCGGACAATATCGCCTTTACAACGATATGGAGTAGCGCGCTTGACTTGACGCCTCGTTCCCGCAAGGGCAGATGCAGCAGATGTATTTTTGACGTGCTGCAACGGCATCGGGAAAAACATGGTTGCCCTTCTCTTGTTGTAATTGACACCGTTTATGACTACTTTCATAGCGATGTATTTGACCTCGACGAGGTGGACAAGATTCTTTCTACCGTGGAAGTCGTTTCAGCGATCTACAAATGCGCCGTCGTTTTGATTGTTGATGTTGAGCCGGGAGACACATTGGCAGAAAGAATGCTGCGACGCATGGCAAAAGCGGCGGATGTCCATTACGTTTATCGCGTGCCGCAATCCCGTCAAGCCGCGTCCCCTGACGAAGTTCTGCATGGGACGTTGACCAAGGTTGTTTCTAAAAACCAGAGCAGTAGTAAGCGCTTCAGAGCAGATTTCACCTTGCCGAAGCGACAAAAATCAAAAGCGAGGGTGTAATGCGCATACCAAAGCTAACGCCCGAACAGTGGGCGAACATCAAAATCGAGCGTGAAGCCGGCGCATCGCTGGGCTTTCTCTCCGCCAAGTACGGCGTCAGCAAGACCACTATTGCGCAACGCGCTGAACGCGAAGGCTGGAGCGACGGGTCGGACGCCGCTGAAACTGTTCGCCGCAAGGCACAGGAAAAACTCTACGAACTCCCTGACGCCGCTCAAAAACGCGCCGCCGCCATTGAAGCCGCCGCCGACCGTGCCGCCGAAGTCCTGCGCCGGCACCAGGAAGAAACCAACGCCGTCCGGGAACGCCTCTACGCCGGACTCAAGGCGCACCGCGAAGCCAAGACAAGGGCACAAAAGCTACTGGCGTTTGAAGACCTCAAAGCCGCCAAAATCGCAAGCGAGACCCTGATCAATCTCCAGAAAATTGAGCGAATCAACTGGGGGCTTGATAGCTACGGCGGTGCCAAGACGGAAATCGTTATCGAGCGGAGTTACGGCGTCTATGGCGCTGCGAATTGATTGCTTCCCCAGCCTTTGAGTGTCTTGGATGCCCAAAGTCGCTCTAAAATGCCCGCAACTGCTTTTGCACAAGGCGCAGTTCGCTATTCTGTCTGACCGGCACCGGTTCAAGGTGATTGCGGCCGGACGACGCTTTGGCAAGACGTTGCTTGCGATGGAGTGGCTCACGCTTGCGCCGGGCGGCGCGGCCGAAGGCAAGCCGGTCGCTATCTTTGCTCCAACGTACAAACTTTTACTCGAAGTCTGGGCGGATATTGAACGCACTTTGCGCCCTCTAACGCGCCGCATTAACCGTGCCGAAATGCGTATTGAACTGATTAACGGTGGCTCGATTGACGGCTGGACACTTGAGCGCCCGGACGCCGGACGTGGGAGAAAATACGCTCGCGTTGTTATTGATGAAGCGGCGCATGCGCGTCATCTAAAGGATGCCTGGGAGCACGCCATCGCGCCGACGCTCACCGACCTGCGCGGCGAAGCGTGGTTTATTTCCACGCCCGCCGGACTCAATTTCTTCTGGGAACTTTATCGGCGCGGCGAAGACCCGGACTATCCCGACTGGGCTTCCTTCACCGCCCCGACTACGGCAAACCCTTTTATTCCCGCCGAAGAAATCGCGGAACGTCAGCGCGAGCTTCCCGAAAACGTTTTCCGGCAGGAATATCTCGCGGAATTCGTTGACTGGAATAGCGACGAAAACGCTTTCTTTGACGCGGCCACGCTGTCTGGTGACGCGCGTCAGCCTGACACACTTCTTTCAATTGGCGTTGACGTTGCCCGGTTCGGAAACGACGAAACCGTGATTGCCGGCGTTGCACGCAACGGCGCGATTTCAATCTTGCACACGCTGCGAAAATCGCCAATCACAACAATCGCCGAACTTGTTCTCTCTCAGTACCGCCAGCAACGGATTGTCGTTGACGACGCCGGGTTGGGGGGCGGATTGACGGATATTCTCCGCAAGGAAAAGCTCAACGTCGAGGCGTTCAACGGCGCAGAGTCCGCGATTCGTGACGGGCAATTTGCCAACCTGCGGGCGGAGTCCTACTGGGTTCTAGCTGAACACCTTCGCTATCGTGACGTGGCGCTTCCCGACGACCGGAAGCTGAAGGACGAGCTTTCAGCGTTGCGCTACGCCTACCAGCGCGGTAGGATACTGCTGGAGCCGAAGGACGCCGTGCGGCAACGCTTGGGACGCTCTCCTGACCGCGCTGACGCGGTGTGCTACGCAGTGTGGGGCTGGCGACCTCGCAAGCCTCAATACCGGACAGAGTTCAGCTACTTGCCGAGGTGAGCCGTGAAAACCCCAAACCGCTTCGTAACCGTCTTGGCGCTTATCGCTACCGTCGGCTCGTTGATTGCCGCAACGTTCCCACAGTACCAGACGCTGGCGCTTATTGCCGGGACTGTTGCCGCCGTCGCTACGGCGTTAGGGCGTTCGCTCTTCCCAGATCACTTCCCGGCTGAAAACGAAAAGCCGGCGACTCCGGGGCAGACCGCCGGGCGCGTCATTGACCAGGTGATTTTGCGTCAACGCAAAAGGGACTAACTGTGCGCACTGTCAATCTTTCACTTGCTGAGATTCCAAACCAGCCGCTGGCCAGCGCGCGTGTCACCTTCCGCCCCCTCAAAAAGGGCCAGTCCACGCCGGCGGACGTGTATCCCTCGCGCGTCTATACAGTTACGACAAATGCAAACGGTGACGCAACGCTCCAATTGCCGACGGATATTGAGATTGAAGTTACGCTGCCGGACGGCTGGCGTGGCACGATTATCGTGCCGCCGGGCACGACGCCAATCACGTTGCAGGCCTTGCTGCTGGGCAACGCCACGCCGCCGAACAACTGGCAGGTGCTGCTTGACGCGCATGAGCAGAAAATCGCCGGCGTTGGTTCGTCTGGTGTCTTGGGGCATGTTCGGGTGGACGGCACGACCATTCTGGTCAATCCCGGCACTGGCGTCATCAGCTCTACTGCTAGTGGTGGTGCTCCTACTAACGCACAATACCTTGTGGCGGTCGCTGACCCGACGTTGACCGCCGAGCGTGTTGCGACAAACACGGCAACCGTGGAGTGGGACTTTACCACGCCGGGGCAGGCGAAGGCGTCTGTGGCGGACGGCTCGATTGACACGACGCAACTCGCCAGCGGCGCTGTGACCGGGCCAAAAATTGCGTCAAACGCCGTCACCGCGTCAAAGATTGCAGCAAACGCCGTCACGACGCCAAAAATCCAGGACGGCGCGGTGCTATACGACAAGATTCAAGACGTGACGCCCAACCGCCTGCTTGGACGCGGCGCAACCGCCGGGCCGCCGGAAGAAATCCAGGTTGGCGCAAATCTTTCTCTGTCCGGCGGCGTGCTGTCTGCAAGTGGTGGCGGCGCAACTGATTTGGGCTACGTTCCTGCTCCTACCAGTGGGCAGGTCACAAGCAGCACGGGAACGCCAGCAACGATTCCGCAAGCAGACACGACAAACGCCGGGTTACTGATTCCAGAAGATAAAAACAAGCTGAATCACTACCAGCTTGACACGGCGAACAATAAGATTGCGCTGGGACAAACAACGCTGCCGGCGGGAACAGGAAACACTTCACTTGGCGTCGGACAAACAATCGCGGCCGCAAACTGGCAGACGGCGGTAGGAGCTGGTGCGCAGACGTTGGGGTGGCGCGCAACAGCGATAGGGCACGACGCCAGAGCTGGCTCGTTTTCCACTGCCGTGGGCGCAATCGTTTCCGCCGGGGTGCAAGGTGGACAGGAGTGCGTCGTTGTAGGGTATAGCTCCAACGCCGGTGCCGGGAACTCGGAGATTACGGTTGTCGGGGCGGCTGCTGGGAGCGGAAGCTTTATGGGCGGCGGCGCAACTGCTATTGGCGCGCGGGCGTTTGCCAACGCGCCACGGCACTTTATCCTTTCCAGCGAGTTCGGCCCGCCGCGTCCGGCTGGCACGAAGTTCTACCTGTTGCATCAGATAACGACTTCGGACGCGTTAAACGGACGCTACGCCGGGGGCATGGTTTTCCGGTGGCTGGACAACGTTCCGGCTACGCGCCGGGGACGTACCGACGTGGTGGCGTGTGACGCCGCGTCAAACGAGCGCGTGGGGTTCACTGTGGACTCTGACGGGACACAGCCGCGTGTGTCTGTTCTTGGCGCAACGCCTATCCCGCGCACGACTGCACCGCCGGCGGCGACTGATTTGGCATCAGCTATCACACTCGTCAACGCATTGCGTCAATTGATGATTGACTTCGGACTTTGGGAGGCTTGATATGGGCTTGACGCAAGCGCAAAAAGCGCACATCTACGAAATCCAGCGTGCGGCCGGGCTGTGTGTGGACGTTTACGCGCGCGCGAACGCCGTTCTGCTTGCTGAACGCGCGTTGGGGCTGCTGGGTAAAATCACCCAGCAAGACCTAAGCGATGCGGGACTCGAAGTCGGACTTGAAGACTTGATCGCGGCGGTCGGGGAGTTGTCCGACAAGCAGGACGAGCTTCAAGAGCTGATGGCCGCCTGCGTCAAAATCAGAACGGCGGAAGTCAATAGACTGTGACCAACAAAGACGTTCCGGCAGCAGTATCACCTTTGCTTTCGCCCTACCTTGAAGAGCTGCGCACTTGCGCTGCCCTGTGGGGCGGCACACGCGCGGCGCGCGCTGAAGGTGAGTTTCTGCTTCCGCGCTTTCCGCTTGAGGCACAGGACACGTGGCGCACGAGACTGGCAACTGCCGTGCTGCCTGGCGTTTTTGCCCGCACGATTCAGCAGACCGTGGGGCTGATTGTTCGTGACGGCGTGCAGTTTGCCGAACAGGTGCCGCCGGTGTTTTTGACGCACTGGGAGGATATTGACCTTGCCGGCACGCACGGCGACCGGTTTACAGCGCAGGCGCTTACGGCTGCACTCCGGGACGGCGTGGTGTTCGTCGTAATTGACGCGCCAGCGGAAGGCGGACGCCCGTACTGGGTTTTGCGTCACCGCGCTGACGTAATCAACTGGCGGCACGAGCGCGTCAACGGTGAGCTTGTCCTGGTGAGAGTTGTTATCCGGGAAACAGCGGTTGAACCGGACGGGCAATTTACACAACGGGTTGTGACGCGGTATCGCGTTTTCACGCTGGAATCGCAAGGCGTGGTGGTGACCGTTTATCGCGAGGTGCAGGAACCGCACGAGCGCGAGCCGCGTTACGTGGTGGACTTTCAGACCACGCTGCCGCTGCCGGCAATTCCGATTGTGCCGCTGTACGCTGTACCGCCGGACGCGCCTTTTATTGCGCACTCGCCGTTTTTGCCTCTGGCGTACCGCGAGGCTGAGTACTACCAGACGTACAGCGATTACAAGTACAACCTTCACCTTGCTTGCGTTGCGATTTTGACGGCGAAGGGAATCCCGGAGGGCGAGACGTTGCGCATCGCGCCGTCTGCTGTGGCGCTACTTCAGCCGGAGCAGTCGCTTGAGTACGTGGAGATTTCGGGCGCTGGTATCGGCTCGGCGGCTAGCGCGCTGGACAGGATTGAGCGCGAAATGCAAGCGCTATCACTCGCCATTGGCGATACGAAAAACCGCACGGCGACGGAAGCGGTTCACCTGCATACGATGCGGACGGCATTGTTTCGTGACGCGGCGCAATCGTGCCGTGATGCGCTCGAAAACTGCCTGTGGTGGCACTTGACGCTGCTGGGCTTGCCGACCGACGGCGTGGCGGACGCCGTGCAAATCGGGACAGAGCTTGACGCAACGACAGACTGGACACAGGCTTTGCCGCTGCTCGAATCCGCTCGCCGTGCCGGAGACCTTGACCTTGAAACCTACCTCGAAGCCCTTGAACAGTCCGGCGCACTCCCGGCTGGAGTTACGCCGGCTGTCGTACTCGAACGCCTTGCCAATCAATGGGGAGGAAGTAGTGAAGAAAATCAAGCCGAAGAAGAAACCGAAGAAGCCTAAAAGGTGGACGTACAGCCAGACAGAGCTGGAAAGCGAGGTCGCGTTTGAACCGCAGGACTTCGCCTACGCGAAAACGCTTGCGCGAAGGTATTCCGTTCTGATTCCAAGGTTGCTCGATGCCGAATAAAGTCAAGCAGACGTTTCGCTGGAGTGAGAAGGCGCAACGGTATATCGCGCCCAACGGTCGCTTTGTGGCGCGCGCAAAGGTGTTGACAGAGCTTGACCGCGTGCGCCGTGGCGTTGGGCAGGAAATGCGCGAACTCGCCAAGCAACTCCAGGCAGGCGAAATTTCGCGCGTCGAGTGGCTGATTGCAATGAAGACGCGCATCAAAGCCGTTCACCTTGCGCACGCTGCCGTTGCTGCTGGCGGAATGGACAAGCTGACGCCTTCCGACTTAGGGCGCGTTGGCGCGGCTGTGCGACGCCAGTACGAATTCCTACGCCGGTGGGAAGCGCAAGACCTGCCCGTGGATGGGCGTTTTATCACGCGTGCGGAACTCTACGCCGGGGCTGCCTACGGGACGTTCTCCGACTTGGAGCGGATCAAACACAAAGCAGTAGGCTACACTGAAGCCAAGCGCGTGTTAGGGGTTGCAGAGCACTGCCCGGATTGTCTTGAGTGGGCCGGCAAGTGGCTGCCCATTGACGTGATTCCGCCGATTGGCGCATCTGTGTGCCGGACGCGCTGCAAGTGCACGATTATCTATCGCTAGAGGTTGTTTATGGCTGAACTACTACCTGTTGAGGTTGACACTTTGGACGCTGTGCCGGAGCCGTTGCGCCCGTTCTATGAAGAGCGCGATGGCAAGTTTGTTCTGCCGGTGCAGGTGGACGATCCAACGCCGCTCAAGGAAGCCTTGCGCAAGGAGCGTGAAGCGCATCGCGAAGCCCGGCGCAAGCTCGAAGCGCTGGAGCGCAAAATCCGTCCGGTGACCGACCCCGAAGGGGACGACCCGCGGATTGTGGCGCTGCGCAAAGAGCTTGAGGAGTTGCGGCGCGAACGTGAAGAAATCGAAGCTGAACGCCAACGCGAGCGTGTGCGGTACTCGCTCAAGGAATGGGCATTGGCGGCTGGCGTCGCGCCAGCGCACGTGAACAACCTGCTGAAGCTGCTGGACGGACGCTACGAGTTGCGAGGTGCGGATATTGTCTTTCTCGATGCGGACGGGACGCCAGTGGCAGACGACCCGGCTACGTTTTTCAGTAAGCGCCTTCAGAAAGAGTTTCCGTTTTTCTACGGACGCCAGGTTGCAGGCTCCGGGACGCCACAGGGGGCTTTGGCGGCTGGCGGGAAGCTGACGCGCGAGGCGCTGGAGAAAATGACGCCGGAGGAAATCCGCGCGCGCATTGACGAGGTGCGGGAAGCCTTGCGTCAAGGAAGATAATCGGCTAACCTGATAGCAATCAAATCGCGCTGACCGGGCGGGATGCCCTGCGAGACGCTTGAGCGCAAGCAAATCTCGTGGAGGTATCCCGCCCGTGGCGTTTTCACACGTTATCGGCACAGTCTGGGCTGCAACGCTGGAAGAGGAGCTGGAAAAAGCTCTTGTTTACGCCAGCCCGCGTTGCGTCAATCGAAAATACGAAGGGCAGCTTCGTGGCGTCGGAGATACCGTGCGTATCCCGATGCTCTCGGCTCCCACTATTGTTGACTACACTCGAAACACCGACCTTGCCGCGCCGGAAGCGCTGAACGATGCGTCAACAACGCTCGTCGTTGACCAAGCGAAAGCAATCCACTTTGCCGTTGATGATATTGACACGGCAACGTCGCCGTACGACCTGATTGCAGTTTCCTCTCGTAGTGCGGCGTACAAGCTTGCTGACACGGCTGACCAGCACGTGGCGGGCAAGATGGCTGCGGATGTGGCAGCCGGTAATCGCGTCGGCTCGCAGTCGCAACCTATCAATATCAACACCAGCCCAACAAACAGCAGTTATCTGACGTTAGTACAACTCGCTGGGGAACTAGACGAGGCAAACGTACCACGTAGCGGTCGCTGGGTGGTGGTGTCTCCGCTATTCCTGACGCGGCTGCTGGTTCACCAGAACTGTGTGTTCACAGCGGCACAGCAATCACAGGCGGCGCTGGCAAACGGGCTTGTTGGCCCGATTGCCGGGTTCGATGTGATTGTGAGCAACAACGTGCCGATCCAAAACAACGTCCACCGCATCATCGCTGGCGTTAGTGACGCAACGTCGTTCGTAGCGCTGATCCAGGCGACGGAAGTGTATCGCCCCGAGCGCCGATTCGGGCAAGCGGTCAAGTCGCTGTACCTGTACGGCTGCAAGGTGATTCGGCCGGAAATGCTGGCGATGGCATTCGTCAACTTCAGCTAAGGGGGTG
>Ga0308411_10003147_pt1 | contig 11053 bp, 8 predicted proteins | sample HotsprottomLayer_2_FD_203530 | JGI IMG/M metagenome (GOLD analysis project Ga0308411, IMG submission 203530) | Hot spring phototrophic mat microbial communities from Octopus Spring, Yellowstone National Park, Wyoming, United States -... | ecosystem: Environmental > Aquatic > Thermal springs >... | reverse complement strand
GATCGCACGGCGTCGAGGTCGAAGCGCTCGTCGAGCAGCCGGATGAACGGCCCGATCGCGCAGGACGCGTTGTTGTCCTTGGCCTTGCCCAGAAGCAGGGCGCTTCGGCCTTCGAAGTCGCGCAGGTTGACGTCGTTGCCGAGCGTGGCGCCGACGATCTCGCCGCGCGAGGTCACCACGAGCACGACCTCGGGTTCGGGATTGTTCCAGGTCGAGTTCGGGTGGATCCCCACTTCCGCACCATGGCCGACCGCCGACATGGGCTGGCCCTTGGTGAAGATCTCCGCGTCGGGCCCGATCCCCACTTCGAGATATTGCGACCACAGCCCCTCGGCCAGGAGCTGTTCCTTCACTCGGGCGGCCTCCGGCGAGCCGGGCCGCACGTCGCGCAGCGAACCGCCGATCGCCGCTTCCAGCCGCTCGCGGATGGCCTGGGCGCGGCTCGCGTCGCCGCGCGCTCGCTCCTCGATCACACGCTCGAGCATGCTCCGCACGAACGTGACCCCGGCTGCCTTGAGTGCCTGCAGATCGGCGGGCGCCAACAGCCACGGCCGTTCGCGCCGGCGGCGGTCGAACCGCGAGTTGGCGAGCACTTCGGCGAGTGCTCCGATCCGGCGCGCCGGTGCCTCGCGGACGAGCGCGAGCCGATCGGCTCGCTCGAGCAGCAGGCTCACCGTCGGGGCGAGCGGCGTCAGGTCGAACAGCTCACCGCCGCGTACCGCGACCACCGCCGGACCGTCGTCTTCGGGCAGCCAGACCCGGCCCACGAGCGCCGCACTTTCGGCGTCGACCGGCAAGGTCGCTTCGAGCGCGAGATGGCGGTCCATCCGACGTCTCCCCCCGGCTGTCGTGTCGCGGCATAGCTAGGCCGCGGCGCACTGCGCGCCCAGAGGCCTACTGCGAGGAGGGGGCATGTCGTTCGATATCGCCAAGTTCGAGGAGGCACTCGCCCAAGACACACCACCCGCCGGGCTCGAGCCGCCCTTGCTCGCGCTGTGGTACGGGCTCAAGGGGGCCTGGAGCGAGGCCCATGCGATCGTCCAAGCGGCCGAGGGCGATCCGTCCTGCGCCTGGGTGCACGCGTGGCTGCACCGGATGGAGGGGGACCTCGCCAACGCTGCCTATTGGTATCGCCGCGCGGGACGGTCGACGCCGACCGGCTCGGTGGCCAGCGAAGGCCGAACGATCGCCGCCGAGCTGCTCGCCCGCCGCCCGGGCGGTGCGGCGACCGTCTGACGGCTGCGGCGCGGTCGGGCCCGGCGCGCCGCTCAGAGGGTTTTGGCGCGCTCGCGCAGGAGGAATTTCTGGATCTTGCCGGTCGAGGTCTTGGGCAATGGCCCGAAGACGATGGTCCGCGGTACCTTGTAATGGGCGATCTCGTTGCGGCAGTGGGCGATCAGATCTTCCGCAGTGGTCCGCGACCCCTCCTTGAGTGTCACGAAGGCGCAGACCGACTCACCCCACTTCTCGTCGGGCTTGGCGACCACCGCCGCCTCGAGGACGTCCGGGTGCCGGTAGAGCGCACCTTCCACCTCGATCGACGAAACGTTCTCGCCGCCAGTGATGATGATGTCCTTTGAGCGATCCTTGATCTCGAGATAGCCGTCCGGGTGCACGACCGCGAGATCGCCCGAATGGAACCAGCCGCCGGCCAACGCCTCCTGCGTGGCGGTCGGGTTCTTGAGGTAGCCGCGCATGACGATGTTGCCGCGGAACATCACCTCGCCGAGTGTGGCACCGTCGCGCGGGACGGGCCGGAGGGTCGTCGGATCGAGCACGTCGAGCTCCTCGAGGACCGGGTAGCGCACACCCTGGCGCGCGAGGCGCTCGGCGCGGGCGCGCGGATCGAGGGCCTCCCAGGCCGGCTGCGGTTCGCAGACCACCGCAGGGCCGTAGACCTCGGTCAGTCCGTAGACGTGGGTCACCTCGATCCCGAGGGCAGCCATACGCTCGAGCACGGCAGCCGGCGGTGCCGCGGCCGCCGTCATCATCCGAACCTTCTGCGAGAACGGCCGACGCGCTTCGGGCGGCGCGTTGACGATCATGCCCATGACGATGGGCGCGCCGCAGAGATGGGTGACGCCGTGCTCGGCGAAGGCCCGGAAGATCGTCTCCGAGCTCACCTTCCGCAGACACACGTGGGTGCCCCCTTGGAGCGTCACGGTCCAGGGGAAGCACCAGCCGTTGCAGTGGAACATCGGCAGCGTCCAGAGATGGACCGGCGCCTTGGGCAGGCTCCAGACGAGCACGTTGCCGATCGCGTTCAGATAGGCCCCGCGATGGTGGTAGACGACCCCTTTCGGGTTGCCGGTGGTGCCAGAGGTGTAGTTGAGCGTGATCGCCTGCCACTCGTCCTCGGGAAGGAGCGGTGCGAAGGCCGGATCGCCTTCGGCGAGCAGGGCTTCGTAGTCGAGCTCACCGAGCCGTTCACCTCCGGGTCCCTCGGGGTCGACGATGTCGACCACGAGCGGCTTGCGTGCCGATCGGGCGAGCGCTTCCCGGATGACCGGCGCGAATTCGGTGTCCGTGAGCAGGACCTCGGCCTCGCCATGTTCGAGGATGAACGCGATCGTTCCCGGGTCCAGCCGCGTGTTGAGCGCGTTGAGGACGGCGCCGGCCATCGGCACGCCGAAATGCGCCTCGAGCAGGGCCGGAACGTTCGGTGCCATCACGGCCACCGTGTGGCCGGGACGGACGCCCCGTCGGGCGAGCGCCGAGGCGAGGCGTCGGCAACGCTCGCGCAGCCCCCGATAGTCGAGCCGCAGGTCGCCGTGCACGACCGCGAGCGCCTCCGGGTGGACGTCGGCCGTGCGCTCCAGGAACAGGATCGGGGTCAAGGGCGCGTGGTTGGCCTCGCAACGATCGAGGCCGATCGCGAAGATCCCCTCCTCCGCGTAGCGGTTCGCTCCGGGCATGGACCCTCCCCTCCGACCGTGCCGCCGCCCCCCTTTCTCCGGACGGGCCGCGGTCGCCGTCGCATGTCGCACCCCCGATCGCCGGGTCAAGTCGCCACCGGCCGCCCGCTTGCCGGACCCTCGTGATCCCGACTATGAGGCGATATCCGGGCTGAAGATTTCTACCTGCTGGAGATGGCTGCCATGGACCGTGCAACCGAGACGGGCCCGCTCGTGCCGGTGCTTTTGGCCGGCGGCTCGGGTACGCGGCTCTGGCCGGTGAGCCGGGCGGCTTTTCCCAAGCATCTGGTCGAGCTCCTCGGTGAGGAGTCGCTCCTTCAGGCGACGGCCCGGCGGGTCCTCCGCGCGGCACCGGCCGACCGCGTCGTGACGATCGCCGCCGCGGGACAGGCCGTCCTGGTCCGTCGCCAGCTCGCCGAGATCGACGGGGCCCTGTTGCGCCACCTCTTGCTCGAGCCCGAGCCCCGTAACACGGCCGCTGCCGTGGGCTTGGCCGCGCGCCACGCGGCTCTGCGGATCGCCGCGAACGCCATCCTTTGGGTCTGTCCGTCCGACCATCTGATCCGCGCGCCCGGTGTTCTGCTCGATGCCCTCGAGCGAGCCCTGGCGCTGGCCGCGGCGGGCCGGATCGTGACCTTCGGCATCGCACCGAGCCGCCCCGAGACGGGCTTCGGCTGGATCGCCCGCGGCGAGCCGCTGGAGGTGCCGGGGGCCTTCACCGTGCGGCGATTCGTGGAGAAACCCCCCCGGGCGGAGGCCGAGGCCATGTTGGCGGCCGGCGGACACGATTGGAACAGCGGCATGTTCGTGATGCGGGCCGACGTCCTGCTCGACGAGCTCCGCCGCTTCGAGCCCGACCTCGCCCGCGATCTCGAGGCCGTCGAGGCGAGCCATCGGGCGAGCCCGGACGGCGTGTTCGACGGGAGGCTGTTCGCCCGCCTCCCCTCGTTGCCGATCGACAAGGCGGTGATGGAGCGTTCGGCGCGGATGGCGGTCGTGCCCTGCGACCCGGGCTGGTCGGATGTCGGCTCCTGGCACGCGCTCTGGGAGCTCATGGCCAAGGACGCGCACGGCAACGTCACGGTCGGCGACGTGGCGCTCGCCGGAGCCCACGACAATCTCGTCAAGGCCGACCATCGGCTGGTGGCGCTCGCCGGGGTCCGCGGCCTCGCGGTCATCGAGACTGCCGATGCGATCCTCGTCGCCGACCGGGCGGACGGCGAGACGGTCAAGCAACTCGTCGCGCAGCTCGCGAAGGTCGGGCGTCGCGAGACCGTCCGCCACGCGCGCGAGGTACGCCCCTGGGGCGGGTTCACCACACTTCTCGAGCGACCCGGTCTCAAGATCCGCGAGGTCGAGGTCGACCCGCTCGCCGGCCTCACGCTGCAGCGGCACGCCGGCCGCGACGAGCATTGGCTCGTGGTGAGTGGCCGCGCCTCGGTCCGCCTCGGTGACCGGCAGCTCGAGCTCGGACCCGGCGAATGGCTCGAGGTCCGCCGCGGCGTCCTGCACCGGCTCGCGAACGCCGGACGCGACCCTCTCCGCGTGGTCGAGATCCAGCTCGGCGACATCCTCGACGAGAGCGCGACCGAGCGCCTCGCCCCCGAGTGAGCCGGTCGCCCGGAATCGACGCGGCGGCCGGGCTCGGCTAGATCCGGAGCGGCACCGCATCGGCGCCCCGACGCCTTCCCCAGCGAGCGAGCGATGAGAGATCCGGAGTTCCACCGCATCCGCCGCCTGCCGCCCTACGTGTTCGCCGAAGTCAACCAGATGAAGGCGAAGGCGCGTGCCGCCGGCCGCGACATCATCGACCTCGGCATGGGCAATCCCGACAGCCCCACGCCCGGCCACATCGTCGACAAGCTGATCGAGACCGCGCGCGATCCCAAGGCCCATCGCTATTCGACCTCGCGCGGCATCCCGGGGTTGCGGCGGGCGCTGGCCGGCTACTACGCGCGGCGCTTCGGCGTCCGGCTCGACCCGGAAACCGAGGTCTGCGTCACGTTGGGTTCGAAAGAGGGCCTCGCCAACTTGGCCCAAGCGATCACCACCCCTGGTGACACGATCCTCGTCCCCAACCCTTCCTACCCGATCCATCCCTACGGCTTCATGATCGCCGGGGCGGCGATCCGCCACGTCCCCTTCGGCCCCGGCATCGATCTCATCGCCGAGTTCGCCCACGCTTACGAGCACACGGTCCCGGCGCCGTCGGTGATGGTACTGAATTTCCCGTCCAACCCGACGGCACTCACCTGCGATCTCGCCTTCTACAAGGAAGCCGTGCGCTTCGCCCGCGAGCGCGAGATGTTCATCCTCTCGGACATCGCCTACGCCGAGATCTGGTTCGAGGGGCCACCACCTCCTTCGGTCCTCGAGGTCGAGGGAGCCAAGGAGGTGGCGGTCGAGTTCAGCTCGCTTTCCAAAACCTACTCGATGCCCGGCTGGCGGATCGGCTTCGCCGCCGGCAATCCCCGGCTCATCGCCGCCCTCGCCCGTATCAAGTCGTACCTCGACTACGGCGCCTTCACTCCCATTCAGGTGGCGGCCACAGCGGCCCTCAACGGTCCGCAGGACTGCGTCGAGCAGCTCCGCAACCTTTATCGGGAGCGGCGCGACGTCTTGGTGGACGGGCTGAACAAAGCGGGTTGGCCGGTGCCGCGGCCCACGGCGTCGATGTTCGTCTGGGCGCCCCTGCCCGAGCCGATGCGGTCGATGGGCTCGCTGGCCTTCGCCAAACTTTTGCTCGAGGAGGCGGAGGTGGCGGTGGCACCGGGGATCGGCTTCGGCGAGTACGGCGAAGGACACGTGCGGATGGCCTTGGTCGAGAACAAACACCGGCTGCGCCAGGCGGTCCGCTCGATCCGGGCGGTGCTCGCGCGGCACGGGGTGAGCGTGCCGCAGCGCGCCAAGACCGCGGCACTCGCGGTGGCCTGAGCCATGGGTGGGCCGCTGCGTGTCGGGATCGCCGGTCTCGGTACGGTCGGCTGCGGGGTCGTCGACCTCCTGCAGCGCAACCACGAGCTCCTGGCGCGTCGCACCGGTCGGCCGATCCGGATCGTCGCGGTCTCGGCGCGGGATCCGGCCCGGCCCCGACCGGTCGCGCTCGACGGGCTCCGCTTTCACGGCGACGCAAGGGCCCTCGCCGAGGATCCCGAGATCGACGTCGTGTGCGAGCTGATCGGCGGTGCCGAGGGCATCGCCCTCGAGCTTGCGCGGCGCACCTTGGCTGCCGGCCGGCACCTGGTCACCGCGAACAAGGCGATGTTGGCCCAGCATGGTGCGGAGTTGGCGCGGCTCGCCGAGGCGCGCGGTGTGGCCCTCGGCTTCGAGGCGGCGGTCGCTGGTGGCATCCCGATCGTCAAAGCGCTCCGCGAAGGCCTCGCCGCCAACCGCATCCGCCGCATCTACGGGATCCTCAACGGGACCTCGAACTACATCCTCACCGTGATGCGCGAGAGCGGGCGCGATTTCGCCGAGGTGCTCGCCGAGGCCCAAGCCTTGGGCTACGCGGAGGCCGACCCGAGCTTCGACGTCGACGGGATCGACGCGGCCCACAAGCTCGCGCTGTTGGCGGCCTTGGCCTTCGGCGGCCGACCGCGCTTCGATGCCATCCACGTCGAGGGGATCCGCCACGTGGCGGCGGCCGACATCGCCTATGCCGACGAGCTCGGCTACCGGATCAAGCTCTTGGGTGTGGCACGGATGACCGAGGCCGGCCTCGAGCAGCGGTTGCATCCCTGCATGGTTCCGAAGGACGCGCCGATCGCCCAGGTGGAGGGCGTGTTCAACGGAATCGTGGTGGAGTGCGAGGACGCCGGCGTCGTGGTTCTGGAAGGCCGTGGCGCCGGCGCCGGTCCCACGGCCTCGGCAGTGGTGGCCGACCTGATCGACATCGCCCGGGGCTTGCGCTTGCCGGTCCTGGGTGTTCCCGCGGCGGTGCTCGCCGACCACCGTTCGGCGCCGATGAGCGCGCATCGCGGCAGCTATTACATTCGCCTCATGGTCGTCGACCGACCGGGCGTGTTGGCCGACATCGCGGCCGTCCTGCGTGACCACGAGGTCTCGATCGAGGCCTTGATCCAGCGCGCGCGCAACCCCGGCCAGGCGGTGCCCATCGTCTTGACCTCGCACGAGACGACCGAGGCGGCGATGAGCGCGGCACTGGCCCGCATCGGCACGCTCGCGGCCGTGCTGGAGCCGCCCCGGATGATCCGTATCGAGCGGCCCTGAGCCGCCGAGCAGAACGCGCGATCGGCGCAGGGAGGGGGAGAGGATGGACGAGTACCAGATGAGCGATCGGAACCTGGCGCTCGACAGCGTCCGGGTGACCGAGGCGGCGGCGCTCGCGAGCGCGCGGCTCATGGGACGGGGTGACGAGAAGGCGGCCGACCAGGCGGCGGTCGACGCGATGCGCCGGGCGCTCAACGTGCTCGAGATCGACGGCACGGTGGTGATCGGGGAGGGCGAGCGCGACGAGGCGCCGATGCTCTACATCGGCGAGAAGGTCGGCACCGGCCGCGGGCCCAAGGTCGACATCGCCCTCGACCCGCTCGAGGGCACCACGATCACCGCGAAGGGCGGCTCCAACGCCATCTCCTGCCTCGCCATGGCGTCGGCCGGCGGCTTCTTGAACGCCCCCGACGTCTACATGGACAAGCTCGCGGTCGGTGGCGGCCTGCCGCCCGGGCTCATCGACATCACCAAGCCGCCGGCCTGGAACCTCGGCCGTCTCGCCGAGGCCAAGGGTGTGGCGGTCGAGGACCTCGTCGTCCTCATCCTCGACCGGCCGCGGCATCAAGAGCTGATCGCCGCGGTCCGCGCCGCGGGGGCGCGCATCCGGCTCATCAGCGACGGCGACGTGGCCGGCGTGATCGCCACGGCCCGCCCCGAGAGCGGCATCGACATCTACATGGGGATCGGCGGGGCGCCCGAAGGGGTGCTGGCGGCGGCCGCGCTGCGCTGCATCGGCGGCCAGTTCCAGGGACGGCTCGTCTTCCGCAACGACGACGAGCGGGCGCGTGCCCGACGGCTCGGCATCACCGACCTCGACCGGGTCTACGATCTCGAGGACCTCGCCAAGGGCGACGTCACCTTCGCGGCGACCGGGGTGACCGACGGGACGATGCTCAAGGGTGTCAAGCGGATCGGCCAGAAGATCGTGACGCAGTCGATCGTGATGCGCTCCAAGACCGGGACCGTCCGGCTGATCGAGGCCGAACACAACCTCTCGCGCAAGGCCGGGGTCGTCCCGCACTTCGCCCGCTGAGCGGGGCCGCGGGGTGATCGTCGAAGGCACCGTCTCGGGGCGGAGCTGGCGGCTGCGGCCGGCGGATCCGGCGCGGAGCGCGGCCATCGCGCAACGGCACGGGCTGCCGGAGATCCTGGGCCGCGTCCTCGCGGGTCGGGGGATCGAGCCCGGCGAGGTTCCGAATTTCCTCGAGCCCCGGCTCAAGGACGTGCTGCCCGACCCCTCGCACCTCGCCGACCTCGACCGGGTCGCGGCCCGGCTCGCCGATGCCGTGGTGGCGGGCGAGCGGATCGGGATCGTCGGCGATTACGACGTCGACGGCGCGACGTCGACCGCGCTCGCCGCGAGCTGGCTCGCGGCCCTCGGCATCCGGGCCGAGATCGTCGTCCCGGACCGCCTGGCGGACGGCTACGGCGCCAACCCCGCGATCCTCCGCCGGCTCGCCGATGCCGGCTGTCGGCTCGTCCTCACCCTCGACAACGGGACGAGCGCCTTCGAGGCGTTGGCTTTCGCCGCGGCGCAGGGCCTCGAAGTGATCGTCGTCGATCATCACGCCGCCGAGCAGGAGCTGCCCCCCGCCTACGGCATCGTCAACCCGAATCGGCCCGACCAGTCGAGCCCGCTCGGCCATCTCGCCGCCGTGGGTGTCACCTTCGTCGTGCTCGCTGCCGCCGCGCGCGAGCTGCGTCGTCGCCGCTTCGCCCGCCCACTCCCCGACCTGCTCTCGCTGCTCGACTTGGTGGCGCTCGGTACGGTCTGCGACGTGGTCCCGCTCGACGGTGTCAATCGCGCGCTGGTCCGCCAGGGTCTGAAAGTGGCGGCCCGCGGGACCCGTCCCGGCCTCGTCGCGCTCGCCCGCGCGGCCGGGATCGAGACGGTCGAGCAGAGCTGGCATCTGAGCTTCCTCTTGGGGCCGAGGCTCAATGCCGGGGGGCGGCTCGGTGAGCCGATGCTCGCCACCCGGCTCTTGCTCGCAACGGAGCCCGCCGAGGCCGCCGCCCTCGCGAGCCGGCTGAACGAGCTCAACGGGCGCCGCCAAACGCTCGAACGTTCGCTCACCGCGGCGGCCGAGGCCGCCGTCCAGCCGCAGCTCGACCGGGACGCGCCGATCCTGCTCGCGGCCGGCGAGGCTTGGCATCCGGGCGTGCTCGGGATCGTCGCGAGCCGGCTCGTCGAGCGCTTCGGCCGACCGGCCTTCGTGGTCGGCATCCAAGACGGGGTCGCGAAGGGCTCGGGCCGGTCGGTGCCCGGCGTCGATCTGGGGGCTCTGGTCATCGCCGCCAAGCAAGCGGGCCTCCTCCGCGAGGGCGGCGGGCACGCCATGGCCGCCGGCATCACCGCGAGCGTCGATCGGCTGGCCATGTTCGCGGCGTTCGCCGCGGAGAGGATCGGCCCGATCGGGCTCGACGAGCCCGAGCCCCTCGAGCTCGACGGCGCGCTCGCCGTGGCCGGTGTCACGCCCGATCTGGCCCAGGCGCTCGACCGGCTGGCGCCCTTCGGGCCCGGCAACGCCGAGCCTCGGTTCTGCCTGACCGACGCGCGCATCGTCGAGCTCCGGGAAGTGGGCCGCGGCCATCTCGCCTGCGTCATCGCCGGTGCGGCAGCGGGTCGGATCCGCGGTATCGCCTTCCGGGCCGGCGAGGGCGCGCTCGCGGGCGCACTCGCGCGGCGCGGCGAGGCGCTGCGCCTCGCCGGCCGGGTCAAGCTCGAGCGCTGGCGCGGCGAGGCCCGCGTCAGCTTCGAGATCGAGGACGCCGCACCGGGCTGAGCGCGAAGGCGACGGTCCCGTTCTTGATTTCGGCGGGCGGGGTCCCTAAACCCAGGGCGCGGTCCCCATCGTCTAGAGGTCAGGACACCACCCTTTCAAGGTGGAAACACGGGTTCGAGTCCCGTTGGGGACGCCAAGGCTTCGTCTCGAGGTGCTCGAGGAAACGCTCGGTCCGGCCCGGCCATGCGGCGACGGGGCCTGCGCCGGTTCCGCGCGTCGCGGCCTCCGGATCGTCCCGAGCCGGCGGAACGAGCTTCGACGGCCCGGTCCGAGGTGACGGCTCGCCGGGCGCCACGCCGCCGGCTGGTTCGCTTCCCGGGAGGTCGCCCTTTCCCAGAGGGCCGAAATGCCCCCGAGGTGGTGAGCGATGGAGCTTTCGACCGCGGCCGCGTTGCTGGTGTTCGTCGGGCTCAACCTGCTCGCCGCCCTGTCCGGTGCCTATTTCCGTCCGGGGGCGTGGTATCGAACGCTCGCGAAGCCCGCCTGGCAGCCGCCCGATCGGCTGTTCGGCCCGGTCTGGGCCGTGCTCTATCTGGCCAACGCCGTCGCCGGCTGGCTGGTCTGGCAAAGGGCCGGCCTCGGCACGGCAATGCTCGTCTATCTCGTGAGCCTCGGCCTCAATGCCGGTTGGTCCGCGATCTTCTTCGGGTTGCGGCGGATCGACGGGGCGCTCCTGTGGATCGTCCTCCTCTGGCTGTCGATCCTCACCCAAATTCTCCTGTTCTGGCCGATCTCGAAGTTCGCGGCAGTCCTTCTCCTGCCCTATCTCGCCTGGGTGAGCTTCGCCGCTGCGCTGAACGCGGTCCTTTGGCGATTGAACCCTTCGTCGGTCGGGGGGCGCTGAGCGCGCCGAGCGGCATCCGACCGAACGACCGCAGCTGGCGGGACCGCCCGAGGTCACCTATCTCGACCGCGGGGGCGACGCGGGTCGCCCGGTTGGGTGGGGTTGTCGATGGCCGGGCTCGAGGTCGCGATCCTTCCGGTCACACCGTTCGAGCAGAATTGCACGGTCCTCTACGACGATCGGAGCCGGCGCGGGGTGGTGATCGACCCCGGCGGCGAGGTCGACCGCATCGCCGGGCTCGTGGCCGAGCGCGGGATCACGATCGAGCGGATCCTGCT
>Ga0308411_10003146_pt1 | contig 11054 bp, 7 predicted proteins | sample HotsprottomLayer_2_FD_203530 | JGI IMG/M metagenome (GOLD analysis project Ga0308411, IMG submission 203530) | Hot spring phototrophic mat microbial communities from Octopus Spring, Yellowstone National Park, Wyoming, United States -... | ecosystem: Environmental > Aquatic > Thermal springs >... | reverse complement strand
GAAGAGATCTTCGAGTGCCTCGCGGTCGGCCAGCCGACGCCGCGCCACCAGCTCCCAGGCCTCCCGGCGGACCGCACGGTCGGTCTCCTGCAGGTAGCGCGCCATCTGCGGGAGCGTGTGCTCCCGATCGCGAAACACCACGGTCATCGCGCCGGTGAGCTTCTGGTACTGCTGCTTGAGCCGGGCCTCCTCGGTCTCCAGCGGAACGTTCTCCGGCCGGAACAGCGCGACCCGGTTGGCGATCTGCCGGTCGAGCACGCGGTAGCGCGCCGGCAGCGCCGCGCGGTGCGGAGAGGCCAGATACGCCTCGTCGAGCGCGTGCGCCAGCGGCTTGACCTTCGGGACGATCTCCGTCATGTACGAGAGGTAGGCGCGCTCGCGCTCGGGATCGTCGGTCTGGGAGGTCATGGCGATGTAGCGCCGCGCGCGCTCCTCGTCGATCGCCGCCGCAAGCTCGCTGGCGTCCTCCAGCCAGCGCTCCAGCGCCGTGGGGCTCTCCGGCCGCGCCGCGAGCAGCGCCTGGAACAGCGGCTCGATCTGGCTCCAGGCCCCCATGTCCGCGTCCGCCGGCACGAACCGCCGGGGAAACCGCTGCCGCAGGTCCACCGCGACCGCCATCCTGTCCTCCTCACTCGACCGTGACGACCTTCAGCATGTTGGTGGTGCCCGACCGACCGATCGGCACGCCCGCGGTGACCACGACCTGTTCGCCGCGGCGGGCGACGCCGAGCGCCGCCGCCGCCCGCACGCCGCTCGCGATCAGCTCGTCGATGTCCCGGACCGGCTCCACGAGCACGGGCTGCACGCCCCAGACCAGTGCCAGGTGTCGGGAGGTCGCCGCGTCGTGGGTCACCGCCACGATCGGCTGGCGCGGCCGCAGCCGGGAGACGCGGCGTGCCGTGCTGCCGGACTGGGTGGCCGCCACGATCGCGGCGGCCCCGATCGCCTCCGCGGCCTCGCATGCGGCCAGGGCGATGGCCTCGCCCGTCTCGGACGCCCGCTCGCGCGCGCGCGCGGCGAACATCAGCGCGTAGGGCAGGGCCGCCTCCGCGCGCTCCGCGATCGCGGCCATGGTGACGGCGGCCTCGACGGGGTACGCGCCGATCGCCGTCTCGCCTGAGAGCATGAGCGCATCGGTGCCGTCGAAGACGGCGTTGGCCACGTCCGCGGCCTCCGCCCGCGTCGGCCGCGGCCGCTCGATCATGCTCTCCAGCATCTGCGTCGCCGTGATGACCGGCCGACCCAACCGGTTGCACAGCGCGATGATGGACTTCTGCACGACCGGCACGTCCTCGATCGACGTCTCGACGGCCAGGTCGCCGCGGGCGACCATGACCGCGTCCGCCGCCGCGGCGAGCTCCTCGATGCGCTCCAGGGCGCGGCGCTGTTCGATCTTCGCCACGAGCCCGCACGACGCGCCGCGCGCGGCGAGGAGCCCGCGCACGCGCGCGATCTCCTCGGGGCGCTCGACGAACGACAGACCGACGAAGTCCACTGCGTGGGCCATGCCCCACTCCAGGCAGCGCAGGTCGTCGTCGGTGACCGCTGGCACGCTGAGGCGGACACCGGGCACGTTGAGCCCCGCGTGCTGGCGCAGCCGGCCGCCGCGCTCGACCCGGCACCGCACCAGGCGGCCGTCCACCGCGGCGACCTCCAGCTCGATCTCGCCGTCCTGGAGGAAGATGCGCACCCCGGCCCGCACATCGTCCGCCAGGTAGGGATAGGCGATGGGGATCACGCCGTCGCCCGTGGCACCGCCCGAGGCCAGCACGATCTCCTGCCCCGCCCTGAGCGTCGCCTCCCCGCCGGGGAGGGCGCCCACCCGCAGCTTCGGGCCAGGGAGGTCCTGCAGGACCGCGAGCGGCCGCCCGTGCGCGGCCGCGGCCCGGCGCGCCGCCTCCAGGCGTCGGGCGTGCTCGTCGGGCGTGCCGTGCGAGAAGTTGAGGCGTACGACCTCGACGCCGGCCGCCACCAGGCGGCCGAGCCGCTCGGGATCGTCCAGCGCGGGGCCGAGCGTGGCGACGATCTTCGTGCGGCGCGAGGCGACCATCGGGCGTCCGTACGCAGTATAGCAGCGCCGCGCGGGGCGCAGAAGGCCCGCCCGCGCGCCGGGGCGAATGGACCACAGACCACGCGTCGAGGAGGGTGGCCGGTGGTCCTGCGCGTCGTCGTCTTCGGCAGCGGGGCGATCCTGATGGGGCTCGAGATCGTCGGGAGCCGGATCATCGCGCCGTTCTTCGGGAGCTCCGTGTTCGTGTGGGGTGCGCTCATCAGCATCTTCCTGGGCGCCCTCAGCCTGGGCTACTACCTGGGCGGGACGATGGCCGACCGGTGGCCGAGCGCGACGGTGCTCGCCGGGTTGCTCTCCCTGGCGGGGATCGCCATCCTGAGCCTCAACGCGATCGCCCGGCCGGTGCTCCTGGCGTTCGACGCGTGGAACCTGGGGCCGCGCCTGAGCCCGCTGCTCGCGTCCGTGGTCCTCTTCGCCGTCCCGAGCGTGCTGATGGGCACGACCTCGCCGTTCGCGATCAAGCTGGTGGCGCGCGACCTCGCCACGGTCGGCACCAGCGCGGGCGTCCTGTACGCGCTCTCCACGGCCGGCAGCATCGCGGGCACCATCGCGACCGCCTTCTTCCTCATCCCCTCGCTGGGCGTGCGCGCCATTCTCTACCTCCTGGGCGGCGGCCTGCTGGCGCTCGCCGGTCTGCTGCTCGCCGCCTACGGGCGCGCCGCCCGGCCCGCGCTCGGCGTCGCCGTGCTGCTGCCCGTGGTGCTCGCCGCATCGCCGGCGGCCTCCGGCCCGATCCGGCTGCCGGCGCAGCGCGTGGTCTACGAGCGCGACAGCGCCTACCATCAGATCAGCGTGCTCGAGGACGGCCTCAACCGGTACCTGCGCTTCAACCGCTCGTTCCAGGGCGGTATGGTGTTGCGCGACCCGTTCGAGAGCCCGTTCCTCTACACGTCCTACGCGCACCTGGCGCACGTCTTCCACCCGGGCATCCGCCGGGTGCTGATGATCGGCCTGGGGTCGGGGACCATCCCCAAGCGCTTCACGCGCGACTACCCCGAGGTGACGGTGGACAGCATCGAGCTCGACCCGGCGGTCGTCGAGGTGGCGAAGCGCTTCTTCGAGGTGCGGGAGGACGCGCGCCACCGCGTGACCGTCCAGGACGGTCGGGTGTTCGTGCGGCGGGCCGAGGCGCGCTACGACCTGGTGGTCCTCGATGCTTACTTCGCGGAAGGCATCCCCTTCCACCTGGCCACCAAGGAGTTCCTGGAGCAGGTCCGGGAGCGCCTGACCCCCGGCGGCGTGGTCGTCTCGAACATCATCGGCGCGCTGGACGGCCCCAACAGCCATCTCTACCGCGCGCTGCACAAGACCTATGGCGCGGTCTTCCCTGGTCTGTACCCGTTCCCCACGGCCTTCGGCCTGGCGCGCAACCCCACGGAGACCCGTACGATCATCCTGGTCGCCACCGCGCGGGCGGGCCTGACCGCCGCGCAGATCGTCGCGGCCGCGCAGCGGCTCCGCGCCGACCGCAGGGTCACGCTGCCGCTCGACCGATACGCGCGCGACTACTACGACCGCGCCGTGTCGACCGAGGGCGTGCCGCTGCTCACGGACAACTACGCCCCGGTGGACATCCTGCCCGTCTACGGCTGGGAGCCCGAGCGCCGGTAGCCCGCGAGCGAAACGGGGGCCGCACCCGCCTCACGTGTCGGGCTGGCCGAGCGCCTCGGGCTTGGCCAGTCCCCACCGCGCCCGGAACCAGGGCGTGGAGATGACCACCAGGATCGGGATCGTGATGGCGAACGGCAGCGTCCGCCACACGTACCTCGAGAGAATGCCGGGCAGGACGAGCTCCGGGCTGAGCGAGAGCTGCCACATCAGGCCGAACAGCGAGGCGCCCGCCAGCAGGATCCACGGGTTCCACATCGAGAAGAACACGAGCGCGAGGCTGACGAACCCCCACCCCATGATGAAGTTGTAGTTCCACACCGGGTTGTAGGAGAGCGTGTAGACCGCGCCCGCGAGCGCCCCCAGGACGCCGCCGGTCACCACGCAGACGTAGCGGATCGCTGCGACCGGAATGCCCGCCGCCAGGGCGGCGGCCGGGTTCTCCCCTGCGGAACGGATCGCGAGCCCCGGGCCGGTCCGGAACAAGAGAAACCACACGGCGGCGACCAGCAGCACGCCGAACAGGAAGAACGGCGGGAGGCCGGCCAGGCCCCCGATGCGCCCCAGCCCGAGCGGCCCGGCGTAGGGGCTGCCGAGAAACGTGGTGAGGCCGAAGCTCAGTACCCACAGGCCCATGCCGCTGACCACCTGGTCGCCGCGCAGCGTGATCGAGAAGAACGCGTGCGCGCCTCCCAGCAGCGCGCCCGTGGCCAGCGCGGCGGCGAAGCCCAGCGGGAACTGCTCCGTCGCCTGCGTGACCATGAAGGCGACGGTGCCGCCGAACAGCATCAGCCCCTCGATCCCGACGTTGAGCACACCCGAGCGCTGGCCGATCAGCTCGCCGAGGGCCGCGAGCAGCAGGATCGCCGAGACCTCGAGGCTGCGGACGGCCAACTCCCACATCGGGCTACGTCCCCGGCGCTCCGGTCGGGGCGGCGTCGGCGACGGCGGTGCCGCGCCGGCGCCAGACCACGCGGAACGCGTGGAGCACGTGGGACCCGATGAACGTCATCATGAGCAAGCCCAGCAGCGCGTAGTCCACGCCGAAGGGCAGGCGCAGCGCCCCCTGCGCGAAGCGGGCCCCCAGCGACAACCCGCCGAAGAGCACCGCGATCGGGATCGCCCCGAGCGCCGAGCCGCGCGCGATCAGCGCGGAGATCATGCCGTAGAACCCGAGGTCGCCGTAGTAGCCATAGTTGCCCGGAATCTTGTGAACGCCGGGGATCGCCGCGAAGGTATGGTAGCCCGCGACCCCCGCGAGCGCGCCGCCGATCAGGAAGACGAGCAGCGAGATCGCCGCCGGGCTGATGCCGCCGTAGCGGGCCGCGGCCGGGCTGGCGCCGAACGCCCGGATCCGATAGCCCAGCGCCGCCCGGGCGAAGAGCAGGTCGAGCAGCGCCGCCGCGCCGAGCGCCACGACCGCGGTGAACGGAACGCCCCACCACAACGGGGGCCGGAGCGGCGCCGGCAGGGTGAAGCTCTCGCCCTCGGCCGTCGCGCCCATGAACGGCCCCCCTTCCTTCACCATGTACGCGACAACCCAGAAGAGGATCGAGTTGAGCATCATCGTGACCAGGATCTCGTTCACCTGGAAGCGCGCGCGCAGGATCCCGGCGATCCCGCCGGTCGTCGCCCCCGCCACGGCGGCCGCGGCGACCATGAGCCCGATCACGAGCGCCGGCGACGGGGCGCCCGTCGGCTCCCGCCAGACGAGAAGGGGCACCGCGAACGCGGCCAGGCCGCCCGCGTACACCTGGCCGGGCAGACCAATGTTCCACAGCCCGGCCCGGAATGGGACCAGGAAGGCGTAGGTGCAGAACAGCAGGTAGATCGAGCGCTGCACGGTGGCGGCCAGCCCGTGCGGGTTGAGGAACGCATAGGAGAAGATCGCCCGGTACGCCGCGGCCGGCGACGCGTCCGCGGAGAGGAAGAGCGCGCTCGCGAGCGCGAGCGCCGCCAGGATCGCCACGGCCGCGGTGAGCACGGCGTAGCCCGCGGGCGGCGCGGGCCGCGGCTCGAGGACGACCTCGTGCCGGCCGAGCCTCACCCGGCGGCGGCCTCCTCGCGCCGCAGCCCGGCCATCATGGCGCCCACGGTCTCCGCGTCGGCCTGCGCCCGGGCGAGCCGGGCGACGAACCGCCCCTCGTAGATGGGCGCCACCCAGTCGCCCAGCGCCAGGATCTCGTCCAGGTCCTCGGAGATGAGCACGACCGCGGCGCCGCCGGCGGCCGCGTCGCGCAGCCGCGCGCGGACGAATGCCGTCGCCTCGACGTCGAGGCCCTGCGTGGGCAGGTGCGCGACGAGCACCCGCGGGGCGCGCGAGAGCACGCGCCCCAGGATCATCTTCTGGAGGTTTCCGCCCGAGAGCTGGCGCGCGCGGGCGTACGGGTGCGGGGCCTTCACGTCGAAGCCGTCCATGATGCGGCGGGTGAGAGCGGCGAGGCCGGCGTCGTCGAGCAGGCCGCGCCGCACGAACGCCGGGTCGAAGTGATAGGTGAGCGCGGTGTTGTCCACCAACGAGAAGGCGCCGATCGACGCCACCTCGACCCGCTCCGCAGGGATGTAGCCGACGCCCAGCGTCCAGCGGGCCCGCGGCGGGAGGTGGGTGATGTCGCGACCGTCCAGGAGGATGCGCCCGGCCGTCGCCGGCCGCAGCCCGGCCAGCACGTGGGCCAGCTCCTCCTGGCCGTTGCCGGTGACGCCGGCGACGCCGAGGATCTCGCCCTCGCGCAGCGCGAACGTGACCCCGCGCAGCGCGGCCAGGCCGCGGTCGCCGAGACAGGCCAGGTCCTCGACCTCGAGCACGCGGCGGCCGGGCGCGCCGGACCGCCCGGGGGGACCCGGTGCGACGTCGCGGCCCACCATGTGCCGGACGAGGAGGTCCTCGGTCGCCTCGGCCGTCCGCAGCCGCGCCACGACGCGGCCCGCGCGCAGCACCGTCACCCGGTCGCAGGCGGCCATCACCGTGGGCAGCTTGTGGGTCACGAGCAGCACCGTGACGCCCTCGCCGCGGACCATCGCCCGCAGTCCCGCGAGCAGCGCCGCGGCCTCGGGCGGCGTGAGCACGGACGTCGGCTCGTCCAGGATCAGCACGCGCGCGCCGCGGTACAGCGCCTTGAGAATCTCCACCCACTGCCGCTCGCCCTCGGAGAGCTGCCAGACCCGCGCGCCGAGGTCGAGGGCGACACCGTACCGGCGGCACAGCGCGGACACCTCGAGGCGCGCGTCGCGCAGGTTGAGCACGCCGCGCACTCGGGGATGGCCGAGGACGACGTTCTCCAGGACGGTGTGGGCCGCCACCAGGCGCCGGGTCTGGTGGACCATGCCGATCCCCCGCGCCAGCGCGTCGTGGGGAGACCGGACCTCCACGGGGCGGCCGTGGAGGTAGAGCACGCCCTCGTCCGGCTGCACCAGGCCGAACAGCACGTTCATGAGCGTGGTCTTGCCGGCGCCGTTCTGTCCCAGCACGGCGTGGATCTCCCCGCCGGCGACCTCGAGATCCACGTGGTCGAGGGCCAGCACGCCGGGGAACCGCTTCGTGATCCCCCGGGCCGCGAGGACAGGTTCCACGGGTGCTAGGGCAACGGCCGGGCGCGGGCGGCCACCCGCATCCGGCTCACTTGAGCACGGTCATCCCGTCCAGGTCGAAGTTGAACTTGCCGAGCAGCCAGGCGTCCGACGGCGCCTCCCCCGCCTTCTTGACCACCGTGCCCTTGGCGGGGATCGGCGTGTCCTTGAGGGCCAGTCCGGTGCCGTTGCTGACGAACGCGTGCGCCTGGAACGGATCCCACTCCCCCTTCATCATCTGGTCGCGCCGCTGGGCCACCAGGCGGAGGATGGTCGCGGCGATCAGCGGGCGCGCCTTCGGGCTGATCGCGTCCACGCCCACCCGCCGGTTGTTCATGATGTCCACCGTGGGCACGACCGTGCCGTCGGCGAGCGTCATGGTGTCGCGCATGCCCAGATAGAGCAGCGTGCGCGGGTTCTGGTTGCCCGCCAGCCAGTCGCGCACCATACGGTCGTAGAGCACCTCCCAGCGCGTGTCGAAGGAGACCGCGACCGTATCCGTGCTGGACCAGCCATAGAACCCCACGACGTCCATGTCCTTGCCGACGAACCAGATCTTCCGCTCCTGCGCCACGTCCAGCGGCGAGCCGGAGTCGGTCTGCTGGGTGATCACGTCCACCCGGTGCTGGCGCACGAGCGTCGTGGCGACCTCGCGTTCCTCCGTCGGCTTGTACCAGTCGCCGACGTACTTCACGTAGACGTTCACCGGCCGCCCCAGCGTCCGCGCCCCGTCCTGCACGCCCAGGTAGAAGGCCGCGGTCCGGCGGAGCACCTGCACGTTGGGAAACGCGGACACGATGCCGACGTTGCCGGTCCGCGTGAGCGCCGCCGCGATGAGCCCCTCGAGGTAGAGGGCCTGGTACTGCCGCGGGAAGAACCGGATGAAGTTGCGCTTGGTGGTCACGTCGCTGGCGACCACCGACCCGAAGTAGACGTTCGGATAGCGGTCCGCCAGATCCTTGAGCGGCAGCCCCATGAACTCGGCGTTGCCGACCACGATGGTGGCGCCCTGGCGGATGAGCTCCTCGGCGTATGGCACGGTCAGGTCCGGGCCGACCTCTTCGCGGTAGACGTACCGCACGTTCGGGTACTTCTGGGCGATGCGCTGCCCGGCGCGATGGTGCGCACCGGACCAGGTCGTCCCCTTGATGACGCTGAAGTGCAGGATCGCGAGCACCGCCGGCCTGGGTGCGGCCGCGGCCGGCGCGCCGCCGCCCGGCAGGCTCCCGAGGAGCACCGCGAGCGCGAGCGGCAGGATCACGATTCGGACTGGAACGCCCTGCAAGCGCCACCGACGTGCCCGATCCATGTCGGCCTCCCCTCCGCATCCGCCGGCCGCGCGATGCCCGCGTCGCCGGCGGCGTCATCCTGCTGGATGCGACTCGATGTCCGTCCCGTTGGATGGCCGTTCGCGGGCGCGCGGGGCTTTCCCTTTCGGCCCCAGGCGGGCGCAGCCGGCTCGGGCCGCAAGACGCCCAGGGGGCCTAGCTGCCTGCGGCGGCCTGGCGCGGGCGCCACTCCAGCCGCTGCGCGTCGACGACCGCCAGGGCCGCCATGTTGACGACGGCGTCCACGTCGGCGCCGCGCGGCAGCACGTGGATCGCCCGGCCCAGCCCCATCAGGATCGGGCCGATCGCGGTGGCGCCGGCCATGTACTGCGCGAGCTTGTAGGCCACGTTGGCCGCCTCCAGGCTGGGAAAGACCAGGACGTTCGCCTCGCCCCGCAGGACGGAGAACGGGTAGTCGGCCTCGCGGATCGCCTCCACCAGGGCGGTCTCCACCATCATCTCGCCGTCGACCATCAGGTCGGGCCGCCGCTCGCGGACGAGCTCGGTCGCCCGCCGGACCTTCTCCTGGAGGGGATGGCGCGTGGAGCCGAAGTTCGAGAACGAGATCATCGCGATGCGCGGGGACAGCTGGAACTCCTCGGCGCGCGCGGCGGCCATGATCGCGATGTCGGCCAGGTCTTCGGCCGTGGGCTCGATGTTGACGGTCGGGTCGGCGAACACGAACGCGCGGCCCCCGTGCAGGATCAGGTAGAGCCCTGCGACCTTCCGGAACCCCGGGGCGACGCCGGCGACCTGCAGCGCGGGGCGGATGACGTCGGGATAGTGCTGGGTCACGCCCGCCACGCACGCGTCGGCGTCGCCCAGGTGCACCATCATGACCCCGAACATGGTGGGGCGCGCCACCTGCGCGGCCGCCTCGCGCCGCGTGATGCCCTTGCGCTGGCGCAGGTGGAACAGCGTCTCCGCGTAGGTCTCGCGCTGCGGCGCGTGCTCCGGGTCGATGACCTCCAGCGGCACCGTCACGCGAATCTCCTCGAGCCGTTGCCGCACGACGTCGGCACGGCCGAGGACCACGGGCCGGCCGATCCCCTCCTTGGCCACCACCACCGCCGCCCGGATGATCGTCGGATCTTCGCCCTCGGGGAACACGATGCGGCGCGGGGACGCCTGCGCCTGGCGCACGACCGCCCCCATCACCTCGTACCCCGGCACCAGCCGCGCGGCCAGCTGCTCGCGGTAGCGCGCCAGGTCCACCGGGGTGCGCGCGACCCCAGTCCGCATCGCGGCCTCCGCGACCGCCGGCGCGACCCACAGCGGCACGCGGGGGTCGTTGGGTTTGGGAATGATGTAGTCGCGTCCGAAGCGCAGCGCGGTCAGACCGTAGGCCCGCAGCACGCGCTCGGGCACCTCCTCCTTCGCGAGCGCCGCCAGCGCCCGCGCCGCGGCGATCTTCATCTCCTCGGTGATGGCGCGCGCCCGGACGTCCAGCGCGCCGCGGAAGATGAACGGGAAGCCGAGCACGTTGTTGACCTGGTTGGGATAGTCCGACCGCCCGGTCGCCACGATCGCGTCCGGGCGCGCCGCCTTCGCCTCGTCGTAGGGGATCTCGGGATCGGGGTTGGCCATCGCGAAGACGATCGGGTCGCGGGCCATGCTCGCGACCATCTCCCGGCTGACGAGGTTGGGGCCCGAGAGCCCCAGGAAGACATCGGCGCCCGCCATCGCCTCCGCCAGGGTGCGGGCCGGGGTGTCTGCCGCGAAGCGGGCCTTGTAGGGGTTCATGTTCTCGGTGCGGCCCGCGTAGACGACCCCCGTCGTGTCGCAGAGCACGATGTGCGCGCGCGGCACGCCGAGCCGGACGTAGAACTCGGCGCTGGCGATCGCCGAGGCGCCGGCGCCGCTGATGACGACGCGGATCTCCTCGATGCGCTTGCCCACCAGCTCGAGCGCGTTGAGGAGCCCGGCGCCGGTAATGATCGCGGTCCCGTGCTGGTCGTCGTGGAAGACCGGGATGTCGAGCTCCTGCTGGAGGCGTGCTTCCACCTCGAAGCACTCCGGCGCCCTGATGTCCTCCAGGTTGATGCCGCCGAAGGTCGGGGCGATCGCCCGGGCGATGGCGACGACCTCGTCCACGGTCGTCGCGTCGACCTCGATGTCGAACGCGTCCACGTCGGCGAACCGCTTGAACAGCAGGGCCTTGCCCTCCATCACCGGCTTGCTGGCGAGCGCGCCGAGGTTGCCCAAGCCCAGAATCGCGGTGCCGTTGCTGAGCACCGCCACGAGATTCCCCTTGTTCGTGTAGGTGTAGGCGTCCAGCGGCGACCGGTGGATCTCGCGCACTGGTTCCGCGACCCCTGGGCTGTACGCCAGGGTCAGGTCCCGCTGGGTGGCACACGGCTTGGTGAGCGCAATCGCGATCTTGCCGGGCCGACCGCGGGTGTGGTACTCGAGCGCGTCGTCGCGCGAGAATCCCGCCGGGGGCATGCGGCCTCACTCCTCTCGCAAGGTCGTCAGCACTC
>Ga0308411_10003140_pt1 | contig 11071 bp, 14 predicted proteins | sample HotsprottomLayer_2_FD_203530 | JGI IMG/M metagenome (GOLD analysis project Ga0308411, IMG submission 203530) | Hot spring phototrophic mat microbial communities from Octopus Spring, Yellowstone National Park, Wyoming, United States -... | ecosystem: Environmental > Aquatic > Thermal springs >... | reverse complement strand
CTTTTGCGAAACTGTTTGCTGCCTTCTGTATGGATAATTTCCATCAGTTCTTTTCTTATGCTGTCTTGAATACAGATCCAGCACTCAAAAATTTGTTCGTGTATTATTTTGACTACTTAATAGCTAAATTTAATGTTCTCTTAGATCCATCTAAGGAGAATATGCAGGAATATATTAAAGACATATTAACTTGGTCAGGAGATATAGCGAACAATGTGTTCTATTAAATCTCTTTGTAATTCAATTGATAGACGATTCCCTTTTCTCGGTTTTGATCACGGGAGGTGTCATGTTGAAAGCAAAGACCAAGGAAGTTAAAGCTACTCCTACTTTTCGATTACGAATTATTAATACAGCTAATAAAGACAAACATTCTTTTGTGATTGATGCTAATAAAATTAACTTACTAGCTTCTGCGCTAAAGCAAATTGCTTCTACTGATATACCAGGAGCTAAAAGCATTAAATTTAAATTAAACGATCTTTTCGAGATTTATGTTGAAAGGTCTATGCAGGAGTAATCTATGCTCAGTGGTGCTACTATTGCTCATTTAGTAAAGAATAGGCAGGGAATTGAAATAGAACCGTTTTCTGAAGACAATATTGGTCCTAATAGCTATGATCTCACTTTACACAATGAACTACTAGTTTATACTATGCCTATCTTGAATCTAAAGGAAGAAAATCCTACTAGAAAGATTGAAATTCCAAAAGAAGGACTAATTCTCCGTCCTGGAGAACTTTATCTCGGTAAAACTGTAGAATACGTTAAGACCTCAGATCAGTTTGTTCCTATGCTGGAAGGCAGGTCTAGTATAGGAAGATTAGGAATTTTTATTCACACGACAGCAGGTTTTGGTGATATCGGTTTTTGTGGCAATTGGACTTTAGAGATTTCTGTAATAAAACCTGTTGTAATCTACCCCTTTATCAAAATTTGCCAGATTTTCTTTCATCCCCTTTCCCATTCAGCCCCTACTCCAGTAAAATCATACTCTGGAAAGTACCAGAACTCGAAAGAAATTGTCCCAAGTAGGTTGTATGCTGAGTTCTAGATCGGAGGCACGAGGCTATGCCGAGCATAGACTATTCTGCTACCTTGAAGAAGTTGCCTGTCTCTATGGAAAACGATAAATTTATTATGAAGCTCAGTGGGCTAGAACTTTCAGCTTTAGTTTGTACACTAATAGACGAAGCCATTCACATGTCTGCGACAAATGAACATACTAGCGAATTGATCTTTGATAAAAATAATAATACAATCACCTTCACTTCCTCTGGTAGAATTTTCCCGGTCAAATTTAATTAAATTTGCGGCATAAATAAATGGAAGTTAGTTAATTTCAATAAATAACTATTTTCTAGATTTTACTTCTATCTCGCGGTGAGATAGAAATAATTTCTCTGTTTTCTATTGGAGGTGTACCATGAGTGGTACTCGTCGCAGGCTTAATTGGGACAAATTGCTACGGTTTATCCACGATACAGTGAATGCTGGTGCTCTTCCAGTATTTCGAAAAGGAGTAGACTATACTAATCCAGCAACATTTAAAATGATGTGTAAGAAGAAGCTAGCAGAGTTTGGTGGATCCATCAAACTGGAACCCTTTTTACTAGGTAATGATGCCGTAGCAGTACTTCCTACGGAAGTAAATACTTTTGTTGAATTCCCATGCTTTGTATTTTTTGGTGCGACTAGTAATAATGAAGAACAGGAAGACGTTGATACAGAAGAAACAACGGAAACAGTAACAGATAAGCCTGTGTACGTTGCTAAAAAGGACCCGAATGTAAAAGTCACTATGGAAACACAGGAAGAAGAGGTACCATTCTAGTAGCTAGTAACTTTACTCCTGAGAGGAAATTTGCCGCGTCGGGATATCCCGGCGCGGCAACCTCTTTGATAAAAATATCATTTATTGTATAATTTTACAGGATAAATAAATGATATAAAATAATGGTTTCCTTGCTAGACAGATGGGATGTACACTTCGGGCGGGTAATAGTCCAAACTCGCTCTAGCAAGGTCGAGTTATTTGAATTGCAGCTAGATTATATCTGTAAGCAATTGATTAATTGTTCCAGGGATATCCTCAGGATAAATAAGCATACTATCACCGGGACACACAAAGATAAAGTTTTATTTGAAGCTGTCTATCTCTATAAGCTGTTGGATAGAACAAGAGATGTTTTCAACAGATATCCTCCTGCAAATAAGCTAGATTTCTACATGTCTTGTGACAGAATTAAGTCCTTTATAAGTAAAGAGTTAGAATCAGGGGCTTTACTTTCTACTTTGGAATCTTTCTCCAAAAGGACAACTCCTGACGTTATCAACACCACTGTAACCACTATTCTAGAGGATCAAGATTTAAGACGTTCTGATATCATTGAATCTTTTATCACTGTGCTAGATAAGATAGATCTAGTACATTGTTTTGCATTGGAATTGAAATTGAATTTCTTAACAGAAATAGTTGAATCCAATAGATTCTTATTTATTAAATACATACATATACTTGAGAAGTTTAAAGACACAATTGATGTTAAGTTCTTATCTCCTATAGACTATAACGTAATTACACAAAGCAATATTTTACCATCTATAAAGAAATTCAAAGACTATTTAATCTTGGTCCACAATATTCCTATAGACGACGAATATTCTATTAAGCCTAAGTAGGAAAAAAGGAATTTCCCATGAAATATCAACTTCCTACAGATTTAATTCACCGATTCTTTTTTGATATAGCTTCATTATTTCCGTCGCAGCTATCAGATAGTAATATTTCTATAAAATTTGGCTTGACTAAAAATTTGACTGTACTGCTGTCTCAAATTGAGACAAGTACAGGTTCCATAGAACTAAATAGATTTCTACATGATCCGAAATATGTTTGGGAAAGTGAATTAGAACGACAAGCATTCTATATTAATTTTAACTCATCGAATGTTCCTAAGTTATTTGTCCCCTTATATTTATGTTCTAAGAAGAAGATAGACTCTGTAGTTTTAGACTTAACAACATCTGAATTTACCCTAGATGGTAAATATGTACTTAAGGGGGAACCTTTAGAACCAAATAAGATAAAACTTCATTTATGGAAATCTTCTAGACTCTTAACTAAAGATGTTGCTAAAGTTTTCAAGCAAAGTTTTCAATTTGATAACATTCTCATAGATAACTTAGCTCCTAATGATCCACTTTACTTATTTACAATAGATGATAGAATTCAAGCTCTAACTTTCCTCTCATTCTTACTTCCTGAGAAATTTAATGTATCTAAAAGATATTATCTCTGTAAGAGAATTCTATTACCTAATTTTATTGCATCAGAAGAAAGTCATTTAGGTTCTGTATCTGTCTTTGGTTGTGCTTTCAATAAATCGGTATACCAATGCCTTGAGCATTCTGTCTCAGAAGTTTCTAGAGACAGTAAGGTATGCTTCTCCTTTGAGGATGAATCTTACATACTAGGACTAGATGAGGATGAATACATCTTCAAAGGTTCCTTCGGCTATAACCTAGACTTGATATCGAAACTAGCTTCAACTATTTACAGATTTCAGACGCAAGAAAATAAATTACCTAGAATAGGAGAGTCTGTAAGATGTTTCACGAAGGATGTTTCTGGTAGCTGTATTCTCCAAGATGGATTCCTTATTCTAGAAGAGGACCTGGCACATGAGTAGTAACAGTGAGGAGAAGACAAATGAAGAGCGGTTAATAGAGAAAGCTAAAATGTACTGGTATCTCTCTTCAATTAAGAATAGTGTGGAAGATTTAGTAGCAGAATTAAGATCACAAATAATAGAACTAGCTAAGATAGAGAATAAGACAGAGATACTAGTACCAGAATCTGGTATTCTAAAAATCGAAACAGTAATAGTTAATAAATTCGACGAGAAGAAATTTAAGCAGGCTCATCCGTCGATTCATACTCTGTTTAAGACAGAGCAAGTACAAACTAAATTGATAAAAGAGCCGTTTGTTCGCTAAATTATTTCACATTAAGGAGTTACACATGTACATGGCTGAAGGACAGGATGTAGACAATATCATTAGACTAACTTCTACGTGCTTTTTCCGTGGGAAAATGTCCAATCCTGAGACCCCCGAGAAGCAAGAACTGATTAAATTCTTGCGCGGCCTAAAATCTATCCTTTTCTGGAAATCCAGAAACCTCAGTAAAACAGCCTGGGATTTCAAAGAACTCAGTACTACATATTCACGGTTGGCTAGAACACTTAAAAGGATCGGTTATGGCGGACACCCCTCTGCTGTATGCTTGAGACAGATCAAGCGAACATTGAACCTTCCCAGGGATGAATATTTCAAGTTGTGTGTCCTGTGTGAGCAGGTTCCCTATGAAATACTTTATTTATTCGTAGTTCACAAAGACAGAGTTAAGTTTTGGAAAAAGCTAGATAAATCAATTAAGTTTAATGTTGACGGAGCGTGTCGTCATAATGCCTGCGGAGAGGCTTCGTTTCTTCGACATGGAACCTGTAATGTAGAGGTGGTATGCTCTTTGCTAAAAGAGCAGCTACGTAAATGCACAAAGAAGATTGAAAGGGAAAGGATTAATAGAGTAATTTCACTGCTGTTGTCCAATACAAAGCGGTTGAAGTTAGTCGAATCTTTAGTAGATCGCGTTGCAAAAGGTGGTACAAAGGACTTCTATTACAAGCTTTGCTATGTAACACACTCAATTCCAAAGTCTGTTAGACTTAAATTAAGTAACAATCCTATTTTATGGCATAAGCTGTATAACGAGCACATAGATTCTCTCAATGTAAGAAATCGGAAGAGAAACAAGGAAGTGTTTAAGCTTCTCAATCAAACCTAGTTCCGCGTGCGTTGAAGGAGTCTACCGTGGGAATTTTGCGGCCAGTAATTCTAAAGCCAACAGTAGTCATTGTTCCGGATCTTATTAATGGGAGGATCGAAGTCTATTCGAGGATTTCTCATCGACCAATCTGGGTTGGTAAGCCTAATGTAGAGAAAGATCCTAGAGGATATTCTCAAGCAGCAATAACTCTAATTAAATATATAGAATCAACTAATCCTGGAGCTGACTTGGGATTTCCTACCTGGGATCCTAATCCTTCTGAGGCAACCTTTCAAGATTTGAGAGTCTACATGGTTGACTCAGATAAATTTCCTGACACAATTTTAGCTACTATGTTCCAAAGCCTTGAAAGGAAAGGGGTTATAATAAAACAAACTAAATGAAGAAATAGAATGAGATAGATAGCTCAATTTGGGGCCGGCTAATAACCGGCCCCTATTTCTTACTCTTTCCCACATCTCAGGAGCTTTCGATGGCCAAATCTAAACTAGAGATTGACACCAATCACGTTATCGTAGCTCATATGCTTGCTCGTGTTCCTTGTGTCCTATGGGGACCTCCAGGAATTGGCAAGACATCAAGGGTGATGCAAATTGCTAAGACTGTTAACAGGAAATTTCATTCTATTACTTTGCCTATTTATCAGCCTGAAGACATCTGTGGTTATGTCAGACCTGATGATAACAGAAGAGTCACAGTAAAATATCCAATGGATGACTTTGCTTCTCTTGGCGAAGACTCTATACTCCTGCTAGATGAATTCGGTTCTGTTTCAGAAGAAATGCAAGCTGCTTGCTGTCAGCTTCTTCTTGAGCATAGAGCTGGCAATCTACATCTACCACCCTCCATGTACGTCATGGGTGCTGGTAATGATATGGATTCTGCTATCAACGCCTATGAACTAGGAGCCCCTTTAGCAAACAGAATTTCTCATATAAAATTCACGACGCCCACTGTACAAGAAATGCGTACATGGGCATCTACAGATGATTATAAAGTAGATCTTCCAGCTATTAATTACAAAGAGTTCAAAGTTACTCTACCTTCTCCTTGGCGGCTTACTGTAATAACGTTCTTGGAGTCTAGACCAGACTTGCAGTATGCTTTGCCAGAGAATAGAAGCCAAAGAAGTGGTCCTTGGCCTTCACCAAGGTCCTGGTTGGCTGCTGCGGATGTGTGGCAAGCTTTATCTTATATATATGGTTTCCATTCTTTTAATTATGATGAAGACATAGCTACTCTAGCTTATCATGCAGCTCTACCCAATGTAGGTGCTGGAGCTGCTACTGAGTTCTTCTCTTGGGTAAAGACTATGGATATTCCCAAGATTGCAGATATTTTAGAAGGTAGAGTAAAATGGACTCCTTCCAGATTAGATCAGGCTTATGCCGCTGGTACTGCAATTCTATCAGTGCTACTAAGCACTATTAGCAAATCAGGTAAACCTAATAAGGAAACCAAAGAGCTAGTAGAGGCAGCTTGGAATGTTCTCTTGTCTTGGTACAAGGGAAATATGAAACCAGTGGTATATTCATTATCTATTACTATGTTAAATAGAGAGGAACTTAAACGATTTAATGTTCCAATGGAAATAGTCAATCTCTTGGAGATGTCCTCTTAGGAGTATTATTGTGGATAGGTCCTGGATAAATGTAACTTTATCTTCTTTACTATCAGATCCCAGTATTGCTTACTTTGCTAGACCTATTCTTAAGTTTGAATACAAGCCTGATGAAACTGTTGTATACACTAAACCAGCTAAGGATTTTATAATTCTGTATAACAAAAAATACAATGGAAAATATATTTCAGATTGTAAAGAGGTTGGATATCTTAAATCCTCTATATTAGCTAGCGTATTAAATTATGTATTGAATTATGTAACTAGAAGACAAAATAGAGATAAGAAACTTTGGAAAATATGTGTTACCTTTGAAATAAATGAAATTTTGAGGTATCTCAAAGTTGTAGGATTAGTCCTTCCACCGGAAGCTCTTCTTCCTGGTAACTTTGGTCTTCCACCTAATTTATTAGCTGAGCAGTATTATGACTTGTTAACTAATAAAAAGACTAATAGCAATTCTAATGGTTCGGATGAAGAGGGGGGATTCGGTTTTGATGGTAATGGTGATGCAAATGGTGAGAAAGCAGGTGATAAATCTGATAAAAGTGGTACGTTGAAGAAAATACAAAGTAAAGTAGATAATAGCAACAATTTTACTTCATCATTCACTGACGAGATCTTTGACGAAGATTCTTCTTCTGAAAATATTGATACGAAAGCTTTATCTGCCCTATTTGCTAGCTCTCTAGCTCAAGCGATTAATTCTGGGCAACTTCCTGGTAACATACCATTAGGTTTGAAAAGATTTGTAGATGCCGTATTTAAACCTGAAATAAACTGGAGACAACAAGTTCTTGGCTTTATTAAACATATTCATGCCAAAACATTAGCTTCCAAACGTAGAACCTACTCTAGAGTAGCAAGACAAGAAATTCCTGGAATTATCCTTCCAGGAAGAATTGCTGATCAGACACGTTTTGGTTTCTTATTTGATGTGTCTGGTAGCATGTCTGATGCTCAAGTATCTAAGTCTCTATCTGAGATGCTTGGATGCTTAAAGCAAATAAGAGCAGAAGCTCTAGTTTGGTCTTGCGACACGGAACTTCATTATATTAAGAAACTTAAATCATCAGAGGCTAGTAAAGTTGTTAAGGAAGGTATAAAATTTATTGGTGGTGGAGGTACAGAGGTTGTTGAATGTTTAGAGAAGTTGTATACTGATCCCAAAGTAGATGCAAAAGAAATCAGTGCTTTTATTGTATTCACTGACGGTTATACTCACTGGCCTACTACAGAACCTGTGTGGTGGAGTAAATATCCAACTATAGTAGTACTTCTAGCTAATCATAAGATACCCAAGTGGGTGAGAAGTATTATGGTAAAAGAATGACTATACTGCTACTAGGTCTTAGGATCTAGTGGCAGTTTTTTTAGCTCAAAAGTGATAACATGAAGCGTATAGTGACAAAAGTTAAGGATTTATTAAGGCGTAAACCACGTAAACATAAACTTATCATAGACAAATTAGATATAGAAGGTTTAACCATAAAATGTCTGCGTTGTGGTCTTACTATAAGTACTAATGCTATTACATTATCTAAGAAGATTCACCCCTTCTCTTGTACACAGTTCTTTGAACATATAGGTTCCGTTCTAGATGAACCTTGTAAATCAAAGCCTATTACATACTTACAAAGGGTCCTAAGCTTCTCTTATTACATGTTGAGACTATACTTGATAGATAGATCTCTATTAAGTCAGTCTGAAATAAATAAGAGATTCAGTATTTGCTCCGCCTGCACTTTCTATAATAAATTAGAAGGTAGATGTGGAGTTTGCGGTTGTAGAGTTAATTCTAAGAAGCATCCTCTAAACAAATTAGCCCATAAAACTACGTCATGTCCAAAAGGCTTTTGGTAATAAACTCTTATGGTATATATACTTAAATCAGGTGAATGTAATTACTACTCTCATCTATACGTACCTGAAGAGGCACCTGTATCAACAGACAAAAGGCCTTTTATCACTCAGGAATTAGTTTCTAAAATAGAGAAAGCAATAAATAAAGGTAGAAAAGATATATCAATATGCAAGAAATATAACGTAAGTCCTTTTGTCGTAAGTCTTATAAGACAAAGATTACAAGAAGAAAATCTATTTGACGTTCCTTTCTTTAGAGATTTATTACTAGATGAAAAGATATCTGTGCAGTATGATAAATTTAAAAATTGGATGAAAGCAGAAGGCTTAAAAGCTTTTGATAAACAGGATCTTAATCTTTTACTAAAGAAATACTGTCAGCCGTCTTCTTTATCTTTCTCCAGATTTGTTATTCGTCTTCTTGGAAGACTTAAGTTCTTAATTTATACGGCTTTAACTGGTTTAGATACAATACATTTAATAAGGTTGGAGAAGGCCATAGAAAAAGGATATAATTTTAGAACTCCTACCTGCTGGAATCTAGTAGTAGGGTATCCTGTAGATGACTCCTACAAGAAGGTAATTCTTAGAACAGTAAGATTAGTCTTGCATAAGGTAAAACGGAAGAGCCATAATAAAAACAAATCTGTAAAAAAGAAATAACGTTAATTCTGTTATTTTAAACAGAATTTTACTTGTCACAAAACTCCTTGGAGTAAAGAGTTATGTTCACACTGCCTTTCGTCTTAAGTCTGCTTCTTACCGGTCAAGACGATATTAATGTACCTCCTCTAGCTCTCAGAGAAATCATGAGAAGAGGAGCAATGGTTGTAGAGACGGATGCTAATTATCGTGAAGATAGTGAGTTAGCATCTGTAGTAGAGGCGATGGCTCCGCCTCCTGATGACTCTCATAAATGGTTTTTCACACTAGTAGTCACTGATGGCTGCAAATGGTGTGAAAAGATGAAATCTGATTTTGATAATAATGAGAAATTAAAAGCCTGGGTAGATACCAAAGATTGGAAGAATTCCTGGGCACACTGGCAAGTTGTAAGATATGAAGATCCTACTCAGGCATGGCGATGGCAATATTTTAAACCCAAAGGTTTCCCAACATTGATTGTACAACCTCCGATAAATGGAAGCTGGGGCGATCCTAAAACTATTGTCTATCTTAGAACTGGTTATTTAGAGCCAAGTAAACTAGACGCTGAGATTCGTAGAGCTATTCAATCATATTGTAGAAAAGTTCATCCAGAACACGTTTCTTGGAAAGCTAGTAGAGCTAATAGTAATGCTAATACAGAAATCCCTAAAAAGGCTAATCCTCCTAAATTACTTATTACTAATACTGCTTGGTATAGCTCTAGCAACGATGATAACAATGTCGGCCAATACGAGGGGCCGAAACCCCCTTTTACCCCAGCCCCGAAGGTCCCTCCGGTTCCGGTAACACCGGACGACAAATATCCAGATCAAATTCCTCCTTACCCTTTTTACAGGGAAATTCCAAGAACTGTTACTATCCCTATCCCGAACTTGTCGGATCCGTTGGCACTAAATACTATAATGCTAATTATCCTTCTGGGTATGCATGGTTGGATAATTTACAGGATGCTAGCAAAGAAACTGAACATCCCATTGATGCTGACGGACGAACAGTTCAACAATCTGATGAAAGTGTTGGGCATGAAAGACAAAGATCAGTCTTAAGTCAAGTACTTAACGTACTATTTCAGGTAGGGAAAGCCTTGTTATACTGGTTTTCTCTCCCTGTATTAGTAGATAAATGGATAACGTTGATATTTTTATTAGTATTGTTATATCTCACTGTTAAAGTTGTAACCTTGTTTTTTGGTAAATAATTACTAGGAGAGAAATTATGCAAGTGAACAGCGACTTGATTTATCTAGCCTTAAATGTCGTTTCTGTTGTACTTTTGTATAAGATCTGGACTGTATTAACAGAAAAATTGAAGTAGTGTAAGAAGAAGCATACTATGGTTCCAGATAATTCTGGTCCAACGGATTGTTGTTGTGATGACTATGACTATTTGGTAATAGGAGAAGGTTTCTATGTTCAAAGGTTCGGGGATCCTATTGTAGATGCTTTTTGTGGGGGCCCTAAAGAATGGGAATACTCAGTTGCCCATATTCTGTCAAGTCAAATAGATTATCAAGTTAATGCACAACAAGATAGTATAGAGGTAACTTTTAATTTTCCTGATGCTATTCCAGAACCTATGGACCCTTGTTTTCTATTTCGTCTTCGTCCTGGCACATGGCAATATGATCATGATTACAAAACATGTTTATTCGACGTTTATTTTACAGCTAAAAAAATATTTCCATTAGATCCTTTTCCTTGGTTAAGACCGGAAAAAAAGGTTAGAGTCACTGCACATGCAACACATAAAACTCTTGGTAGTGTTTTCCTTGTAGGCAGAGAAAATGCAGCTAGCAGCTATGCTTGGCTTGACGTAAGAAGATGTACTACTACTCCATCTCCTCCTGAGTCTCCTTTTTTTCCTTACTGGTACTCTAAATTTTATCCAGATTCAAGCACATCCTTCGATTGTAGCTTTAAATACTGTCCCAGTCCTATTAATACTACAGGTTGGACCTGTCAGAGTGAAGACATAGATCTAGATCACACGGTTGATATTTCAGGATCACACATAGGTGTCATTGTTGGATGTAGATATAGATCCGTGTTCTCATTTTGTTTCCCATC
>Ga0308411_10003137_pt1 | contig 11078 bp, 12 predicted proteins | sample HotsprottomLayer_2_FD_203530 | JGI IMG/M metagenome (GOLD analysis project Ga0308411, IMG submission 203530) | Hot spring phototrophic mat microbial communities from Octopus Spring, Yellowstone National Park, Wyoming, United States -... | ecosystem: Environmental > Aquatic > Thermal springs >... | reverse complement strand
GAGGGCGTCGCCCACGAGTGCACGTCCCAGTCCGCGCCGCTGGTGGCGGGGGTGCACGGCCAGCCGCTGGAGGTAGCCGACCGAACCGGCCCGACCCGTCACCGCGTAGCCGAGGATCGAGCCTTCCCCGGCGACCCGGAATCGGGTCGAGGGGGTGGCTCGCCGGGCGTCGGTCAGCGAGTCGGCGTCGAAGCGCCAGAACGGGTCGAAGGCGTCGGCGTCCACGGCGAGCACGGCCGGCAGGTCCCGCCGACGACCCCGTCGCAGCCGCACCGGCGTGGGGCGTGGGTCCGGCAGCTCGAGCAGCTCGCGTCGCAGGAGGTGGAGGCGTTCGTGCACCGTGAACGAGGCCGCCAGGAAGGGCTGGCACTCCTGCCAGGTGAGCGCCGGGGTCAACACCGTGCGGTAGCCCTGGTCGGCCAACCCGGTCAGGCACCGCTCGATGAGGGCCGGCGAGGGGCGGCTCCCGGGGGCGGGGACGACCTGGGCGACGGACGGGTCGCCGCGCCACGGACCGATGCGCATCCGTTCGGCGCCCAGGTGCATCACGTCGAGCTTGGCCATGGCAGAGGTGGGCGGGGACCGGCCCGGTCCGAGGATAGGGCGGACGCGGGCCCGCCACCGGCCGCTCGGCGTACGGGTAGCCTCCGCGGGGTGACCGTGCTGTTGGCGACGCACCCGCTCTACCTGCGTCACGACACCGGCCCGTGGCACCCGGAGCGCCCCGAGCGTCTGGAGGCGGTGTTCCGGGGGATCGACGATGCCGGGGTCCGTGAGGCGCTGGTGGCGTTCGAGCCCCGGGCCGCGACCCGTGACGAGGTCGCGCGGGTGCACCCTGGACGGTACCTCCAGGCGCTGGAGGAGGCAGCCGTGTCGGGCCGTGGGCACATCGACGCCGACACGGTCGTCTCGGAGGACTCCTACGAGGCGGCGCTCGTCGCCGCCGGAGCCGGTCTCGACGCCATCGCCCGCCTCGACGCCGGTGAGGCCGACGCCGCGTTCTGCGCCGTCCGGCCGCCCGGGCACCACGCCACCCCCTCGCGCGCGATGGGGTTCTGTCTGATCAACAACGTCGCCGTCGCGGCCGCCGCACTAGCCGATCGGGGCGAGCGGGTGCTGATCGTCGACTACGACGCCCACCACGGCAACGGCACTCAGGACACCTTCTTCGACGACCCCCGCGTGGTCTACGTGTCGTTCCACGAGTTCCCCCTCTATCCGGGCACCGGCCGCATCGACGAGATCGGCACCGGCGAGGGGTTCGGGTCGACGATCAACCTGCCGCTCCCGGCGTGCACCACCGGCGACGTGTACCGGGCGGCCGTGGACGAGGTGCTCCACCCGTTGGCGGAGGCATGGTCCCCCACGTGGCTGGTGGTGTCGGCCGGGTTCGACGCCCACCGGGCCGACCCGCTGACCGGGCTCGGGTTGAGCGCCGCGGATTTCGCCGACCTCACCGCTTCGCTCGTGGAGCTGGTGCCCCCGGGGCGGCGCCTGCTGTTCCTCGAGGGTGGCTACGACCTCGACGGTCTGGCCCACTCCGCCGGAGCGGCGGTGGCCGCCCTGGTCGGGGTCACCTACCGACCTGAACCGCCGACCTCGGGCGGGCCGGGGCGGCCGGTCGTCGACGCCGTCCGCCGGCTGCGCGACGAGCGCGGGCTCGCCTGACCGACGCATCGTGATCCCCGAACGCCTGCAGCCGGTGCTCGACGCCACGAGGCCGATCGCCGAACGGTTCGAGGCGGCCGGTCGGCGGCTGTACCTGGTCGGCGGGGTGGTCCGCGACATGGTGCTGGACCGCCCGATCACCAACGACATCGACCTCACCACCGATGCGGTGCCGGCGGAGACGAAGCGGCTCGTCGCCGGGATCGCCGACGCGGTGTGGACCCAGGGCGAGCGGTTCGGCACCATCGGCTGCAAGCGGGGGGAGTGGGTGTTCGAGATCACCACCCACCGGGCCGAGGCGTACGACCCCGACTCCCGCAAGCCCGACGTGGTCTTCGCCGACGCCGTGGAGGCCGACCTCGCCCGGCGGGACTTCACCGTCAACGCCATGGCGCTGTCGCTGCCCGACCACCTGCTGGTGGACCCCTTCGACGGGCGGCTGGACCTCGCCGCCGGGCGGCTCCGCACCCCCCTCGCCCCTGAGGAGTCGTTCAGCGACGACCCGCTCCGCATGCTGCGCGCCGCCCGATTCATTGCCGGCTACGGACTCGAGCCGGTCCCGGAGCTGGTCGCAGCCGTGCGCGACATGGCCCATCGTCTCGCGATCGTCTCCGCCGAGCGCATCCGCGACGAGTTCGACCGGCTCATGGTCGTGCCCGACCCCACGGCCGGGCTGTGGTTCCTGGTCGAGACCGGGCTCATGGACCAGTTCCTGCCCGAGCTCACGGCCACCCGCCTCGAGCAGGACCCGATCCATCGGCACAAGGACGTGCTCAGCCACACCATCGCGGTCGTGGCCAAGACCCGCCCGCACCGGATCGTGCGCCTGGCTGCGCTCTACCACGACATCGGCAAGCCCCTGACCCGCCGGATCGGTCCCGACGGGGTGTCCTTCCACCACCACGAGGTGGTCGGCGCCCGGATGACGCGGGAGCGGATGCGGGCGTTGCGCTACCCGACCGACGACGTGGAGGCCGTCAGCCGCCTCGTGTACCTGCACCTGCGCTTCCACACCTACAAGATGGGCTGGACCGACTCGGCGGTGCGGCGGTTCGTGCGCGACGCCGGACCGCTGCTCGACGAGCTCATCGAGTTGACCCGCTGCGACTGCACCACCCGCAACGAGCGCCGGGCCCGGGCGTTGGCGAAGCGGATGGACGAGCTCGAGGCGCGCATCGCCGCTCTGCGGGAACAGGAGGAGCTCGACCGCATCCGACCGGACCTCGACGGGAACGCGGTGATGGCGCACCTGGGCATCCCGCCGGGCCCGGTGGTGGGGGAGGCGCTCGCCCACCTCCTCGAGGTGCGGTTGGAGGAGGGACCGCTGGGTGAGGAGGAGGCCTACCGTCGCCTGGACGCCTGGTGGGCGGCCCGCCAGGCGGGCGGTTCCGCGACCGGGAGCACCTGAGCTCGCTCCCGGAGACCGCCCGGGCTCAGATCCCCTCCTTGCGGGCTCGCAGGATCAACGTCGGCGGCACCCAGGCCATCGCCTCGCTCCACAGGGCGTCGAGCGGTCGGGGCTCGGGTTCGAGCACCGTGTCCACCCGGAAGTTGGCCCGGGTGAGGCCGATGAACAGCTCCGACACGGAGCGGACGTGCTCCGCACCGGCCTCGTCCGCCGTGCGCCAGGGCACCGGCTCACGGTCGTACCAGCTGCGTACGATCCGGCGGGGATCACCGGTGGGATCCACCAGCGAGTAGGCGGGGTGGGGCACCGACGTCACCAGGTGGCCGCCGGTGCGCAGCACCCGGTGGGTCTGGCGGAACAACCGGTCGAGGTCCGCGACGGAGGCGAGGGCGTAGATGCTGAGCACGGCGTCGACGGTGTCGGCCCGGATGAAGGGCAGCTCGGCGAGGTCGCTCTGGTGCAGCTCGGCGCGGACCTCCGCCTGCTCACAGGCCGTGCGGACCCGATCCAGTCGCCGGTGGGAGGGGTCGACGGCGATGACGTGGGCACCCTGGGTGGCGAGGTGCACCGCCGCCTGCGCTGACCCGCAGCCGAGGAGCACGATCCGGCGGCCACTGGGGTTGCCGAGCAGGCGCAGATCGGCCTCGGTGGGGATGTCGGGTCCGTAGTGGATCGTGTCGGCGCTGAGCTCGAGCCCGGCCGGGAAGACGGCTGAGAGCGGCAGGTTGGGTGCTGTGGGCTGCGGCTCGGGCGCGGGGCGCAGGTGGGCCGAGGGATGGCCCGAGGTGGGATCGGCGTCGTCGGACATGGATGCCAGTGTCGCGTCGGCGCGGTCGCAAGTGAGGGACCAGGGCCGAGCCGGCCCGGGATCAGTCGTCGACGACGGGCGGGCGGAGGCCCAGCTGGCCCAGGACCAGCTGGTGGTCGAGCACGTCCGGGTCGAACACGACCAGCCTGCGCGAGCTCAGGTCGACGGGGACCTCGGCGAGGTCGGTGAGGTCGGCCAGCTCCGTCTCATCGGCGCCCACGGTCGCCAGCTGGGCGAACACGGCGTTCGGGTCGTGGCCGGTGGCGGTGAAGTCCCAGGAGCAGACGAACGCAGCGGTCGTGCCGGGTGCGTCGACGGACTCGAGGGGGACCACCCAGGTCTCCTGGTTGGTCTCCCCCTGGAAGCTGGTGCGCCCCGCCGCCTCGTTGGCAGCGGCGACGAAGTCCGCCCGGACGATGATGGTGCGTCGGATGCTCATGTCGGGATCCCGTAGATGCTGGTGACACAGGACTCGAACTCGGCCCAGTTGGGATCGGTGGTGACGTTGCCGCTGTAGAACCCGACGAAGGCGATGCGACCGTCGAAGGGGTTCGAAGTCCCTGAGAGGCCGGCGCCGATGTTCATGGTGGCGTTGTTCAGGTTGTTCGTGCCCGCGTTGCCGGTCGTCTGGACGCCGTTGACCTCGATGAACGAGTTGGTGCCGTTGTAGTAGCCGACGACGATGCTCGGTGCCGTCGTCGAGGCGCCGTCGTCGAGGTCGGTCCCGGCGGTGATCGAGAAGAACGCCCCGCCCTGGCGTCGGAACGTGAGGTTGACACCGGGTCCGGTGTTGTTCCGTATGGCGGTGTTGGGGTCGGTGGTGGTGTCCTGCTGGCCGATCACCACGATCGAGAACGGCTGGGCCAGCGTCAGCGGCCCGAACTGGAGCAGGTCGTCGGTGCCGTCGAAGTCGACGGCGGGCTGGCCGGCCAGCCCGGTGGTGAGGAACGTCGGTTGCCGCGTGGCGGTGGTCTGGGTGGCGTCGAGTCCCCCGACACACGCGGTCCAGGTGGGCACGGAGGCACCGTTCGCATACAGGAGGGTGGATGCCCAGAAGGCGTTCGTCCACGACACCAGCAGGCACAGCTCGCAGGTCCCCTGGGCGAGCGCAGGGCTGGACAGCACGGTGGGCGCGGTCCACGCGACCGCTCCGGCCACCCCGGCCTTCTTGAGGAAGGAGCGGCGGCTCTCACCGGCGGAAGCCGGAAGCTCCGTGTGCTCGCTAGCCATCGATTGCCACCATCCGGCTCACCTTCGCCCGTGGGCGTCCGCTGGTACGCCGAGAGTCTGGCACATCCGCGACGCGTTGCGCATGATCAGTTCGGCTCAGACCGAGGTCGGCACCGGAAGCGGTGCGCGGGGCGGTCGAGGCGGCGGCTGGCTAGCCTGGCGTCCCGTGAGTCCCGGGCCCGGCGCAATCCGGGGCGTCCGAGGCGCCCCCGGCCAGATCGACTACCGCCTCGCCCGTCGGGCGCTCATCTCGGAGTTCCGCAAGGGTCGCCTCGCCCGCCACGAGGTCTGCGACGCCCATCCCGAGCTGCGCCGGGCCGCCCGCGAGTGCAGCGAGGCGACCGACGAGCGCTGCCCCATCTGTGAAGACGCCGACCTGGTGCTGGTGTCCTACGTGTTCGGGCCACGCCTGCCCGCGCATGGCCGGTGCGTCACCTCCCGGGCCGAGCTCCGCCGTCTCGCCGGGCGGTCCGGGGAGCTCGCCTGCTACGTCGTCGAGGTCTGCCCGGCCTGTGACTGGAACCACCTGGCCCGCTCGTTCGTGCTGAACCCCGCCCGCTCGGCCTGAGCGGGCCGAGCGCAGTACCGCTGTCGTGTCCCGGTCCCGTCCCCGTCGCCGCCGATCCGCCTCCACCCCCGGTCCCCGTCGGGGTCGGCTCTGGCGGTGGCGGCGGGTCCTGTTCCTCCTCGGACTGCTGCTCGTGTTGGGGGTGGCGGGCGCGGGGTACCTGTTCGCGCAGGTTCCCCTGCCCGACGCCGAGCCGCCGCTGCTGCAGACGACGTTCATCTGCGCGTCCGACGTGAGCAGCGGCTGCGACGCCGACAACTCCCTCGCCCAGCTCTCGGGCGGGGTGGACCGGGTCAGCGTCACCTACGACCAGCTGCCCCCGGTGCTCGTCAACGCCGTGGTCGCCGCCGAGGACCGGACCTTCTTCACCCACCGCGGGGTGGACCCGGTGGGCATCGTGCGTGCCTTCTGGGCCAACCTGCGGGCCGACAGCGTCCAGCAGGGCGGGTCGACCATCACCCAGCAGTACGTGAAGAACGTCTACCTGAGCCAGGAGCGCACGCTGGCGCGCAAGCTCAAGGAGGCGTCGCTGGCGGTCAAGGTGGAGCGGGAGCTGCCCAAGCAGGAGATCCTGCTGCGCTACCTCAACGTCATCTACTTCGGGCGCGGCGCCTACGGCGTGGAGGCCGCGTCGCGCACCTACTTCGGCAAGTCCGTCACCGACCTCGACCTCGGTGAAGCGGCGTACCTCGCCGGGCTGATCCGGGCGCCCGAGCTCGCCGATGCCAACCTCCCACTCGGCCATCCCGACCGCGACGCCCAGCTCGCAGAGGCCCGACGGCGCCGCCAGACGGTCCTCGACGCCATGCTCGAGGAGGGCTACATCAACCCCGAGGAGCACTTCTTGGGCAGCAACGCCCCGTTCGACGGGGTGCTGCCCCGCACCCGGAGCTCGAACTTCGGGCGGGTCGCCCGACCCGAGCTCGGCACGGAGTACTTCGTGGAGTACGTCCGCCACTGGCTGGTCTCCACGGGGAGGTTCACCGACGCCGAGCTCTACGGCGGCGGCCTGCGGGTCTACACCACCCTCGACTTCGAGATGCAGGACGCGGCCGTCGACGCCATCAACGAGACCCTCGACCGGCCCGACGACCCGGCCGCCGCACTCGTCGCCATCGACACGCAGGGCCGGGTGCGGGCCATGGTCGGCGGGAGGGACTTCGCCACGCAGCGGGTCAACCTGGCCGTCGGCCGCGACGGTGGGGGCTCCGGGCGCCAACCCGGATCGGCGTTCAAGCCGATCGTGCTGGCCGAAGCGCTCAAGCAGGGCACGCCGCTGACCACGGTCTACGACGCCCCGGCCCGCAAGACCTTCCGGGGCGCCAACGCCGGCGCCGACTGGGTGGTGGCCAACTACGCCGACGCCGGGCTCGGCCGCTTGGACCTCGTGGAGGCCACCATGAAGTCCTCCAACACCGCCTACGCGCAGCTCCAGCTCGACGTCGGGGTCGACAACACGGTGGCGCTCGCCCGTCGGATGGGCATCACCGGTGAGCTGCCCGAGGTGCCCTCGCTGGTGCTCGGCACCGGGAGCGTGTCGGTGCTGGACATGGCCACCGCCTACACGACGTTCATGAACGAAGGCGAGCACGTCGGTCCGTTCGTCGTGACCCGCGTGACCGACGCCGAGGGCACCGTGCTCTACGAGGCCCCGACCGAGCGGGACCGGGTGCTCCCACCGGAGGTGGCCCGACAGGTCAACTGGGCGCTGCACGAGGTGGTCGAGGCCGGCACCGGCACGGACGCGCGGTTCGGCCAACCTGCGGCGGGCAAGACCGGCACCACCGAGGACTACCGCGACGCCTGGTTCGTCGGCTTCACCTGCCGGCTCACCGCCGCCGTGTGGATGGGCTACCCGGGTCTCGAGACGAGGTACATGGACGACGTCCACGGCATCGAGGTGACCGGCGGGTCCCTCCCGACCGAGATCTGGCGCCGGTTCATGGTGCGGGCCACCGAAGGCCTCGAGGCCTGTGAGTTCGAACGACCCACCTCGGCCCCCGACCACACTGCTGACACCACCCCCGACAGACCGTCCGCCACGAGCGTCACCACGACCACGACCACCCCCCGCACCCCCGAGGCCGAGCCCCCGACCACCTCCCCGACGATGTCGTCGACGACCTCGTCGACGACCACGACCACGCCGCCTCCGACGTCGTCGACCACGACCACCACCGCGGAGCAGCTCGCCGGTGGCTGAGCCGGTTGCGCCGACCGGCGCCGGCTTCCCTCCCGCCGGCGCGACCGGCTAGGCTTGGCGGTACCGCCGGCAGCCATCGGGCGCTGGACGGGAAGGAGGTGCGCCATGAGCGCGAAGCCGCAACGTCCGACGTCGATCACCGCGCCGTCCGTGCGGGCACGGAAGGTGCGAGCGGGAGCGGAGCCACTCGTCATGGTCACCGCCTACGACGCCCCGGGGGCGCGGGTGGCCGACGAGGCGGGGGTCGATCTGATCCTGGTCGGTGACTCGGTCGCCATGGTGGTGCTGGGCTACGACGACACCCTCCAGGTCACCGTCGACGACATGGCCCACCACGTCGCCGCCGTCGCCCGCGCCCGCCCTCGTCCCCTGGTCATCGGGGACCTCCCGTGGATGAGCTACCACGTCTGCGTGGAGGACACCGTCCGCAACGCGGCACGGCTCGTGCGGGCCGGGGCCCAGGCCGTCAAGCTCGAGGGTGGCCGCAAGCGCCTCCCGATGGTCGAGGCCATCCTCGACGCCGAGATCCCCGTCATGGGTCACCTCGGTCTCACCCCGCAGTCGGTCCACGCGCTCGGTGGGTTCAAGGTCCAGGGCCGCGACCACGAAGCGGCACTGGCGCTCGTCCAGGACGCCAAGGCCCTCGCCCATGCCGGATGCTTCGCCATCGTCCTCGAGGGGGTGCCCGACGAGGTCGCCCGTCTCGTCACCGAGGCCGTGGACATCCCGACCATCGGCATCGGCGCCGGACCGCACTGCGACGGGCAGGTGCTCGTCGCCCACGACCTGCTCGGTCTCGAGGACCGGATCACCCCGAGGTTCGTCCGCCGCTACGCATCGCTGAAGGCCGATGCGGTCGCCGCCATGGCCGCGTTCGCCGACGACGTGCGCGCCGGGCGCTTCCCGTCCGACGACGAGAGCTACCACCTCGCCACCGAGCAGGCCGAGGCACTGGGCCTCTACGGCTCCACCGCCCGCTCAGCCTGAACGGCCGGTCCAGCGCGACCCCCGGGATCCACCGCCGCGATTCCTGTCACCGGCGGCTGCCACACTGGCGGCGATGTGGGCACCCGGCGACGGATCGTCTAGGCTCCACGAGCCCACGTTCCAACCCTGCCCCGGACGCACCGGGGCCCCGGCCGCCGCCGGCGGCGGGTCCACAGGGAGGTGATGGCTCGCGATGCAGCGAGCGTACGAGCTCATGATCATCTTCGACGGCGACCTCGAGGACGCCGTCGTGCAGGACCAGCTCGCGGGGATCTCCCGCCAGGTCGCCGACGGCGGAGGCCGGGTGGTGACCACCGATCTGTGGGGCAGGCGCCGCTTCGCCTACGAGATCAACCACAAGTGGGAGGGCATCTACGCGGTGCTCGAGATCGTCACCGAGGCGCGCGACCTCCACGACCTCGAGCGCAACCTCCGTCTCGCGGACGAGGTCGTCCGCCACAAGGTCATCCGCCTTCCCGAGCACGAAGCCGAGCGTCGTGGCCTGCTCGGGACGGCGACCCCGGCCGAGGCCGGGTAGCAGGAGGAGCGTCCCATGGCGAACGGGAACACCGTCACGATCGTCGGCAACTGCACGCGCGACCCCGAGCTGCGCTTCACCCCCAGCGGACAGGCGGTGGCCACCTTCGGAGTGGCCGTCAACCGGCGCTGGCAGAACCGCCAGACCCAGGAGTGGGAGGAGGCCGTGTCGTTCTTCGATGTGACCTGCTGGGGTCAGATGGCCGAGAACGCGTGCGAGTCCCTCCAGAAGGGCAGCCGGGTGATCGTGACCGGCCGCCTCGATCAGCGCTCCTGGGAGACCGAGGCCGGGGAGAAGCGTTCGAAGGTGGAGATCGTGGCCGACGAGGTCGGCCCGAGTCTGCGGTATGCCACGGCGACCGTCCAGCGCAACGAGCGCCGGGACGGCTTCGACGGTGGTGACGGTGGCCGGTCGGCTCCGGAGCCGCCGGCCGACTACGGCGCGGAGGAGGAACCGTTCTGATGGCCAAGGCAGCAGCGAAGCGCGCCAAGAACCGTGACAACGCCCGTCGGAGCAAGAAGAAGACGAGCATCCTGACCATCGAGAAGGTCGACTACGTCGACTACAAGGACGTGAACCTGTTGCGGCGATTCATGTCCGACCGGGCAAAGATCCGGGCCAGACGGGTCACCGGCAACGACTCCCAGCAGCAGCGGGCGGTGGCACTGGCCATCAAGAACGCCCGGGAGATGGCGCTGCTGCCCTACACCAGCCGCGTGACGACCCAGCGGGGTGCACGTGACCGCAGCGACCGCGCACCCCGCGCAGACCGTCCGCTCCGTGACGAGCCGGACACGGAGCACCAGCCGGTCGGGGTGGACGAGGTCGAGGTGCCCGAGGTCGCGGCCGAGGACATGGAGGGGACCGGATGAAGCTGTTGCTGCGGGCCGATGTCGACGGGGTCGGCAAGCGGGGTGACCTGGTGGAGGTCGCTGACGGCTACGGGCGCAACTACCTGGTCCCCAAGGGCCTGGCCATCAGGGCCACCCCGGGAGTGGAGGCGCAGGCCGCCGCCATGCGCCGGGCGCGAGACCTGCGCGACGCCGCGGACCGGGGTGCCGCCGAGGAGATCGCGAAGACCCTCGTGCCGACGGTGATCACCGTGCAAGCCAGGGCCGGAGCCGAGGGTCGCCTCTTCGGTTCGGTGACGACCGCGGACGTCGTCGAGGCGGTGGCGGCCCAGACCGGGATCACGCTCGACCGCAAGCACCTCCACCTCGACGAACCGATCAAGACCCTCGGCACCCACACCGTGACCGCGAAGCTGCACGCCGACGTCCAGTTCGCGATCACCGTCGAGGTGGTGGCCGGCTGATCCGACCGGAACCGGCGCAAGCCGGTCACCATTGATCACGACCGGTCGCCGGTGACGCGAAGGACCGCCTTCGGGCGGTCCCTCGCCGCAGCTGGCCCCGCTCGCCCAGCGGATCAGCGGGCCATCCCCGTTCTTGTCACCGTGGCTGCGTACCCTCCGCACATGGCACGCCCGTCAGGTCCCGACCTGCCGGCTCTGCCGTGGGGGCCCACAGGTCGCAGCGGTCGTCCACACGCCGTCCCCAGTGGGATCCACGGGAAAACCGGGGTTTCACATCTTCCAATCCCCAGGCCGGCTCCGTCAGTGTGTCCACGCCATGAGTGACTCCATCGCCGCCCAGCCGCCTCCACGAG
>Ga0308411_10003136_pt1 | contig 11081 bp, 6 predicted proteins | sample HotsprottomLayer_2_FD_203530 | JGI IMG/M metagenome (GOLD analysis project Ga0308411, IMG submission 203530) | Hot spring phototrophic mat microbial communities from Octopus Spring, Yellowstone National Park, Wyoming, United States -... | ecosystem: Environmental > Aquatic > Thermal springs >... | reverse complement strand
AGCCGAGGGACTCAACGACGATCCTCCCCAGCATGCACGCTTGACGAGCATCGAGTTGCTGCCCGGCTCTCGCGTTCAGCTTGCACCGGCTCGTTTCCAGCAACTGGCCGTGCTAGGGCGTTTTTCCGATGGCTCGGTTCGCGATGTGACTCGTCTGACCGTGTTTTCCTCTAGCGACACCTCGGTGGCCGATGTCAATCTGACCGGCCTAGTCGAGTTCAAGTCGCCCGGTGAGGTAGCCATCCTGGCCCGCTATCTGATGGAGATGGTCACCATCCGCCTGACCTACCTGGAGCCGCGTCCCGGTTTCGTCTGGAATGCTCCTCCCGAGGTCAACTACGTCGATAAGCACGTCTTCGCCAAGCTCAAGTTGCTGTCCATTCCGCCATCGGATCTGTGCGAGGACACTGACTTCATCCGTCGTGCTTATCTAGACCTGTGCGGCATTCTGCCGACCGCGGACGAGGTGCGGCAGTTCCTGGCCGATCGCTCGACCAACAAGCGCAGCAAGCTGATCGATCAGTTGCTGGAGCGGCCCGAGTTTGCTGATTTCTGGACGATGAAGTGGTCGGATGTGTTGCGTAGCTCCCGCAAGACTATCCAAGTCAAGGGCATCCACGTCTTCCAGAAGTGGTTGCGCGATCACATTCGCATGGATACTGGCTTCGATGCGGTCGTCCGCGAGTTAATCACGGCGAGCGGCAGCACCTACGCCAATCCGCCGGCCAACTACTACCGCATCGCTCGCGACTCTCAGAATCTGGCGGAAACCACGGCGCAACTGTTCCTCGGCGTTCGCATGCAGTGCGCCAAGTGCCACAATCATCCCTTCGAGCGATGGACGCAGGACGATTACTACAGCACAGCAGCTTGGTTCGCTCGCGTCCGCCAGAAGCCTGATACGCGCGAGCCGAACCTGCCCAATCAGCCGGGTGCCGAACTGATCTACACCGACCGTGGCGGCGAAGTGACGCAACCGCGCACCGGCAAGGTGGTCGCGCCGAAGTTCCCCGGCGGGGCGGTGCCCACCATCGGGCCGCGACAGGATCGTCGCGAGGTGCTGGCTCAGTGGCTCACCTCAGCGGATAATCCGTTCTTTGCCAAGAACATCGTCAATCGCATCTGGTATCACCTCATGGGCAAGGGCATTGTCGATCCCGTGGACGATTTCCGCGACTCGAATCCCTCGGCCAACGATGAATTGCTCGACGCGCTGGCCAAAGATTTCGCCGCCAACGGTTTCCGCTTCAAGCACATCATCCGCGTCATCATGAACTCGCGAACCTATCAACTCAGTGCCCAGGGCACACCGCAGAACAAGGACGACTCCAAGTACTTCTCGCATGCGATCACCCGATTGCTGCCGGCTGAGCCGCTGCTCGATGCCATCTGCCAAGTGACCGAAGTGCCGGAGAAGTTCGCGGGAATGCCTATTGGCACTCGCGCTGTGCAGTTGCCCGATGGCGAGTTCAATCATCCGTTCCTCAAGACCTTTGGACAACCGGCTCGCGAACTGGCCTGCGAATGCGAGCGTGAGAGCGACAGCAACCTGGCTCAGGCCTTGCAGTTAATCAACGGCCCGACCGTCAACGACAAGTTGCGCCATCCCAACAACCGCATCGGCAAGCTGCTGGGTCAGAAGCTCTCCGATCAGGCCATCCTGGAAAATCTCTACCTGTCCACCCTGTCGCGCTTCCCCAGTGCCGAAGACATCAAGGTGTCGATGGACTACCTGAGCAAGTCGTCGGATCGACGTAAGGCCTGGGAGGATCTGCACTGGGCCTTGATCAACTCCAAGGAGTTCCTGTTCCGTCATTGAGCCGACGGTGCCCGACCTCGAGTAACCCTCGAACCTCACTCGCCGCGTGCTGGCAACTTCCCATGCCGGCACGGGGCGAGTGTTTTGTTTGCCAGTTCCGCCGAGCGATCGTAATCTGAGAGTTAGCTCGCCAGCGAGCCGGGAGCGTCAGCGACCGGAGGGACTCCACCCGCTGACGCGAGGTGGCTCGCTACTCCGCCCGCTGACGCGAGGTGGCTCGCTACTCCGCCCGCTGACGCGAGGTGGCTCGCTACTCCGCCCGCTGACGCGAGGTGGCTCGCTACTCCACCCGCTGATGCTCTCGGCTCGCCTAATACTTCACAAGCACTGAGTACACAAAGGCGGCATCAGCACGCCGCTGATTGCTCGCTGGCCACGCGGCCTTGTCGCGTAGGGCCAGTCAATCCTGCCAAGAAAAACCGCTGATCGCAACGTTCACTTTCGCAATCGTCGTGTCAAGTCAACTCGGAGAGTGAAAGTGACCGCACCAGGCTTGCTTTGGTGCTGGAGTTCCACCTTGTCGAACAGTTCCAGAACCTCCTGAAGAGTTGCCAGCACAGACGTGGAGCCACTGCCTTCAGTTCGCTGGTTCGCTGATAGTGCTTCGCGCAATTTCTGATGATGCTCTTTTATGTAGCTCAGCAGATTGCGAAACGAAACGCGGAGGAGAGGCACCTCACTGGAGGGTTGACTGCGGCTGATCGTAAAAGCCGTGATTTCGTCTGGATGAGTCACCAACAGCAGATAACCGTCCTTGATGGCCCAGGCAGGTTCCAGTCCCGGCAACAACGCTTCACCGGTCAGCGAACCGATCCGACAACCGTTGCTGCGAGTCATTCGCAGGCGGAGCGTGCGGTCAGGGTACTTCTTGTTGTAAGCCAGGACAGCCATCTGGGCCAACCCGTGAATCGCTTGCAGGATCGTGTCTTCGAGAGGAGGATCTTCTCCAGGGGGAGAAGTGAGCCGCAGAGCAAATCGCATATGCGGCATCCAGGTCTTGCTGGTGGCACGGGGCGCGACGAGGATCAGTCCCCAGTCTGGCCCGAGGTTGGGCAAAACTTCTTTCAACAGATCTTTGCCGAGCATGGCCCCCACAGACCTCTGCAGATCGGCAAACAGAGCATCCTGAGCTTGCTTGCCGAGACATTCTCGCAACAAGTCGAGCGTAGCCTGTCCATCGAATCGACCGCCCACCGCCAGCAAAGTGTTTTCAGGCAGGGCATTCCACAAAGTCGAGGGCTTGTCTGCCGCTGCCAAAAAGCGGCTCAGAGCGGGGTGGGAACTCTTGCCACGACTCAGCACTCGACAGGTTAGCCGGATGGACTGCTGCTCGAGGTGCAATCCCAGTCCGAAGCCCTGCACGTCTTTCCAGAGCGTTGTCAGCAAACGGTTCGTCGATCCGTTTTCGCCGGATAGAAGCATGGCTTCGTCGTAAGCGCGGGGGTTGATGGCCAGTCCGGCCACAGCACGCTCCAAGCCCAAATCTCGCAGTCGAACCGACCAGACGGATTCGTCAGGGGGAGATTGCTTTTCGCGGTCGATGGCTGCCCGGAGAAAGGCTTCTTGAGCGGTGAACAACAGCACCTGCCCGCGGAGCAGGTAGAAGTTGGTTTGTTTATCCTCGACGCGACAATGGTATTGCTGGCCACGGTATTGGCGGGTTTGCAATTCGCGAAGTTCTCCGCTCGCTTTTTGCACTTCGTTGATGCGATCCACTAGTCGTGCCAGCGTGTCGGCCTTGCGAGCGCGAATGAGCAATAGCCCCTGTTCCAGTTCAGGTTTGCCGGGTGGGCCAGGCCGAAAGGCGAACACGACAGCCTGTCCGAGTACATCGTCCAGCATTTCGCGCCAGGACAGTTCCAAGGCCTTTTCGACTTGCTTGACGCTCACCAGCCATAGCTTCCATTCGGGGGTGGAAACCAGATCGGCTAGCAGAGAGGATTTTCGCAGCCGATCTGCCAGCGGAGACTCCATCACCTCCAGAGTGTAGGTGCGGAGGTCTTGCGCGAGCAAGCACAACCCGGTATCCTCTGGAACGAAGCGCAACAACTCATCCAGTGGTCTGGACTGCGCAAAGGCAGTTTGCGGCCACAGAGCCAGGACGACAACAAGCAGGCAGCCAAGACGAGGTGCAAGCATGATGGTTTGACGTATCCAGCAAGGAGGGAGGTTTATCTTTTAGTCAGCCCGGCTTGTGCGCTGCCAAGGAGCGAGAAACCGGCAAATCGCGAAGCAACAGACTGAAGGCCCGGCGAGCCGAGTCCGTCACGGGCGCAAGGCCAGCCTGAACACTGGCCCCAGCATCCTGCAAAGGTTGCAAGGTGGACTCCAGCATCGGCGAGACAGGTAGGCTATCTTGTTCGGGCATCAGCAGTTCCGGCAAATCGGCAGAATCCAGCCATGGCCAACTGAAGGACGAGGGCAAAACACTCGCCGTTCGCGCTGTTAGCGACACGGCCGCATTCCCGGCCTCGGCCACGGAAGCCCGCAGGGGGACGATAGCAGGTTGGGGAGAAGGCTCTTGCTGAACAAGATCGCCAGAAGGGGGCTCCACAGGCTGGCTGTCTTTTCCGGGCCAGAGCCAGCCAACCACCAAAATGACCAAGGCGGCCGCGATGGCGAGGGTGGCACGGAGGGATACCTGCCAACGTCGTCGCTGCTTGCGAACCAATGCCTCTCTGGTCACTGCTAGTTTGATTCGTTGCGGCAGAGTAGCGGAAGGAGACGGCGGTTGCAGTAGAGCCACGCCAGCCAGCAAGCGTAAGATAGCAGGGCGAGCCGACTCGCACAGGGAGCAATTTTGCAAGTGGTGTTCCAGATGTTCAAGAGGAATGTCGCCATCGAGATGGCCTTGCAGGAGTTCCTCACAGACCGTGCAATTCATGACTTTTCCCCTCGTGTGGCGGGCGAAGGTTCCTCGACCACCATGCCACGCTGGTGCAATCGAGTTAGGATTTCTTGCCTGGCTCGATGCAGCCAAGTCTTGATGGTTCCCACCGGACGGTTAAGGATCTGAGCAATTTCCTCATAAGGCCGATTCTGTTCGTGGAACAGCAGAAACACGCTGCGATACTCCACTCGCAATTCGGCCAGGGCAGCGTGGATCTCCAGGAGCAGTTCTCCCGAGTCGTCCTGGGGATGGCTGGTCGCCACCTCTTGCAGATAATCAACCAGTTCTGGTCGGCGTCGTCGTTGCATCAACCAGGTTCGACAGCGGTTGATGGCAATTCCCATGATCCACGGTCGCAAGGGGCGGGTCGAATCCCAGGTGTGCAGGCTGCGGAAAATCCGCAGAAACACTTCCTGGGTGACATCTTCTGCGTCCTGGCGGTGGTGCAATAGGCGAAAGCACAGACCAAACACCTCACCGTGAAAGCGATCTATAAACCGCTGCACGGCCTCGTCGCGACCATCCAGACAATGCCGAACCAGCGTGGCATCTTCAGCAAGCATGGCGTGCGGCATCTTGCTCCTGCGACTTGAAAGAGACTACTCGCCAATAAGCGGTCGAGTTTCGTTCCCTTGCGTCACTTTGTAGGGGAATCCACTCTCTGAACTTCCTGGTTGTGTCCATCAGGGATTTCCTTTCTAGCGCGCGGATCGTTGGTGTATAATACAGCTAAGCCATCCCGTTTTGCCATCATGATTCTGGAACTCTCCGCTTAAGCCTCGCACCAAGCCGGTAAAGAGTTCACGAACCTCACTGACGGGAGTCAGCCATCGTGTTACCTTCCTTGCGAATCCTGCTGGTCGAAGACAACCCTGTCAATCAGCGATTGGCTATCCGCTTGTTGGAAAAGCATGGCCATCTGGTTCGATCAGTCTGGAATGGTCGAGAAGCTCTGGATTGTCTGCTGGAGGACACGTTCGACCTCGTGCTCATGGACATCCAGATGCCGGAAATGGACGGTCTAATGGCGACCCGGCGGATTCGCGAACTGGAAGCGGGCACCGATCGACATTTACCTATCATCGCCGTGACGGCCCACGCTTTGGTCGGCGATCGCGAACAATGCCTGACCGCCGGCATGGATGGTTACGTCACCAAGCCGATTCTGGAAAGCAAACTGTTTGAGGCCATCGCCGATTGCCTCGCCAAACTGCGGGCAGTACCGTTCTGAGGACCACCAGCTTAACCAGAGGAACCCTTACAGCATTTGCCCGCCGATTTGGCAGCTCGTCTGCTCCACAAAGGGAACAACTCCCAGGCCGATTCTTGACAATGGATTCGCCACCCATTCAGAACTCGGCCTAGCAGTCGCGGTTGCTCGCCCAACGATCAATAGGTGGCTCGTCCTCCCGAGAGATCGAACACCGCACCGGTGCTGAAGGAACATTCTCGAGAACACAACCAGGCGACCAGAGCCGCAGCTTCTTCCTTTTTGCCAAATCGTCCCATCGGAATTCGCGACAGCATGTACTCGATGTGCGTCGGACTCATCTGTTGCAGAATCTCTGTCTCGATGACGGCGGGCGTCACGCAGTTGACGACCACATTCTGTTTCGCCAACTCCTTGCCCAGCGACTTGGTAAAGCCGATCACTCCGGCCTTGGCGGCACTGTAATGCGCCGCATTCGGATTGCCTTCCTTGCCTGCAATCGAGGCAATGTTGACGATTCGTCCGTATCCGCCGCTCAACAGCACCGGGACAACGGCTCGGCAACACAGGAACACTCCTGTCAGGTCGATCTCGACGACCTGCTTCCATTCCTCGACGCTCAATTGCCAGGACGGCCGATTGGCTCCCGCGATCCCCGCATTGTTGACGAGTATCTGCAAACCTCCGAATGCCTCCTTGGTGAACGCCACGGCCGCTTCGATCTGCTCGGGGGATGTGACATCCACCACGGCCGTCCGCACAGCGTCTCGCGGCTGCAAAGTTGTCGCTACTTCCGCCAGTGCGGTCGCATCGCGATCCCACAAACACACCCGCGCCCCACTGTTCAGCAATCGCTCGGCAATGCACAGGCCGATTCCCCTAGCGGCTCCTGTCACAATGGCCGACTGGCCCGACAGATCGATTTGATTCACGGTTCGATTCTCCTCTAGATGACCTGTTATCCAGCTTCGGGCGCAGACTGGCTTTCGTCCAGGTCGGATCGCGCCGCACTAGTCTTTCGCTCGCTGTCGTCCAATAACAAAGGGTAGCAATTAACTGGGCAAGTGCTGTACATTGCCTACCTTCGCCGGACTATCCGAAGTTCTCAGCAATCGAGTCGATCTTATGGATACCACTTCGCCTGAAGCATTTGCCGCCAAGCAACGCGGCGACGAGTTGCGCGACCGGAATGATCCCGCCGGAGCCTTGGCTGCCTACGATCAGGCCGTCGAACTGGATCCCGGCTATGCTGAGGCTCTGTTCAACCGGGCCTGTGTGCGCCAGGAACTGGGTGATCTCGATGGGGCTTTGGCTGATGTCAACCGCTTTCTGGAGTTAAGTCCCACTGCTGTCGCCGGCTGGCTGTTGCGTGGCGACTTGCATCGCACACGCCGAGACTACGAAGCGGCTCTCAAAGACTTCGAGCAGGCTCTGGCCCTCGATCCAGGTAGCGTCGATGCCTACTGGCATCGCGGCCATGTGCATAGCGACCTGCAAGAGTATCAAGCCGCCCTGCGCGATTACGCCGAGGTTCTCAGTCGCGATCCCTCTCGCGACCAGGTTCTGTTCCACCGCGCCCTGGTGTATTTGCAACTGAACGACTGGAAGGCTGCTCGAAACGATCTGGATCGCTACCTCCAGCAGCATCCCCACGAAGCCGGAGGCTATTTTGCTCGTGCCGGGGTACTGGTACAACTCGACCAGTTCTCCCAGGCCTTGGAAGATCTCGACCACTGCTTGCGGCTCGATCCCGACTATCCCAAGGCGCAGCACGAACGCGCGCGAATTCGCTTGCTTCTAGGCCAACTCGACGACGCTCTGGCCGACTGTCAGCAACTGCTCCAGCGAAACAACGACGATGGGCAAGCCTTGCTGCTGCGAGCGGAAATCTACGCCAACCAGTGCCAGTATGAATACGCCTTAGCCGATCTCGACCGCCTGATTCGTCTGGAACGCAATCATGCCGAAGCCTACTTCCGTCGTGGAGTGATCTATGCCAGCCTGGAACGGCTCGACAGTGCCATCGGCGATCTCGATGAGGCCATTCGGCTGCGGCCCGGTCAGGCCCATTATCACGCCGAGCGCGGCCAAGTACACGACCAACGCGATGATCTCGCCGCTGCTCTGGAGGACTTCACCATCGCCCTGACCCTGCAGCCGGAAAATCCCGGGTACTGGATTCGCCGCGGCAATGTGCGGCTCGAACAAGAGGACTACGAAGGTGCCTGCGACGACCTGCGCAAAGCCCTCGAACTCGCTCCCGACATTGCCGCTACCTGGTACAACCTCGGTCTGGCTTATTGCCGCATGGAAGAACACGCCCAGGCCATCCCTTGTTTCACGGCTTACATCGACCGCGTTCCAGATGATGCCGATGGATATCGGCAACGCGGCGTATGCTATCGCAACGAGGGCAACTTCCAGCAGGCCCTGGCCGATCTCAACCGGGCTATCGAATTGGCTCCGCAATCTGACCTGTTGTACAGCCTGCGCGGTCGGCTCTACGACAAACTCGACCAGTACGACGAAGCTCTAGCCGACTACAACCGCGTGCTAGACAAGAATCCCACCGATACGATCACCCTGTCGCGTCGATCCAGTGTGCGACGCAAACAGGGAGATTTGACGGGGGCACTTGCCGATCTGGACGAGGCAGTTCGCCTGGAACCCGAAGAGAGCTTGCACTTGGTTCGTCGAGCCCTGCTCCGCCTGGAAGCCGGCGACCACGATGGAGCCATCGACGACTGTACCCTGGCCTTGAAACTAGACGAAGACAACCCCGCCTTGCTCGATTTGCTGTCGGCCCTACATCAGCATCGCGGCTTTCGTCTGTTGAGCAACGGCGACGGCGAACAGGCAGCTCGCGACTTTTCGCGCTGTCTGGAACTCAAACCGAACCATCCAGAAGTGCTAGTTCGACGTGCCTGTGCCCGTTTGCTGTGCGGCGACGAAGAGGGGTTCCATGCTGACATCGAGGCTGCTCTGCAACTCGATCCCGACAATGCGCTAGCTCTGTCGCAGCGTGCTGGGTTTCGTCTGCTTAACGATCAGACTTTCGAGGCACTTCTCGATTGCGAGCGATCTTTGGCCATCAACCCCAACTGTCTGCAAGCTCGGCTGCTCCGCGGACTAGCTCGCAAGGAAAACGGCCAGACCAGTGAAGCCCTCGCCGATTTCTCCGCCGTTCTCGAGCAAACGCCGGATCATTTCGCCGCCCTGCTGGGACGCGGCATGGTTCGGCTCGATCGCGAGGAATACGACCACGCCTTGGTGGACTTCGACCGGCTGGAAGAGTTGTATCCCAATGTTGCCGCCGTCTACCTGTTGCGCAGTTTCGTTCGTGAAGCACGCGGCGAACCTGTCGAGGCCCTGGAAGACCGAGAACGGGCCACCGAGATGAATCCTCGCTTGGCCGATCTGCTGCTCGACAAGGTGGCTGCCGATGCTCGGGGTGAGACCACCTCGCGTCTCACCCCGGAGTTGATGCGCGAACTTCTTCGTGATCTGCTCGCCCGCAGTCAGGATCGGCCGCAAGCCGTCTGATTCGGCTCTCAACACTTCAGGGGGTGGTCGCCAACCGATGAATCGTGTTGTGGATCGCCCCCTTCAGCCGACTGGACTCAGCAGTCAACAGGTCGTAGTCGATGCGCATCTGCATGACCGGTGTCAACCCTTTGACACGCAGCAGCACACTGCGGCCATCCTCGGACAGCGTGGCCGACTCCACAGCGAGACGATCTTGGCCTTGCTGATCCGGGTTGCGCACGGACCAACGTCGCGAGCCGTAGTCCGCCGTCCAGCGATAGTTCCATTGCTCGATCCGGTATCGACCGGGATCACTGGCCGACTGAGGATCGAGTCGCTGGGCGAAATCCAGGCGGATGCCCTCGGTCATGACCGTCAGACCGATCGGTATGGCAAGCGGTCGTCCGGTGTAGCGAACACGCTGCAAGCAGCCATCGCGACGAGCCGCCGTCTGCCAGCCGTTCAGTCCCGTCACATAGAGATGGCCGTCGTCTGGGTGAAACCGCCCTCGTGCCGAACCGGACAGAAACACCACTCCCAGATCCACCGCGCCGGCCTGGGGCAGCCCATCGACCTTCTGAATCAGCAAGGCAAACAATTTGCATCGGCCATACGACAGGTGCAGTAATTGCCCCTTGGGCAGGCCGAAGCGATCGTGCGGCACCCAGACCTGACCGCCGGCGGAATTGTCCACCTCCTTAGGAAGCCAGAGCAACGGCGGATCGTAGATCTTGGGGGGGATAGCTCGGTGATGGGCACGCATGTCGCCATAAAAGCCCCCTTGTCGGTAGATATCCACTCGCGTGGCCGGCATCCAGTTGCCTTCCTGGTCAGCACCGGTGACCACTCCCGTTGGAGATACCGACAGCCCAATCGGATGACGAAACCCGGTGGCGAAGACCTCGACCTTCTTGCCCTCCTTGCTAACTCGCATCAGACAGCCTCCGTGCGGCAGATGGGTGTCGCCGGTCTTGAAGAAGTAGTAGTTGCCCGCCGAGTCGGTCTCCAGACAGGTGTCGTAGGAATGCTCTCCCGCTCCGGTGTGCCAGTCGTGACAGAGGTTCTCGTAGAAGTCGGCTTCTCCATCGCCGTTGTGGTCGTGCAGTCGTGTCAACTGACCGCGTTCCAGCACCACGACCTTGCCATCGACGACCCGTAGCCCCAGCGGATGATACAGCCCTGTAGCGTACCGCTGCCAAGTCAGGCGTTGCAACCCCGCATCCACACCCGAGACCAGCCAGACATCTCCGTGTGCAGTGCAGACGGCTATTCGGCCATCGGGCAAGAAGTCGTGGCCGGCTAGAAAGAACAGCGCACCATACGGATTTTCATAGGGCACCTGAAGGGTATCGACGACGTAAGCAGCGTCGTCCTTGCCGATTTCCCCGCGTGTGACCAGCGGCTTCCACCGCCTAGAGCCTGGCGTTCGCAGCGTTCGCAGCGAGACGGGTTTCCGATTGACCAACGCCTCACGCACGCTCTGCTTTTGCCCAGCGGCCAAGTCGCCGAGGACGATTTGCAGCGTTCGCCATTCCGTCGAGGGCGGTACGTTGAGCCAGCCCTCCTCGACCTTGCCCGCAGGCACAACGACCAGAGCGTCGCCCACAAACAGCCGCAGAGCTTGCTCGCTCGGGCCG
>Ga0308411_10003135_pt1 | contig 11083 bp, 9 predicted proteins | sample HotsprottomLayer_2_FD_203530 | JGI IMG/M metagenome (GOLD analysis project Ga0308411, IMG submission 203530) | Hot spring phototrophic mat microbial communities from Octopus Spring, Yellowstone National Park, Wyoming, United States -... | ecosystem: Environmental > Aquatic > Thermal springs >... | reverse complement strand
GCCGGGGCCGCCTTCCGCTGCAGATCTTGCCCCGGGTGATGCCGAAGCATCCCGCAGCGAGGTTGACCCGCAGCGAGGTTGACGGCAGACGCGAAAGAAGCTGAGTCGTGAAGCATGTGGGACGATTTGCTGCCTAGCACAGGGACAGGCCATACGGCGCACTTCACCGATTACGGGGCGCGCGAAATCGGTAGAGTTGCGCTGCTGGAACGAGAGCCCGTCGTCGCCGGGTCCTTCGTCTCCTTTACGCTTGTCTTCACTGCCGGACGCTTCGGCGTGGACGATACTGGCTCGCTGCGCGTCTGCATGCGCCAGGTCTCCGACGTCGCGCGCCCGCAATTCGACGATCCGGCTGCGGCGAACTACGTCACCGCCGAGGCGTCGAACGGTGTCCAGCTGCGGCTGTCCTACGACCCGAAGCTGTCGCTACGGCCGTGGAGCCGGACGCTGACCATCAGAGTCGAGCGTGGCTTCCTCGCGCCCGGCGATACAATCACCATCAGGCTTGGCGACCGTCGCGGCGGCTCGCCTGGATGGCGGATGCAAACCTATTGCGAGGATGCGTTCCGCCTCCTCGTGCTCGCCGATGTCTTCGCCACCTGCAATTGGGCGCTGCTGCCGGACCCGCCCGCCGTCGCGGTTATCGCCGGCGCGCCGGCGGCGTACCGCGTCGTGCTGCCGACGCTGCGCCGCGCGGGCGAGGGCTTCGCGCTGAACCTGCGCGCCGACGACGGCTGGGGCAACCCGACGCCACGCCTCGCCGGTCGGTTCCGCCTGCGTGCCAGCGGGCCGATCGCCAACCTCCCGGACACCTTCGACTGGCCAGAGGGTGCGCGCGCGCATCGCATCGACGGGCTGTACGCCCCGCCGGGCGACTTTCGGATCGCATGGCTGGACGCGGCCGGCGGTGAACTCGCCGTCTCCAACCCGCTGCGCGTCGTGGAACAGGCGGCGCTGCTGCCCTTTTGGGCCGACCTGCATGGCCAGTCCGGCGAGACAGTGGGCACCAACAGCGCGCGCCGCCTGGCCGAATACGCCCGCGACTGCGCTTTCGTGGACGCGATGTGCCACCAGGGCAACGACTTCCAGATCACCGGCGCGTTCTGGCGCCACCTCAACGCGCTGGCCGCCGAGTTCGACCGGCCCGGCCGCTTCGTCTTCTTCCCCGGCTACGAATGGTCCGGCAACACCCCGCTCGGCGGCGACCGCAACGTGATATTCCTCGGCGAAGGCCGCACCATCCGCCGTTCCTGCCACGCGTTGGTTGAGGATCTGTCGGATGCCGCCAACGACGCACTGGACGTGAAGGCGCTGCACGCCGCGTTACGCGCCGAGGGGGATGTGCTCTGCCTGCCGCATGTCGGCGGCCGCTACGCCAGCCTGCACTACGCGCACGACAAGGTGCTGGAACGTGCTGTTGAGGTGCATTCCGACTGGGGCACGTTCGACTGGCTGCTCGAGGACGCCTTCGCCGTAGGCGCACGCGTCGGCGTTAGCGCGAATTCCGATGGCCACAAGGGCAGGCAAGGCGCGTCGCATCCCGGCGCCTCGCAGTTCGGATCCTATGGCGGCCTAACCTGTATCCTGGCGGAGGAACTCTCGCGTCCGGCGCTGTTCCGCGCGCTGAACCGCCGCCACCACTACGCGACGACCAACGCCGCGCGCGTGCATCTGGAGGTGCGCGTGACGCTGGCGCACGAGGCCAACCTGCATGAGGACGATCCGGCCCTCGGTGGCCCCGCCATCGGCCGCGCGCGCAGCGCGATGATGGGCGACATCCTCACTGGCGTGGCCGACACCGCCGCGCTGTTCGAGGCCGAGCTTCTCGCCGCTGCGCCCATCGAGCGCGTCGAACTGCGCAACCGCATGACACTTGTCGATGTGATCCGCCCCTACGCGGCGGCCGATCTCGGCCGGCGCATCCGCGTCATCTGGGAAGGCTCCGAATGCCGGGGCCGCGGGCGCGAGACCCTGTGGCGCGGCAGCGTCGGCGTGACCGGCAACGCCTTCGGCGCGGTGCGCGCGATCAACCGCTTCAACCTCGAGAGGCGTTTCGAGGCAAGCGCGGCACGGGTGGCGTTCGAGGCCGTCACCACCGGCGGCTTCAGCGGAATCGACACGCTGCTGGAAGACGCCGCCGCCGGCACGCTGGAGATCGACACCAATCTGGTGACCGGGCGGATCGCCGTCAGCGACATCGGCCTCGACGACCGGGTGTTCGAAGCCGGCGGCCTCGGCCGGCGCCTGCGCGTCTTCCGGCTGCCAGAGGACAATCCGCACACGCGCTTCCGCTTCCATCGGAGCGTACCGCTGAAGCCTGATGGGGACAACGCCCTCTATGTGCGCGCAACCCTGGACGATGGCGCCGTCGTGTGGTCGAGTCCGGTCTATCTGATCCACGGAGACGGACGATGAAGCGCCGCAGCATCCTTGCCGCTACGCTCGCGCCGCTGGCCGCGCGGGCGCAGGCGCCCTGGCCGACACGCACCATCACCATGGTCGCGCCGCTCGCGGCCGGAAGTTCGGTGGACATCATCGCGCGCACTGTCGCCGACGGCTGGTCGTCGCGCTTTGGCGTGCCGGTGGTGACGGAGAACCGTCCAGCGGCGAATGGCACGCTCGCTCTCGGCCAAGTGGCGCGCGCCGCGCCCGACGGCTACACGGTGACGATCACCGGGCAGACGTCGATCGCCTTCAACCCGGTGCTTTACCGCTCGCTGCCCTACGATCCGCTGCGCGACTTCCAGCCGATCACCCGCGTCGTCGCGGTCAGCAACGCGCTGATCGTCAAGCGCGGTTCGCCCTTCCGCGGCGTCGCCGACATCATCGCCGCCGGCAGGGCGCGGCCGGGCCTTCTAACCTACTCCTCCGGCGGCGTAGGCACCACGCATCACGTCTCCTCGGCGATGCTGGCACAGATGGCCGGGTTTGAGGCGACACATGTGCCGTATCGCGGCGCACCACAGGGGATCCTTGCCGTGCAAACCGGCGAGGTCGACTTCGCCTTCTTCAACATCTCGACCGTGCTGGCGCTGATCCGCTCGGGCGAACTCGCCGCCCTGGCTGTGACATCGCGCGAGCGCTCGCCGTTCCTGCCGGAGGTGCCGACGATGCAGGAGGCCGGCATACCAGGCTACGAGATGTCCACCTGGATCGGCATCTCCACGGTCGCGCGCACGCCGGCACCGATCGTCCAGCGCATGTATGACGCGACGCGAGCGACGATGGCGGAGGAGGAGGTGCGCGCGCGGCTGACCGGCATCGGCTTCGACCTCATCCCGCTGCCGACGCCGGAGGAGATGGTGGCGATCCACCGCGCCGAGTTCGAGCGGTGGGGGGCGATCCTGCGCCGCGCGGGAATCCAAGGCGTCTGACGCGTTCCTTCAAGCCCTTCCCCGGCGATCGGTCCGGCCTGTTGCTTGGCGGTCCGGCAGCGGTGCAAGCAGGGCGGCGGAGCCGCCAGCCGTTCCATCAGCATCGCGAGCCAGGGCACCCATGTCGCTGCCGTGATTGAATCGCGACGCCGCCCGGCCGGGCCGGGGCCGCAGGCTCACCTCGAGAGCCAACCCGTGTCGGGAAGCGCATGGGGCGTCATCGTGATGCCGTCCACCACAACGGTGCTCCCGGGCAGCAGGGGAACGGGCGGGAGGTCCTCTGCATCAGGAAGGCGAGAGCGGATCGCTCACGGCTGGACTCAGTGGTGTGCGCAAAGAGGCTCGCGAGGCACACCCAGAGCGGCTTCCACTCATGCGAAAATCGCTCTGGCGGGTCGCGGGCGCGGTCAGGGTGTCGCTCTCGTTGCCGATCATGGTCCTCGTCCAGCCGCTCCTTGAAGCCGAGCCCGAGAGCGACGCCGCTATCCGGCGACAAAACCAGACGGGATGACGTCGGTGCTGCAGCCCGGCGCGCGGAGATTGATCTCGTGGTCGTCCGCGCCGCTGTTCGGCGTGTTGGCGCGGGGCCCACCGAAGAGCGTATCCTTGGCAGGCGCCGTCCTCCAGGCTGTTGTCGCCCGCGCCGCCGTTCTGCTGATGGTTGCCATCATCGCCCGAGAGCGTGTCGTCGCCACGACGGCCGGCCAGGGCGTCTTTCCCGTCGAGGCCGAGCATGCTCTGGCCGCAACGGCCGAGGCGCGACGCGACCGATCTGGGCGAAGCGGCCCTATGCCGCCATCTCCGGCGTGTCGTCGCCGCGGCCGAGGATCGACCACCGCGACAGCGCGCCGCGCGCCGCTGGTCACGATCCAGGTCCTGGCGTCCGTACCGCGGCGGTTCATCGCTGGTACATACTCCGCTGCTGCGGCGCCGATGCGGCCCTCAGCCGAGCGCCGCGATCACAGCCTCGGTCGTCATCACCAGCGCGACGTTCTGCATCGCATAGTCGATTGAGGCGCGATGCCAGTCGGCGTTCATGGTCGAGCAGGCATCCTCGGGGATCACCATGACGTAGCCTTTGTCGGCGCCGGTGCGCGCGGTGTGCTCGATGGACATGTTGGTCCAGGCACCAGTCTCGATGATGATGTCTCGTCCCTCCGCCTTCAGGATCGTCTCCAGCGTCGTGCCTTCCCACGCTGACATGCGCATCTTCTCGACGATGTGGTCGCCTGGATGCGGCTCCAGCCCGGGCACGGGAGCCGCGCCCCAGGTGCCGCGCACCAGTGCCTTCGCTTCCACCACGCCCTCGAAGAGCGGCGCGTTCAGCGTCAGCCCGCGCGCGCCGTCGGCGACGACGAACCAGACATGAATCACGGGCACGCCGAGCGCGCGGCAGCGGTCGGCGAGACGGGCGATATTGGCGATCGCGTTCTGCTCGCGGCAGTGCTGCGCCGACCCGGTCGCGGCGAACGCGCCGCCTTCCATCACCACGTCGTTCTGCATGTCCTGGATGATCAGCGCGCAACGCCGCGGGTCGAGCCGAAGCGGCTCGCCGGACGGGCCGGGGCGCGACGCTTTGCGGTTGCGCATGAAGGGCTCGCTGCGCGGTCCGACCTTGGTGGGCACCGCGTAGACCGACGTGGTGGCGCAGACGAACAGCGTGCGCCAGTCCGGCCCGCCCCAGGCGAGGTTGGCGGCCGGCTCGGGGATCGACACGCGACCGATGTGTCGCCCGTCGGGGCGGAACACCCAGAGACCGCCGGGTCCGGTCACCCACACATTGCCCTCGGCGTCGCACTTCATCCCGTCCGGCACGCCCGGGTTCAGGCTCTCGCGGATGCCGGCGGCGAACACCCGACCCTGGCGCAGCGATCCGTCCTCGGCGACGGCGAAGGCGCGGATGTTCGCCTGCTCGGTATCGTTCACGTAAAGCGTGCGCTCGCAGGGGGAGAAGCAGAGCCCGTTCGGCTGGGTGAACAGGTAGCGCTCGACGAGAAGCCGGGGCTCGCTGCCCGGCACGTGGTCCGGCGCCAGCCGGTACACCCCCTGGAAGCCGAGCGCGCGCGGCCGTTCCACGCCATAGACCGGCATCCGCCCGTACCAGGGATCCGTGAAGTAGATCGCACCGGAGGAGTGGACGCAGAGATCGTTGGGGCTGTTCAGCTCGCGCCCCTCGAAATGAGTCGCCAGCACCTCGCGCTGCCCGTCGCGGCGGAAACGGACGACCGCGCTCGTCGCGTGCTCGCAGGCGAGGAGGTTGAGTTCCGCATCCAGCGTGAGACCGTTCGCCTTGTTCGAGGGGCGCATCACCTCGCGGATGCCGTTGCGGTCCCAGCGGCGGCGGACATCCGCCGGCATGTCGGAGAAGTAGAGCGCCTGCTCCTCCGGGTGCCAGACGGGCCCCTCGGTGAAGGTGAAGCCGCTGCCGATCTGCCGGACCGGCGCATGCTCGTCGATCAGCCGCAGGAAGGCCGGGTCGAGCGCGGTGTGGGCCATCGCCGCCGCCTCAGGCCGGAAACCAATCGCGGCGATAGACGCTCTGCGTCACCGGTCCGGGCACCGCCATGTCGAGCCGGCCGACGATCTGGCCCCGCACCACCTTCGCCGGCTTGTCGTGCACCGGCAGGAGGAAGTCGGAGCCGTTCAGCAGCTTCTTGATCGCCGCCTTCTCTCCACGCTTGGAGCCGGCATGATTCCCGGTCACCTGGACCTCCTGCGCGAAGGGGATCCGGAACGGCTCCACGATTTGATCCTGGATGTCGTAGATCACGTCCCCGCAGATCGTGGCCCGCCCCTCCGCGGTCTCGACATGCACGTTCAGCGATCCCTCGGTGTGGGCGTTCGCCGCCTCGAGAACCACACCGGGAATGAGCTCGATCGGGCCGGACAGTTCGAGATCCTCGAAACGCAGCGCCTGCGGCGTATGCAGCCTCTCGATCAGGTGCATGATGTCGGGCTTCGGATACTGCGGATGCATCAGACCAGAAACAGAACATTCGAGCTCCCGCCTGTTCACCACCACCGTGGTGTTCATCGGGAAATGGTCGTCCTTGCCGGCATGGTCGATGTGAAGATGCGTGTGCACGACGTAGCGCACATCGCTGACCGTCACGCCGTGCTTCGCGAGCTGGCGCTCGAGCATGTTCTCGTGGGATTGCAGCCCGCGCATGCCCAGCGTCTCCATGATCGCGTTGTCGCGGAAGCCGGTGTCGACGACCACCGGATACTGCCCGCCAAGGATGAGGAAGCCGTAGGTGCATACGCGGCGGATGCGCCCGCAGTCGCGGCCGAGCACGAGGAAGCTCGATTCGAGCTCGATATCGCCGTAGTCCAGGATCCTGATCTCGAGAGCCATCGTCCCATCCCTTCAGAGGCGGTAAACCCGGCGCGCCGTGCCGTGGAGTATCGCCTGCGCTGCCGCCTCGCCGAACGACCGCGCGGTATCGCGCCAAGCGGAGGCGAGCGCGGCGTAATCAGTCCAGAGCTTCTCGATCGGGAAGTTGGAGCCGAACAGGCAGCGCTCAGCGCCGAACAGCCCCACCGTCTCGCGCGCGACCATCGCGATGTGCGCGCGGTCGAGCCGGTGCAGGAACGTGCCCAGGCCCGACAGCTTGGCGACCACATTCGGGCGTGCCGCCAGCAGAGCCATACCGCGGCGCCAGGCATCCACCCCGCCCGGCGAGAGGTCCTCAAGCATACCGGCATGCTGCAGCACCAGTGTCGTGCCGGGTGCGGCATCAGCGAGTTCAGCCGCCCACTGCATCTGGCCGGCGAACACCTGAAGTTCGAACACGAGGCCGGTTTCGCCGATGCGGGCGACGTTGCGCTGCACGACCGGATCGGCGCAGAGGTCGGCCCGGGCAGCGAAGCGGTATTGGCGATTCTCGTGCCAGTGCAGTTGCTGGCGTATGCCGCGCAGGAGGGGATAGCGCAGCAGCCGGTCAAGCGCGGGCCGCACATCGCCCTGCGTCACGTCCGCATGCGCGACGACCGCCTGCGGCCAGCCCGTTCGCGCAGTGAGCGAGGACACCCACGCGACCTCGTCCTCGGCGCGGTCCGCCGGCCAGTTCGCCTGGACGTACACGGCGGCCTCGACATCATGGGCCGCGACGTCGAGCAGATACTCCTCGATCGGGTAGTCGCGCCGGATCGGCTCGTAGGGCCCGAAGATTCGCGGCTGCATCGGTCCCGCAAGCCAGGGGAGGTCGTCGCGCCGCCAGACATGAATGTGGGCATCGACGAGCCTCATCGCCGGCGCCCGTCGGCGAACGTGAGGATCTCCCGGGCGATCGCCGCCGGGCTGCTGCCGTCGCCCAGACGGTCCAGCAGCGGCAGGATGGCGCGCATCGCGCCTGTATCCGGCCGGTAGGCGGGATCGGCGGCGAGGGGCGACAGCCACAGCACGCGCCAAGAGAGGCGGCGCAGCCGCGCCATCGCCGCGATCAGCGGTTCCGGCCCGCCGCGTTCCAGCCCGTCGGAAACGACGAGCACGAGCGCGCCGCGCGCGAACCCGACGAAGCGCGGCACGGAAAGGAAGACGGCGAGCGCCTCGCCGAGCCGCGTGCCGCCGTCCCAGTCGGCGACCAGGCCGGAGGCGCGATCGAGGGCCGCTGAGCGGTCGCGGTGCAAAAGCGCGCGCGTGATCCGCGTCAGCCGCGTGCCGAGCGTGAACACCTCGACGCGCTCCGCCGCCCGCACCAGGGCATAGGCGAGACGCATCGTGCCGTCCGTTACCGTCTTCATCGACCCCGAGACATCGACCAGCAGCAGCACGCGCCGCTGCCGCTGCTGCCGCCGACGGCGCGGCAGACGATCGAGCTCGCCGTCGCGGCGGATGAGGTAGCGCAAGGTGCGCCGCGGATCGGGGATCGCGCCGCGCCCGGCGACCAGCCGGCGGCTCTGCCGTCGCGGCAGGGAACGCGCGGCGAGGCGGGTGAAGCGGCGCAACGCATCGCCCGACTGGTCGCCCGGGAAACGGCGCTGCGCGAGACGCTCCGCTCGTGTCGCGGCGGCACCCGAAGGCTCCTCCGCACCATCCTCGGGCGCGAGGTCGAACCCGCCTGCATCGAATGCCGCCGGCACATCCTCGGGTTCGCCGGGCATCGGCGCGGCGACCGTCCGGCCGAGGAACACCGCGTCGAAGACCGCGTCGAACGCAGCCAACTGCTCGGGCGGGGGACCGAACACCGCGCGGGCGGCATGGCGCACGTCGCGGAGCGAGCCCGGCCCGAGCAGGCCGACGGCGGCGAGGAAGCTCTCCGTCTGCTCCGGTGCGGCCGCGAACCCGGCGGCGCGCAGTGCACGCGGGAGGGCAAGGAACGGGGCGAGCGCGCGCGGCGCGTTCATGCAGCCGCCTTGGCGAGCATCGCCTCCAGCCGCGGCGCGATGAAGGCGAGATCGTCCTGATCCTTCAGCGCCACCCCGACGGCGCGGGCGAAGGCGCGCGGCCAGGGCGCGCCCTGCTCGTGCAGCAGCGTCGCCGCCTCCGCCCACTCCACCGTCTCCGCCACGCCGGGCGGCTTGGCAAGCGGCTCGGCGCGCAAGGCGGTGACGGCGGCCACGACCCTCTCGGCGGTCTCGCGCGCCACGGTCGAGGCGCGCATCAGCACGATCTCCGTCTCCAGCGCCGGATCGGGATAGGCGATCCAGTGGTAGACGCAGCGCCGGCGCAGCGCCTCGTGCAGCTCGCGCGTCCGGTTCGAGGTCAGCACGACAACGGGCGGTTCGGCCGCGCGGATCGTGCCGCGTTCCGGGATCGAGATCGCGAAGTCGGAGAGGAACTCGAGCAGGAACGCCTCGAACTCGTGGTCCGCGCGGTCGACCTCGTCGATCAGCAGCAGGCGCTGGCGCGGCGCCTGAAGCGCGAGCAGCAGCGGCCGGGCGATCAGGAACTCGTCGGCATAGAGATTGACATAGCCTTCGCCCGCCCGGCGGATCGCCAGCATCTGGCGCGGGAAGTTCCACTCGTAGAGGGCGGCGGCGGCGTCGATACCCTCGTAGCACTGCAGGCGGACCAGCTCGCGTCCGAGCACCGACGCCAGCGCCTTGGCCGCCTCCGTCTTGCCGACCCCGGGCGCACCCTCGAGCAGGAGCGGTTTGCCGAGCGCGAGTGCGAGATAGGCGCTGGTCGCCAGGCCCTCGTCGGCGATGTATTGGGCGTCGCGCATCGCCGCCGCCACCGCCCGCGGCGAGTCGAGGCCGACGATGCTGCGCCGGATCGGCATTGCTCAGAGGCGGCGTCGCGGGCGCGCCCCGCCCTGCGCCCGCAGCGCGCGCAGCACCTTCTCCGGTGTTACCGGCAGCTCGTCGATGCGGACGCCGACCGCATCGTAGATCGCGTTCACCACCGCCGGCAGCACAGGGTTCGCACACATCTCGCCCGGCCCCTTGCCGCCGAACGGACCGTCTGGCGCCGGCCGTTCCAGCACCGAGATGTGGTGCGGCGCGATATCGCCCGGCCCGGGCATCAGATAGTGGGTGAAGTCAACCGGCCGATGCGACCGGTCCGGGTAGTAGGGCTCGGTCGTCTCCCAGGCGGCGTGGCTCATGCCCATCCACGCCCCGCCGCGGAGCTGCTGCTCGACGAGCTTCGGGTTCAGCGCTCGCCCGACCTCGTAGGCAGACTTCATGTCGGTCACGCGCACCTCGCCGGTTTCGTCGTCGACTTCGACCTCGGCCAGCATCGCGGCGTGGGCGAAGCAGGACACCGGGGTCATCTCCCCCGTCTCCGGATCGACCTCGGACAGCGGGATGAGGAAGATGCCGCGCCCGGCGATCGTCCGGCCCTGGCGGAACTGGGCCGCCTGCGCCGCCTCCATCACCGTGATCGCGCGCGACGGCGCGCCGCGCACATGGATCGATCCGCGCCCGTCGGTGACGAGGTCGGACGGATCGACCTCCAGTTCCTCTGCCGCCGCCTCCAGCAGCACGGCGCGCGCCTCCTGCGCCGCCTGGATCACCGCGTTGCCGACGCGATGCGTGCCGCGCGAGGCGAAGGAGCCCATGCAGTGCGGCCCGGTGTCGCTGTCGGCGGTATCGACATAGACATCCTCGACCGGCACGCCGAGCGTTTCGGCAGCGATCTGGCGTGTCACCGACTTCATGCCCTGGCCGAGGTCGATCGAAGACAGGGTGACGGTAAACTTGCCGTCGGGGTTGGCGTGCACCAGCGCCTGCGAAGGGTCGCCGCCCAGGTTCATGCCGATCGGGTAGTTGATCGCCGCGAAGCCGCGGCCGCGATGCAGGGCCATCAACGCCTCCTGAAACCGGAGATCGAGGAGAAGCGGATCGGTGCGCGCGGCGGGGCCGATGGCGGTGGGGCTGGCGGCGTGGGGGGCGGACTTGGCGGCGCGGCGGCAGGCTGCCGTGGCGCCGGGCGGGGCGCGGCGGCAGACGGCGCGGTCGCGGCGCGGGCGGGCTGCGCCGCGGGCTGCAGCGGACGGGCGGGGGCGTGTGCCCGTACGGGCGGCGGGGCGGCCTCGGCCCCGCGCCGCGCGCCCTTGCGCGCGTAGCCGTGCGCCGCATAGCCCTCCACGCGGCCGTTCTGATCGAGCGCGGTGTGCGCGGGAAGCTGGCCGCGCACACCGCCGCCGCCGCGCAGCGACGAGGCGGCCCGCGACTCCGCCGTCAGGCGGATCCCGGCCTTCTCGGCCACCACCTGGCAGCATTCGATCAGCGCGCAGTTCTTCGCCAGGCGCCGATGCGGCTTC
>Ga0308411_10003130_pt1 | contig 11093 bp, 8 predicted proteins | sample HotsprottomLayer_2_FD_203530 | JGI IMG/M metagenome (GOLD analysis project Ga0308411, IMG submission 203530) | Hot spring phototrophic mat microbial communities from Octopus Spring, Yellowstone National Park, Wyoming, United States -... | ecosystem: Environmental > Aquatic > Thermal springs >... | reverse complement strand
CCAACTGTCTTCAAATTCTTTTGGATAAAAGTAAAATAAATTATTGGGGAAAACTAAAAAAATTTTTTTAATTGTCTTTTTCATTTATAAATTTTATAATTTTTAAATTAAAAGATTATCTTCTTCGAACATGTTTTTTTAAAATCCTTTCTCCCTCAGTCTTAACCTCATCATCTTTTCTCATAAGCCACATAATCTTCACCGCTTCTTTTTGAGTTGAGTACAAATCAACAATTGGCTGGGGGTAGTCTTTACCAATAATCACCCCATACATTTTTTGTTCCATATAAGTCAAGCACCAAGGTTCATGAACCTGAGCGCTTGGCACTTTGGAAAGATTAGGTAACCATTTTTTAATAAACAAACCTTCTGGGTCATGTTCTTTTGAGTTTTTTATTGGATTATAAATTCTTATCGTGTTAATTCCTGTAACCCCTGATTGCATTTGTATTTGAGGATAGTGAATTCCTGGTTCATAATCTAAAAATAAACGAGCTAAAAAATGAGCTAAATCTTGCCATCTTTGATTGAGATTATGAACAAAAAACGAAACCAACATGGCCCGAGTGCGAAAATTAACATAACCAGTTTTTTTAAGACATAAAATTGCCGCATCAATAATTGGAATTCCAGTTTTTGCTTCAAAAAAAGCCTTTATCTTTTTCTCATCAGGAGTTTTTACTAATCTATTATAACCACGATTGATATTTTCAAACTCTATTCTTGGCTCGTCCTCAAACTTTTGAATAAAGTGTGATCGCCATATTAAGCGCGACATAAAAGCACGAATGGGTAACTTTTTTACTTCCTTTTCCGTTAACTTTTCATAGGTCTTCCTATAAACCATCTTTAGACTTAAATTACCGTAAGTAAGATAAGGTGAGAGCCTGCTACAACTAAACTGACTTTGATATGGCTTTGAAATGTGTTTAATGTAGTTTTCATAGTTTTTTGACAAAAATAATCCAAGATGCCTTTTTCCTTCATCCTCTCCCCCAATTTGAAAGTTTTTGTCATAAAAATCAATCTCTTTTAAAAAATCTTTTATCTCTTTTTTATTTTTTATGAAATCTTCTTCTTGTTTTTTAAGTCTTAAAAATCTTATTGCTTCTAAGTTGAGTTTAACAATATCAGCAAGAAGTTTTTTTTCCAAAGTTTTTGCCCAGTTTATTTTATCTTTTTTTCCCCTAATTACCCCATTGTTTTCAAACTCAAGCCAGTAGATACCTTTATTTTTAAAGTATTTTTTTAACTTAAGATCTCTTTGAAAAGTTAGGTTATTACCTGTCTCTTCGTATGATAAAACAAATTTTATTTGATAAAAAAACTGAATTCTTTCAAAAATGTTTACTACCTTATCAAAAAAAACATAAACTTGGCCATGATAAACTTTAAGCTTGTTATCAATACTTTTTATTGACTGATTGATAAACCTTAGGTGTCGAGTATCACTATCACCATAATTTATAACTGATGGCTCAAAACAAAAAATAACCAAAGTTTTAAAACCCAAATCTTGCGCTTTTTTAAAAAGAATATTGTCCTCAATTCTTAAAGAGTTTTTTTTAAGAAAAACAATAGTAATTGGCTCTTTATTTTTCATAGAATTAAATGCTAAAATTTCATAATAAAGACTATAAATCCCTACTATTTTAACCAATAATCTCTTTAACTTTCAAAAAAAGTTTAAATCTTAATAATTATCCAAATAAAACAAGTTCTTTTTATTTATAAACAAAAATCAAAAAAAGATTCTTGCTAAAATATTATAAATATGAATATTAGTCACGAACAACTTCCCGCCCTTATTCCACCCCACGAAGCCCATAAAGACTGTCAACCAGAAACTGTATTTTGGCAGATTTTAACTGGACATCAAAAAGTTTTTGGTCAAAGAGATGTTAATGAAATTTTTTTCCCAAATAACCAACTTACTCTTCCCCCAAGCGATTTAAAATTATTTGACTTTCAAGTGAAAGGAATTGATGAAGAACAGGTTTACAGAGAGCTTCAAAATCTAATTTTAGTCCAACCTGGAAAAGAAGGTTTTTCCCCCCAAGAAGTTCTTCATCAATCATGGCTTGGGGTTCAAGATAGTTTAAGAATGTATGTTTTTGATAAGGAAGGATTAGAAGAGCTTCAACAAAGATTAGAATCTTTGGGAATTCCTTTTGAACCTCTTAAAACTGGTTTAGGAATTATGGTAAAAACAAAAATCCCAGCAATTGTCAAAGATGAACAAAATGGAGAAATAAAAAAAGGAGAGGTTGAAGGAGTGGTTTTTTTCTTAAAAGAAGATACTCTTCAAACACCAGCTGATGCTTTGGCTTTGGTAGCGGAAATTGCCAAACTTCATCCAGAAACAGCCAAAGATTTGATGTCTTCTTTGTTAATCAAAACAAGAGTTGTTTCTCATAATATACAAGTTTGGCGGGATGTTTTAAAGGTGTATGAAACAGGTCAATTACTTTCTGAACTAGATTTACCTTCACTTTCTCAACTACCTCAAGATCTTCAAGACATTTTTTATCAAATAAAATCATATCTTGATAAAATACCAGATGATTTAGTTGAATTTGAAAAAAGATTAACTGAAAAATTTAAAGAATTTAAAGCTACTCCTTTAGAAAAAATCGATGATCTTCCTCTTCCTTTTATTGATAAACAAAAAGTTATAGAACATTTAAGAAGAATATTGAAAATTGCCTCAGAAAAACCGGAAGACTCAGAAAGACTACAACGACTATTAAGAAGATTGGAAGCTAATATTATTAAAACACCTGATATTGTCAATGAAGTCTACGATCCAAAAAAATTGCTTTTAACTGAGGTGGCCGAAAGAGGTCAACAGCTGATGCTTGATATAATGGAGCCAAGTGATGGGATGATTTCTAAAATGATTAGAATATTAGATGAGGAATTATTTAATAACAAAACTATAAAAAGTTGGAATGATTTAATTGTTGGAAAAAGTGAGGAAATATTTTCTCAAATTTTATTTTATGGAGATATTTTAGATCCCGAAGCTATTGATGAAATTCAACAACAAATAGATAAATTAAGACCGCACGTAATTGAATTATGGAATCAAAAACATCCTGATAAACCTATTCCTAAAAATGTTCGGGAATGGATTAAAGTAATGGGAATAAATGAAGAAATGAGTAAATTAATAGCAGATATATCAAATGCCGAAGCAAAGCCACTCAACGAAGAACAACAAAAAGAATATCAAGAAATTTATCAGAAGATTGAGAAAAAAATAAAAGAAATCATAGAAAAAGCCACTGTTGATGGACATCAAAAAAAACTTCAATTTCCCCCTCATCCAGTTTTAGCAAGATGGGAAGAAGTTAAGGAAATAATAGATAAATTATCTCAGGGACCAGTAAAAGATAAAATAAGAGCTGTTTTTGAGGCAAAAAGAAAATTAGCAGAAAAACAAGAATATTATACTAATCTTTTCTTAAAAACAACTATGAAAGATGTGCCTGGTGGTTATGATGGTTGGAATGAAGAATTAAAAGGAGTATTACAGCCTCTTCTCGAAGCCTCGCCTTACTTTGCTTCATTATTTAAAGAACCAAATTGTTTAGGAAGAATGATTCTTTTATCAGGAATGCTTATGGAGGCTCAAGTTTTTGAGGAAAAAGATTTAGTAACAATAGCAACTTATGATCACTCATTTTTAGGTGGTTTTGATGCTTTGGGTGTTGGAAGAGTAATTGAAGGATCAGGATATCCAAAACATTCTTATTTTGGCATTCCTAAAGAAAAAGTTTTTCAAGGCAAAGTTTCTGATAATCAAGAAATTATTTTTCAACTTCCTTTACAAATTGCTCTAATAACTGAAGCAGGAAATAACTATTTAACTTATTTAGAAAAAGAAAAAGCAAGAAAATTAGCACTTTATTTTTTACAACAAAGTGGATATATTAGAGATACTTTATGGAATAATTTATCCCAATATTTAGATAATTTATTGGATCGTTTTTTTGCTCGATCTCGCGCTGCTTCAATTAATAACTTTTACCCTGAACCATTTTATTATTTACTTTACGACAATGAAATATTTAATAAAACTTTTAAAGCTTTAGAACAAGAAAAATCTTCTCCACTATTACCTTATATTAAATTAAATCTTTTAGTAATGGAAAAAGCTTTAAACGATGAAAAAAATGCAAATGAATTAAGAATACGAATTAATAAGGATGAATTAAAAGGAAAGGAATTCACAAAAGATGACGTTGAAACGATGAAAAAAAATCTTCAAACATTATTATCTAATCTTACTGACATAGAAATTCCGCCTCATTGGCAAAGTAAATATGGTCGAAATCTTCAAAACGCCACAATAGAACAAATGAGAGAAGACCTTTGGAATCCCAATCTTTTCCCAAAACCAGTAGCCATTGATGATGAGGGTAATGTTATATGGGAAATACCATCTCCTTAATTTTAACCTTCCAAAACAAACAATTCCTATCAATGTCTTTTCTTTAAAAAACCCTTCTTAAAAAAGATGGTAAAATTAACCTATGAAGCCCATCATCCCCGCCATTTTAACCGATAATTTCTTCGAATTTCAACAAAAATTAAAAAAAGTTGAAAATTTATCTTCTTGGCTTCAGATTGATGTTTCTGATGGTAAATTTACAAAAAGAAAAACTTTGATACTCGAAGAACTTTTGTCGTTAAAATTTAAACAAAATCTTGAACTACATCTTATGGTTTTTGAACCAGAAAAGTATTTTTTAACGGCGGAAAAATTAAAAGTAAAAAGAGTGATTATCCATTATGAGGCGGTAAAAAAAGACATTGACGAAATCTTTTCAAAAAAATACCCTTTTACTTTAGGCCTGGCTCTAAACCCAGAAACAGAAGTTGAAAAGATTCTTCCCTACCTTTCAAAAATCAATTTTATTCTTATTTTAGCTGTTACACCAGGCGCCCAAGGCCAAGAATTTCAAGAGGCAGTTTTGGAAAAAATTAAAAGAATAAAAACTTTATCTCCAAAAACTATTGTTGAGGTTGATGGTGGTATAAATGAAACAACCATTCAAAAAGTCAACCAAGCTGGAGCGGATATTTTTGTAGTAGGAAGCGCCCTTTTAAAAACCAAAGAGTCAAAAAAGGCAATGGAAAATCTTAAAAATCTAATCAGTTAGAAAAAGCAAATTAACAAAAAAAATAATTTTTATCGTTTTTTTCCTTCTTTTTTAACTCCATTGGCATTCGCCTTAGACCTTCCTAAGATATTCTAACTAAGCCAACCAATACCCCAATCCAAACCCCCTCACCTTACCTATCACCCACTAATATTCAAAAAATACCAAACCCAAAAAACCAAGCTAAATTTTAAATCAAAAGGAAATAATAATTTAAAAAGTAATTGGTTTTTTAGTTTTGGTTGTCCTTCTTTAAAAGTTTCCCAAAAATCAAAAAATGACTTAATGAAAAAACTGAATAAAAGTCTTTCTTTTAAAAAAAGAAATAAATCTTTAATCGTCATGATGGATTAAAGTAAAACATAACTTTATTAAAACCTGATGCATCAATTAAAACATAACTTTACGATTTTTGATTTTTCTTTAATTTTTTAATAAATTCTTTCTTTATTCTATCATCTTCTAACAAAAGATTTTGAAGTTTTATGATTTCTTTGGTTAAGTGTATACCCAACTAACTTAGATTTGAAACTTTCTGTCATCCTGAATTTATTTCAGGATCTCTTTGGGATGCTGATCCTCCGAATCGGAGGACAGCATGACAACGGTGTGAGTTGCAAATTCAAGTATAAGGGGTATATAATAATACCTTAATACCTTCAACTAGAATAAATAAGGTTAAAATTTTATAGATTCCTGGTCGAGCCAGGAATGACATAAAGATTCTTGGTCGAGCTCGCCCTCCGAATTGGAGGGCAAGGAATGAAAATAAGTTACAAATTCAAGTAGAAGCGGTATATTTATTGTAATTGTAGTCTTATCTCCAACAGTAGCTGGAGTTTTAACTTACCGTCTTCTAATTAAACTAATAAAAGCAGAAGAATCTAGAAGAATTGTAAAAATTACTTTAACAATCATAATTAAACTCTAGCTTTTATAAAATTATTAATGGATTTTATTAAGATTTATTAATAAAATTTTACAAAATTACGAGATAAAAAAATAAACTACTATAACAATTATTTTTGTCATTCTTATTTTTTGTTGTGCGCTTATAATTGAAAAAGATTTAGATAAAGTTTTATTATTAAAATATGAAACGAATTAATTTTTTTTCGACTTTAGTGTCGTTGTTAATGCTTTGTTTTTTTGTTTGGACAATTTTTTCCTCACGCAAATGTGATTTTTGTTATTCGACCCCAGCCATATGGTTGCGAACTCTAATTTCTGGAATAATTTTCTTCATCGGCGCCATATATTGGTCAAAAGAATTCCTAAAAGTGGAAAAAATCATCTATCAAATTGAGGGGCTACCACTTCTTCAAACCGATGAAGCGGTTGAAGGTCTACCTTTTGCCGGTGAAGGGATTATTGAAACAGATAACCCCATTAAATCTCCTTATGCAAAAGTCGACTGTGTTTTTTATCATAGTATTAAAGAAATAAAAGAAGGAAAGTACTGGATAATCAAAGAAAATAAGGCTTCCTTTTGCCCTTTTTATCTTAAAGACGATCGGGGAAAATTAAAAATAAATTTAATTTTTATTGATAAAGACTTTTCCGGCTACGAATTAAATAATCTTGATGAAAGAACTTTTTACCAAGCAAATAGTGAAGTTGATGGTGATTTGGTTTTAAATAAAAAAGAAGGAATAGATTATCAAAGTAAGCTATTGGGTATTCCTATTTTTGGTATTCGTTATAGTTTAACGGAGTTTGTTCTTCGCCCAGGAACAAAAGTTTTTGCTTTTGGTAAAGTGGGAAAAAAGAATGGTGAATTGGTTTTAAAAGAAGATAAAGACTTTCCATTAATAATCAGTAAAAAATCGCGTCAGCAATATGTTGAGGAATTTTATCGAGGAGAAAACATAATTTACTTGCGTCATCTTTTAGCAACCATTGGATTTACTCTAATTATTTTTGCCAGCCAATTTTTTTTAAAAATAAATGAAATTTCTTTTTTGTTAATTTTATTTTGGGGTAATTTTTTAATTCTTTTAAGCATTTTATTTACGATTTACAATCGAATGGCAACCTTAAAAAATCGAGCTTTATACTCGTTAAGTAATATTGAAGTTGAATTAAAACGCAGAAATGACTTAATCCCTCAATTGGTAACCCTAATAAAAAATTTAACCCATTTTGAAAAAGAGATTCAAAACCTGGTAGCACAAATAAGAGAAAAAATATTATTTTCTAAGGATTATGTTTCCTCAGGCGAACCTTCCTTTATCTTCTCCTTAAAGGCCTTGTCAGAAAAATATCCAAGGTTGGTTACTTCAGAAAATTATCAAAAATTAATAAGAACCCTGATTGATACTGAAGAAAGACTAGCTTACAGTCGAGAGTTTTATAATCGCAGTGTCAGAAAATACAATATTCTTATTACTCAGTTTCCTTTTAATCTTTTAGCTTTAGTTTTTGGTTTTAAACGGATGGATTTTTTGCAAATATGATTTTTGATGTTATAACTTCTTTGCTTATCAGTACAAACCAAAAACCAACTTAAAAGTTAACGCAAAAAGAAATGATAATATACGAAGTAATTGGTTTTTTAGTTTTGGTTATCCTTCTTCAAAGCTTCCCCAAAATCAAAAAATGGCTTCATTAAAAAACCGCTTGATTTAGTAATTTTCCTTTTTATTCCATTTATTCTATCTAGTTTCTCATTTTTTTAGCACTCACTTGACAAATTTGCTAAAATTGTTTATGATTAATGATACGAATAAAGATGCGAATGATGCGAATGATGCGAATTATGCGAATATGTTATATGAATCTACAAATATGCGAATAAGAGTCGGATAAATCGGAAAAAGATGATACTGTCATTCCCGCGTAGGCGGGAATCTATACAATCATACCTTAGTGTAAAAAGAGGTTAAAATTATATAGATTCCTGATCGGAGTCAGGAATGACAATGTTTAATGTTAGAAGTTAGACGATTACTGATTTTATGGACATTCACTATCAACCGCCAGAGGATAAAACCAATCCTTTGGAAAAATACACTGTCAATTTAACTCAAAAAGCAAAAGCAGGAAAACTTGATCCGGTAATTGGCAGGGATGAGGAAATAAGACGGTTAATTCAGATTTTATCAAGAAGGATTAAAAATAACCCAGTTTTATTGGGTGATCCGGGGGTTGGGAAAACGGCCATTGTTGAGGGACTATCCCAGCGAATTGTTGATGGTGATGTGCCTGATACTTTAAAACATAAAGAAGTTTTAGCCTTAGATTTGGCTGGTCTTTTAGCAGGAGCCGCCTATCGAGGAGAGTTTGAGGAGCGTCTTAAAAAACTACTCGAGGTAATTGAAAAAAGTGAAGGAAAATATATTTTATTTATTGATGAACTTCATACTATAGTTTCCGCTGGTGCGGCTGAAGGAGCAGTTGATGCCTCAAATATGTTAAAACCGGCTTTAGCCCGTGGCACTATCCATGCCATTGGGGCAACCACCGTCAAAGAATACCGCCAATATATTGAAAAAGATGCCGCTTTGGAGCGCCGATTTCAGCCAATTTATGTTGATGAACCAACGCCTGAGGATACTTTAACCATCCTTCGTGGAATCAAAGAAAAATATGAAGTCCATCATGGGATAAAAATCTCAGATGATACTTTAATTGCTGCCGTTAATCTTTCGGTTCGCTATATCACCGACCGTTTTTTGCCTGATAAAGCCATTGACTTGATTGATGAGGCAGCCGCCGCCGTCAAAATTGAAATCGACTCCATGCCGGTCGAACTTGATCAGATAAAAAGAAAAATTTTTCAACTGGAGATTGAGTTGGCCGCTTTAAAAAAAGAAAAAGGTTTGGAAGTAAGAAAAAAAGCCCTGGAGAAGGAAAAAGAAAACTTGCAAAAAAAATTTGAGGAGCTTAAAAAAAGATGGGAAGAGCAAAAAAAGATTGTCTTACAACTTCAAAAACATCGTTTAGAGATAGATAAATTAAAAAATGAGTTGGAAAAAGCCGAGCGGGAAGTTTTGCTTGATAAAGCAGCCGAAATCAAATATGGCAAACTCCCCCAGTTAGAAAAACAATTAAAAGAAGAGGAGGAAAAATGGAAAAAAATCCCCAAAGAAGAAAAACTTTTAAAAGAAGAGGTGACTGATGATGATGTGGCTAAAATTGTTTCCCGTTGGACCGGAATACCAGTCACTCGCCTGCTTCGTTCCGAGGCAGAAAAACTTACTCATCTTGAAGATGAACTAAAACAAAAAGTGGTTGGTCAGGATGAAGCTTTGGTGAAAATTGCCAAAGCGATTCGCCGCTCCCGGGCCGGTTTGGCAGAAGAAGGAAGGCCCATTGGCTCATTCTTATTTTTAGGCCCAACTGGAGTTGGTAAAACTGAAACCGCCAAAGCCTTAGCCTACTCCCTTTTTAATGATGAAAAAGCCTTAATTCGCATTGATATGAGTGAATATCAAGAAGCTCATACTGTGGCAAGATTAATCGGCTCCCCACCTGGCTATGTTGGCTATGAGGAAGGCGGTCAACTAACTGAAGCCGTAAGACGAAAACCATACTCAGTCATCCTTTTTGATGAAGTAGAAAAAGCCCATCCGCAAGTGTTTAATATATTTTTGCAGATTTTTGATGAAGGGCGACTGACTGATGGACGGGGGCGAACAGTTAATTTTAAAAACACGATTATTATTTTAACTTCCAATTTAGGATCAGAGATTTATCAAGAAGAAAAAGATGAAAAAAAACAAGAGCAAAAAATTTTAGAAAAAGTGCAAAAGTTTTTTCGACTAGAAATCATCAATCGTCTTGATTCAATCATCATTTATCACCCATTAAATTTAGAGATGATGAAAAAGATTGTTCACTTACAACTTAATCTTTTAAAAGAAAGATTAAAAAAACAGTCACTTAATCTTGAAGTATCGGAAAAAGTCAAAGACCATCTTTTAAAAGTGGGTTTTGATGAGGTTTATGGCGCAAGACCTCTAAAACGAGTAATCAATGAACTTATCACCGATGAAATTGCTTTACAAATAGTTGAGGGAAAGATAAAACCAAATGATAAGATTATGGTTGATTTTAAAAATAGTAAGGTAATAATTGAAGTAAGAAAAGTCAATTAACTTATAATCCAACTGCTTTTTTTAAATAGCTTTTAATAAGAGATTGATAATAATATTTGCTACTTTTTATTGATATACTGCTTTTAATAAATAGATTTTTATTCTCTTCACCATTTATTTTTAAATTTATTAAGAAAGAGATGAGGATTATTTTTTGATAGAATCCAATTCCAACTCTTTGAATAATAAATCACTCATCTTATTAACTAAGGGGATATTGCTTATTGGCGCCAAATGATTTCTTAAGATCTCTTCTGGTAGAAGGCCCGTGTGTTTATTAATTACCTCTTTATAATTACCCAAATTAACTATGCCGTTCGCAACTAATAGCTTTTGTATCTCTTCAAATAAAGAGAAACGTTTATTACTGTCGGAAATACGAGGCAATATCCCATAAAAAATAGCCGCTGCCCTACACCAGCCAAAAACATGGAATAATTGCAAAAGACGGGGATCAAGATGAGATAAATGAGGATGTTTATCCCTTTTTTCAGTTAATAGTCTTTCAATATCCTTTCTTGCCTCTTCAAAATCTGTTGGAAAAATACCTGAATCTTTATAATCTGGATTATTCTTTATTTGTTTTCTGAACTCTTCATCTCTTTGTTCAATAAATAATGCGGTAGGTTCTTGAGAGCTTTGTTCACTCATAAGAAAAATGTACTAGATCTCTCTACAAATGTCAATAGTCATTTATTAGGGTAATCTAAAGAACTTGTCACAAAAAAGATAAAATATATGGATATGTATAAACTAAATCAAATACCATCTGAGGCCCAAATCAGAAAGTATTTACGACGAATAATCTTTGGGAAAAATATCTATT
>Ga0308411_10003129_pt1 | contig 11096 bp, 14 predicted proteins | sample HotsprottomLayer_2_FD_203530 | JGI IMG/M metagenome (GOLD analysis project Ga0308411, IMG submission 203530) | Hot spring phototrophic mat microbial communities from Octopus Spring, Yellowstone National Park, Wyoming, United States -... | ecosystem: Environmental > Aquatic > Thermal springs >... | reverse complement strand
GTACTCCCCGGCGAGGATGAACGCGATCTCCAGCCAGATCAGCGCGCGGTTCACGCCCGGCCGGCGCACCATCGAGCGGGACGGGTCCGTCAGCTCGATGACGAGCGGCCGCACCTCGCGGACCTCCATCCCGCGCGGCCTGACCTCGTCGCCGGACTCCTCCACCTCGCGGAGCACGGCCTGGTAGGCGTCCCCCAGGTCATCGCATCGGAACACCAGCAACGTCGAACCCTCCTCTCCCGGCGAGCGCCAGCCCGTACCGCAGCATCTCCTTGTAGGCCGTCTCCCGCACGTCGTCGGGGTGCGGCAGGCGGTCGTGGTCCAGCCCGAGCGACCGCAGGACAGCGGACGACCTCTCCGTCACGGCCACGAGCCGCGTCGTCGCCCAGTAGCCGGACGGCTCCAGGCCCGGCTCGGCCTCCGAGACGATGCAGAACCGGTTCGGCCCCAGGCCCGCCGCGCGCAGGCACGAGAACAGGTACCGGCTCGGCGCGGCCCCGAACAGGCAGACCTCGGGGCTGTAGACGTTACCGAAGGCCCGCGCGCCGCCGAGCCCCGCCGCGCCCTCCGACAGGTGGTCGACGACCGAGATCGCGTCCGCCACGGCGCGGTCTAGCGCCCCGGGCGCGGTGAAGTCGTACTCGAGGACCGGGAGCGCGGTGACCTCCGACATGAAGACATCATACATCCGGCGGACCTCGTCGCGCCGCGCCGGGTCCTCGTACACCCTGGCGTCATCGTCGTCGGGCCCCCTCGAGAGGGCGCGGTCGATCGCCTCGCGCGGCGGGTTGGCGTAGATCATGAGGGACGACGCCGCCAGCAGCTCCGACTCGATCAGCCAGCGCTCGTGCCAGTCCAGGTCGTCGCCGCCGCGGAACACCGTCCCGTAGACAAAGCTGCCGGCGTGGAACCGGTCGAGCGCCGCCCAGCCGTCCGGGTGCCCCGCCAGGACGTCGAGGTAGTAAGACAGCGCCGGGCGGGTCGGCGGCCCGCAGTGCGACACCCCCATGCCCTCGCGGCGGAACGCCTCCGCCAGGGTGGTCTTCCCGGACCCGTCCGGGCCCTCGATGACGACGTACGGCCTCATCCGGCGACCCTCCTCAGCATCCTGCCGGGCGTGAAAGGCTGCGCGATCCAGCGGTGGTCGATCACCCTGATCCCCGAGGGGTCCCGCGCCGGCCCGATCGCCGGCGGCTCGGCGACGTCCAGCGCCCGGGCCACCGCCCGGCCGAGGAACTCGCCGACCGGCGGCATCACCGCCTGGGTCACGTCGGCGGCCCTCACCCCGTAGAGGCGCGCCCTGGGGTGCGGCGCGAACCTGAACCAGTCCGGGTAGCCGCACAGCCGGGCCGCCTCGCGGATGGTCACGAGGCGGTCTCTCGTCGGGTGCACCAGGGCCGACACGTCCACCACCGTCCTGGAGGGCGCCGCCGGGTGCAGGCGGCCGGCGATCATGCGGGCCCTGCGCGCCGCGACCCCCTCGGCCTCGCACCGCCGCACCCCGAGGGACCACGGCTCGCCCGGCGCGATGCGGCGGATGACGTTCATCTCGGGCTCGCCGAGCAGGGGGTGCTCGTGGTTCGGCAGCCCGGGCGGCCCGCCCTGGCCCACCGGGACCGAGGAGTCCTCGAGGCCGGCCAGCGCCTCGCCGACCGTCCGCACCGCCAGGGCCGGCGGCGTGAGGTCGATCTCGTACCGGTGGGCGATGAAGTGGAACCGCTCGCGGGACTGCGGGACGCCGTACAGGAGCGCGTTGGTCATGAACACCGTCGAGGAGTAGCCGAGCCTGCCGAACTCGAGCGCGAGCTCCTCGTAGGTGCGGCGGCCGTCCACCGAGCTCCAGGCGCGGCAGACGGACTCCATGATGAAGAAGTCGGGCTCGAGCTCCATCGCCGCCCGGGCGCAGTCCAGCGTGAACCGCAGCCTGGGGTCGGCGCGCCCCCTCCTCGATCCCAGCATCGACCACACCGCGCACGGCGGGTTCGCGTAGACCAGGTTCACGCGGCCGCGGTGCCCGCGCACCGGCCATCCCGAGGGCCCCTCCGGCGACACGACGTGGGGGATCCTGCCGCCGAAGTTGAGGCGGAACGTGTCGGCCCCGGCGTCGAGCTCCTCCCACTGGCCGAGGATCTCGAACCGGTCCATGAGGCCGCACGTCCACGCGCCCGAGTAGACGTGGATGCCGATCGCGGTGGGCCTCGAGCTCATCGGACGGCCCCCGGGGCGTCAGGGTAGTCCTCGTACTCGTGGAGCCAGCGGAACTCGACGATCCCGGCCTGCCTGAGCTCCATCTGGCACCGGAAGCAGGGCCGCATGGTGGAGTAGCACCGCGCGCCGCGGGTGGAGACCCCGCGGGCCGCGGCCTGCAGCAGGGCGTTCTTCTCGGCGTGGATGGTCCTCGCGCAGTGTCCGTCGATCATGAAGCACCCGGCGTCGACGCAGTGCGGCGCGCCCGACTCGGACCCATTGTACCCCGTGGAGATGATCCAGCCCTCGGGGCTTACGAGCACCGCGCCCACCGCGGCCCTCGGGCACGTCGACCTGCGCGCCCAGACCGCGGCGGTGTCGAAGTAGCACTGCTCGAGGGACGGCCGGCCGCTCACCGCAGCCCCCTGATCGTCGACGCCACGAGCTCGACCTCGGCGTCGGTCAGCGAGTCCGACAGCGGGACGGCGACGTGCCGGTCCCTCAGCCGGACCGCGGTCGGGCACTCCGACGCCAGCGCGCCGGGCAGGAGGTAGTCGTAGTAGAGGCCGCACGCGATCCCCCTCTCGACGAGCCTCTCCATCGCGGCCACGCGGTCACCCGGCGCGAGGAGCACGAACACGTAGAACTCGCCGTCGACCGTCACCGCCAGGTCGCCGGCGGCCTCGGCCCACGCCCGGCCGATCTCGCGCCGCCGCGCGATCCTCCTCGGGAACTCCCGAAGCCGCTCGCGGAGCACCGCCGCCTGCAGCGCGTCCATGCGGCCCGTGGTCCCGACGCCGATCGACCCGCCGGGACCGCGGCCGTGGTTCAGGTACGAGCGCACCGCCGCGGCGAGGTCGGCGTGGTCGGTGCACACCGCGCCGGCGTCGCCGATCGCCCCGAGCGTCTTCGTCGGGTAGAAAGAGAGCGTCGCGCCGATGAACAGCGGGTCGTCGTGCGGCCACTCGGCGCGCCCGAAGCTCTGCGCCGCGTCGATCAGGTACGGGACGCCCTGCCCGCGGAGGCCGGGGTGGTGCTGCCCCCAGAGGTCCACCGCCACGGCCATCCTGCCCCGGCGGGTCGGCCGCATGAGGCCGCGGTCGTCGACGTCGACGCACCGCACCCGGTACCCGGTCCGGATCGCCGCGGTGGCGGTGGCCATGAACGACAGCGCCGGCATCACGACCTCGGCGTCGGCGCCCCACCGGGACGCCCGCATGACGTGGTACACCGCCTCGAGCGCGTGGGTCCCCGAGGCGGCCGCCACGGCGTGCCTGAATCCGGTCGCCGCCGCGATCTCGCGCTCGAGCTCCTCGATCTCCACGCCGCCCACGAACGTCCCGGAGTCCACCACCCTGGAGACCGCCCCGAGGATCAGCTCGCGGTCGCGCCTGGCGTCGCGCCTGACCAGCTCGGCCATCGATATCATCTCACTCGCCCTCCATCGCAGAGAGTATCTCCTCGACCGCGATCACGTGCGTCCCCGCGGTCAGCAGCCCGTCGGCGCGCTCGCCCGAGCACGCCGAGAAGAACGCCGACAGCTCGCGTATCAGCGTCTCGTCGGGCAGCGTGACCTGCGCCGACGCGTCGTCGAGCACCCTGGTCCCGAGCTCGGTGGTCACCACCGCCAGCCGGGTCTTGCGGTACCGCGGGCCCGCGCCGACCCGGATCCTCGCGCGGATGGTGGGCCCGTCTCCGGACGAGACGAGACCGGCCTCCACCAGGTCTCTGGAGGCGGTCACGCTGCGGACGTCCCAGCCGAACGGGCGGACCCAGGTGAGCAGCGAGGCGGGGTGCGGCCCCAGGTCGCGGACCAGCGAGATGTACCGCGGGTCCAGCGGGCGGTCGTTGAGCCAGGTGAGGTCCACCATCCCGCCGGTGAACCTGAGGGGCATCAGGATCTCCTGGAACCCGCGGTGGTAGACGAACTCGTGCCCGGCCGCGAGGACCAGCCTCCCCGAGCGCGCCGCCGACACGGCGTCCACGACCTGGTCCGTGGAGGTCCCCACCGGCTTCTCGACGAAGACGTGCCGCCCCGCCGAGAGCGCGAGCATGGCCATGCGGTGGTGCGTGTCGGTCGGGCTCGCGACGAGCACCGCGTCCACCTCCGAGAGGTCGCGGGCGGACGGCTCTCCCAGGATCGCCCTCGCCCCGGGCGGCGGGTCGGTCACCTCGGCCGCGTCGGCGACCCAGACGGGGACCCCGCCCGCCTGCAGCGAGGCGCGGACGAGGTTGCGCCCCCACCTGCCGTACCCGATAATGCCGTACCTGACCATCATCTCGAGTACTCCTCGAGGATCTCCTCGAGCCTGTCGATGGGCCCGAGCGGGTCGATCGACGAGATCGCGTCGCGCTGGTCGGACAGCAGGGCCAGCCGCTCGCGGTCGTCCGAGACGCGCTCCAGCAGCCCCTCGACGTCCCCCGGCGCGCAGACCCACGGCCAGTACCGGTGCTCGTCCGTCCCCTGGCGGTAGGTCATCTCGTCGACGAAGACGGGGCACCCGCCCATGACCGCCTCGAACAGCCGCGTCGGCCGGGCGCAGTACCCGAGCTCGCAGTCATCCTTGACCACGAAGGTCAGGCGGCCCGAGTTGTAGATCCCGGGCACCTCGTCGGCGAGCGCGCGCCCAACCAGGTTCGCGAGCGGCACGAGCGACGCCCTCGCGCGGTCCGACCAGCGCCCCCAGATCCAGGCCCGCGGGGTGTTCAGGTAGAGCCCCAGCCGGCTGCGGTAGCGGGCGTTGCCGACGTAGACGATGTCGCGGGAGGGAGACCCGGCGGGCGGCAGGATCTCGCGGTCGATCATCGCCAGCGGCGAGAGGTCGAGATGGACGAACGTGACGCCGCGCCTCACCGGGTCGAAGTACCGGTTCCTGAGCCGCGGCCCGAACTCCTCCGGCCAGCGCTGCGGCACCATGACCACGAGCCTCTTCCCGGCGAACGGGTCGGGCGGGACGGTGACGTACTCGAGCACCGGCCGCTTGGACGGGATCGAGAGCCACGCGTCGACCTCGGTGAGGGGCCGCATCGCCGGGCCCGGGTCGCTCTGGGAGTAGAAGATCGTGGCCTCGCAGCTCTTGACGAGGTGGTACAGCTGGGACATCCGGCGCGGGAGGGTCAGCTGCCCCGGGGACCACAGCAGGTTGAGCACGGGCCCGTTGTCGATGACGAGGCAGTCCTCGTCGCGGTCCAGCTCGAGCGCCGGCCCGCGCATCCGGAACCCGGCCTCCCTGAACGCGGCGACAGACGAGCGCGCCACGTCCCCGTACAGCGTGACCCGGTGGCCGCGGCGCTTCAGCTCGCGGGCGATGGACGAGAACTCCTCGCCGCCGCCCATGCCGCGCTCCTGGCGGCCCCAGGTGAACGACTTGGTGGCCCTGAAAAGCGCGATGTTCATGCGTCCCCTAGTACCCCGAGTCCTGCCGCCGGTGGTTGACGGCGTTCTTCTCCATGAAGAGCCTCCTGACCTCGTCGGCCGAGGTCACTCCGGCGAAGATGAACATGTTGAGGACGAACGTCAGGCAGTCCACGGTCTCCTCGAGGAAGAGGCGCCGCTGCTCGGCCGACATCGAGCGCCCGAAGCTCGTCCGGTGGGTCTTCCAGTTGGTGTGGTCCATCGCCTCCATGGCCTCGCGGGCGAGCATCAGGCAGTTCTCCTTGAGGTAGAGGCTCTCCGCGTCCAGGCCCGTCGCCTCCGAGAGGCGGCGCCAGAACGGGATCAGCCGCCTCTGCAGCGAGAGCTGCGCCTCGATCATCTCCTGAAGGCCGTCGGCCACGATCTCCTCCTCTGCTCCGCGGTGGGGGCGAGCTCCGACACGAACCGGCGGATCCTCTCCTCGAGGGCCCCGCGGTCAGACATCTCGTCGTCCCGCACCCGCATGATCACGATCCCCGAGAGCGCGTAGATCTCCCGGTCGCGGAGCTCGTCTCGCTCGCGCGCCCTGGGCCCGCGGTGGGTCGGCCCGTCGAACTCCACGCCGACGTGCGGCTCCGGCAGGTAGCAGTCGATCCGGTACGGGCCCACCGGGTGCTCGAGCTCGACGTCCATGCCGACCTCCCGGATGACCCGCGCGAGCCTGAGCTGCCCGCGGGTGAGCTCGGTCGGCGGACGCTCCCTGTACCATGAGCACATCCCTCTTAGCTCAGCCGGAAGCGAAGGGCCACCACCCCGCGGCCGCGGCAGGTGTCGCACTCGTCGGCGCGCCCCGCGCCCCAGAGGCAGGCGCCGTCGCACCCGGGGCAGATGATGGCGCGGTACCCGTATGGGTCCCTCGCCTCCACGTTGGTGAACGTCCTGCCGGCGAAGGGCGGCTCGCCGTACTCGACGAAGATCCGCTGGTCCCTCTGCTCCTTGTTGTCCCTGCCGAAGATCATCCGTGGTTCCTCCTTCCTTAGACGGTCATGTCCGGTGCCCGCTGCATCGCGCGGGACACGGCCTCCCTGAGCTCCTGGCTGCTCTTGAGGGCCTCCGTGAGGCGCGGCCTGCCCCAGAACCGGTGGGTCCGCACCTCGCCGGTCTCCGGATCGACGTCGTCGATGTAGTAGTTGACGCCGTCGCGCCGGATCGCGCCCGTCTCGAGCGCGGTCTCGATGAGCCCGACGATCTCGTCGATCTCTCCGGTGAAGCGGTAGTGCACCTCCGCCTCGCGGAAGGGCTCCGACTGCTTGGACTTCTCGACGCGGATCCTGAGGACGTACCCGATCCTGCGGCCGTCGTCCTCGATGAACCGCGCGCGGCGCACCCGCACGATCTGCCAGGCGTAGAACCCCTGCCCCTTGCCGCCGGGCAGGGTCTCGGGGTTCCCGTACCCGCCGATGCCGGACCTCAGCTGGTTGATCGCCAGGATGCAGGTCCCGGAGTTCTCCGACTCGAGGTCCTGGATCCCGCGGTTGATCAGCCGGGCGTGCGCCCCGACCTGGACCGCGTTGAACACCTCCGACTCGCTGCCCTCGGTCTCGACCCGGGGCCGCAGCGAGGCAAGAGAGTCGATGACGAGCAGCCCGATCCTGCGGCGCACCAGCGCGAGCGCCGCGTTGAACGCGTCCTCTCCGGTGCGGGGGCGGACCACGATCACCTTCGACGGGTCGATCCCGAGCTGCGACGCCCACTCTGGGGTCCACGTCTTCTCTCCGTCGACGTAGGCCACCGAGAGGTCACGTCGCTGCGCGGCCCTGATGGCGAACATCGCGAGGAGCGTCTTCCCGGCCGAGAACTCGCCGATGATGAGGGTGACCCGATCGAACCCGAAGCCGCCGGCCAGGGCGTGGTCGACGGCAGGGATGTCCAGCGGAAGTTTCTCGAGCCGCAGCCGGTCGTCGCTGCCGAAGTAGATCCGGGTCCCCGTGGCCTTCTCGACGTCCCGCCTCAGCGCCTCGAGATCGTCCATCGAGAGAAGGTCATCCGGCATCGTCGGCGGCCCCCACGCGCTCGGCGACCAGCCTGGAGATCTTCCGCAGCTGGTCGGCGATCGTCTTTATGTTCTTGCGCTGGACCTCGATCCCGCGCTCGAGGGCCTCGAGGCGCTCCGAGACCGACGGGCTCTTGGTGTCCGGAGAGATCGCCTCCATGATCGCCATCTCGAGCTGCCCGTCGATCCTGGCGAACGCCCGCGCCGCCGCCTCGAGCGACCTCGAGATCTGGTCGTCGACGTCGCCGGACGGGTCGATCCCGTTGATCGCGACCCGCGGCTTGATGAACCCGAGCTCGCCCCACGGCACGGTGACGCCCAGCTCGACGTCCACGGTCGGACGAGGATCACTCAAAGGTGATCACCTCCTCCTCCTCCTCCTCGTCCTCGCTGCCGAACGGCGGCGGCTGAGGCGGCCGGCCGCGGTCGTAGGAGATGGTCTCGGGCTCGCGCTGGCGCGTCGCCACCGGCCCGGTCACCTCCTCGTCGGCGAACTCGGAGATGAGCCACGCGTCGATGTCCCGCGCGGCCACCTCCTTGGCGGCGCGCCTGACCTCGTCGGGGACCTCGGCGACCTGCTCGTGGGTCAGGGTGTCGACGCGAGAGACGCCGGACCCGAGCACGCGGAGCCGGAACGCCCGGTCGCAGATGGTGTCGCGCGGCTGCGGGTCGATGTCGTCGCCGCCGGTCATCACGTACCGCTGGAGCTGGTCGAGGACCCGGGGCTTCATGATGAACAGCCGGATCTCGTTGACATCCTCCTTGTACATCTGCATGGTCGCCCCGCTGCCCTGGTCGCGGACGCGGATCGGCTGCCAGCTCACGCCGTCCGGCTTGTTCGGGTGGATGATGAGGGAGACCCAGACCGGCACGACCACCCGCAGCGCCGGCACCGAGTCGCCGGACGAGCAGAGGCGGCACGCCTCGACGGGGTCGTCGTAGGACCGCCGGCCGCAGAGGACGTCAACGGTGTAGTCCGGCCCGTTGCGCCGCTGGCGGCGTACGGGGTGGAGGAACACCGTCGGGAGGTCGTTGACGTCCAGGAGGAAGTAGAACTTCGCAGTCTCCCCGTCCTTGAGCCAAAGCTTCTTCGTGTACGACTGGCCAAACCCGCTGGGGATCTTCTCTCTCTGCTGCTGGATGAACCCGAGACCCTTGCCGAACCCGGACATACGTTCTCCTTTCGATGATCGTCTGATGAATTATATCACGACGGGCCCTCACCCGGCCGCCCAGGGCGGGACCGCGGACCGGATCGCTTGGTCCAGCTCCTCGGGGGAGCACTCCTGCACGTCGCGGCCGGCCGGGAGGCGGGCGACGAGCACCCGGGCGCGCGAGAGCCGCTGGAGCGCGAGCCTGGTGCCGCGCTCGCCGGCCGGGTCCGGGTCGAGCGCGAGGACCACCTCCCAGAACCTTCGCAGGATGAGGTCGGCCTGCCTGGCGCTCAGCGACGACCCGAGGATGGCGACCCCGCGGTGGCCGTGCTGGTCGAGCCACATCGCGTCGAGAGGGCCCTCGACCACCACGACCCGGCGCGCGTCGGCCGGGATCATCCAGTCGCCGAACAGCGTCTCGTCTCGCCTGAGCCCCCGGCTGTACAGGTACTTCGGCCCGCTCCCCGGGTCCACGAGCCGCCTGATGAGCCCGACGATCCTGCCACCCGAGCGCACCGGGATCACCGCCGCCCTGAGCTCTGGGTCGTAGCCGACCTCCCACCTGCGGAGCGTCTCGAGCGTGAAGCCGCGGTCGACGAGGTACCTCGGCACCCTGCCGCGCTCGTAGAACAGCGGCTCGCCGCCGTCGTCGCCCGCGGTCCGGTCCCTCCGCCGCGCGATCAGCGCCTGCGACAACGACAGCTCGAGCGAGATTGACCTGCGGCGCAGCCGAGACCTGACCGCCTCGATGGGATCCCCGGTGACGAGGGCCACGAGGTCGGCGAGGCCGCCGGACCCGCACTGGGACCGGCAGACCCAGCCGCCGTGGAGGACGTTGATGCTGAACGACGGGTTGCGCTCCTCGTGGATCGGGCACAGCCCGTCCGCCCACCCGGCGGAGTCGGGCCTCGACAGCCGGAGCCCGAGCTCCGAGATCACGAGCTCGACGGTCTCTCTTGGGTACGACATCAGTCGAATGTCACCAGGCCGGTCGCGTCATCGACGGAGACGTTGAGCTCGCCGATGATCCCCTTGTCGACGTCGAACCTGAGGTAGTGACGGCTCTCGATGCGCTCGCCGTCGCGGTTCTTGACGAGCTTCCACACCCGCTGGAGGGGGTCGCCGCGCTTCTCGGCGAGCGATATCACCTTGTTGCACGCCTCGGCGAACGCGAGCCCGTAGGCGCCCTGCCCGAGCGCCGCCGGGTCGTCCGGCGCCATCACGGCGTCGCGCTGGACCTGGTTCCCGCCGATCACGACCATGTCTAGGTGCTGGGCGTGCCCCTTGAGGATCTCGGCGGCCTCCTTCATGCGCTCCCAGGTGCGGCCCTCGCCCGAGATGAGGTGCACCCCGTCGATCGCGAGTACGTCGGGGCGGTGCTCGCGCGCCAGCGAGATGATCTCTCCGACGGTGAACACGCCGGCGTCCCCGGAGTCGCGGGTGATCCAGTCGCTCCGGTTCAGGCCGGAGAGCTCCTCGGCGAAGCGCCGGTACTCGTCCAGGTCGACCAGCCCGCGCCTGAGGGCGGAGTTCGAGAACGAGTAGCCCATGAACCGCCCGAGGATCACGTCGAGGCGGTCCTCGACGTCCTCGATCGTGGACTCGGGGGTGAGGAACAGGATCCTGCAGCGGTCGTGGTAGTACGCGTGTGCGCAGAACCAGAGGAGCAGGGTCGACTTGCCGACGTTCATCGGGCCCTGGATGCAGACCATCTCGCCGCGCCGGAACACATACCCCCTCGAGTCCAGGGTGGGGAGGCCCGTGCGGATGCCGATGACCTCGCCGCGCGCCGCGCGGTCGGCCCTGGACTCGATCAGCTCGAGGCGGTCCATCGCCCCGGCATCGTACACCCTCGAGTGGGCGCTCGCCGACCTGGCGATCTCGGAGAGGTCGCCGATGAGGCGCTCCACGGCCCGCCTGGGGTCGGTCCTGAGCAGGTCGTCGGCCTCGAGGATCCTGCGGACCGCCTGGCGCTCGATCGTGCGCCGGATCAGCTCGTCCAGGAACGTGGAGTCGTCCGAGGCGTCCTCGATGAGCTCGACGCCGGTGGCCGCCAGCACGTCGGACCGCGTCGGCGGGGCGCCCGACTCGCGGTACCGCCGGACGATGTAGGACCACGCCTCGGCGTGGGCGTCCACCTGCCAGGACTCGTCGTTGAGGCCCGCCTCGAGGGCCCGGCGCATGGACGCTGGCGTCCGGATCGCCGAGAGGACCCGCAGCTCCACCTCCTCGGGCGACAGCGACGACACGATCATATCTCTATCTCCTCGGCGGAGTCGTAGTCCATCAGCCGGTCAAGCATCAGGCGGGCCCGCCGGACGCCCTCCTCGTCGCCCGCCTCCTGGGC
>Ga0308411_10003125_pt1 | contig 11119 bp, 7 predicted proteins | sample HotsprottomLayer_2_FD_203530 | JGI IMG/M metagenome (GOLD analysis project Ga0308411, IMG submission 203530) | Hot spring phototrophic mat microbial communities from Octopus Spring, Yellowstone National Park, Wyoming, United States -... | ecosystem: Environmental > Aquatic > Thermal springs >... | reverse complement strand
TGAGGCGGAAATCGGCCCCGGCGTCGAGCAATAAGCGTTTGCCGAACAGATAGCCCGAGTGATAGAGCGCTCCTTTGGCGAACCACTCCGGCAGGCGCACTACGTCGGTGCGGTTGAAGCGTTGGGCGGCTAAGCATAGGTCGAGTCGCAGGCGTCCCCATCGGAGGTTTTCTCCTGCGCTCAACTGAACTACCTGTAGGGGAAGTGCCGTTTGAGCCGGCAGGCTGCGTTGGTCGTAGTAGATGTATTGATTCACTTGATGCGTTTGGGCACTTATCCAAAAGCCGGCGGCGGGCAAGAGGTACTTCACCGACAGCGTGTTTTCCACCGGCTTTTCCCACTCGTTGTGCCAAAAGGGGCGCCCACTGACGCCCAGGCGCCGAGCCAGCAGAGCGGGCGGATACCGCTGGCTGAGGAGCGCTGCCTCCAGCGTCCCTATTCTGCCCAAGCCGAGGCTCAGGCGGCCGTCGAGGTGGTATTCTCCGAGGTTGGACAGCAGGCCTATACTCCCGTTGATGTCGAACGACAAATGCCTTCCCACACTCCACTGTAGCCGCCCGTTGAGGAAGAGGTTTTGGAAGGCGGTATCTGCAAAGGGCTCTTGCCGCCAGCGGAGAAAGCTGTGTTGGAGGCCTACGGCGGTAACATTAGCGGGCGTGGTGGGTGCTTTTTGAACAAAGGTGCTCAGCTCTAAGCTGTTATCAATGCGCTCCCATTCGGCATAGTGCCGAACGCCGCGAGGGTCTACCAAAAAAGTGTCGAAGAAGGCAGCATCTCTGCCCAAAGGGAGGCCGGGCCGACTACCGGGGTCGGAAAACTTGAAGCGCTCTATACTCCAGTCGGCTCGATGGCTCAGGCGGAGGGAACGTCCCGACTGCTTCGGGGTGCCCACCGGCGTCCAGTAATTAATCCAGCTGAAGGCGGTACGCGCGTGTCGGCTCAGAGCTTGTTGGTCGGGCAAGCGCACTTCAGCTGTTATAGGCCCGCCGAATTGACCGCTGCCGATGGTCTCTGGGTTGGCTAGGCCGCCGTTTTCCTGCTGCTTGCTGACGTTTCGCGCCACTATTACGAAACTGTCGAATCTCCGGTTTACAGGATACCATATACCCACCGCCAGCGACATGTGCTTGACGGCCTGATAGCGGTATTGTCCCAGGTGATTGAGGTTTTGATGAAAGATGGAAAAGTTTACTCCTTTAGCAAAGGTGCGGGAGAACTTTGCCCGAAGCATAAGGTCGTTTTGCGTGCGCCCTTGGGAGACAAACAGGTCGGTTATCGAGCGATCTCCCACGAAGAACGGCAGGTCGTTGGCGTGCAGGTAGTAGAGGTTAAATACCCGATATCCCGTATGCGCACCGCGCTGGGGGGCTGTCTGATACCACAGTGGCCGGGCCGAGGACCCGATATTTCCCAGCGTGCCCCAGTCTATCAGCGGGCGCCGGGCAGGGTCGTACATGCGAAAAGCCGCATCCGGCAAAGTGTCGTCCGCATAATGGAGGCGCTCGGGAGCCCAGGCGTGTAAATAGTATACCGATTGGGTATCCAAGGGTAATCCTGCTACGGCCCCCGTCGCGTCGGCGCCCTGTGCCCATCCCTGTGCGGCGGCCCACAGCACAAGTGCCGCCACTGCCATCCCTCTATGCCGATAAGCTTTCGTTTGCCCAGGCTCCGCTGGGGAAAAGCAACTCCCTTCCCCCTTTACTTTTCCCTTTATAGGTTGATCAGCGCTCTTCATACGTCATGGAACCACGTTCGACGAACGGATTGCGCCATCCTTCACCATCGGACGCGTTTCGACTTTTTCCGGGTATGGCTAAAGCGGCGGCTGTCATGCCGGCGTGGGAGACAGCAGCGCGGGACTCATCCCCATGCTCGAAAATCCGCCGTCGTGGTAGAGATTTTGCATAGTCACGTAACGCGTCAGGTCGCTGAACAGGGCGACACAGTAGTCGGCGCAGGCCTCTGCCGGAGCATTGCCCAAAGGCGACATTTTGTCGGCGTAATCGAAGAACTCGCGAAATCCTTTGATACCTTGACCGGCAGTGGTCAGGGTAGGTGATTGCGAAACGGTGTTCACCCGGATTTTCTTCGCCGTGCCTAAATGGTAGCCGAAGCTGCGGGCAAACGACTCTAACAGCGCTTTGGCCTCTGCCATTTCAGAGTAGTCGGGAAAGACGCGCTGCGCGGCAATGTAGCTAAGCGCCACAATGCTGCCCCATTCGTTCATGGCATCCAGTTTCCAGAGGGTTTGCATGGTTTTATGGAAAGATATGGCGCTGATATCGAAGGTCTTTTGCATCCATTCGTAGTTCAGGTCGGTGTAGGGGCGGTTTTTGCGCACGTTGAGGGACATACCGATAGAGTGGAGGACGAAGTCTACTTTGCCGCCGAAGTGCTCCATGCTCTGGCGAAAGAGGTTCTCTAAGTCTTCTACGGAGGTAGCGTCGGCAGCGATGAGGGGAGCTCTGCAGGCTTCGGCCAATTCCTTAACGGCACCCATGCGCAAGGCCACCGGTGCATTGGTCAACACGATTTGGGCGCCGTGTTGTACGCAGCGCTCGGCCACTTTCCAGGCGATGCTCTGTTGGTCGAGTGCACCGAAGATGACGCCTTTTTTCCCTTGTAAAATCATGGTGTTTTCGCTATTTTTAAACCAAGGACGGTGTTTTGCGGCGGCAAAGATGAAACCTTAGCGCGCTTTTTGCGCACTAAGTCGCCTGTTTGTTCTGACAAAAAGGGTCAACGCAGCAGGGTCAGGTCGCCCTTGAGCAAGACCTTTTTGCCCGTTAAAAATTCTACCTCTGCCAACCAGGCGTAAACGTCGGAGGGTGCGGGCTTTCCGTTGTGGGTGCCGTCCCAGCCGATGCGGTCTAACGCCCCGGAGCCCTCGTATACCATTTCTCCCCAGCGGTTGTACACGCGCAAGATGAGCAGGCGCACCAGCGCGTCATCGCCGTCGGCCAGTAGGCGGAAGACGTCGTTGTCGCCGTCTCCGTTGGGCGTGAAAGCGTTGGGAGCGTAAACGCGCTCAGGTACCACCTGTATGCGGAAGGTGTATCGGCGCTCGGTGCAGCGGAGCACATCGCGCACCGTCAACGTGTAGGTTACCGATGTGTCGGGTCGCACCAAGGGCGGCGTCCCCGGATCGGCCGGCGCCCAGGTGAAAACGTATCCCGACGCCGCGGTGACTGGCAGGAGCACGCTTGACCCTTTGCTAATGAGGGTGTCCAGATCTCGCGCACCGTCATATGCCGTAGGAACGACCACGGTGACGCGACCCGTATCGCGGCAGCCAGAGGCCTCCAAGATGTTCACCGTAAATTCGGTGGTTTGGTTCGGCCGAACGCGCACAATGGCGGCGTTCTGCGGGGGCAATACCAGGTTGGCCGGTTGCCAATTAAAAGTAGCGTTCGGCAAAGCCGGCGCCGCTATGCCGATGAGCGCCGTGTCGCCTGCGCAGATGGTATCGCCGAAGAGTTGTAGCCCTGCAATACCTCCAACGGTGACTACTTGGCGAAGCGTATCTCGGCAACCCAGCGGCAAATCCGTGACGACCAAGGTCACGGTGTAATTGCCTTTTGCCAAGAAGGTGTGCGTCGGATTGAACAAGTTAGACGTGCCACCATCGCCGAAATTCCAAGCCGACAGGTCGGCATCCGTGGAGGTGTTGAAGAATTGTACCGGAGCCCCTACGCACGGCGATGGGCCTATGGCAAATTGCGCGCGCACCGGCGAAAAGTTCACCGGCTTTTCTACCGAAATAGCGCAAGCGTCGTTTTGACCTTTCAACACCAGCCGGGCTACCGTGCTGTTCGTCGGAGGGCGGAAGGTATAAACGTGTCGCACGGGATTGACCTTGCCCGCGGTAGTGCCGTCGCCAAAGCTCCACTCCCACGAGCTAACGCTGGCCGTGTCTTTTAAGCGAAACAGGATGGAGTCGCCCACACAGATGAGGTTTTTGTCCATCTCAAAGGTGCCTTCCGGCCCTACGACGTTGAAGCTGCGCGCCACTGTGTCGCGGCAGCCGAAGGGTGTGATGGCTACCATGCGCACCGTGAAGGTGCCTTTAGGGAACACCGTAGCCGCCTGGTTGCCGGCTACCTGGACGCCGTTGCCCAGGTCCCACAGAATGGTCAGCGGCACTCCGGAGCTCGTTGTGTTGGTAAAGGTCACGTTCTGCGGATAACAGATGACGCCGACGCCGTCTACGCTCGAGGCGAAAGCGGCCTGTGGAGGCGCCTGTACCTGCACGGTGGTGAAAGTAGAGTCCTTGCAGCCGGTGGCCACCTCAGTGAAGACCAGCTTTATCGTGTATTGGCCGGCAGCCCCATAAGCTGTGCCGGCAGTTTGTCCGATGGCCGTCTGTCCGTTTCCTAAGTCCCAGCTCCAGCTGAGGTTAGAGCCGCCAGCGGTGAAGTCGGACGCCTGCAGGCGTAGGGTGTCGCCTGCGCAGAGGTGAGCAGGGGAGGGTAGGGTGCTGATGATGCTGACCGGCCTGTATACGTTGATGGGCAGCTGGGCATAGCCCACGCACCCAAAGGCATCCTCTATGCGCAGCTCGACGTTGAAAAACTGCCCGTTAGGCGGTGGCGTGCGGAAGGTATGCGTAGGGTTAGTGTCTTTGCTTGTGGTGCCGTCGCCGAAGTTCCACTCCCACTTGACGATACCCGCTTCCGCCGTGCTTAAGTCCTTGAAAGACACGGTTGCCGGTATACAGATTTCCGTTTTATCGGCGGCGATTTGAGGGCTGTTGTTGTAAATGAATATTTGGCGCTCTAAGGTGTCTCTGCATCCGTTAACGCTTTCCACCTCCAGGCTGATGGTTTGCGGGCCGGAGGGGCCCAGCGGAATGTCGAGTGTAGGCTCATCTGTGCGAATAGGGCGCTGAAAAGAGAAATACCACGTATAACCCTTGTAGCAGGTGGCATTCACCCCCGTAGAGGCACTGGCGTCCAAAGTCTGCACCTGTCCGCCGCATATCGTATCGGGAAGGGTGAACTTTGCTTCCAGCACCCTCGGGCACACCACAGCCGTGTCGTAAGAGGGCGGGCAACCGCTTGAGGGGTTTTCGGCTTTCAGCACGACCGTATAGTCTTTGGGCGAAGCGTACAGGTGGGTGAACGTCGAGTCAACCGTTGTGCTATCGCCGTCACCTAAGTACCAGGTAACTATGGTTGCCTCTTGACTCTTGTTGGTAAAGGTGAACAGCCGCTCGTTGTCACAGGAAGTCTGGTAGTGTATTCGAGCGATAGGGCCTTTGACGCGGATGAAGTTCTCTTTCGTAACGGTGAAAAAGCAGCCGTTGTACTCTGTGGTCAGCGATACACTCAGCTCTCCGGTTTCGCTTCGGTACACCCAAGTGGGGTTTTGATTCTGAAAGCAATGCCAAAGGCGGTCGCTTTCAGAGGAGAAATGCCACCCGTCTATGCGCGGGTCGGTCGTCAGGGCGGTGAATTGTACGGTGTCTCCGGGGCATATGGCGGTTTTATCTGCCGTGAAATCTCCGGCGATAGGCTCACCCACTTCAATGAGCACCGCATAAGAAGTATCTATACAGCCCGCGTCGTTCTCGATGACCAGCCGAACTCGATAATCGCCGGGTGCAAGGAAAGTGTGCGGTACGGGGGCGTCGTTGGCGAAGGTTAGCGGTACGGTGCCGTCGTCGAAGAGCCATGTTCGGCGAACGATGGGCTCTCGAGAGGTGCTGCTGTCGAAAAAAGTCACGGTTAGTGGTGCGCAGCCGCGTTGTACATTGGGCATAAAGCGCGCGTTCGGGCGCCATATCGTGTCTACCAACAGCGATTGGGCTTCGCAGCCCGCCGGCGTTTGGATGCGCAGCCTGACGGTGTCCAACCACATCCCCAAACTCGAGTAGCCCGATGTGTCGGGCACCCTCCACAGGAAAGAGGCCGTCGGCCCTGTGGCCGTAGAGCCGTCGCTAAACGTCCATTCCCAGCTGTTGGCGTTGGGTGAAGTAGAGGTGAAGGTAAACAGCGTCGGGTCGCTGCACGAGTAAGAAGGCGAAGCGATAAACGCCGCGGAGGCATCCTCTACGAACAAGGGCTGTGTCACCGTAGTCGTGCAATTGCCTAGGCCGGTTACCTTTAGAGTGATGTTTCGCAGCCCCGGCGTAGAGAAAACCACCGTAGGGTTGGTTGCCTGCGAAGTTTGTGGGCTCGCCCCCGGGCCGAACGTCCATTCGTATATTCCGCTCTCTGAGGCGTTGGCAAAAGCTACTGGAGCATTCAAGCACACGGTATCGTTGGCCGTCGAAAACGCCGCTGCCGGCGGGCCCACGCGCACCGTTCTGGTAACGGAGGCCGAGCATCCTACCGTGTCTGTTGCCGTCAGCGTCACGGTATAGGTGCCCAATTGGGTGTACGTCTGCGCAGGCGGGTTTACCAGTATGGACGTATCCCCGTTGCCAAAGTCCCAGCGGTAGGTAAGCGTCCCCGAACCGCCCGAGGTGGTGTTGGTAAAAGAGACCGTCAAAGGCGGCTGACAGGCGACTGGCGGTGCCGGGCTGGCGGTGAAATTTGCGTTTGGCTTTACACCAACCTTTACCAAGTTTGGAAAAACTTGGGTAACGTTGCAAGAGCTGTAATTGGTCGTCAGCGCTACCGATACCGTAAAAATTCCCGCCGACGTGTACACGTGAGCGGGCGTAACACCGGCTCCGGCAGCGCCATCTCCGAACACCCAGGAGCGCCCTAAGATGCTAATGTCTCCCGATAGCGCAATCGAGTCGCTAAAGGTCACGGATAAGGGGGCACATCCTGAGGGGGGCTGAGCGATGACGAACACCTCAGGCCGGGGAAATACCGTTATCGGCACCGTGCCGATCACAGGGTCTCCGGGCGTTTCTCGGAACTCTACCACGTATGTCCCCGGCTTGTTGAAAATGTTGGCGGGGTTGCGAATGTTAGAGGAAGCTCCGTCTTTGAAGTCCCAGAAAAACGAATTGACGCCCGCGGGTGCAGTGAAATTCACCAATAAAGGTGCACAACCCTTCGTCACATCGGCCGTTTGGCCTAACAAGGCGGCACCGGAAGTCAGCGCCAGTAGCGTAAGTAGTGTGCGCATAAGCATTGGGATGCGGTTTCGATGCGGCGGGACAAAGCAAAGGAGGGATTGCTAAAAGAACGCAACAAGTTGCGGCATTTTTCTCACCTCCTGCCGAAAAACCGCCCAACGGCCGCTTTCGGCGGGAGAAAGCTCATTTGCATCCCCTATTTGTACGCAGCGCGAAAGGTCAAATTGAGCCGCACCGGCGTCTCGTCGGCCGTGTTTTTGCGCAGCCGCAAGGCCAGGTCGATGCTGAAGCGCTCTTCGCGCAAGATGCGTTTGCCGTCGGCCAGCGACGGAATCAAGTCCAGCTGATTGCTGCGCTCTATGGGCGTCGGGAAGCGATAGGCCACTTCGACGTATCCGTTGGGGTCGGTCTCTCGAAAAATCCTTAGCGAAGCCTCTTCTACTGCGGAAAAGTCCGCATCTCCAAAAATGCCGACCAGAGAGGCCTGGCGCGTCAGAATGCTCTGTATATCGGCCTCCGTCTTGCCGTGCTCTTGCAGCGCACTCTGAAAGCGCGTAGGAATATCGCGAAGGTAGAAATGGTGAGTCAAAAAGGGCCCCAGACCCGGAGGCAGGACGAAGTCTCGCTGATACACCAGGTCAAAGCCGGGGCCTACCCGGTCTTTTTGGCAAGAGAGTGTAGAAAGGCAAACTAAGAGAGCTATCCACGCCCGCATGAAAACCGCTTATTTTTCGAGCAGAGCAGACACGCATCTGCCGGTTATTAGACGGCTTTGCACGGCTCGGCGTTGCCCACTTACTCCAATTCCCTTTTTCGGGCCGGTCCCGAAAAGGGAGGAGAGGCGCCCTCAAAAGACAACTCGATAGCCGTTTACCTCCCGGTGGATGGTGTACAATCCGGCGGGAAGGATGTTTTGTTGCAGTTCCGGCAGGTGGCTGAAGAGCGCCGGCGGCAGGACAACTGGTACCGGCAGGGCCAGTACAGGCGGCCGAAAGAAAGTGCGCTCTGTGCAAGGGAGCATCCCGTCGCGCGGGAAGTACATGGTCAGGCGTCCGTCACTCGATAGGCTTAAAAACGCCTGCGCGCGAGGACACCGACGCCCCAGGCGCGGTCGAGACAGCCACTGGTGGGTAGTGATAATGCGGCAAATGCCTATCCCTACGCAGCTACCATCAGCTTGCATGACGCCAAATTCGACGTCCGCCAACAGTCCTAAACTGCCCGCATATGTCGGGCTGGCCGTACGAGAAAACGAGTAATCGGTCATGAGTATGATTAAACGAGAGGGTGAGAGAAGATTGTTTCCGAGAGCATTCGGGCTTCCCTGAAAGGAGCGTTAGAAACCCATCCCCATCGGTTTTTGCGGCAACTGCAGTCTCTTCGCCTTCCAAAAACGTGCCGTTTTAAAACGAGTAATAAAAATACCCTTTCCCGGGTGGCCGCTAAACGCCGCTAAAGGCGGCCTGCAGGCGCCTGCGGAACAAGGCGACGTCGCATACCCGGCGCCACCGTTCGGCCCAGGCGTGAGGCCGTTGGAATGCTTGCTCGCCATACGCCAGCAATTGCTCGGCCGACGCACGGACGGCGGCGCCGTATAACCAGCGCTCCCAGATGGGCGGCACCTTGTAGGGTTGTTGAGCGGCGGCGCGCTCCGCGGCGGCCAACAGAACGGCTAATACCTCGTCGGGCCAAGGGTGCAGGCCGTGCAAAAGAGCCCGGCAAAGGGGACTGCTCGGCAGATGCCAGTTCCGGTCGTCGTCGGCCCATTCGAGCACCTGGTGCTTCCATGGCGCCGGTAGGGAGTCGGTGCCCCGGCGCGGCGAAACGGCAGAGCGAATGTCCGGCCGTTCTATCGTCGCCTGGTCGGCCTCTGGCGCGGTGGCGAAAACCTTCCAACGCGGCCTGCGGGCAGCCAGCCATGCTGCCGTCGGGCCCAACACCTGGCAAACGAAAGGAATTATCTCCTTTTGACGGACGGCAACATCCATCACTTTGGGCAGCCATTCGGGCGGCAGTCGCCAACCGCGCTGCTCGGTCAGACGCAAAAATTCCACTATGAGTGGATGATAGGACTCCCTTTGCACGATATGTGCTAAAAACGGCACGATGGATGTGGGACAAATCGCTCTCGCGTCGGGCATCGGCGGCCGTGGTTCCTCGTCCGATGCCGATAACAGCGCAGCGGCCCCTCGGTGTAACAATCGAGCCGCTGCCAAGGCTTCTAAAACCGACACGGCAGAGTCATCCACCGGCGCCTTCACCGTGCGAAGGCCGGCCATAGCCACTCGAATCCAATCCGGCCAAACATCTTGCATACGATAAAAACGGCGATTTCTTAGCCAAACTGAGGTTCTCACCACCTGCACACCCCACTCTGGTAACCCAAGCACCCTCGTAAATGACAAAAATGGCCTCAAAGGGTGACCCCGCCCAATAAATAGGCCCAGAGAAATCCTGTATATTTACCGCATATTACTATAAGGCGGAGTAAAGGCGACCATATTTTTATGACGACGATCTTGGTTCCTACAGATTTCTCGAAGTGTGCAGAGAACGCTCTTCACAGCGCTTTTGTCTTAGCCGAACGCACCAACGCCGCTATAGCCGTGTTGCACGTCGTCTTTCCCAACGAAGCATTGGACAACAACATCTACAATGCCTTTTGGACAGAGGAGTACCTGCAAGAGCGCCAACAAGCGCTGCGGCGGTGGACGGAGCGCATTCGGCAGCCCGTACGCTTCGGCCAGGTGAAAACGGACGTGCATTGCCGCGTCGGTTTCCCCGTGCCTTCCATCTGCGAGGCCGCCGAGGAATTCAAGGCCGACCTCATCGTCATGGGTACGACGGGAGCCACCGGCCTGCGCGGTGCCATCTTGGGTAGTGTAGCGGCAGGAGTAATGGCCCATACCGAACTTCCCGTCCTTTCTATACCCAAAAACCGGATATTCGACCTGACCGTCAACGCCGTTCTGGCCACCGATTTTCGCTTCGATGTCAGCCAGGCCACCTTAAACGTGCTCAGAGAAGTTCTCGCCGATATCAAGGGAAAGTTGCACATTCTACACGTCATGGCCCAGCCCGACGCACCGCGTCAGGTGGAAAAAGAGCAGCAGTTGAGCGCTCTACTCCATCCTGTAGCCCACGAATTTCACTACCTACACGACCGCGACATCGTACAGGCGGCCATCAACTTCATCGAAGCCCTCGACGCAGGGCTGCTCATAGCCGTCGCACATAGGCACAGCATCTTTCACCGCATATTCTTCGACAGAACGACTCGCCGTTTGGCCCATCGCGCACAGGTTCCTCTGTTGACGTTGCACGATATGTAATCGCCAGACAATCAGCAGCAAAAAGATTGCCGGCAGTGTTGACGCCGGTCATCCTTTGCAAGGCATCTGTCCGAGTACATTTGTATCAAAAAATGTAAAACAAGGAGGTAACCATGGCACTGATTAAATGGAATCCAGAACTTTCTCTTTTTCCGGCCGCGTCTTGGTGGTCGGACTTTTTTAACGACGAGGGAGAGTGGGCCTTTCCGGGAGGGAGGGGGATGTCCATGCCCGCCGTCAACATAGCAGAGAAAGACGATGCCTACACCGTCGAAGTAGCTGCGCCGGGTTTCCAAAAGGACCACTTCCGCATCGAGGTGAAGAATGGCTATCTCATCTTGTCTGGCGAGCAACGCGAGGAGAAGAAGGAAGAGGAGAAGGGCAAATACACGCGGCGTGAATTTCGCTACGGTTCGTTTTCGCGTTCGTTTGCCTTACCCGATGATGTAGATGAGGCGCGTATTCGGGCCCGCTACAACGACGGCATCTTGGAGGTGACCTTGCCTAAGAAAGAAGCCGCTCCCGCACGGGCGGCACAGAGCATTGCCATTGAATAACCGCGCTTTACAGCGCCCGTGCTGAGGCGCAAAAGAGTCTCAGCACGGGCCGACGCGCTTAAAACCGCTACGTCATGACGGCCGACATGCCCGTTTCGCGTATCATGACCGCTAAGGTCACTACGGTGTCTCCTACCGATACGATGGACACCGTGCGCCAGTTGTTGGAAAAAGGCGGTTTTCACCACTTACCCGTA
>Ga0308411_10003122_pt1 | contig 11126 bp, 8 predicted proteins | sample HotsprottomLayer_2_FD_203530 | JGI IMG/M metagenome (GOLD analysis project Ga0308411, IMG submission 203530) | Hot spring phototrophic mat microbial communities from Octopus Spring, Yellowstone National Park, Wyoming, United States -... | ecosystem: Environmental > Aquatic > Thermal springs >... | reverse complement strand
CGCCTGCTGTCTCACAAGCCCGAGGAACTCGGCAAGGCTCCACTCTATGACGGCCGTGCCCTGGACAATCTGATCTTCCCCGAGCGGATCAAGAAGCTCATTCAGGAGATCGAACTGTGGCGGAGCCACCGTGACTGGTATCGTGAGCGTGGCATTCCCTGGAAGCGCGGCTGGCTGCTCTACGGCCCGCCGGGCACGGGCAAGACAGCTTTGGCTCGGGCCTTCGCCGAAGATTTGAACATGCCCATCTACGTCTTCAATCTGGCTCAGATGAGTAACCACGAACTCATGAAAGCCTGGTCGGCCATGCAGGTCAACGTACCTTGCATCGCCCTCATCGAGGACATCGACAATGTCTTCCACGGCCGCGAAAACGTCGCCCGCAAGATGTCGCCCCTGCCAATGTTCCTGCCCTCGACTCGACGCGAAGAAGGGGACAGCACGGCTCCGCCGCCAACGCCCTTGACGTTCGATTGCCTGCTCAACTGCATCGATGGCGTGGAGCGTTCCGATGGCATCTTCACCATCATCACGACCAACGACCTCACCAAGATCGATCCCGCTCTGGGGCAACCGCGTAAACTGCCCGATGGCTCGGTGGAATTCATCTCCACGCGACCCGGACGCATCGACAAGGCTGTGGAGTTGACGTACATGGAACCGGCCGACAAGAAACGGATGGCGCGACGCATCCTGGGAGAGTATCCTGCCGAATACAACCGCATGCTCGACTTCATCGACCGTTTCCCGGATCTGCAAGAGACTCCCGCGCAGTTCCAGGAACGCTGCGGTCAGATCGCCCTGGCCTGCTTCTGGAAGGAGCAACACCCCGAGTTGCAAGCCGCCTCGATGTTCTCGATGAACGGGCCACCTCTTCATGGCCGCAATGGCAAAGCACACCGTGAAGCGGTGCAACACTGACAACCGACACGGTTGACCGATTCGGCCGTCGGCTGTTTGCCCCAGACAGACAGCACGACGGCCGACTGTTTGCTATGATGCAAGCAAAGGTCAATCGTCAGGATTCTTCGAGAAGGCGTACATGTGGCCGTTCATCAGGCATCTGATGTTGCCAGCCGTCCTGGTAGCAACACTGGCAGGTAGCCTTACCTGGCTGCTACCCGCTTTGGCCGTTCCGATCGCGGTGTTGGTTGCCTTCTGCGCCGTGTGGATGGGTGCGAGCCTGATAGAAAGAACCTATCGACACGAACTGTCCAGTCTCCAATCGCTGACCCATCAACTGATGCGCAATCACGCGACCGGCTCGCTGGAACGGCGAGCCCGGCAGTGGCACTGGCCCAGCGTGGAGGAGTTGTATCAGCAAGTGCAAGCCTTTGCCAATTCCCATCGCGCCGCTCTGGATCAACTGGTCGCCCTTCAGGAACGCATCGAACGCCGACAGATAGGGCCACGCGGTCTGGGAACACATTTTGTGGTCGGCAGTTCTCGCCATCGAATGGTCGCTCGCCTGGCTCTGAATCTGCACATCATGGCCGCCACGCCGCCCCTTCGGGCAGTGCTGGGACAACCCGCCAGTGAGTTACTGGGGGTTTCCATGCTCCGTTTCGTTCACACTGACGATCATGATCTCTTTCGCCAGGCCATTCGAGAGGCCCACAAAGACGGCGAGGCACACAACGTCACGATTCGCCTTTTGACACCCGACCGACCGCCGGGTTTACGTCACATGCAACTGGACATCCTGGCCAGTTATGACGATCTGGAACGTGTGCAGCATTTTCGCTGTCATTTCCTTGATGTCAGCGACCGCATTTTCGCCCAGCAACTACTGCTGCAAAGCACACGCGAGGTCAGTGAGGCCAATGCTCGCTTGCGTCAGACCAATGAGGATCTACAACGACTCAAGGAAAGCTATCGCGATCTGTACCATCATGCCCCTGTTCTCTATTTCAGTCTCGACGCGGCCGGCCGTGTGGTGGCCTGCAACGAAACCATGCTGAACGTGCTGGGCTATCCGCGCGAACGCATCCTTCATCAGGACTATGCCCTGCTGCTTCCTCCGGCCGCCCGATCGGTATACCAGGCCAATCCACAAGCTTTGCTGCAACCTGGCGAGGTCGAGACACAATGGCGTAAAATGGACGGCACCATCATCGACGTGTGGATTGGCACCACCATCATCCGCGATGTCAACAACCAATTTGTACGCTCGCGTAGTGCCGCTCGCGACATCACCGAAAACCGTCGCCTCTCCAACGCTCTGCGGCAGCACGCCGAACAACTCAGCCGAGCCAATGAGCAGTTGCGCCGCATTAATCAGGAACTGGAGGAGTTCAGCTACGTTGTCTCGCACGATCTCAAGGAGCCCCTGCGAACCATCGAAACCTTCAGCACTTTTCTGATCGAGGATTACCGGGAGAAACTGCAAGGCGAGGGACTGGATTATCTGAGCCATGTAACCCAGGCTAGTCGGCGACTGGGTAAGCTCATCGATGATCTGCTGACGCTGAGCCGAACTGGGCGAGTGATTCACACACCGCGGCTGTTCGATTTGGCTGCAGTACTGAGCAACGTGCTGGCCGACCTGCACGATCTGATCGATCGCCGTGGTGCGGTGGTGCGTATAATCGAGCCTCTGCCCAGTGCGGTGGGTGATGCCGAGCGAATCGGCCAGTTGTTCAGCAACCTGATCACCAATGCCATCAAGTACAATCGAAGCTCACAACCGGAAGTCGAGATCGGAGTCAGACCGTCCAACGAAAATGCGGCGGGCCAGTTGACGTTCTACGTCAAGGACAACGGAATCGGCATCGACCCGGCCCATCATCAGCAGATCTTCCGCATCTTTCGCCGCTTGCACGCTCGCGACGAATTTGAGGGCACCGGGGCAGGTCTGGCGATTTGCAAGCGCATTGTCGAGGCACACGGTGGTAGGATCTGGGTCGAGTCAGCACCTGGTCAGGGAGCCACCTTTCTCTTTACACTGCCCCGCGAACCACTCGGTTTGGCATCAGCTGAGGTTAGGCGTGAAAACACCGCACTTGTTGCTCGTCGATGACGACCCCGACTTGGCAGCCGCCCTAGTCGTCCTGACGCGACGTGGGGGCATGGAACTGACACGCTGTACCGATGTGCAATCGACCTGGGATCGGCTGCATCAGCAGTCCTTCGACCTGATTTTGCTGGACATCAACTTGCCGGGTGCCAGCGGACTGGAACTGTTGCAGCGAATGCCCGGCGACAGCGGATTAGCTCCGGCTCGGGTGGCGGTGTTCTGTCAGCCCGGCCTGTGGTTCGACCTGGCCAGGGCCTGGGCTGCCGGTGCCGGCTACTGGTTGAGCAAGGAATTAACCACTCGCCCCAAAGCCTGGCAGCACCGAGTTCATGAGATTCTGGATCACGCCTCTGGCAAAACCCTTTCTAGTTCTCTAGGATGGATCGGTGAGATCTTGTCGCCAGTCTCGCCAACCTGGGGAGAACAGCTGAATCACCTGCTCCATCGTTTATCCCTTCAGACACTGGGTAGTGAAGTGCTTCGTGAAGTGCTGCTTCGTGCGTTACGACGGGTAAATTTGCGACCGGAGATTGTGACTGAGTTGGTAGCTCCCGAAGGTTGCTTGAACCTGGCTCTCTGTGTCCGTCACCTGTCATCCCTTCAGATCGTAAACTGTCTTCGCTCCATCGAGGAGCAGTTATGGTGTCTGCTGGATGCTGAGAAGAGAATTGCCCTTGGAGTCAACTGATACGCCAATTGCCTGGGCAATCTAGAAAGTACCTTTTGAAAGCGATGTTAGTTGTGTATGCTCTAGCAGACCAATCCCAACGAAGGGATTGAACCGATGAAACGCCTTCATTCGATTTTGCTGGTCGAGGATAATCCAGCCGATGTGACGATCGCCCAACGGGCCATCCGTGAGGGAAATTTGCCTATCGATTTGATCCCCGTCCGCGATGGCCAGGAAGCTCTCGATTACTTGCAGCAACAAGGAGCCTGGGCCGAGCGAAGAGACTGGCGATGCCCGGAATTGATCTTGCTGGACATCAATCTGCCGTTGTTAGGAGGTCGCGAACTGCTAGAGCGACTGCGTGACCTGCCCCGTTTTCGTACCATTCCCGTGGTGGTGCTGACGACATCCCGCCATCAGGAGGATGTAGTGCAGATGTACGCCAGTGGGGCCAACACTTACATCGAAAAGCCGGCTAACTTCCAAAGCTTCGTGCAGACCTTGAAGTTGATCCACCAATATTGGCTCGATCTGGCGATTCTGCCGCCTATTTCGGAATGACCCGAACGTGACTTACGAAGAGGCACTGGCGTACTGGTTTCGCCACGTCAACTATGAGCTACGACCGCCTGAAGCGGCTGATCTGAAGCTAGATCGCATGCGTGCACTGCTCGCCTGCCTGGGCAATCCGCATCAGCGACTTCGCATTCTGCACATTGCCGGCAGCAAGGGCAAAGGTTCCACCTCTGCGCTGCTGGCCACCATCCTCCAGCGAGCCGGCTACCGCACTGGCCTGTTCACTTCCCCCCACCTGAGCCGACTGGAAGAACGGTTTCAGATCAACGGCCAATTGATCGAACCCAACGAGGTGGCCGAGTTGCTCAGCGTCATCCGCATCAGCGTGGAACAAAGCCTAGCCTTTGAGGATCGCCCTCCCACGTTCTTTGAACTCACGACGGCACTGGGCTTGCTACACTTTCTCAAACACCGCTGCGAGGCGGTTGTTCTAGAGGTGGGACTAGGAGGCCGACTCGACTCGACCAACGTATGTCAGCCTGTCGTTGCCGTCATCACCAGCATCAGCTACGATCACACACGCATTCTCGGCGATCGACTGGAACAGATTGCCTGGGAAAAGGCCGGCATCATCAAACCGGGTCGGCCAGTCGTGTCCGGCGTAACAGCCGAAGAGGCTCGAGCTGTCATCGAGCAGGTGAGCGAGCAACGACAAGCCCCGCTACGTCAACTCGGCCGCGATTTTACCTATCGGTATGAACACGGTCGGGTTCGTAGCGATCACGTCCAGGCTCCACGCGTGTCGGTTCAAACCTCGTCGCGAGCCTGGCCGGCTTTGTCGTTAAACCTGCTAGGAGAACATCAGGCCGCCAACGCCGCACTGGCCGTGGTCTGCGTAGAGGTACTTCGAGAACAGGGCTGGCGCATTACCGACCAAGCTGTCGCAGCCGGACTCGCCGAAGTGGTCTGGCCGGCTCGCCTAGAAGTGATTCGGCGACAACCGTTGGTGGTTGTGGACTGCGCCCACAATGTTGCCTCCGCCGAGGCACTCTTGCACGCTCTGGAGCAGTCGTTCGCCCCTCGGCAGCGGCTGTTGTTGTTCGCCAGTTCTAGCGACAAGGATGTCGCCGGCATGTTCCGTGTCCTGGGGCCACACTTTGCCCAGGCGGTGTTAACACGCTACACCAACAATCCGCGAGCCATGCCCCCCGAACAACTCGGGCAATTGTGGAAGGATCACAGCCCGGCCCCTGCCCTGGTAGTGCCGAACCCTGCGGAAGCGTTGCAGCAAGCCCTCACGCTGACTGGAGCCGACGATCTATTGTGCATCGCCGGATCAGTCTTTCTAGCAGGCGAATTACGCCCCCTGTTGCTGCCGTAGCACTAGACAGGGCGGATACCGAGGCGAGAGATTTCTCAGGCCATTACAGCCAAACCGTCTCTGGGAAGTCAGTCGAGCCACCCCCCAGCTCAGTCGGGCAAGCAAACCTCCAAAGCATGGCGGCGGAGGTCATCGAGTGACACGATAGCCAGGGCCGACTCATGACAGGCCGCGAGAATGACTGGCGGGGCAACTCCTGCGTCTAGAGCTTCCTTCCAGCGAGCCGCACAGACGCACCAACGGTCGCCCGGCTTCAGCCCTGGAAAACCAAAGTGTGGAACCGGCGTGATCAGATCGTTGCCCATCTCGCGTGAGAACGCCAGGAATTCGGCCGTCACTTGAGTGCAAACCGTGTGACTGCCAAAGTCTTCCCGACTCGTTTCGCAACAGCCGTTGCGGAAAAAGCCAGTCATCGGTCGAGTGGAGCAGACAGCCAGTGGGCCCCCTAGGACGTTTCGCTGTGTACTCATAGCGGATCGAGGGTCTGTAGTGCCAGGGCGAAGGTTATCTAGCAGTGATCCTAGCAATCCTGTAGATAGGTGGTAGCCCTATTGTTTGTGGAATTCGCATCCAGAGCCTCGACAGCGGCCCTCAAGCACTTCGGAACCGATTAGCAAGTTCGCTGCTCTGTTACCTTGGAGTTACAAGACAGCCGACCACGCAGCGGACACGACTGTAGGCCGATCACTCACCCGCCATGACTTCGTCTTGCTCTGCTCCGCTCTCTCCTTGTAGACTACCTCCATCGTATGGGCCAGGAAGCCAAACATTACTAGCAGGAAAGGATTTCCGTGAGCGGTACACTTCCTTCCCCTCTTCTCACCGCCGGTTCTCGATCCCTTTCCGAGCGACTGCTTCAAGGCATCGATAGAGCGTGCAAACACTTGCTAGCCCTTCAAAAGCCCGATGGCCACTGGGTAGGCGAACTCCAGGGCGATACCATCCTCGAATCGGAATACATTCTGCTACTTGCCTTCCTGGGGGAAGAATCGACTCCCATTGCTCGCAAGGCCGCCAACTACATCCTCGAACAGCAACAGCCCGACGGAAGTTGGAGCAATTATCCGGACGGCCCCTTCGACATGAGCGTGTCCGTCAAAGCGTACTTCGCTCTCAAACTGACCGGACACGATCCCGATGCGCCGTACATGGTTCGGGCCAGGCAACGCATTCTCGAACACGGCGGCGCGATTCGCAGCAACAGTTTCACCCGCTTCTATCTCGCACTGCTAGGCCAGATACCGTATGCCAACTGTCCTTCGGTGCCTCCCGAACTGATCTTGCTGCCCCGCTGGTTCTACGTCAATCTCTACGCCATGTCGAGTTGGACACGCACCATCGTCGTGCCGCTCAGCATCTTCTCAGCCTGCAAGCCGGTTCGTCGGCTTCCCGAATCGCTCGGCATCCGCGAACTGTTCGTCGAACCGCCCGAAACCCCACGCTGGCCGGCCACTCCCACCCGACACTGGTTGAGCTGGCCCAATTTCTTCTTGGGCATCGACTGGCTGTACAAGAAACTCGAACCTGTGCTGACTCCGCTGCGTTACTGGGCCGTTCGCCGGGCTGCTGCCTGGATGCGCGAGCGATTGCAACGCGGCGATGGCCTTGGCGCGATCTTTCCGCCGATGGTCTACACCCTCGTGGTGTACCGCTGCCTGGGCATTCCCGACGATGCCCCGGAAGTGTGCGAGGCTCGACGCGTTCTCGACGAGTTGATTCTCGAAGAGGAAACCACGGCTCGATTGCAACCCTGCTTCTCGCCAGTCTGGGACACCGCCCTGACGCTCAATGCACTGGCCGCTGCCGGCTTGAAAGTCGATAGCCCAGCCATCGCGACGGCCATCGACTGGTTGTTGGATCGCGAAGTGCGTCAGAAGGGCGACTGGAGCGTCACCAACCCGCGACTGGAGCCGGGCGGTTGGTTCTTCGAGTATCGCAACCCGGATTATCCGGATACGGACGATACGGCGATGGTGCTGCTAGCTCTGCACCGAACCGGGGCCGACCGACTCGCACGCGTTCGTGCTGCCATGCGGCGCGGACAGACCTGGCTGGAGGGCATGCAAAATCGCGATGGCGGCTGGGCCGCCTTCGACCGCGACATCAACCGCGAACTGTTGACACGCGTGCCGTTTGCCGATCACAACGCCATGCTCGATCCGAGTTGTCCAGACATCACCGCCCGTGTCCTCGAAGCACTCGGCGCATTGGGCCGACGCATCGGCGAACCGGCCATCGAACGGGCCATTGCTTTTCTGGAGCGGACGCAAGATCCGCGCGGCTGCTGGCCGGGCCGGTGGGGAGTCAACTATTTGTATGGCACTTGGCAGGTGTTGCTCGGTCTACAAGCAGTAGGCTACGACCGTCGCTCGCCGATGGTTCGCCGGGCGGTCGCCTGGCTGGAATCCGTTCAGCAAGCCAGCGGCGGCTGGGGCGAGAGTCCCGCTAGCTACGAGGATCCCGCCCTGGCAGGCCAGGGGATCGCCACCGCTTCACAAACCGCCTGGGCCGTCCTGGGCTTGCTGGCCGCCGGCGAACGCAACCATCCCGCCACCCTGGCCGGCATCGACTACCTGCTCAGTACCCAGCAACCCGATGGCTCGTGGATCGAGGAACCCTTCACAGGTACTGGCTTTCCCAAAGTCTTCTATCTGAAATATCACTATTACTGTCTCTATTTCCCTCTCCTAGCTCTGGCGCGTGCTAGCCAACTCGAGGCTTGAGTTATCGCCGATTTGTGGTTGACCTCGTCCACTTTCCTTTGGAGAGACTCGATGCGTTATCCGCTTACCTTGACTCTGAGTATGACCGGCTACATTGCCCGTCAAAAGATGGTCGGCCCCCGGCGTTTTCCTCTCGTGCTGATGCTCGAGCCGCTGCATGCCTGCAACCTCACTTGCACCGGCTGCGGACGCATTCGCGAGTACAGCCAGAGCATCAAGGAGAAACTCTCGGTTGAGGAATGCCTGGCATCGGTCGATGAAGCCGGTGCCCCAATTGTCAGCATCTGCGGCGGTGAACCGCTGATCTATCCGGGCATCGGCCCGCTGGTTCGTGGCATTCTCAAACGACACAAGCACATCTACCTCTGCACCAACGGCATGTTCCTCCGCCGTCGCCTGCACGAGTTCCGTCCCACGCCGCGGCTTTTCATCAATGTTCATCTCGACGGCCTGGAGCAAACCCACGACCGCGCCGTCGAACGGCAGGGCGTTTTTCGGGCGGCCATCGATGGCATCCGCGCTGCCAAGCAGGCTGGCTTCCTCGTCTGCACCAACACCACCATCTATCGCGAAACCGATCTCGCCGAGATCGACCAACTCTTTGCCTACCTGACCCGCCTTGGCGTGGACGGTTTCCTGCTGGCCCCGGCCTACGGCTACCACGCCGTTCATGAAACCAATCCCACCGGAGCCGCCGAACTGTTCATGACCCGCGACGAGGTGCATGCCAAGTTCCGCGAGGCTCTGCAACGGTTGCAACGCTATCGGCTGCTGTCATCTCCGGTTTACCTCGATTTCCTAGCCGGTCGCCGCAAGTTGAGTTGCTCAGCCTGGGCCAACCCGACGCGCAACGTCAAGGGCTGGAAAGGGCCGTGCTATCTCATCACCGATGCTCACTACGCCAGTTTTCAGGAACTGATGGACAACACCAACTGGGAGGCCTATGGCCCTGGTAAGGATCCGCGTTGCGAACACTGTCTGATGCATTGCGGTTTCGAGCCGACGGCGGCTCTGGGCACCAACGCTCGACTGAGCGACAGTCTGAAGATGCTGATGTGGCAACTGAGTTGACAGCGGTTCTGTTTGCCCTGCACCGCGAGGCACAACCATTGCTTCGCCGGGTCGCCGCCCGTCGCTTGCGGTCGGCTCCCTTTCCGCTCTGGCAGAGCAACGATTGGCTCATCGGTTGCACGGGTATGGGGCAACAGTCGGCTCGACACGCCTTGCATTGGTTGCTGGATTCGGGCAACGGTTGCGTTCCGACCTGGGTGCTGTCCACGGGATTCTGTGGCTCGCTGACAGCTACCCTGCCCGTTGGAGAGTTGGTCAGTCCGTCCCGCATCCTGGACGAGGAAGGACGGGACTGGCCAATCCACTCGGTGTTGCCGGATGCCTGCTCGGGAGATCTGTTGAGCGTGGCCACCCCGGTGCTGGGGCCGCAGCAGCGGCAGAGTCTACATGCTCGTACTGGGGCCGTGGCCGTGGACATGGAGTCAGCCAGCTTGGCTCGTCTTTGTGCCGACAGGGACATTCCCTTCAGTTGTTTGCGTATCGTCTCTGACAGCGATCAGACACCATTGCCTGCAGAACTGAGTTCTCTTTGCACGCCACAGGGAATGCAAATTGGTGCCTTGCTAAGTGCTTTGCTGGTTCGCCCCGGATTGGCGATGGAATTGTGGCGACTGGCAAGAACTACACGACGGATCGCTGAACAGTTGGCCGACTGTTTGCTGAACCGAACGCGAATCACCCCACCTGGGCAATGACAGGTTCGACTTCGACCAACTTGATGACACAACGGTTGCGTCCAGTGGCCTTGGCTTGGCTGAGAGCAGCGGCTGCCACCTTATACATCAGATTGTAGTCGGCGGGAACATTGACATCCGCAACCGCGAAGCCGATCGATACAGTCAGAGAAATGGAATGTTCGCCATAGCAGATGGGCGTATTCTGAACCCGCGAGCGAATACGCTCGGCCAGAATGGTGGCTCCCTCGGCCGCGGTTTCGCGAGCCAGGATAAGGAATTCCTCGCCCCCTATGCGAGCGACCGTGTCCACCTCGCGGACGCTGGAAGCTAGGATGCGAGCCAGTCCTTTCAAGACCTCGTCGCCTCCGGTGAGCAGGTAGCGAGTGTTGATGTCCTTGAACTTGTCTACATCGACGATCCCCAGGGCCAACGGGCTGGGATAGCGAGCGTGTCGTTTCAGTTCAAACCGAACCAGTTCCTCTACTGCTCGGCGATTGAGCAGGCCAGTCAACGGATCGGTCAGGGCCAACCGTTCGAGTTCGCGTGCCCGTTGTTCGAGCAAGAGATTGGCTTCACGCAGTTCACGGGTACGCTCTTCGACGCGACGTTCCAACTCGCGGTTGAGTTTCTGCAATTCGTTCAGCAAATTGGTTCGATCGCGTTCGAGCCGAAACTTGTCAGCGGCGTTGTGCATGATCTGCAACAGATCATCGACCCGCCACGGCTTGAGTAGGTAGTGATAGACGTGACCACGATTGATGGCCTCGACGGCATCTTCGAGTTCGCTGTAGCCGGTCATCAATAGCCGAATGGTTTGTGGCGAGTGCTGGCGAACCCATTCGAGCAGCTGTACCCCACTGCGGCCGGGCATTCGTTGATCCGTCAGCAGCAGATCGATGGAGCGGTTGCGTAACACCGCTTCCGCCTCATCGGCTGACCGAGCCGTCACCACCTCGAACTCCTTGTCCAGCAAAACCTGGAGTGTCGGGAGGATGTACTCTTCGTCATCGACAATCAGCAAGGAAAGACGTTCGTACATCATGAGGAACCCGTGGGTAGGGTAAGCAACCAG
>Ga0308411_10003117_pt1 | contig 11140 bp, 10 predicted proteins | sample HotsprottomLayer_2_FD_203530 | JGI IMG/M metagenome (GOLD analysis project Ga0308411, IMG submission 203530) | Hot spring phototrophic mat microbial communities from Octopus Spring, Yellowstone National Park, Wyoming, United States -... | ecosystem: Environmental > Aquatic > Thermal springs >... | reverse complement strand
GGTCGGCCGAGATCGCTCCGCGCGTCACATGCACCCAGCCGCGCTCGCCCAAAAAGCGGCAGCCGATGGCATGGTGCAGCTTCGGGTCCACGGCCTCCAGCACGCGGCGGCACTGTTCGGTCAGCCCCTGTCCTAGTTGCCAGTTGAATGGCCCCCGGTCGCTGGTAAAACTCATCCGCAAGCCGCTCGGATAAACGAACTCCGTCCGCCAGGTGACCAGGGTATCGCACATGCCCTCGGTAGGCAGAAAGCCGACGCCCTGGACCTCGAAAGGCGCTTCGACAACCTCCGGGCAGCCCCAGGCGGCGATGTCCAGATGATGAATCCCCCAGTTGCAGATGAACCCCACGCAATAGTCGTAAATCCAGTACATCGCCAGCCACTGGCAGCGGCGATTGTCGTACGGATGCAGCGGCGCCGGGCCGCTCCACGTGTCGTAGTCGAAGCCCTCTGGTACTGGTGCAGGCGGCTGCTTGGGGATGTCGCCGCCGGCAGGCACAGCCACTTCGATGCGGTGGATTTTTCCCAGATAACCGCCGCGGGCCAACTGGCAAGCCTGGCGGAACCTGGCGTCGCTGCGCTGCTGCGTGCCGGTCTGAAAAACACGTGCGTGCCGCACTGCCGCGTTGCGAATGGCGATACTCTCGGCGATAGTCCGGCCCAGCGGCTTCTCGCAATACAAATCCTTGCCGCTTTTCAGGGCTTCGGCGGCGTGGATGCCGTGCCAATGGTCGGGCGAGGTGACCAGCACCGCGTCGATGTCCGCTCGGGCGAGCATCTGGCGGAAGTCGGCGTAAGTCTTGCACCCATGATAGACGCCCCGACCGGCCGCCTCGGCATAGTGCCGTTCGACCCGCTGTTGGGTAGAAATCAACTTTCCGCGGTGGCAATCGCACAGAGCAACGACCTGGGCCAGCGGCGAGTGCATCAGCCCCGAAAGATTCTCGTTGCCGCGCACCCCTACGCCGATGACCCCAATGGTGATCCGCTCGCTGGCCGGCACGCCGGTCTGCAAACCCAGCGCAACGCCGGGCGCCAGGTACGGAACCGCTACGGTCGCGGCCATGGCGCCGACGAATCGTCGGCGGGAAGTTGCAACACCGGCGCAGGCCGCAGCGCACGTGTGTTGTTCACGACGCGCCCTGCCATCCACACATGCACCGTAATCCACACATGCAGCCCCGTCTGTTTCTTCCATTTATGTTTCTCCCCTGGTGTGCTTGCGGCGGACGGTGATGCAGCGGTGGCGGCATGCTGGCCGAGGCCGACACGCACCCGTGCGCAACATCGCCAGCCGCACTGGCAAACATGGTACGCCATTGTGCAAGCGGCCACAATCGGGCCGCGGCGTGCCCCGCAGGCCGACATTTCGCAAAGGAAGGCAAAATCCCGTTCGCTCGCCGCTGGGGGCGGCACCGCCGCGGGCAGCGGTTGGGCGTAATTGACCTTCGCAGTAGGTAGCGACACCGACGCCCAGAAAAAACCCTTATATCAGCCGGTCACTGCCTTTCAAGAAAATCAATGACATGCCAGGCGGCAATCACCAGCGATGGCACTGGGGGGCCACGCTCCGTCGTGGCCGTGTGCCCACTGGTAACGGACGCGACCGCAGCGCGTCCCTCCATTAGGTCGGTGCTATTGCCGATCGAAATACTGAAAACATACAAGGCGGCCTGCTCGGGCATCACGGCGGCACAACCACCTCGAATGCCGCTCCTTTGACCTTGCGCAGCTCTGCGTGCAGTTCGGGAACTCGGGGGTCGGGCGCCACCGAAATCGCCCAGTCGATGCCGTTGTCGGCCACGAACATGCCGTACTTTTTCAAGCCTTTCAGTATCGCCTGCACTTCGGGCGAGAAGCCGGATATATCGAAATCGCGGCGGAGCCGGATGCGCTCGCCCATCCGCGGATAATCCTCGTTGGTGTAGCGGCTTGCGAAATGGGTTGCCGGGGCCACGTACGCCCGACGGGTGCGGCGCACCGTCACCCGCATGGCATGCTCGACCATGCCGCGGCGCAGCTCGTCGTAGCGGACCACGGCCGGAAAGATGGGAAGCCCCGCTGCGTCGGCCGAGGTCCAGCCCGCCGGACGCAGCTTATTCGACTTCAGGTCGAACACCGAGGCCTGTGCAGCCTGCCAGCCGGCGTCGGTCTTCTTCATTTGGTAGAACTCGTAGAGCATCCGATTGACCGGGTCCACCACGATGGCGTGCCGGTCTCCGCCGCGATTGTTCCGGTCGCGCTGGAAGTCCTCCAGCGTCCATCCCCGATAGGCCGGATCGCGCATCGCGCTGACTGGCCACCCTTCGATAGGAACGCAGTCGGGAACAGGGAACGGGCCTTTGTCCGACTCGCCGGGGTAAGCCACGATCTTCACGTCGACGCGCTGCTGGTCTGGCGGCACGAACACATATCCCATATCGGCGTTGTAACGCAGCGGCTTGTCGGCCCCGATCGAAGCGATAATGTTCTTCGAGTTCGGATGCACGGGCCAATCTTCCACCACCTGGTTCCAGGGATTATCCGGCGGAAAAACTTCCAGGGCCGAGGCGATTGCGTCGGCCTCGGGCGTGTGGAAAAGCACCGGCGCGGTTATTGGGGGCATTTTTGCCGCACGGATTCGCGCCAGCCGCGCCGGATCGCTTCCGCCGGCGCCCGAGCTGCCCTGTCCTGCCCACAAAACCCCCTGAACCACTGACAGCATTACGAACAGTCCGCAAATCAACACTCGCATGGTCTGGGCCTCCCGTAATAACAAGTAATACTATTGACATTCGCAATGCGTAGCGACAGAAACTGCTAGAGAATAACAGATCAGTGGGGCACCACCTTTCGCGAGCATCAATAGCGCAATGCGGCGGCGCCCGCCGTATGCTGGTTTGACAATCGACCCGCACCAGGCCGACTGCCGGTGCAACGTGCCCGTGTTGCGTCGCTTGCCGGCCGTGCCGCCGCGCAGCCGGGTGCCACTGCTGGCTGGCTTGTCCAGCAGTGCGGGGTAAAGGCGGTTAGTGCGGCCACGACGGAGCGTGGCCCTCCATATCACTTGAAAACACGCGCGAGATCACTTGAAAACACGCGCGCAAAACGCGCACAAGTTACGCCGTAAGAACCAAGTGGCTCTTCCCCGCACGCGCTGAAGAACTCTTTATACGAGGGACTAAACTCGCTCGGCCGCCCGTAGCTTGGCACTGCGGGCGCGCGGATTAAGCTCGATTTCCTCCTGGCTGGGCGTGATTGGGCCAGCGGTCAGCACCTTCAGTCTATGATCGCTGCGAAAGGATTGCTTCACCTCACGGTCTTCCAGCGAGTGGAAACTGATGACCACGAAACGCCCCTGCGGGCGCAGGCACTGCGGTATCCGCTTCAGGGCGATTTGCAGCGACCTAAGCTCGTCGTTTACCGCGATCCGCAAGGCTTGGAACGTTCTGGTAGCAGGGTCGATCCGCTGTCGTCCGCGCGTGCGGGGCACTACACGGCGGATCAGTTCGGCAAGTTCGCGTGCAGTGTGGATCGGCTTGCGCCGACGTTGCTCGATTATAGCCTGGGCAATCTGCCGACTGTAGCGCTCTTCGCCATAGCGGTAAATCAACTCCGCCAGGCGCTGGGCGCTTAGCTTGTTGACCAGTCGGTAAGCAGGCTCGCCACATAGCGGATCGAAGCGCATGTCCAGCGGGCCGTCGCAGCCGAAGCTGAAACCTCGTTGCGGATCGGCCAACTGGTCGCTGGAAACGCCTAAGTCCAGCAACACTCCGTCCACGGCCGCCATTTGCAATTGGTCGAGAATCTCCGGCAGGTCGCAGAAGTTGCCATGAACGGCTACGATGGGCAGGCCGGCCAGGTTCTGCTCGGCCGCCTGCACGGCTTGGGGGTCGCGGTCGATGCCGATGATCAACCCCCGCGGACCGACCTGCTCTGCCAGCGCCCGGGCGTGTCCCCCGCCACCCAGCGTGCCATCGACCAACACCGCTCCTGGCCGCGGCGCAAGCCAATGGAGCACTTCTTGGAGCATCACGGGCTTGTGGACGCTGGGCGGCAGGTTCATACCTTAACAAGTATAATCGACCACGGCTGCGCCCAGCGCAAAAAACACGTCACCTCTGGGGCATCCGTGCCCCATAAGAGGTGACATGTTCGCGGCAACTTGCCCTCAGCATCTGCGAGTGATGCCGCAATCGCGGCGGAGTATCCTCCCTCCGCATCTGCAAAGGGGGCTATCTATCCCTGACCGTCGTAGTCGCGCTGTTTGTCGCACAATCATCCTGCTGAGCCGCAAATAACATTTCAGTGGTAAATAGCAATCGCCTGCTGATTACCCAGGTTGGTCCGGTTCCGTGATCTGTCCGCTTGCGTCGAAGGCCGTTTCCGCAACGCGGTCGTACTGGGCCTGTTGGCTTGTCAGGTACTGCTGCCATTTCTCTGCTGCCCAAAGCTCCATGTGGTCGTCGACGCCGATCAGCACAGCCTCTTTTTGTTTGTCCAGTGCGGCAAGTCTGGCAAGCTCTGCCGGCACGCGCACCCGGCCCTGACGATCGATCTGGACCCGCTGCGCCTGGGCGTAGAACAGCCGCCGAAAGGCACGGACGTCGCGTCGGTTTGGCGAAGCAGCGGCCAGACGCTGGCCCAACTGCGAAAAGGCATCCTCACTGTAAATCGCCAGCGAACCGTCGGTCCCCGGGGCGATGTAAAGCGCATGTCCGGGCCGGCAAGCCAGTGCGTCGCGCAACCGTTTGGGTATCGCCACGCGGAGCTTTTCGTCGATGGCGCGAATGTACGTGCCGGTCAAAGTCATTGCGCGCCGCGCCGAAGGGCTGAAACTTTTTACCACTTCTCCCCATTAACCGCCACACAGCCCCAAAGATACTCGTTTCTGAAATCTCGTCAACACAGAAATATGGGTGTAATTCTATGGCCATTGGAGGGATTATTTTGGGCTGACAGGGCTACAGTCTTCGGTTGAGATTTTCGCGCGCTGCCTGCATGTTGTAGCGCGCCGTGCAGCGCCACGTTCCGTGGTGCCGGTGCAAGCCGCTCATACGGATGCTACGGAGTTCCTGCCTCCAATTGGTTGCGGCCGCAGGCGGCGCTAGCAAGCAGCTAGCGCCCCCTGTCCAATCGAACGCTTACCGACCAGATTGTAGGGAAAAGAGGAATGGACCAACGCTGGTAAGTACGTTGCAGCCCCAGGTGCCGAATGCGGAAGTGTACCCACCACAGTGTGTAGTACAGCGCGGTCATATCCCGCTCCCGATGAATGTGCCAGCGACCGCGTCGAGGTGGTTGGCAAGATTAGCGCAAGTGCTTAATTTCCGGAGGCTTATAGCTGATGAAAAGTCGGACTGTGCGGAATCGGTGTATTGGTTTGAATTGACAGGCAAGTAATACTCTTGTAATATCTTTGGTAAAGGACCGAAGGAAACATGAACAGGAAAACGGATCATGGATGTCCAATGGCTAGAGCAAGCAGCGAAAGAAGCCAGCAAAGTCTTGCCTCATGCTGCGGCACGGGCGCAACTCCAAAAAATCGTCGAGCGTTTGGGCAGTTCGACAACGGGGCGGTGGCCGGAAGACTTGGACATACGCAGTTTGTACAGCTATAGGGGTCTGTATGAGCTGCGGCAAAAGGGAGGCGCGATCGGCAAGATCGCCGTAAGAGTCTTCTTCGGAGTGATTGGCAGGACGGTGTACATCTTGGGCGTGACCAAGAAGCAATCAGAGAAAGGCACCGAGTGGATCTACCAAAAATGTGCCCTCCGATTGGCCAGAGTTTCAGCTAGCCTAAGTCAGTCTGGGAAGCGTTAGCTTGGGAGCCCGTCGATGAACGTCTTAACCGTCAACTCAACTGAGAAGGCAATTCAATTGCCTTACGCGATGTTGGCCAACCTTCCTCGTCAAAAACGGGCCGCGTTGAGGGTCTATTTTCGAGCGTTGATTGACTTGTTTCAGAACGATACCTTTGACCCCGAAAACTCGGAAGAACTGATTGAAATCGGCGAAGCGATTAACGAACTGTTCTCCGACGAAACGCCGAGGCTCGTCAAGGGCCTCATATCATCCCAGGACCCGGAAATTCGCAAGGCAGAGGAATGGTTTAAGGGCCTGGGACAGGCGATCAGGAGACTTCGTAGGCAGAAGCGGTGGACTCAGAAAGAACTGGCGCAGCGCAGCGGTTTAAGCCAGACGGCGATATCGCGATTTGAGAACGGGACTCTGGCTCCTGGCAGTCGCGGGATCGAACGCATCGCCAAGGCACTTGGCGTTCACCCAGGGGAAATTGATCCCAGCCTTGGTTAATCACGTCTTTCGGGCAACATGCGGTCGCCCCCGGTGAGCTTATTGGATGCAGGCGTCCCTGAGTTTTCAGGTTCGGCCGATCGGATTTTCTCCTAACGCGATTTGCCACCGCAACCAAATCGACCGGCGCGATCCGTCGCGTTGGTCGGCCAAAGGGGGGTAGTCCGTCGCGTCCGTTGGCGCCCCCGTGCAGGGCCACGGCGGAGCGTGGCCTTCCAAGTCGCGTTACAACATGCCCGCAGCGAGCGTGATTCGACCTGACACTCCAAATCGATCTTCGCGAAAGGTGGGGACCGGCTGAAATCAGTTTTTCTAGTGGCCTGTCTCCCCACATGCTGCGCACGTCAATAATTACTGTAACTTCCCAATCGGGTGTAGCCAAGCAACCCGATGGTCGGGTGCGGCACTAAATCACCAAGCGGCTGGTGACACCAGGAATTGGAAGCGTACCTGAGGGAAAGATGGCCGGCTGCGAGGAAAGGTTGGCGAAGCGAGACGGAATTGGCTATCCCGACAAGCGAGGTGTTCGTCCGAATCTGGTCGGCAGCAACTGGGCCCACAGTTGCTGGTAGCGGTCGACCATCCGCTGGATGGAAAACTGCTGTACCGCCCGGTGCCGGTTCGCTTCGCCTAACTCGTTTGCCAGTACTGGGTTGCTGAGAATGGCTATGATTTTTTGGGCGAACTGCTGGGGGTCATCCGGCGGGGCGGTTTGCCGTTGGGCGTCCGGCCCGAGCAGCTCGCGCACCCCTTCGACGTCGGTGGCCACCACCGGCAGTCCGGCGGCCATGGCCTCCAGCACCACATTGGGCATCCCCTCCCAGCGCGAGGCGAGCACCAACAGCGACGATGCGGCCAATATTTCGGGCACCTCCGCACGCCAGCCTGCCAGATGTACCTTTTGGCCAACTTCACCCAGCCGCTGGACAAGCCGCAGCAGCGCCGGCCGCAGCGGGCCATCGCCGACTATCAGCAGATGACAATCAGCCAACACGTCCAGCCATTGACCGGCGTGCAAAAGCAGCCACTGGAACCCTTTTTGCGGTTCAAGCCTGCCGATCGAGACCACCGCACGGCATCCCGGCGGAATGCCGAACATGGTCAAATCGGCGGCTCGCGCGGCGGCCAGTCGGGCGCAGTCCACCCCATTGGGAATCACAACCAGCTTCTGCGGCGGCAGTCGTCCCACTTTGGCCGAAAACTGCGCTACCGCCTGGCTGACGCACACGTGCTGCTGGACCAGATGGTCGCTCAACCGATCGAGCCACAAGTGCCAGCGGTGCTCGCGCTCGGCCACACGAATCGAGCAGACCACGTGGGGCACACCGGCCAGTCGTGCCGCTATCCGCCCCAGCAAGTTCGCGTGAAACAAAAAACATTGCAGCAGCTCAGGACCTTGCTGCTTCAGCAGCACGACCAATCGCCGCAACACTGCCAGAAACTGCCAGTTGCCGCTTGCGCCCAGACAATGCACCGGTACACCGGCGCTTTGCAACAGCGGCAGCAACGATCTTGCAGGATTGTCGGGCGGATCGGCCAGGCAATACACGACTGGGGCAAAACGCTCTCGGTCCAGACGAATCGCCAGTTCTGCCAGCGTGCGTTCCGCGCCGCCGCAGTGCAAGTCGGTTATGCACAGGGCGATCTTATGTGGATTCATTGCGGCTGCACCCCTGCCGGGTGACTCCGGCAGTGCTTATACTCGGTTATATGTACGCAGCCAAGGCCAGTCTCGACGCCTTTGCCGCCATGACGGACATCGACCAATACGATTACCAGTTGCCGCCCGAGCTGATCGCCCAGGAGCCGCTGCCCAACCGCGAAGATGCCCGGCTGATGGTCGTCCGCCGCGATGTTCAGTCGCTAGAGCACATGCACGTGCGCGACTTGCCGGAGATACTTCAGGAAGGCGATTGCCTGGTGATCAACGACACGCGGGTGATTCCGGCCCGGCTGGTCGGTTATCGCCAGAGCACCGGCGGGCGGTGGAAAGGACTGTTTCTGGAAGCTAACGAGCACGGTTTTTGGCGCTTGTTGGGAAAGGCCCGCACCAAAGTATATCCCGGCGAGAAGATTACGCTGACCAATCGTTTCGGGCAAGACGACATCACGCTGGAACTGGCCGCCCGGCAAAGCGACGGCACCTGGGTAGCTCGGCCGCTATCGAAAGAGGATACATTGGCGTTGCTGGAGCGGGTGGGCCGTGTGCCGCTGCCGCCGTACATCCGCAAGGGGGAAATGTTGGAGTCGGACCGGGAACACTACCAGACGGTTTACGCTCGCCACCCAGGCTCGGTCGCGGCGCCAACGGCCGGCCTCCACTTTACCGAGCGACTGCTGGAGCGCCTGATCGACGCGGGAATCACTATCACCCGTCTGACGCTCCATATCGGGCCGGGAACCTTCAGGCCCATCAAAACACAGACCATCGAAGAGCACCGCCTGGACCCGGAGTGGGGCAGTCTGGAGCAGACTGCCGTAGATACCATTACTGCCTGCCGCGCGCGTGGTGGACGTGTGGTCGCCGTGGGAACCACCTGCACGCGTTTGCTGGAGACGGCCGCCAGCAGCGGCACGTTGCGCCCATTCCGGGGAATGACCGATTTGTACATCCGGCCGCCGTACCGCTTTCGCATCGTCGATGCACTGATGACCAACTTCCATCTGCCGCGGAGTACCTTGCTGGTGCTAGTGCGTACCTTCGGCGGCGATGAGCTGATCCGTCGGGCATACCAGCAGGCAATCCAACTGCGCTACCGCTTCTACAGCTACGGCGATGCGATGCTCATCATTTAGCGCAGCTTGGAGCACTGGCGCAGATCGGCCACACTCTGCCCCGGCCACAACCCGGGAGGTGGGCTTGTGGAGCATCCCTGACGCAGCCTGCCGCCGCAACCAAATGGATGTACGCGCTGTGTCGGCTGGAGGGACGCGCTGCGGTCGCGTCGGTCGATCTCAGATGCACGGCCACGACGGAGCGTGGCCCTCCAGATCATTTGAAAACGCAACGGAGCGTGGCCCTCCATATCACCCGAAAACATGCGCGATCACTTGAAAATATGCACGATCGCTTGAAAACATGCGCGATCGCCCGAAAACATGCACGATCACTTGAAAACATGCGCGATCACTTGAAAACATGCACGATCGCCCGAAAACATGCACGCAAAACGCGCGCAACTTCCGCCATAAGGGCCTAAAGGGCAACTTTTCAGCATCGAGGATGTATGCAATAGTAATACTGCCTACACCGCAGGCAGCCAAACTGTTGGCAGGCCCGACATGCCATCGATTATCACATTGACGACCGATTTCGGCGTAGGTAGCCATTACGTGGCGGTTATGAAGGGAGTGATCCTTTCGATCAACCCGGCGGCAGTCATCGTGGATATCACCCATGGCATACCGCCGCAGGACATCCGCCAGGCAGCCCTGGTGCTGGACGACGTGTGCGAACGCTTCCCCGTGGATACGATTCATGTTGCGGTGGTGGACCCGGGCGTGGGAACCTCGCGGGCGATTGTGTACGCCAGGATCAACCAGCGGCACTACATTGCTCCGGACAACGGGCTTCTGAGCCGCTTGGCCGCCCGCAACCGGCCCACCAAACTGATAAAACTGGAAAACCAGAGCTATTGGTTGCGGCCGGTTTCGGCGACGTTCCATGGGCGCGACATTATCGCGCCGGTGGCTGCGCGATTGAGCCTGGGGCTTGACCCGGCGGAACTCGGGCCGCCGCTGGAGCAGTTGGCCACCTTGCAATGGCCCGAGCCGCGACAGACCGAGCGCCGCATCGAGGGCATGGTGGTGACCGTCGACAGCTTCGGCAACCTGGAGACGAACATCACCGCCGAGATGCTGGCCGGTCGGCCCACCGACGAGCGAGCGTGTATCGTCTGCGGCATCTACGAAACTTTCGGCATCTATCACACTTATGCCGAGCAGCCCAACGGAATGCTGGTGGCGCTGATCAATTCGGCCGGCAGACTGGAGTTGGCTTTGGTGGGCGACAACGCCGCCCGGCGGCTGGGCGTCGGCCCCGGCACACGCGTGGTAGTGGCCTGGGAGTAAGGAAGCCGTCGAGGCTTTGCCACTGCGAGCAAGCGAACTTTTGTCCGCGCGGGCGCCAACGGACCGTTCAGCCAGCGTGGAAACGTCTTCGCCCGGCTCGCGCAAAGCAAGGGGTTGCGTTTCTCACACCTATTGCATCAACCGCACAGTTGCGCTAACATTTTCTGCCGATGTCTGATCCGCAAAGACCACGTCGGGAGTACCTGGCCATCGCGGCGCGGCTGCCCGACGGAACCCTGGGCCGAGTTCAGATTTCGTACCAGCGCATGCAGACGATTGGCAAGCGCGGGTTGGGACAGGCCAGCGAGTGCGCTTATATCGTGCCGTACATATTGGAAAATCCCACCGCTATCTTCGAGGGCTTAAGGCGGGATGAAGACGAACCCAAACAAGGGTTTGGCTGGCGGTGTTATTGCGGGGTTCCAAAGTGTAGCTATCGTGCCGACGGAAGCGAGGGGCCGCCTTACCAGAACCAGGTCTATTTGGTTTTTGTCAACGACGAGGGCGTGGCTTACAATTGGAGATGGGAGCAGGCTGACCCACACCATCCGGATCTTCCCCAAGACTGCGAAACACGGTTCCGAAAGAGGTTGCTATGAACGTCATATCGAACGACGAGTTCGCCAGGAAAATGATGGCTCTAGCGCAACCGGCCGAAGCGTTTCGTCCCACCGCCACCTACGACGAAGATGGGGACTGCATTGAGTTTCTGGCTCGACCAGAGCCTTTCTACGCGGAACGCGTTGACGAGCTTGTGACCGTCTATTACGGGCAG
>Ga0308411_10003116_pt1 | contig 11143 bp, 9 predicted proteins | sample HotsprottomLayer_2_FD_203530 | JGI IMG/M metagenome (GOLD analysis project Ga0308411, IMG submission 203530) | Hot spring phototrophic mat microbial communities from Octopus Spring, Yellowstone National Park, Wyoming, United States -... | ecosystem: Environmental > Aquatic > Thermal springs >... | reverse complement strand
GCTGATCAGCCGAAGGTCCAGCTCTGCGGGTCCGCGATCGGGAGGCCGTCGTTCAGGCGCAGGAACCCCTTCACCGTGCGCACCAGCACGAACACGAAGCTCCAGGCCAGGAACAGGAACCCGACCAACAGCCAGGTTGTCAGCACGCCGACGACGCCCCACAGCAGGCTGATCCAGAAGGTGCGGATCTGGAACGTGAAATGCGTGCGCAGCCAGGGCGGCGCCTCGTCGCGCTTCAGGTGCGCGATCACGACGCCGACGACGAAGGCGAGCCCCGTGACTAGCCCGACACCGTAGAGGATGTACACGGCGAGGACCAGGGTGCGCGCGCGCCTTTCGGTGTCGTTCGGCGGCAGTGTGCCGCCGCTCGTACGCGGGACGGAGCCGGCCATCACGGGCGCAGCGCAAGGCCGGGGCGGAGGTTGCGGAATGGCAGGGCGGCCGGATCGGCCACCACGGGGCCCGGTGCGGTCACGATCAGCACCTCCTTGGCGATCGGCTGGAAATCGGCGCGGAAATGCACCGAGGACTTCAGCGCGAGGATCGGCACGGTCGCCGGCTCGACGCCGAGATGGCGGAACATCGCCTGGTCATAGGCCTGCATCTTGCGGCTCGCGATCAGCACATGCACGCCGCCGGTCTCGAGCAACGCGCAGGGTCCGAGATCGGCGCGGTTGCCGCGCGTCATCGGCCCGGTACAGGTGAAGCGGCCGTCGCCGAGCCGCTGCACGGAGAAGCGGCCCGCGAACGGCGCCCCGTCGCTGCGACCGCCGAGCGCGATCTCGATCACCGCGCCCGCGCCTGCGGCATGCGCGGCCGCGGCCGTCGCCGCGTCGTTCAGGACGCCGATCACGGCGCCCGCGGCGCCACCCTCCACGAGGGCGCGCAGCAGCCCGGTGGTGTCGCCATGGCCGCCGCCGCCGGGATTGTCCTGCGTGTCGGCGAGCACGATCGGCGGCCCGGCAAGCGCCGCATGCGCCTTGGCGTAGTGCACCGCCTCGTCGGGCGACCAGAGCCGCTGCACCATCTCCGCACGGTGGGCGATGAAGGTTGCGTGCAGTCGGGCCGCGGCCGCCTCCGCTGCCTCTGCGCTGACGGCATAGGCGGTGACGGACGGGCCGCAGCCGGCGAAGTCGCAATAGGGAAAGCCGAGCGCGAGCGAGAGATCGACCGCCCCGGTCTGCTCCATCAGCAGCGGGATCGCCGCGAAGAGCTCGCGCATCGGGCTCGCGAGCGTGCACTGGGCCGCGAGCGGGACGAGGAAGTCGATCGGCAGGTGCCGCCGCGCATAGGGCCGCCCGTAGGCGATGCGGTCGAGCAGCAGCCGCATCGCCCGGGCGCCCGTCTCCTTCATGTCCACGTGCGGATAGGTGCGGTACGCGGACAGCACATCCGCGCGCTCCACCATCGCGCGCGTGACGTTGGCGTGCAGGTCGAGGCTCGCCGCGATCGGCAGGTCCGGCCCGAGGCGCGCGCGCAGCCGGCGGAGGAGTTCGCCCTCGCCGTCGGGCGCGTCCTCCACCATCATCGCGCCGTGCAGATCGAGATAGAGCCCGTCGAGCGGCATCGCGGCCGCCGCGTCGTCGACGATCCAGGACGCGATCGTGTCGAAGGCGTGCGCGGTGACCGGGCCCGACGGCATCGCAAAGCCCCAGGCGAGCGGCACGACCTCGTGGCCCTCTGCCTCGGCCGCCTCGCGCGCGCCCTCAGCCGGCACGCGCGTGCCCGCGATCGCCGCGAGCATCGCCGGCCCGCGCGACAGCGGCGGGAATGCGCCCGGCTTCTCGAAGGCCGGGAGGTCGGCCGGGACGGGCGCGAAGGAGTGGCTCTCGTGCTGCAGGCCGGCGATGCCGATGCGCATGGTCAGACGACCTCCGCCGTGGCGAGTACGGCATCGGCGAGCACCCGGCAGCCCGCTTCCGCCCAGTCCGGCGTGATGCTCTCGGCCTCGTTGTGGCTGAGCCCGCCGTGGCAGGGCACGAAGATCAGCGAGGTCGGCACCGCGCGCGCGACATGGACCGCATCGTGGCCGATCCCCGTCACCATGTCACGGCAGGGGTAGCCGCGCGCCTCCGCTGCCGCGCGCACGCGCCCGACCAGGGTGGGGTCGAACGGCGTGGCGGGGAAGGACCAGAACGGCGTGACGGTCGCGCGCACGTGGCGGGCGGCGGCGATCGCGCCGATGCGCGCCCGCAACGCCGCCGTCATGCGCGCCAGCACGGCCTCGCTCGCGTGGCGCAGATCGACGGCGAACCACGCCCGCCCGGGCACGACGTTGCGGCTGTCGGGATGGAGCGTCAGCCGCCCGACGGTGCCATTGCCGCCGTGCTCGAGCGCGATCCCCTCGACCGTGGCGATCATCAGCGAGGCGGCGACCAGCGCGTCGCGGCGCATCGCCATGCCATTGCCGCCATGCGCCTCCGCCCCCTCGACCGTCACCTCGAACCAGGCCTGGGCCGAGGCGCCGGTGACCACGCCGATCACGGCGCCCTCGGCCTCGAGAAACGGTCCCTGCTCGATATGGAGCTCGAAATAGGCGCCGAGCCCGCGCGCCCAGGCGGGATCGCCCTCGCCCTGCCAGCCGATGCGGGCGAGCTCGCGCCCGAACACCGCGCCCGCGGGGTCGGTCTTGGCGAGGATCTCCGCCTCGGAGAAGACGCCGATCGCAACGCCTGAGCCCATCATCGGCGGCGAGAACCGCGCCCCCTCCTCGTTGGTCCAGTTGATGAGCACGATGGGGGCGCGGGTACGCAGACCCGCCTCGTGCATCGCGCGCAGGATCTCCAACCCGGCGAGCACGCCGAGCACGCCGTCGAACCTCCCGCCCGTGGGCTGAGTGTCGAGATGGCTGCCGATCGCGACAGGCTTGCGCGCCGGGTCCGTTCCCTCGCGGCGGAACACCATGTTGCCGACGCGATCGACCGTCATTGTCAGGCCCAGCGCCTCGCACCGGCGCCGCAGCAGATGGCGGGCTTCGGAGTCGAGATCGGTGAGCGTCTGGCGGTTGCAGCCGCCCTTCGTGGTCGCGCCGATGCGCGCCATCTCCATCAGGCTGTCCCACAGACGCTGCCTGCTGACCGGCAGCGTGTCCATCACGCCGTCTCCGTGCCGCACCATCGCGCGAGCGTCAGGGCGATGGTGCGCGTGATCGCGTGCATGCTGGCGATCCCCACGCTCTCGTCGATGCCGTGGATGTTCTCCGCGTCGGGGCCGAACACGGCGACAGGCGTGCCCTGATAGAGCTGGAAGAAGCGCCCGTCGGTGAGCCCCGTGGCGGCATAGGCGCGGAGGTTGCCCCCGCCGACCTCGGCGAAGCAGCGCGCTGCGAGCTCGGCGATGGGGCTCGCGCGGTCGAAGGCGCACGGGTCCGCCATGAACCCGCCCCAGGAGAGCGCGAGCTTCGCCCCGCGCAGCGCCGGATCGGCCGCCGCCGCGGCGACGATGCGCTCGATATCGGCCTTGGCCTCGGCGGCCGTGTAGCCCAGCATCACGCCGACGCGCAGCCCGATGCGGCATTTCGAGGGCACGGAGGAGTTCCACTCCCCGCCCTCGATCGTGCCCAGGTTGACGTTGACCGGATGGTTGACACCGTGGAACGCGGCGTGGACGCGCTCGGCGCGGTTCATCTCGGCCTCGTACTCCTTGAAGCGCGCCGCGACCGCCATCGCCGCCTCGATCGCGTTCACGCCCGCCTGCATGTCGCGCACATGCGCCGGTCGTCCGGTGACGGTGATCCAGGCCCAGACCACGCCTACCTCGGCGGTGTAGATCGCCGCGTAGCCGGGGCCGGGTTCGGGGATGATCACCGCATCGGCCTTGGGCATCGCCAGCATGGCGGCGAGCGCGCCGTTGCCGGTGCACTCCTCCTCGATCACCGCCTGCACCTGCACCTCGGCCGCCGGCGCGAGGCCCGCGCGCCTGAGCGCCTTGAGCGCGATCATGTTCGCGACCAGCCCGGCCTTCATGTCGCCCGCGCCGCGGCCGTAGAGGCGCCCCTCGCGCAGATCCGGCTGGAACGGCGGCGTGGTCCATTCCTCCTCCGCGCCGGGCGGGACGACATCCACATGCGCCTGAAGCACGAGCGAGCGGCCCCTCGCCTCGCGCGGGCGATGTCGTCCGACCACGTTGTCGCGCCCGGCATAGGGGATCAGCGGCGGCGAGAAGCCGGGATGGTCCTTCAGCCGCTCCGGCTCGGTCGGCACACGCTCGACCGCGAGGCCCTGCAACGCGAAGGCATCGGCGACGAAATCGAGGCACGGGCCCTCGCGCCCGAGCGTGGAGTCGAACTGCACCAACCGGCCCAGGAGCGCGGTCGCTTCCGCCTCCAGCGAGGCGCAGGCGTCGAGGATCGCGCGCTTGGCGCCGGGATCGAGCGTCGTCATGTCCTCACGCCGCCAAGCGCGGCGGCATCCAGTGCTTGCCGGGAATGGCGTCGAGCAGCTCGCGCGTATAGGCGTGGCGCGGACTGCCGAACACCTGCGCGGTGTCGCCCATCTCCACGATTTCGCCCCGCTGCATCACGGCGATGCGGTCGCAGACCTGCGCGGCGACGCGCAGATCATGCGTGATGAACAGCATGGTGAGCCCGAGCCGGTGGCGGATGTCGTCGAGCAGCGCGAGCACCTGCGCCTGTACCGAGACGTCGAGCGCGCTCACCGGCTCGTCGGCGATTAGCAGCTCGGGGTCGAGCGCCAGCGCGCGGGCGAGTCCGATGCGCTGACGCTGGCCGCCTGAGAACTCGTGCGGGTAGCGGTCGAGCGATCCGGCATCGAGCTGCACCAGGCGCAGCAGGTCCTTCGCCTTCGCGATCGCAGCCGCGCGCGGCACGCCATGCGTCAGCGGGCCTCCGGCGATGATGTCGCCCACCTTGCGGCGCGGGTTGAGCGAGGCATAGGGGTCCTGGAACACCATCTGGATCCGCCTTCGGTACGGCTTCATCGCCGAACGCGAGAGCGCGAGCAGGTCCGTGCCGTGAAAGGCGACCGTACCGCCATCGGGCTCGAACAGCCGGACGACGCAGCGCGCGAGGGTGGACTTGCCCGAGCCGCTCTCGCCGACCAGGCCGAGCGTCTCGCCCTTGGCGAGCGAGAACCGCGCGTCCTTCACCGCCACCACGGCGCTGCCGCGCCTGAACAGCCCGCCGCCGCGGCGGAAGGTCTTGCGCACGCCGTCGAGCCGCAGCACCTCGGCCCCGCCCGTCGCGGTCGCGCGCGCGGTGCCGTGCGGCACGGCGTCGATCAGCGCGCGGGTGTAGGGGTGCTGCGGCGCGTTCAGCACCTTGGCAGCCGGACCCTGCTCGACGATGCGTCCGTGCTGCATCACCGCCACCCGATCGGCGATCTCGGCCACCACGCCGAAATCGTGCGTGATGAACAGCACGCCCGTGCCCTTCTCCTGCTGCAACGCGCGGATCAAGCGCAGGATCTGCATCTGCGTCGTGACGTCGAGCGCGGTGGTCGGCTCGTCGGCGATCAGCACCGCGGGGCCGAGGGCGAGCGCCATCGCGATCATCACCCGCTGGCGCTGCCCGCCCGAGAGCCGGAACGGATAGGAGCCGAGCAGCGCCGGCGGATCGGGCAGGCGCACATCCTCGAGCAGGCGCAGCACGCGGCTCTGCAGATTGCCCGTCTTGCCGTGCACGCGGAACACCTCGGCGATCTGCTCGCCGACCGTCATCAGCGGGTTGAGCGCGGTCATCGGCTCCTGGAACACCATGCCGAGCCGCCGCCCGCGCAACGCGCGCATTTGCTCGGGTGAGAGGCGCAGCAGGTCGGTGCCCTCGAACACGATGCGGCCGGACACCACCGGCAAGCCCGGCGGCACGAGCCCCATCACCGCCGAGGCCGTCATCGACTTGCCCGACCCGGACTCGCCGACCACGCACAGGATTTCTCCCGCGTCGAGGGTGAGCGAGACGTCCTCGATCGCATAGGCGCGCTCGCCGCCCGGGGGCAGCGCGATCGTCAGCCCCTCGACCGAGAGGAGGCTCACGTCACCACCATGCCGCGGCGGCGCGCGAGCCGCGGGTTGAGCGCGTCGTTCAACCCTTCGCCGACGAGGTTGAGCGCGAGCACCGTGAGGAAGATCGCGATCCCCGGAAACACGCTCATCCACCAGGCGAGGCGGATCACCGACCTGCCGGCGCCGATCATGAAGCCCCAGGACATCAGGTTTGGATCTCCGAGCCCGAGGAAGGAGAGGGCGCTCTCGAGCAGGATCGCCGTCGCGACCATCAGCGAGGCGAGCACGATGATCGGCGAGAGCGCGTTGGGCAGGATCTCGGTGAGCATGATCGCCAGGCGCGACCGCCCGAGCACCTCGGCAGCCTGCACGAACTCGCGCGCACGCAAGGAGAGGAACTCGGCGCGCACGACGCGCGTCACGGGCGGCCAGGACACGATCGCGATGGCGATCACGATCGAGGTGATCGAGGGGGTGAAGATCGCGACCAGCACGACCGCGAGCACGAAGGACGGGATGGTCTGAAAGAACTCGGTGAAGCGCATCACCGCGTCATCGACACGCCCGCCCGCGTAGCCTGCGACCGCGCCGAGCGTGATCCCGATCGCGAGTGCCGCCACGGTGGACACGCCCCCGACAAGCAGGGAGACGACCGTGCCATGCGCGATGCCCGCGGCGACGTCGCGGCCCAGGCTGTCGCTGCCGAGCAGGAACCCCATCTCGCCCGGCGGCATGAAGGGTACGCCGCGCATCTCCCAGGGGCTGAACGGGAAGAGGATCGGCGCGAGGACGGCCGTGAGGCCGACGATCGCAAGGATGACCAAGCCCGCCACCGCGCCGATATTGCGATGGAAGCGGCGCCAGAAATCGGCCATCACGCCACCTCCACGCGCGGATCGATCACGGCGTAGAGCAGGTCGGTGATCAGGTTGAACAGCACCACCATCACGGCGGTGCAGAAGAACACGCCGAGCAGCACGGCGTAGTCACGCTGCAGCAGCGCATCGAAGGCGAGCCGTCCGATGCCGGGCCAGGCGAACACGGTCTCGACCAGGATCGAGCCGCCGACGAGCTGGCCGGCCTGGATGCCGGCGAAGGTGATCACCGGCAGGAGCGCGTTGCGCAGCACATGCGCGCGGATGATGCGCCCCTCCGGCACGCCCTTAGCATGCGCGGTGCGCACGAAATCCTGGTCCGCCACCTCCAGCATCGACGCGCGCGCGAGCCGGGCGTAGATGGCGAGGAAGAACAGGCCGAGCGTGATCGACGGCAGGATCAGGTGCCGGCCGACATCGAACGCATGGGCGAAGCCGGTCAGGTCGGCGCCGACGGAGTACATGCCGAACGAGGGCAGCCATTCCAGCCAGACCGAGAAGACCAGCACCAGCAGCAGCCCGACCCAGAAGATCGGCGTGGCGTAAAAGGTGAGCGCGACCACGGTGATGAGGCTGTCCGTCGGGCGCCCGACGCGGCGCGCCGCAGCCACGCCCAGCGCCACCCCGGCCGAGATCGCGAACAGGAAGGCCACGCCGGTGAGCAGCAGCGTGGCCGGCAGCCGCTCCCAGATCAGGGCTGCCACGGGAGCCTGCTGGCGGTGGCTGAAGCCGAGATCCAGCGTCAGCACGCCCTTGACGTAGATCCAGAGCTGCTCGTGCAGCGGCCGGTCGAGGCCGAACTGCGCGCGCAGCTGCGCCATGAACTCGGCATCCGCCGCCCCCGACTGCCCGGCGATGACGCTCGCCGGATCACCGGGGGCGAGCCGGATCAGCACGAACTGGAAGACGACAATCGCCAGCACCACGATCGCCGCCTTCACCAGCCGCCGGGCGAGGAACCGGAGAAGCCGCCCTGCCCCCATGGTCCTTTCGCGCGCCTTTCAGGCGGCGAAGAACACGTCGTCGAAGCAGGCGTGCACGCCCGTACCGAGCTGGATGACGTTCCGCAGCCGCCGATCATGCACGGTCGGGAACAGCAGCTCGATCAGCCAGATCAGCGGCATGTCGGCGATCAGCTTCGCCTGGACCTGCTTGAACAGCTCGGCGCGCTTGGCGGGCTCCGGCTCGGTCTGCGCCGCGTCGAACAGCCGGTCCACCTCCGGATTGCTGTAGCCCGAGGTGTTGGTGAACGGGATCTTCTGGATGTTGCTGCTGATGTAGGTGCGGGCGACGCCGAGGGACGGATCACCATACTGGTAGACGAAGTTAACGGTGAGCTCGTACTCCCAGTTGGCGAGCCGGCGCACCCAGCCGCCGGCATCGGTCGTTTCGAGCGTGACCTCGATGCCGACCTGGCGCAGCGCCTGGCGCAGATACTCGGAGAGCCGCATCCACACCTCGCCATAGGGCAGGCTGAGCAGCTTGACGCTGTGGCGGATCCCCTGCGGATTGGGCCTGAGCCCCATCGCGTCGAGCAGTTCGATCGCGGCGCGCGGATTGAATTCGGGCAGGCGCGCGTTCGGGTCGTGGTAGCGCGTGCCCGAGGCGATCGGGCTGGTGGCCGGCCGGGCGGTGTTGAACCAGAGCCGCTGGGCGATGAAGGTGCGGTCGATCGCATGCGCCATCGCGCGGCGGAACCGCGCATCCTTCAGCACGTCGAGGCGCTGGTTCACCTCGATCCAGGAGAGGGGCGCGAACATCTCCCAGCCGGCCTTAACCACCTGGAAGTTCGGCATGGTTTCGAATTGCGGTATGTCGAAGGGCTCGATGTCGTTCGCCTGGCTCAACTGCACCTGGCCGGTCTGCAGGGCGAGCCGGCGCGACTGGCTGTCGGGAATGATGCGATAGATGATCTCGTCGAGATAGGGCTGGCCGGGCTTCCAGTAGCCGTCGAAGCGCCGCAGGCGGACGAAGTTGCCGCGCTGCCACTCGACGAACTGGAACGGACCCGTGCCGATCGGGCGCGCGTTCGCCGGGTTGTTGCGGAAATCGGTGCCCTTGTAGATGTGCGCCGGCACGATCGCGCAATTGGTGACGTCGAACATCAGCAGGAAGGGTTCGAACGGCGCGTTCAGCGTGAAGCTGATGTTGTGCTCGCCGTTGATCTTCACGTCCGCGATGCGCTGGAAGACGCCGCGTGCGCGCGGCGCCAGCTGCATGTGGAACTCCATGATGGAGAAGCGCACGTCCTCGGCGGTGAAGGGCCTGCCGTCGTGCCACTTCACGTTGGGCTGGAGCTCGAGCGTGTAGGTCCGGCGGTCATCCGAGACTGCCCAGGACCTGGCCAGTTCCGGGAGCGGCTCGAGCTTCGTCGAGAACCTGAGCAGGCCCTGATAGATCTTGCTGGCGGAGACCAGCGTCGGGCCCTGGTTGTTCACGCCCAGCACCAGCACGGGCGGCTCCGGCGTCAGCATCGTGGTCAGCGTGCCGCCGCGTCGGGGCGTCACCCCTTGCGCGCGCGCCTGGTCGAGCGTCATCAGCACCGGGGCGGCGGCGGCGCCGACAAGAAGACTGCGGCGGCCGAACGCCCCGGAATGCGCATCGGTCATCGTCAAGCTCCCAGTCGTGTCTGTTCTCGCGTGTCGAGGCTAAGCGCGGCCGCGCGCCGCCGCAAGCGGGCCTTGTCGCGGCGGCGCACGACCCGTAGCGTCGCGACGTGGACGTCTTCTTCCATCCCGACCAGTTGCGCCACGAGCCGCGTTTCTTCCTGATGCGCGGGCAGGTCGTGCGGCATTTCGAGGTGCCGGCGCGCGCCATGGCGCTGCTCGAGGCGGTGCGGGAGGCGGGGCTTCGCGTGGTCGCGCCGACCCCCGTCGACCAGGCCCTGCTCAGCACGGTGCACAGCCCCGACTATCTCGCCTTCCTGCGCGACGGCTACGCCGCCTGGCGCGCGCTCCCCGATGCCGGTGAGGAGATCGTCCCGAACATCCACCCCACCCCCGAGATGCTGGCGCAGGGCGGCCGGGCCGGGCCGGGCATGGTGGCGCGCGCCGGCTGGCATCTCGCGGATACGGCCTGCGCGATCGGCGAGCATGCATGGAGCGCCGCGCTGGCCGCCGCCGCCTGCGCCGCGGCCGCGGCGCAGCGCGTGCTGGCGGGCGCCCGCGCCGCCTATGCGCTCACACGCCCGCCCGGCCATCACGCCTATGCCGCGCGCGCGGGCGGGCATTGCTACCTCAACAACGCCGCGATCGCCGCCGAGGCCCTGCTGCGCGGCGGGGCTGCGCGCGTCGCCGTGCTCGACATCGACGTCCATCACGGCAACGGCACCCAGGGGATCTTCTGGGAGCGCGGCGACGTGCTGACCGTCTCCGTCCACGGCGATCCGGACGGGCTTTATCCGTGGTATGTCGGGCGCGCCGAGGAACGCGGCAGTGGGGCGGGCGACGGCTGCAACCTCAACCTTCCGCTGCCGCCGGGGACCGAGGACGGACCCTGGCTCGCCGCAATCGACACTGGCATCGCCGCGATCCGCCGCTTCCGCCCTGATGCGCTGGTGCTGGCGCTCGGCTTCGACCCCTCGGTCGAGGAGCCCCTCGGCTCGCTCCGAATCGGCGACGACGGCTTTGCCCGCGCCGCGCGTGCAGCGGCCGCGCTCGACCTTCCGACGGTGATCACGCAGGAGGGCGGCTACGCGGTCGCCGCGCTCGGTCGGCTGTTCGGGCGGTTCCTCGCCGGCTGGGGCGGCTGAGAGGCCGTCTCGAAGCACCTCCGACGCGAGGGGGACGGACAGGTCGACCCGCGATCCGGACGGCCGGCGGCAGCTCGGGCGAACGCGCTGGTGAAGCCTTGCCAGCCGCGCACACGGCCGGCGATCCTCGTCTTGTGCGGCGGCCGCAGCCGGAGTGGGCGTACCAGATCGTCGTGATCGCCGACATCGTTGGCCGGCGCGCCGGCATCGGCCGGGAACACCTCGCTCATCGGTGCCCCATGCGTGCTTCGGGGTCCGGCAGGTCGGCATCGCGGCGCGGGCAACGGCGCTGTCGGCGGCACCGGGCGGGGTCACGCCGGGTTCCTCGGCCGGCGCCAGTCTGAGCGCGCACGTGGCCGTGCGGAGCCCCGGCCGGGGTCTTGCCTCGGAGGGGACCGCATGGTGAACCTCTTCCACGCCTGAGGAGGGCAGAGCGCATGACCGTCGCTGTTCCGCACGCCAGCCACTGGGGCGCATTCGACGCGCTGGTCGAGCAGGGCCGCATGATCGCCGTTCGCCCCTTCGCGCGCGACCGCTTCCCGGGCTCGCTGATCGA
>Ga0308411_10003112_pt1 | contig 11152 bp, 9 predicted proteins | sample HotsprottomLayer_2_FD_203530 | JGI IMG/M metagenome (GOLD analysis project Ga0308411, IMG submission 203530) | Hot spring phototrophic mat microbial communities from Octopus Spring, Yellowstone National Park, Wyoming, United States -... | ecosystem: Environmental > Aquatic > Thermal springs >... | reverse complement strand
TTTCTTTTTTTGAAATGTCTTATTATTTAAAAAATCAGCTTTTGCGTGATTCGGATGTTTTTTCAATGGCGCATTCCATAGAATTAAGAGTGCCTTTTGTTGACAATGTTTTATTTGAAAAAATAGTTCCAATTCCAGATGAATACAAAATAAAAAATAATATTTCAAAATTTTTATTAAAAGAAATAATTAAAGACAAAGTTTCAGATAAAATTTTAAATCAAAAAAAGCAGGGCTTTGTTATGCCAATTGAATTATGGCTTAAAAACGAAGCTAAAGAAATTTTGCAAAAAGAACTTTTAAATAATAATATGTTTGGTAGAAAAACAACAGAAAAAATGTTAAATTTATTTTACCAAAACAAAATTCATTGGTCGCGCATTTGGGCAGTGTTTGTGTTAAATAGGTTTTTAAATTTATGAAAATTTTAATTTTTACGAACAACTATAATACCATAGGTGGTGTTCAACAATATACTAAAAATTTTATTAAAGCGCTTGAGGAATTAAATCAAGATTTTAAAATTGTTTTGCTTAAAAAAAGTAATTTATTTTATAAATTTTTATTTGTAATCGGATCTTTTTTAAAGTTTATATTTTATCAACCAGATTTAATATTGTGTAATCATATTAATTTTACGCCATTGGCGTTTTTTTATAAAAAAATTTTTAAAATTCCGTATGGATTTATAGCTTATGGAATTGATGTTTGGAATATTAAAAATTATTCTGGATTAACTAATTCAAATTTTATAATTTCTTTATCTCAATATACTAAAAATAAAATTTTAGAAAACAATAAAAATTTAAAAATAAGTATTTTAGTTATAAATCCAATTGTTGATATAGAAAGATTTAAAATATTAGATACAAAGACAAAAGTTTTTTCTCAGTATAATTTGCCGTTTAATAAAAAAATAATTTTAACAATTTGTCGCTTGGCAAAATCAGAAAAATATAAAGGATATGATAAGGTAATTCAAGCTTTGCCAAAAATTTTAGAACAAGTTAAAGATGCAGTTTATGTTTTAATAGGTGACGGCGACGATTTAGTAGACGTGAAAAAATTAATTGAAGAATTAAATCTTAAAGAAAAAGTTTATCTTTTGGGTGCTATAAAAAATGAATTTATTCCACAAATTTTAAATACTGCTGATATATTTATTATGCCTTCAAAAGGAGAAGGGTTTGGTATTGTTTTTATTGAAGCATTAGCTTGCGGCGTACCTGTTATTGCAGGTAATAAAGATGCTTCAAAAGAAGCTTTACTTAACGGAGAATTAGGAATTTTAGTTGATCCTGATAATATTGATGAAATTGCCGAAGCAATTATAAAAGTTTTGAAAGGAGAAGCGCCAAAACATTTATATGATAAAAATTACTTAAGACAAAAAGCTATTGAAAATTTTGGATTTGAATTTTTTAAAAATAGAGTTAAAATGTTTTTAGAGTCGTTTAATAAATAATTCTTTAATATTATGAAAAAAACTATATTAGTTACAGGCGGTTTGGGTTTTATTGGTTCAAATGTTTGTGAAAATTATTTAAGTAAAGGATATAAGGTTGTTGCTTTAGATAATATGAGTCGTAGAGGAGTTGAGGTTAATTTAAATAGATTAAGAAAAAACAAAAATTTCTTTTTTATAAAAGAAGACGTTAGAAATAAAAAAGGACTTGAAGATGTAATAAAAAAAATAAGCAAAGATAATTTAGAAATTTTATTTCATGAAGCTGCTCAAGTAGCGGTAACAACATCAATTAAAAATCCAAGAGAAGATTTTGAAATTAATATTTTAGGAACAATAAATGTTTTAGAAGCTTTAAGGCAATTTAGTCCTAAAACAATCTTAGTTTATGCTTCCACAAATAAAGTTTATGGCGATTTGGAAGAGCATAAAATAATTGAAAAAAAGACAAGATATGAATTTCAAGATAAAAAATTAAAATTTGGCATTTCAGAAAATCAAAATTTAGATTTTTATTCTCCTTATGGCTGTTCTAAAGGTTCTGCTGATCAATATGTTAGAGATTATGCAAGAATTTATGGATTAAAAACAATAGTTTTTAGACAATCTTGTATTTATGGCCCGGGACAAATTGGAGTTGAAGATCAAGGATGGGTTGCTTGGTTTGCTATTAGAGCTTTAAAAAATGAACCTCTAACAATTTTTGGAGATGGCAAACAAGTTAGAGATTTGCTTTTTATAGAGGATTTAATTAATGCTTATAATTTAGGAATTAAAAATATTAAAAAATCATCTGGTCAAATTTATAATGTTGGCGGAGGTTATAAAAATACAACATCTCTTCTTGAATTTATTCAATTTTTAGAAAAATATTTAAACATAAAAATTAAGATAAATTTTTCTAAAGAAAGAGCTGGCGATCAAAAAATTTTTATTAGCAATAATTCAAAAGCGAAAAAAGATTTAAACTGGGAGCCAAAAGTTGATCACGAAAAAGGTGTTTCTATTTTAATAGAATGGTTAAGAAAAAATATTATTTAAATGGGAAAATTGGCAATTTTTATTTCTCATCCAATTCAATATCAAGTTCCTTTATATAAAAAATTAAGCAAAAAAATTGATTTAATTGTTTATTATTATTCTAAATTTGGCGCAGAAAAATATTTTGATCCTCAATTTAAAAAAGAATTTAAATGGGATATTAATTTGCTTGAAGGATATAATTACAAAATTTTAAAAAACAATTCATTAAAACAAGGTTTTTATTTTTTTGGTTTTATTAATTTTGCAATTTTTAAAGAAATTTTTAAAAATAAATTTGACGCGGTTTTAATTAATTCTTGGTCATATTTAAGTGATTGGTTAGTAATTTTAGCTTGTCTAATTTCAAAAACAAAATTACTTTTGAGGGTTGAGTCTCCATATAATCAGGAAATTTTAAAGCCAAAATGGAAATTATTTATTAAAAAAATAATTTTCGGCAAAATCTTATTTCCAAAAGTACACGCTTTTTTATATATCGGAGAAGAAAATAGAAGATTTTACAAATTTTATGGCGTTCCTGATGAAAAATTATTTTTTGCGCCTTACGCTGTTGATAACGAAAGATTTCAAAAAGAATATGAAAAATTAAAAGATAAAAAAGAAGAATTAAGAAAAGAATTAGGAATTGAGCCAGACGATGTTGTAATTCTTTTTGTTGGAAAATTAATCCCAAAGAAACGACCAATGGATTTACTTAAGGCTTACGAAACCATAACCACAATACGAATGATGCGAATGTGTGCGAATACAGCGAATGACAATGCGAATAGTAGTTATAACCTAAACAATAAAGAGATAAATGAGCATAGCGAATATGATGTAAATAATAAAATCATTGAAAAAGAATTATCTTATAAATTAAATGGTATTTTCTTTAAGATTCATAATATTTTAGGAAGATTTGCTAAAGAAAAACAATATGCCGATGCTTTGGAAAATGAATTAAAAAAAGCTGACATTAAATATAGAAGAGAAGTTTTTTTAGATGTATTTGGTAAAAAATCAAATATTCCCGATTTTATCATAGAAGATAAAATTTTACTTGAAATCAAAAGAAAACCAACAAATACAAAAGAGGATTATCAACAAGTAAAAAGATATTTAGAGTCAACTAATATTAAATTAGGCATTTTAGTAAATTTTGGCCTGGAATATTTAAAGCCCAAAAGAATTCTTAATTCAAAATTTAAAATCGATAAAGATAATTCGCTTTATCATTTACAAAATTCAAACTCATTCGTAGATTCGCACAACGAAAATCATTCGCACCACTATTCGCTAAATTCGCACTCATTCGTAGATTCGCACTACGAAAATCATTCGCGTCATCATTCGTCAAATTCGCACTCATTCGTAGATTCGCATTATGGTATCCACTTGATTTTTGTTGGCGAAGGAGACTTACGGCAAGAACTTGAAAAATATGCAGAGACTGTTATTAATAATATTAACCATAATGCGAATAATACGAATTTGCACGAATACAGCGAATATATCTTGAATAAAAATCATTCGCATCATCATTCGTCAAATTCGCACTCATTCGTAGATTCGCATTATGGTTATGGTATACATTTTGTCGGTTTCAAGAACCAAACTGAAATTTCTAAATATTACGCGATGTCTGATATTTTTGTTTTGCCTTCTGATGTTGGCGAAACTTGGGGTTTGGTAGTTAATGAAGCAATGAATTTTAGATTACCGGTTATTGTTGCAGATTCGGTTGGTTGCGGAAGCGATCTTGTAAAACACGGCGAAAATGGCTATATTTTTAAAACAGGGGATATAGAAGAATTGGCGAGATATTTAGAAGAATTAATTAACTATAATGCGAATAATGCGAATTTGCACGAATACAGCGAATACGCCGCGAATAATGAAAATTTGCATTATAAAAATCATTCGCATCATCATTCGCCAAATTCGCACCCATTCGTAGATTCGCATTATGGTTCCAAAAGAAGGCTTCAATTCGGCAAAAAGTCTTTTGAAATTGTTAGAGGTTATAATTATGATAATACACTAGAATCAATATTAAAAATTATAGAAAATGTAAATAATTAAAAAAATTTTTATTCAAATATGAAAATTAATACATTTGGTTTGCCATTAGAATTAATTATTAAAATTGTTATTAAAAAAGTTTTTAATTCTAAATTGAATACTTGGGTAGATTTAGGTTGTGGCGATGGTCATTTTATTTCTAGTTTAAAAATTATACCAAAAAAGGGTTTAGGAATAGATGCTGTAGATAGTATTTTTTTACCTTCAAATTTTAGATTTGAAAAAAGAAATGTTTTAGAATGGGTTAATGATTATAAAGGTGAACCATTAGATTTAGTGACAATGTTTGAATTAGTTGAGCATTTAGAAAAAGATGATTCAATTTCTTTAATTAAAAAAGTTCAAAAATTTACAACTAATATTATAATTTCTACACCACGTGGTTTTCTTAAACAAGACGCAGAGACGAATGAAAATTTAAAAGAAAATCCTTACCAATGGCATCGTTGTGGTTTTTCTGTTGAAGAATTAGAATCATTAGGATTTTTTGTAGTTATCTTAAAAAATGTTCATATAAGAAATTTTGGAATATTTGATGCTTTATTTGCATATTGGGGGAAATATGATTATGAAGTTTTAAAAAGAAAAATAGTTTACGAAAATATAATTTATAATTTGAACCCCTTAAATTTATATAGAACCATAAGACAATTTGTAAAGGTTATATATAAAAATTTATCTTTAAAATTAAAAAAATAAAAAATGAAAAGCAATATTTTAGTTAGCATCTGTATTCCAGTATATAATGGTGGATATCTAATTTCTAGAGCCATTGAGAGTTGTTTAAATCAAACATATACAAATTTAGAAATTGTCATAGTAGATGATTGTAGTTTAGATAATACTGTTGAGATAATTAAAAACTTTCAAAGTAAAGATCAAAGAATAAAATTTTTTAGAAATGAGTCAAATTTAGGAGTAGCTTTAAATTTTTTTGAAACTTTTAAAAAAAGCTCCGGGGAGTATGTGCAACATTTAGGACAAGATGATTGGTTAGATAAAAATTATATTGAAAAGAAATTAGATATTTTCATAAAATATCCAGAAGCTGCTTTTGTTTCCGGACCAATTAGAACTTTTGAAACGAGAAATGCTAATAATTTAGAAGAAAAAAGTTTAATAAAATTTAAAAAGGGATTTTATGATAAAAAATATGTTTTTGAGAATTTTTATAAGAAAAATGGTCTTATTGGATTATTTTGTATGGCAAGAAGAAAAGATATTATAGAGAATTTTATGATTGATATTCCTAATAAATATAACTATGACATTTTTTATAAAAAGGGTATGGTGATAGATAACATTTTTTTATTAAAAATTCTCACAAAATATAGATTTATGTATTACGAATCAGATGCTACTTATAATGGTTTATCTCATGAAAAAAATGCTTCAAAACAATATAATATAAAAAATGAGATAAAATTTTCTCATATAGATAGAATTGGGTTTGAGTATTTTTTTATTAATTATTACCCAAGCCATCTTAAAAAATTTAAAATTTTTAAAGGTGCAGATATTTTAGCAACAATTATTTTGCATTTTTTAAGAATAAATAATTTAAGTTTTAGTGATATAATAGAGTATTTTAAAGATTATTCTTTTAAAGAAAAATTATTTTCATTTTTTTATATGCCTATTATTTTAATTTCAAGAATATTGAAAAAAATAAAAAGAATTATATTCTAATTATTTATCTTCTAAAATCTTTAAATAATATTTTATGATTTCTTTATAAAAATTATCCCAACTATATTTTTCTCCTGTTTGTTTTGCTTTTAGGCTCATTTTTTGTCTTAGTTCTGAATTTTGAATAAGCAATAAAACTTTTTCTATAAAATCTTTTCTTGAATTAACTAAAAATCCCTCTTCATTATTTGTAAATAATTCTTTAATCGCTCCTTTGTCCCAACAAACTACTGGTAAACCAGTTTTTAGCGCTTCAACTATACTTATTCCAAAAGTTTCTGTTGAAGCTGAAATATAAATATCGGTGGCCTTAAATAACTTTCCCAATTCTTTTCCTTGCAAATCAGGAAAAATTATTACATTCTTTTCTAATTTTAATTCTGCAATTAAATTTTTACATTTATTATATATATTTAATGGTTTTCCAGCTAAAAGTAAGATAGTTTTAGGATATATTTTAATTATCTCTTTTAAAGAAATAATTAATTCGTCTTGATTTTTATAATCAGCAAATCCTCCTACAAATAATAAAAATATTATTTTAGGATCAAAATCAAGATTTATTTTCTTTAGGATTTCTTTTTGGCATTTTTCTTTTTCTAATTTTTCAAGTTCAAATCTTTCTATATTCGCTCCTAATTGTATTTTTATAATTTTGTTTGATAAATCATTATTAAGATTAAAGTCTTTAATTATTAAGTTTTTTGAATACTCAGAGTTTATGAAAATGTATTTTAAGTTTTCTTTTTTTATAACCTTTTTAAAATGTTTTTCTTCTAAAATTTCACATAAGGTTGCATAAGGATGTCTTATTAAATGTTTTATTCCCTTTTTATATTTAGGACTGCCATGTAAGAAAAGAACAATAGGTTTATTTTTGATTAATAAAGCAGGATGAGTTGTTGTATCTATGTGTATTAAATCAAAATTTTCAATGAGAAATTGTTTAATAAACTTTTTAAATTTAAAATAAAAATCATATTTCGCTAAAATATCTCCCCAAGTTTTTGCTCTAAAATATTTTATTGGTATCGGAATAGTTTCAAAGTCATATTGTAATAATTGATCATTTTTAAAAAATGGGAAGATGTTGGTAATTTCAAAACTTGAATCCTTGTTTATTCTTTTTAAAAATTCAAAATTAATAGTAAATGCTCCGCCTTGATTATTTTTTTTGGGGATATCACCCAAATAAAGAATTTTATATTTCGTTTTCATTTTTTGGAAAATTTGTTTATTATATAATAATATAATAAATAAACTATGAATAAAATACAAATTTTAATTAGCGGAGGCAAGCATAATGCAGGATTAGCAATGTCTTATTTGCGAGCTTTTCAAAAGCTTGGTTGTGAGGTTGGAATTTTTGGAGATGAAGAATTTTATTGGCAAGATAAAATTTTTTTTAAAAATAGATATACTCATAGATTATTTTGGAAAATTTTTGCAAGAAAAACAAATGATGAATTTATTAAAAAAGTAATTGAATATAAACCAGAATTAATTTTAGTTTTTAAGGGCTGGTTTTATAGCCCAAAAACAATTAAAAAAATAAAAGAACTTTTACCGAATGTTAAATTATTTTGTTATAATCAAGAAAATCCATTTAATACTAATTGGTTTACTCAATTTAGTTATTCTAATGATTGGGTCGTAAAATCCATCCCCTATTTTGACGCTTATTTTACTTGGGGCAGATTTTTAATAGAAAAAATAAAAAAAGAAGGAAAAGCTCAAAATGTTTACTATTTACCTTTTGGTTGTGATCCAGATATTCATTATCCTGTAAAAGTTCCAGATGAAGAAAAAAATATTTATGGTTCAGATATTGCTTTTATTGGAACTTATTCTAAAGATAGAGAAGATTTATTAAACCTTTTACTTGATTATGATTTAAAAATATGGGGAAATGGCTGGCAAAAAGCTAATAAAAAATTGCAAGAAAAATGGCAAAAGAAAGATGTCTATGACGAAGAATTTTCAAAAATTTGCAATGCTTCAAAAATTGTTTTAGATATTTTAAGACCACAAATGCTTCCTTCTCATTCTATGAAAACATTTGAGATCCCAGCTTGTAGAGGATTTTTAATGCAAAGCAGAGGCGGCGAGATTTATGATTTTTTTGAAGATGGTAAAGAAATAGTTACGTTTTCAACACCAGAAGAATTAAAAAAGAAAATTGATTTTTATTTGAAAAATGATGAATTAAGAGAGAAAACAAGAGAAGCTGGATATCAAAAAGTTAAAAATCATACATATTTTGAAAGGGCGAAGAAGATATTAGAAGTTTTTAACCATAATGCGAATGACGCGAATGTGCGCGAATACGGCGAATGATGATGCGAATATTAAACACAATCTGACATATATGAAAGAAAGACTGAGAAAATTTATAGAAAAATTAGGACTTAAATTTTTGCTTTTTCGGTATAGAAAAATAAGACTTGTAATTTTTAGTTATTTAAAGTTGCCTAAAGAAGTTAAGGTTTTAGATAATGGAAATTTAATTGCGATCTTTAATACACGTGATTTTGCTACTGCCAATGTTTGTCGGTATTATTTAAAGGATGATGTTTTAGATTATGAGCCACAACAGAAAAAAACTTTTATTGAATTAGCAAAGCAAAGTAAAGTTATTTTTGATATCGGTACTCAAATCGGCTTTTATGCTATTTTAGGCGCTAAATTAAGAGCGGAAAAAGTTATTGCTATAGATGTTGATAAGAAATTTTTAGAAATATCTAAAAAACAGGCTAAGTTAAATAAGGTTGAAAATAAAATAGAATTTATACAAACAGCTATTGGCGAGGATGATAATATCATAGAAGTTGAAAATTTTAATGCGGTTAGCAGAGTAAAGTCTATATCATTAGATAGTTTATGTAAAAATTTAAATTTATGGCCAGATTTGATTAAAATTGATATTGAAGGTTTTGAGCTTGAAGCATTTAAAAACGCTAAAGAACTTTTAAAAAGAAAACCAAAAATTATTTTAGCTTTACATCCAGAATTTATTAAAAAAAGAAATAAAAATCCAAAAGAAGTCTTAGAAATTCTTTTAGAAAATAATTATAAAATTCAATCGCTGGATTTTTTAAAAGGCGAAGAAATTACTCAAAATAATTTAGATAAATTTTTAAATTCTTCAAATATAGATTTTATTTGTATTTAACTTTATAATAGATTTATGCAAGTAATTATTTCAGTTGGAGGAAGATTCCATGCTTTTAATTTGGCGCAAGAGCTTTTAAAGCGCGATGCTTTGAAATTTATTATTACTTCTTATCCAAAATTTATTACTAAAAAATGGAATTTGCCCGATAATAAAGTTAAACCTGTTTTTATTAAAGAAATTTTAGAAAGAGGTTATTATAAGCTTCCTGAATTTTTAAAAAATTTATATAATCCTCAATTTTTTATTACTGAAATTTTTGATAAATTATCTTCAAGAAAATTAGAAAATGCTGATATTTTTGTTGGCTGGTCTTCTTTTTCACTTCATACTTTAAGAAAAGCAAAAAATATGGGGATGATTACAATTTTAGATCATGGCAGTTCTCATATTGAATATCAAAGAGATGTGCTAAAAGAAGAATATGAAATTTTTGGTGTTAAGCCAAAACCATATTATTTGCCTCATCCTAAAATTGTAGAAAAAGAATTAAAAGAATATCAAGAAGCGGATTATATTTGTATTCCATCTTTATTTGTTAAAAGAACATTTTTAGAAAAGTGTATCCCTGAAAATAAAATTTTACATATTCCTTACGGAGTTGATTTATCAAATTTTAGACAAATTCCTAAAAATGATAATGTTTTTAGAATAATTTTTGTTGGCAGTTTAAGTATCAGAAAGGGAGTTTATCATTTGCTTAAAGCTTATAAAGAATTAAATTTAAAAAATTCAGAGCTTTTACTTGTTGGTCCTATTTGGGACGAAATTAAGCCGATTTTGAAAAAATTTGATGGTTTTTATAAAGCTATTGGCCCAGTACCTCAAAAAGAACTTTATAAATATTATTCAAATTCTTCTGTTTTTGTTTTGCCATCTATAGAAGATGGTTTTGGTATGGTTATTAATCAAGCAATGTCATGTGGCTTACCGGTAATTTTAACTGAAAATACAGGAGGATACGATATTGTGCGCGACGGTGTTGACGGTTTTATTATTCCTATTCGCGATGTTGAAAAATTAAAAGAAAAAATTTTATATTTATATGAAAATCCGGAAATTTGTCAAAAAATGGGACAAAATGCAAAGGAAAGAGTAAAATCAGGATTTAGCTGGGAAGATTACGGAAAAAAAATTTATGAAAATTATCAAAAAATTTTAGAAAAAAATGAAAGTTAAAGAAAAATTATTAATTAACCATAATTTGTACCATAATGCGAATCTACGAATGAGTACGAATTTAGCGAATGACAACGCGAATGATTTTTATAATGAGAATCTCCATTATTCGCGATATATTCGCTGTATTCGCGCAAATTCGCGTTATTCGCATTACGGTTTAAAAATTTGTATTATCTCTCCTGCTTATTGGCCCGCAATTTCTTGGGGAGGTCCGATTAATTCGGTTAAATTAATTGCTGAGGAATTAGCTAAATTTGGAAATAAAGTATCGGTATTTACAAGCGCTTTTGGCTTAAATGAAAATAAAAACAAAAAAGAAATTATTAATAATGTTGAAGTTTGTTATTTTAAATATTTTACTTTTAAAAGATGGTTTATTTCTTTTTCTTTATTAAAAGAGATTTGGAAACAAAAAAATAATTTTGATATTTTTCATATTAATTTAGTTTGGGATCCTATAAGTTGGATGTCAGGGTTTTTGCTTGCTTTATTATGCAAAAAAATAATTATTTCTCCAAGAGGAACGGTTGAGGAGG
>Ga0308411_10003110_pt1 | contig 11155 bp, 12 predicted proteins | sample HotsprottomLayer_2_FD_203530 | JGI IMG/M metagenome (GOLD analysis project Ga0308411, IMG submission 203530) | Hot spring phototrophic mat microbial communities from Octopus Spring, Yellowstone National Park, Wyoming, United States -... | ecosystem: Environmental > Aquatic > Thermal springs >... | reverse complement strand
CCTACTTGGTGTCAATCGCCGTTCGGCTGGCAGTTTCAGAGCAGTTTGCGCGCTACGAATTCACGCGCTATTTGCAGGAAAAAGCCGCGCCGTCCGGCGACTGGCATTGGCGCTGGTGGGCGGAAGTTGAAGCCTACCGCCGTAACGCGCAAGCCGCTTTCGACGCGCGCTGGCGCATCACCCTGCAACACCACCCTGAGAAGGCGCAGTGGCTGCTTCGGCTCCGTTCGCTCGTAGCCACTACGCCGGCTTGGGCGGCACAGCACTGGGCAGCACAGCAACTAGACCTGATCTGGAGCGGACTCGTCTAACTCGGCCAAAAGTGAGTCCATATAACGCGCCGCGTCAAGATATTTCCGGCGTGACGCGCGCCAAGTGTCAAGTAACTCGATGGCGATTTCGTCCGCCGTGTGCTCTCGGCGCCCCCGCAACGCTTCCTGAGCGTCAAACGGGCGAACGAAACCAAGCCTGTCCGCCAGCACCTCGTGCGAAATGCCCAAAGCGCGCGTTATCAGACGTAGGTAAGCAAAGTGTTCCATCTCTTCCGCCGAGCGCGCAGCGGCGATTTTTTCCCATCGTCCAGCCACTTTCGTAGCCTCCTTAATTAAGAAGTAGCCGGGTTGTCCGGCGAAGGTAGTATCGTTTGAGTCCGGCTCCCGGCGCAAGCGGAAAAAGTTGAAACTTTTTTCTTGACAAGCCGTATAAGAAGGCGTAAGGTTAAGTCAATCAACGGCCGGCGGGCCTAAAACGCAGGAGACACGACGATGGCCAAGACGATTGAAATCCCTTCCTCTCAGGTTCCTGCCCGGTTTGGTTCTTACCAGATTCACGTTCTATGTAAGGGCCACATCCCCGGCGTTCTGTCTGGCGCCGAGTTGCAGGGACGCGCCCGTGAATACGGCGACCGCTACGCAGCGTCACGCAACGCAGTCCGCCGGTTCGTCGCCCAATACGGCGTGACAGACGCAATTGTGAAGGCAATCCCCGGTTGCCCACGAGTGTGGGTGGATGCCGAAGGTCAGCCGGTAAGAATCAAGCTGGTCTAGACTTTCAACCCCGGCGCGTCAGGCACTCGTCTGGCGCGCCTTACCAAAAGAAGGAGAAAGACAAAATGGAACTCGTCAACTTGACCCCGCACCCCATCACAATCCAGCCATCCGGTGCGCAGCCGATCACCCTTCCGGTGTCCGGGCGCATCGCCCGGCTGGATTCAACGCAGACGACAGACGATGGCATCGCTGGCGTCCCGGTTGTCACTACCCGGTTCGAGCGGGTCATTGGCCTGCCTGAGCCGGAGCCGAATAAGGTTTACATCGTGTCGTCATTGGTCGCGCAGCACGTCCGCCGTCCCGACGTGCTTGCGCCCGACACCGGCCCGACAGCCATCCGGCAGGATGGCCAGATTATCGCCGTCACGCGCCTGCAACGGTTTGTCTAACCTGAAACCCGCGCTACGCCTTCGGGTGTAGCGCCTTACCGAAAGAAAGGAGAAAAAGAAAATGGCAGAAATGGTTGATTTCATCGTTTGGACAAGCAGCAACTCACCCTACGCACCCGTTACGCGGGTGCGAGTACCTGAAGGCACGGTCTTCCCGGCGTTGGGGGTCTGGCGGCAAGTAAAAGCCGCCGGCGAGACAATCCTTACCTTTGACCCCACCCAGCCAGTCGAAGGCTGGCTGGCGTGGGCAATCAAGGGCTGCCTTCGCCGAGCCAACCCGCAGGACGGGGTAAAACCCGTCTATGAGATGGCCGGCAACCATTATGACATTTGGGTCGGTTACGTCCGCCCAGGAGCGGCGGCTTCATTCGGCGTCGGGTATAAGCGACGCCAACGTCTCAACATCAAGTTCATTGCCCCCGGCGAGGCGTGCGACGCCCACGCCGATGACTTTGCTACGCCAGAGCTGCTTCTGCCGTAGCGTAAACGAGACCTGTGCCACGTATCTAGGCGTGGCGCTTTTGCCGAAAGGAGAAAAGAAAATGGAACTCTCGCATCAGGAATTCGCCGCCACTTGGCGGCATCACTTCAAGCAGCCCGTCCACCCGTTTGCCGCCGCCCTGTTGGAGTCCACCAAGCGACCCGTCTGGCTGAAGAATCTTGACAGTGAGTTAGTCGCTTGGCGCTATGAAGGAAGCGTTTCGTTTACGGTTGCCTTCTTTCTGCCGTGTGATGCAGACGAGTGGCAGATACAGCTACCGTCTGCCCTTTACGTATGGGCAACCGGCGTTCCTAAGTCGCAGCCGTGGATTCACGACGCCAAGCCGCCTGGCTCGGACTTTGCGACCGAATACGCCAAGCGGACACGTCACTCGTTCTCAGACCGGTTTTGTGCGCTGGACGTAACCCTTTGCCCCGACGGCGTTCGGCTTGCCGCGTTCTTTGGAGGTGAACCATGCGACAGATAGAGATCAGGGCTGACGTTTTTCATCGCGCGCTGAAAACGACCGCATTCGCCGCGTCACGGGATTTCGACTTCAAACGCCCGGCGTTTTCCGGCGTCCTTCTGGATGTAACCCCAAAGGCGTTTTGCGCCGTCGCTACAGACGGCTATCGCTTGGCTTACTTTAATTCAGATGGTGGGCACGATTGCCGGGAGCCGGTAACCGCCATTTTGAGCGCGAGAGAGCTTGTCGAACTGAAACTTCCTCGTGCCTCAAACGTCATCTTCAAGATTACTATCAACGATGTCGAGGCGGTCATCCAGCACGAAAAGGCAGGTTTCTCTGTGCCCGTTATTCAGGCACAGTATCCGTACTACTTTGATGTCTTTCCGCCAGTGCAGGGCGCAACCACTCTGCATTGCGAAAAAGCCGAATTCCTCAAGGCGCTGATGGCCGCCAGGCGAGAAACCACGCGCCAAAACCGAAACGTCTTTTTCTGGACTCGCCCCGGCTGCGTAGCTTTCGCCGCTCAAGACAAAACTATTCTTTCGCCTGTTAGGATAGCGGCACAGTGCGATTACTCGGCATCTGGCGTGGTCAACGCCAATTTCCTACGCGATGCCGTTCAAGCTATCCCGTCCAAAGGCGTGCAAATCCGGTTTGCCAAGCCAGAAGCAGAGCGTCCTATTTACGACGCTATAGAACTATCTTCGGCTGACCAATTGGGCAACGTCATCCGCCAGTTGGTGATGCCTTGCCGTCTCCCCTTTATTCCTGCCTTGCCAGGGTTTGATGTCTAACCGTTGATTTGTGTCCGTTTAGGTTGCCCAGCTTGGGGTTTCCCAGGCTGGGCTTTTTCACGGTGTCAGATACAACTTCGCCTCCGCCGCACGCCGACGTACCAGGCCGGGCAATACCTTGCCGCCTGCCTTGCGCCAGTTGGCAAAGGCTTTGGCAGCTTCCGCTGTTCTCCCCGCCTTGTGGAAAGCCAAGACTTTCGAGCGGCGAAATGCGCCAAGCCCAATGTTGTATGCGAGGCTAACCATTGCCGAAAACTGATTGCTTGTCGTTGGCGCGCCACCAAGCGCGTCCAATACGCCCTTCTCGAACGCACGCAGGTCTTCGCGTAATAGCCGTTCAGCTTCAGCTTCTGTGATAACCTGCCCCCGTTTCGCCGTCCGGGTGTGACCGTAGCCGATTGTCCAGACCTTCGCCGGGCACAAATACGCACGCAGGCGCAAGCCCTCGAACTTTTTGATTAGATTCAGTCCGGCTTCGTTTACTTGCACAACGCGCCTCTTGAAAAAGTTGACCCGGTGGCATACCAAGGTCATCCTTCACGGGCAATGGAATTCACCTTTCTACCGCCGAGCCTGCTCACAGTCTAGCACATCACGACTCGCAAGGCATCCTCTACGCTTCGCACCACGTGGACAGCGCCGGACTCCACAAGCGCCGATTGCTTCGCCGTCAGCTTCCCGCTTGGCGATTTCACTTCCAGCGCTGTCCACCTACCAGCGCGCCAGACGAACAAGTCAGGCGTTCCCGGCGTGTTCGCTGTGCGTTCCCGGTTGCTCGTGACGCATACCAGGCAACCCGCCCTGCGTAGCGCGTCAACAATCTGTCGTTGGGTTTCGCGTTCGGTCATATTCTTCATTCTTCTTCAGGCGGCGGCGGCTCTTCGGGGTCTGGCGCAGGTGACGGCTCTGCACCAATCGTTGTGGAAGCAATTGAGAACTTATCCTCAACCGCCTCAACAATCACCACACCGTCAGCCGGAGAACCAAGCCGAATCGAAGTGACGCGGAAAATTGCGTCCACGTTGTACCCAGCCCAAATAAACCGGAACACGTCACCCGGACGCAACTTTGCCGCCTTCCGTGTTGCCGTCACACGTAACCGGCGCAACGGATACGAGTAGCCCAGCGCTTCACGCTCGGCAATCCGTTGCGCAACGCCGGGGTCGCGAACCATTGGGAAGTCCAACTCCACTGCTGAAGAATACCCCTGAATCGCACGCACCGCAGGGTTGCGAAAAGTTGCTACAGACTCTTTGTATTGCTTAGTGCGGTCGGCAAATTTGATGCGCACCACGTCACGTAAATTGCCGCTTACGTCCGTGCCGAATTCTTGGACTTCAATGATGTTCGTTTCATCCAGAATTGGCAGGTTTGCCGGGTCGTAGTCGTCCCGAATCAGCTTCACCGTCCACTTGCCATTCGTCGGCTCGCGGTATAACACGCCGTCAACGTGGCGCAAAATCATATCGGCAAAGCGCGGGAACTGCATTGACTCCTGCAGGATGTATGACGCGCCTAACCCTTCAGCCGCTACCTGGCTGGCAGCCGATTGAAATGAAGCGTCATCAATTCCCTCAAATTCGTCTGCTGGGTCAACGCCGCATCCCCACACGTTATTCGTTAAAGCCTCGTAAAGCATCCAGATAGGATTAGCGTCGCCGCCAATTGCGCCGCTTGAAGAACTGGCTTTATCAAACCAGAAATTCTTAAGACGCACAATAAGATCACCCTGCGGTAAGTTATACAGGTCGGCTACGTCTAAGATGATGCCCTTTATCAAGATCAAATTTTTGGCCCAAGCGTCAATTTCTGCTTGTGTCGCTAACGGGTCAGTGTAAGGATCAGAGCCTTTGCGCCAAGGCCACTGTGTAGTGAGCGGAATGGTGATCTCGCTCCAGTTATTCGGTGTCAAAAGTTCATTTGGGATGATGCACCCTAAAGATCCATTAGACTTGAGAGCAAGTTTGATGCGCCCACTGTGTGGTGGTAAATAGTTCACCCACAAGTCAAATGTGATTGTATTAGGGCGGCTTGATAAACCAGCATACGGTGAACCAAGAGTTGTAAAAAATTCGGGATACTGAGATGGTTGGCTGGTGGTGGGTTTACTGACTTGCAGGTACTTGTGAGTATTGTTCCAGCCGTCAGAAGAGTAGTCGAAGCCGCGTGCTGTCCAGGCATCGCTGGTTTCCCATTCTGGTGGATTTGCGTACGTTTGTGTCGTAGTCGGGAGCAGCGTTCCAATTGGGCCGGTAGACGACGGAGGCGTAATTGCGCTTGGGAACCGTTGCAACTCAAATTCCACCGTCGGCAGATTTGGCGAGTTGCCGATATATCCCTTCCAGTTGCTTCCTGATGACCACGTTGCCGGGCCGCGCGACACCAGGTAGGCAACGCGCCGATGGTCGGGATAATTCGGCACCCGTGAAGCTAGGTATGGGTCTGCACCAGCCGTCCCGTTGCCTTGGTAGTACTTCAAATCAAATACAACTCCGCCGCTGACTTTGCCGAGCAGATTTGACTTATCCAGAAACAGCGTCTGTCCGTGCGTCAAAGTTCCCGTCCAAATAACCTTTTCGTTGACGATGATCGACTTGAGTGTTGGCGCGCCGTGCGCCAGCGCCCACGCCATGCCTGTAAAGTAGCGCCAGATGTTATTCCGTTTTACTTCTTTCTGGTCGCCCCACCAAATGATATTTGGCGCTTTCTGAAGATCAGTCCCCCACACAACCGGAATTGACCGCCCTTCTGTCGAGGTTGGAATGTCCCAATCTTTCTCTGGGCGGTCGTTTGTCTTGGGGCGCAGTAGCGCCGAAATCACGTTCAGCGCAATTGACGCAATCGCAATGATGACGGCAATCAACGGGAACGGCATCAGATTATTCCCCCTCGTTGCGGGTCACGTGACGGAATACGAAACCCGCCCCACGCTAAGCCGTTGTTTGTCTCGCTGCCGAATCGCCCTTGGCAGGTCGTAAATGCCCCGTCACAGCCAGCAACAGCCGTTACGCTATCACCTACGGCGATGCCCAGATTGGAACGAGTGCGTACCGTGCCCGGGCCGGGCAGGTACTCGTCAATCGTATCGCTACGCCCGTCGGCGGTAATCAAGTGTCCGTTGACGAAATACCCAGCCGGTTTACCTTCCCAAGCTGAAGCTGTCACCTGAAGCCCGGACACGGCTGTTACCGTGCCGGCGAAGGTGTGACTGGAGAGATTGACCGGACACCACGGGCGTCCTAATACCCACTGGCAGGAGCCGCCGAACTGCTGTGGCGCAAGCAGCCCGTCAACGCGGTTTATCCCGGCGTCACAGAGCAAACGCGCTTCAACGCCTTGGAAGGATACGCCTATCACCGAGCCAACCCAGAAGACTTGCACCGCTGTCAGGTCGTTCAGGTGAAACTGGCGAATTCTGACGCGCAGCCGAGGTCTGGCTTGACGCGCAATCGTCACCACCGGTAAGTCTTGGCGGCATAGAATCGTCAACCGCTGGTCTGTCTGATTGGGCTTGAGTTCCAACGGCTCAACCGAAATCACTTCCGGCGTGTATGGATGGCCGGCAATCGTCACAGTCGCCCAAGTCGAGGTATAGCGGTAGTAAGTGGTGTGCGCGAGAAACTCGAACGCCAGCGCCGGGCGACTTGTAGCCTGTCCAGTGTCGAGAGTATCCCAGCTCACTTTAACCTCACGAATTCGTTGTCAGCACGTGACGCAGCCGTGCCGCAATCTGCACCAGCGTAGTCGTCTCCCAACGAAAGCGGAAGCTGTCAGTGTCAAATCGCACCGGCAGCAGCCAGGTAATCCGGTCTATCTCTCCGATTGCCACCGCCGTGCCCAGCGCCGAGCTGAGCGTCACGCTGGTGGCGGTCTGCGCGGTAACGTTGCGCCGGAAAAGTGTACCGTCTTTCCGCCGGATTGTCAGAGCAGAACGGCACGGCGATACAGTACCAGTAGCCGTGTTGGTTACGGAAATCACCGTGTCCGACGCTCCGATTGGCGCGGTTAAACGCAGGTCGCGCGCCCAAGTATCCCACCAAAACCAGCCCCATCGCCCGCGCTGCAGGTGCAAAAAATCGAGAAACTTGCCGAAGGATTGGCGTACAGAAAAAATCCACTGGAAATCGTACGCCACGACGGATTGCGACCACGCCGGGTAGGCCGTCGTCAGCCCCGTTTCGTAGGAAAGCGTCTCAACCCGGCGCGACCACTCCAGACTTCTGTCCTTTTCGTCACTCTTGTGCTCTAGGACAATACGGCTGGAGTACGTCGGGTAGTCGTGGTCAACCAAGCGTCCAAGCAGAACGTTTGAATCCAAGAATGCGTTGACGCGCAATTCCTCCAAGTCAACCGTGTAAACCCGCCCGTCAACGTCAGGCAGCAACCGCGCTTTGACGAGAGGCGCAACGCGCCCCTGCAAAGCGCTTGCCGTCGGCGTTGTCCAAGAGATAGACGTGGCAGTCTTCACGAGGTTATTGCACACGTGCCACGTCTGTTCGTCTTGCCACAGGATAGCCTCGCCGCCGTTGTAGTACTGGCGTCCTGGCGTATTGACTGAGCAACTCGTAGCTCCAACGCTAACCGATACCGGACTAGCGTCCTGCCAGACCGGAATGCGTACCTGCTTGCCCAGCAGGTCAAGCAGCCGCCGGTGGATGCGGTTTCGACGCTCTGGCGTCCGCGTCAAAAGCGGGTACTGTATTTGACGTTGTGGCGCGTCACGAGTGCAGCGCCGGATTTCGCGCCCGTCCCAAGCAATCTGGACTTCCGTGCGGTAACTCCAGATTTCGTCAATCCCGTTTGCCCAGTTCGGCTCAAAGGCAAAGACAGGCGCAGTCATTTCATTCCTTCACCCAGACGACTTCAGTGCGTGGGACTTTTGCCAGCGAATTTCCGTTCCCTTGCAACCCGCTTCCCCGTACCCATCCGGCGGCATGGCAAGCAGTGTGAAACTTATGCACCTTCCATCCGGCTTGCGTAAATGGTGAATACAGAGGATGCTCGTACCCCGAAACAACAGCCTTGCCTTTGATACCAAGCAGTAATCCCACAAGCTCTTTATGCTGCTCGGCGGTCATTTCGTGGGTATAAACGTTCAGGCTCTTACGGGTTTCATTGACATAAGGCGGGTCAACGTAAAACAACGTGTCTGGCGAGTCCCAGTAACGGATAACTTCCAGCGCGTCCCGACAGTCAATTTGCACCAGCATCAACCGCCAGCGCCAAGCGTCGAGCATTGAAAGACGCATAAGCCAACCATTGCAATTACCAGCACAACCTTGTTTGGATATAAACGCTCTGCTCCAGCTCCCGTCACTTGTTTCTCTTCCTGCCTCAAAGCCCATGTGCTGCCTGACCATAAACGCCCACGCTCTATCTACTGGCGTCAAGTCTTTTTGCTTCAGCATTTCAATCGCCCTTACGGACTCGGCTCGCGCGTAGGGCGTGTACATCAGTCTGAAACGCAGTTCTTCATGCGTCTCTTTGTCTTGCAGAACGCGAAACACGTTTACCACGTCTTCGTTCAAATCGTTCAGCACTTCAACGGGTGAAGGCTGCTTGGCGAAAAAGAGTGACGCCGCTCCACAGAATGGTTCAACGTACACCTTGTGCGACGGGAGTAATGGCAGGAGTTTGGCGAGCATGTTTCCCTTGCCGCCGAAGTATTGAAAAGGGGCGCGTAGTCTTTCGCTTTTGCTTGCGCTCATACCGTTTTCGTGCGCACTCATACCGTCCTCAGCATTTGCGCAATCCGCCCACGATTGGCGCGGATATGGTTGATGACAATCCGCTCGCCCGCCGCGCCCATCAAGTGGTCGTCAAAACTGCCAGTGTCCACGCGGTTCACAATCGTTACGGGCTGCGCCGCCGCCGCCGCCGCTGGCATTGCCGCCAGCGCGTCGTTCGGGATAATCGTGCCAGAAACGCGCGGCACGAACAACTCCGGCCCTTTTTCCCCGACGATATACGGCGCGTTAGCGGCAACCGCGCCGCCCGCCGCCTTGCCTGGTATTCCCGGCAACGCCCCGCCAAGCCCGATTTTGCCGAAAATCCCGCCCAAAGCCCCTTGCAGCAACTTCAGCACGAGCATTTGCGCGATAATTCGCGCGATAGATTGCACGACAGAAAGCGCAAACTGCTTGAACGCTTCTTTGGCGTTGCGCGCGTTTGTGATTAGCCCGGCAAACAGGTTCTCAAGCGAGCTGGCAAGGTCAGCCCGGATTTGCGCGCCGGCGTCACGCGAAACCACCTTGATTGATTGAACCGCCTCAATCGCGTCACGCACAGCGTCAACGTTCTCTTGCGTGGGCAACGCTTGCGCTGCTTCGCGCGCCTTCTGTGCCAGCGCGTCAAGCGTGGCTTTGCGCCGCTCGTATATCGCGTTGACGGCTTTTTGCACTTCAGCTTCCGTGTAGCCCGCCAGCCGCATTTGTTCAGCCAGTTGCGCCTGCTCACGCTTGGTCTCCGTAATCGCGCGCTGCAATTCCGCCACAGCCTGGTCAACAGCAATCTGCTCCAGACGCTTTTGGCGGATTTCTTCTGCCAGTCTGACCTGCTCGCGCTCGCCGTCTGTCAGCGTTGCCAGCACCGCTTCGCGGTCTGCGTTAGCCTGCGTTAGTTCGCTTCTGACGCGCCGGAGCGTCTCAAGGTATTCCTGCTCCGCCCGCAAGCGCTCTACGGCGAACCTGTCACCAGTGGCGGCAACCAAAGCAGCTTGCAGGTCTTCTATCGCCGCCTGTTCGCGCCGGTAGGACTCTTCGTTTTCGCGTGCGGTTCGCAACCGCGCCGTTTCGCGTTCGGCTTCGATTTCCGCCAGCCGTGTGGTCAGGTCAATAATCCGCGCCTGTGCCTGTGCTTCCTCGTCCAGCAGACGCTTGATTTCGCGGTCGCGCGCCTTGGTGTCTTTGATCTTCGCCGCCGCTTCACGGTCAACAATCGCCTGCTGGAGCTTCGCGAATTCCCTTACTCGCTCCTGCTCCGCCCGGCGTCTTTCGTTCTCCGCCTGGGCTTCCTGCAACTTGGCAAGCTCGCGATAGTACTGCTCTGCTGAAATCCGTCGTCGCTCGAAGCTGTCCCGGAGTGCCGCCGTTGCAGCCTCAATCCGCGCGCGCTCCAGCCGGTAGTTTTGGTCGGCTTCAGCCGCAATCAGGCGTTCGATTCGGGCAGCCTCCGCACGCCGGGCTTCGAGTTGCTTCAGCACCGGGTCTTCCTGTTTCCCGCCGCCGCCACCTTTGCCGCCGCCAGCCTTCGGTACTTTTGGTGTGCCGAAAACGCCGGACAGGTTAGCAGGCAAGTTTGCCTTGGCCTCACCGCTTAGCTTTTGTCCGCCAATCTGCGCCAGTTGTGCACTTGTAGCGCTGCGTAGCGCACTGGCGGTTGCCTGCGCTGAAACAGCAACTTGAGCAAAAAACGACGCCAGAAGCCCCACAGAAGCTGCTACGCCGGAAATCGCCGTGGCAATCCGCCCTACAAACTCCAGTACGTCAGCAACCACGTTCAGAACGCCCTGGAGCGCCCGTCGCGCTGTGTCAATCAGGAAAAACCAGCCACGCACCGTCGCGGCTACCACCGACGCCAGCCCGGCAACGGCCTCGATCACGCCACGCACGCCTTGCAGCGTGTCAATAACCGCCTGCGCCCCGGAGCGCGTGTCGTCAAAAGTCAGCCCTTCCAGTATCGCGCGCGCAATATCGGTGATTGCGTCAAAAATCTTCTCGAATTCGCGTCCGATTTGCTGCACCAGCGCCGGATTGCGCTCAAGAAATTGTCCCAGTTGATTGACCTTGGCGAGAACGTAGTTCAGCGCGTCCAGCACAGAGCGTGAAAACGCCGCGCCGATTTCGTCAGCCACGCGCGCAATCTGCTCGAACGCCGGAGACAGCTTGACGGCTTCCGCAACGCCAGTCTGAGTATTGCGCGTTATCGAGATCAGCCCGTCTTGCACCTGCGCCAGCGCCTGCTTCAGCCCGTCA
>Ga0308411_10003109_pt1 | contig 11156 bp, 10 predicted proteins | sample HotsprottomLayer_2_FD_203530 | JGI IMG/M metagenome (GOLD analysis project Ga0308411, IMG submission 203530) | Hot spring phototrophic mat microbial communities from Octopus Spring, Yellowstone National Park, Wyoming, United States -... | ecosystem: Environmental > Aquatic > Thermal springs >... | reverse complement strand
GATGACACCGTCCGCACCGCGCTCCATCAGCTCGAGCACGTCATCAGGGCCCTCCAGCGCCCGGAACGAGCCCTGCACCGCGGCGGCGTCGAAGACCTTCGTGCCCCTCGCGAGCTCCCCCACGGGTGTCCATGGTACGCGCGGCGGGGAGCCCCACGTTCCCCGCCGACCTGCTCGACCACCGGTGGCCCACCGGTAGGCTGAGGGCGTGCCCGAGTTCCTCAGCGACGAGTGGATCGCCGCCCTCGACCGGGCGGCGCAGCACGCGCAGGTCGATCCGTCGCTGTCGCTCGTGGTCCAGCAGGTCGTGAACGGCCCGGACGGCGCGGTCACCTACCACGTGTCCTTCGACGGCGGACGGGTGCAGGTGCGTCCCGGCCCGGCTCCCGAACCCACCGTGACCTTCACGCTGGACCGGGCCACCGCCGAGGCGATCGCCACCGGGGAGGAGAGCGCCCAGAGCGCGTTCATGGCGGGACGGCTGCGGCTCGGCGGGGACGTGACCGTGCTGCTCGATGCCCACGAGGCGCTCGAGCGACTCGCAGGGCTGTTCGCCGAGGTGCGGGCGGGAACCTCGACCTGACGGGTCGTCGGCGCCACCCGGTTGCCGGCGTACGTCGACCCCGGAGACGGTCGGGTCGGGATCAGATCAGGCCGAGATCACCGACCGCGTCGCGCTCCTCGCCGAGCTCGGCGACGCTGGCGTCGATGCGGGCCCGGGAGAACTCGTCGATCTCGAGGTCGGGCACGATCCGGTACTCACCACCCGAGCAGGTCACGGGGAACGACGAGATGAGCCCCTCGGGTACGCCGTAGCTGCCGTCGGAGGGCACCGCCATCGACACCCAGTCCCCCTCCGGGGTGCCGAGCACCCAGTCGCGCACGTGATCCAGCGCAGCGTTGGCCGCCGACGCCGCGCTCGACAGCCCGCGGGCTTCGATGATCTTGGCGCCGCGCTGCTGCACGGTCGGGATGAACTCCTCCTCGATCCAGCGCTGGTCGCCGATCACCTCGGCGGCGTTCCTGCCGCCGATCTCGCAGTGGAACACGTCCGGGTACTGGGTGGCCGAGTGGTTCCCCCAGATCGTCATCCTGCGGATGTCGGTGACCGGGGCGCCGGTCCTGGCGGCGAGCTGGGCGATCGCCCGGTTGTGATCGAGGCGGGTCATGGCGGTGAAGCGCTCCCGGGGGATGGACGGCGCGTTGCGCATCGCGATGAGGCAGTTCGTGTTGGCCGGGTTGCCCACCACCAGCACGCGGATGTCGTCGGCGGCGTGCTCGGCGAGCGCCCTGCCCTGGACGGTGAAGATCGCGCCGTTGGCCTCGAGGAGGTCCTTGCGCTCCATGCCCTTCGAGCGCGGCCGCGCCCCCACCAGCAGCGCCACGTTGGCGCCGTCGAACGCCTCGCCGGGGTCGTCGGTGCACACCATGCCCGCCAGCAGCGGGAACGCGCAGTCCTCGAGCTCCATGGCCACCCCCCGCAGGGCATCCATGGCGGGGGTGATGTCGAGCATCTGCAGCACCACCGGCTGGTCGGGGCCGAGGAGCTGGCCGCTGGCGATGCGGAACAGGAGGCTGTAGCCGATCTGGCCGGCTGCTCCGGTGACGGCGACACGGACGGGTTCGGACACGGGGGCCTCCGCAGCTCGGGGACGGACCGGGGCGAATCTAGGCCGCCCGGATGGCGCCGAGCCAGCTCCGGTGCAGCTCGGCGTAGCGGCCTCCGGCGTGCACGAGCTCGGCGTGGGTGCCCTGCTCGACCACCCTGCCGGCGTCGAACACGAGCACCAGGTCGGCGGCCTCCGCGGTGGACAGCCGGTGGGCCACGCTCACCGTCGTGCGGCCCTCGGCGAGTCGGGCCAGGGCCAGCGCGAGGGCCTGCTCGGTGCGGGGGTCGACCGCGCTGGTCGCCTCGTCGAGGATGAGCAGCCCGGGCTGCGCGAGCTGTGCCCGGGCGAGGGCGACGAGCTGGCGCTCGCCCACCGAGAGCTGCTCGCCGCGCTCGCCGACGGGGGTGTGCAGCCCCGCGGGAAGTGTGCGCACCCACCCGTCCAGACCGAGGTGCTCGAACGCGGCGGCCACGTCGTCGTCGTCCGCCCCCGGGCGACCCATGCGGACGTTGTCGGCGACGGTGGCGTCGAACAGGAACCCGTCCTGGGGGACGAGCCGGATCCGCTCGTGCCGGGAGGCGGGGGCCACCGTACGCAGGTCCAGCCCGCCGACGCGCACCACGCCGTCGGTCGGATCGGCCAGTCGGCAGAGCAGCTTCACGAAGGTGCTCTTGCCCGAGCCGGTCTCCCCCACCACCGCCACCCTGGCCCCGGCGGGGATCACCACGTCCAGCCCGCGCAGCACCTCCGGGCCGTCCCGGTAGGCGAACCGGACGCCCTCGACGCGCACCTCCAGCGGCCCGCCGGGCAGCACCGATCCGGAGGGGGGCTCGGGCACGTCGATCGGCGTGTCGAGCACGTCGAGCACCTTGCGCCAGCCCGCCAGGGCGGTCTGGGTCTGGTCGAGGACCTCGCCGAGCTCGGCGATGGGGGCCAGGATCAGGTTCACGAGGAACACGAAGGCGACGAGGCTGCCGACGTCGAGCCCCCAGGAGGGCCCGAACCAGACCCCGGCGGCGATCACGGCCGCCAGGGCGGTGCCGCCGAACACGTCGCCGAGCGGGAACAGCAGCGCGAAGTACCGGGCGGCTCGGACCTGGGCCCGGTACTGGCGGTCGATGGCGTCGTGGAGCCGCCGGCGGGTCCGGGTGCGCAGCCCGTAGGCACGCACGACCCCGGCACCCATGATCGCCTCGGAGATCTCCGACAGGGTGCCACCGACCCGGGTGCGGACCTGGTCGTAGGCGCGAAGCTGGCGGCGCTGCAGGGTCCGCATCAGCGGCAGCATGGGGGTGAACACGGCGATCACCACCAGGGTGAGCTGCCACGAGTAGACCGCCATCACCGCCAGCACGCCCGCGATGACGATGGTGTTCACGATCCAGGCGATGCCGCCCCACTGGGCGAACTGGGCGATGGTGTCGATGTCGCTGGTGACCCGGGCGGTGAGCACCCCCCGCTTCGACTCCGTGTGGTCGGCCACCGACAGGGCGTGGATGTGTGCGAAGGTCCGCACCCGCAGCCCCCGCAGGGCGGCCTCGGCCGACTCGACCAGGCGGATGTAGGTGAGCCGGCTGAGGATCATGACGCCGAGCACCACGGCGGCGGCGAGCCCGCAGGCTCCGAAGACGAATCCCGCCCGGAACTCGTCGACCCCGACGATGCCCCGGTCGAGGATCTGCTGGATCAGCACCGGGATGACGATCCGTCCGGCGGCGCCGGCGAGCGCCATGAGCACCGTGAACCACAGGCCCCGCCGCAGCTCGGGGCTGGCGGCGAGCCCGCGCCGCAGCACCTGCATCGCCCCGCCTGCGTCGGTGACCACCTCCTCCACCGGCGCTGGCGGCCCCACCACCGCGGTCACGGCTCCCGCCCCGTCTCGTAGGCCCGGACGATGCCGGCGTAGGCCGGCAGCGAGAGCAGCTCGTGGTGGCGGCCGACGGCGACGACCCGGCCGGCGTCGAGGAACGCCACCCGGTCGGCGAGCTCGATGGTCGAGCGCCGGTGCGCGACCACGATGGTGGTGGTGGCCAGCGTGCGACGGAGCCGGTCGAGGATGCGGGCCTCGACGACCGGGTCGACCGCGGAGGTGGCGTCGTCGAGCACGAGGACCCGGGGCCGGCGCAGCAGCGCCCGGGCGAGCGCGACCCGCTGGCGCTGACCACCCGAGAGGGTGACCCCGCGCTCGCCGACGACGGTGGCCGAGCCCTCGGGCAGCGCGGCGATGAACTCGTCGGCGCAGGCGATCCGCAGGGCGTCGGCGATGGCGCCGGGCTCGACGGTGGCGCCGAGGGTGACGTTGGCCTCGATGGTGTCGGCGAACAGGAACGACTCCTGGAACACGAGCGCCACCGCCTCGCGGACGACCTCCACGGGCAGGTCGGCCAGGTCCACCTCTCCGAGGCGGATCCGCCCGGCCGACGGCTCCTCGAGACGCACCAGCAGCTCGCACAGCGTCGTCTTGCCCGCACCGGTGGGTCCCACCAGCGCCAGCACCTCACCGGGTCGGACCTCGAGGTGCACGTCGTGGAGCACCGGCGTGTCGCCGTAGGCGAAGCCGAGGTGCTCGACCTGCAGCCCGAGGGGCCCGTCAGGCAGGGTGGCCGGTCGCGCCGGGACGACGTCGTGTGCCGGGCGTTCGTCGAGGACCCGCCCGATCCGCTCGGTGGCCACGACGGCACGGGGCAGCTCCTGGAGGAAGAAGCCGACCACCCGCATGGGGAACGCGAGCAGCCCGAACAGCGCCATCGCCTGTACGAGGTCACCGGGGGCCAACCGGCCGGAGGTGACCTGCCAGGTGCCGATCAGCAGCACCAGGATGATCCCGAGGTTGGGGAGCGCGTCGAAGGCCGGCTCGAAGGTGCCCCGGATGCGACCGACCCGCACCCGGGCGGCCCGCAGCCGATCGGCGGCGGCGTCCAGCCGGGCCACCTCGGCCCCGGTCCGTCCCAGCGTCTTGACCACGAGGGCGCCGTCGAAGCTCTCGTGGGCGACGCCGGAGACCTCCCCGACGCGCTGGGCCACGATGCCCACGGGTCGGGCCACCCGGTCCGTGTAGAGGCGGTTGAGCACCGCCATGGCCGGGAACAGTGCCAGCGCGAGGGCGGTGAGCACCGGATCGACCAGCGCCAGGCTGACGAGTGCCACGACGATGAGGATCAGCACGCCGAGGCTGAACGGGAGGGCGTTGAGGACCTCGGTGGCGGCGAGCACGTCGGCGTCCGCGTGGGCCAGCAGCTCACCGGTGGAGCGCCGCCGGTGGTAGGCGAGGGGGACGTCCAGGTAGCGGTCGGTCACCGCTCGTCGCAGCGACGCCTGGGTCCGGTAGGTCGTCAGCGCCGCGAAGTACCGGCGGAGCACGATCGACAGGGCCCGCACCAGCGCGATGGCGAGGATGACCAGCCCGGCACCGACGGCCGCCGAGCGGCTCACCCCGCCCGAGAAGGCGGGCAGGATCACCTCGTCGGTGATGCGCCCGAGCGCCACCGTCGTGCCCACCGCGGCGACCGCGTAGAGGGTGGCGCCGACCAGGCTCGTGGCGAAGGTGACGGGCTGGGCGCGCGCGAAGCGCAGCACGACGGCGATGCCGCGCCAGAACACCCGGGTGGTGTCCCGCCCGGGCGCGCCCAGCTGCCCGGGCTCGACGCCGGCGCTCACCCCGGCGGCACGCGCCCCGGGCGCATCCGGTGGCGTGTGGTCACCGCTGCCCCCTCCCCAGCCCGAGGTTGGCGTAGATCTCCCGGGTCGCGCTCGACCGGTTCAGCGTGTAGAAGTGCAGCCCGGGCACCCCCAGCTCGAGCAGCTCGGCGCACAGCGTCGTGGCCAGCTCGACCCCGATGCGGCGGACCTCGGCCGGGTCGTCGGCGACCGCCTCGAACCGGGCGGCCAGCGCCGGGGGGAACTCGGCCCCGGCGAGCTCGGCGAAGCGCTGCACCTGCCGGGCGTTGGTGACGGGGATGATCCCGGGGATGACCGGTGTGTCGCAGCCGAGGTCAGCGAGCTCGTCCATCATGCGGACGTAGTGGTGGGCCTCGAAGAAGAACTGGGTGATGCCGAAGTCGGCCTCGGCCAGCTTGGCGGCCAGGTGGCGGCGGTCGCTGTCCCGGTCGGGTGAGCGGGGGTGTCCCTCCGGGTGGGCGGCGACCCCGACGGAGAACTCCCCGCGGGACCGGATGAGGCGCACGAGGTCGATGGCGTGCTCGAGGTCGTGGGGGTAGTCGTGTCGGTCCTTCGGGGGGTCGCCAGCGAGGGCCAGGAGGTTGTGGATGCCGGCGTCGCGGTAGCCGTCGATGATGCCGGCGAGCTCGTCGCGGGTGTGGGCGATGCAGGTGAGGTGCGCCATCGCCGTCATCGAGGTGTCCCGCTCGATGTGGACGACCACCTCGCGGGTCAGCTCCCGGGTCGAGCCGGCGGCGCCGTAGGTGACCGACACGAACGAGGGCCGCAGGGGCTCGAGCTCGCCGATGGTCTTCTCCAGCTCACGGGCCGCCTCGTCGCTCCTGGGAGGGAAGAACTCGAACGAGTAGGTGCGACCCGCGGCCAGCAGGTCCCGGATGTGGGTCACGGCCGAAGGCTACCGGGGCGGCATCCGCCGGAGCATGGTCTGGGTGGAGGTGGCCACCAGACGCCCGCCCGACCACAGGTCGGTCTCGACGTAGACGTGACCGGCACCCATCCAGCGGGCCTCGATGTCGGTCAGAACCCACTCGTCGACCACCGGTTCGAGGAAGCTGACCGACAGGTCGAGCGACAGGAAGAACAGCACCGGCTCGCCGGGGGCGAGCTTGACCCAGACCGCGGGGCCGGGCAGGTCGGCGATGGGCACGAGCGCGAGCGGGTCGAGGTGGCCGGCGGCGTCGCGTGCCAGGGGACGGCGGTAGCGGTTCCAGCGGACGTGGCGGGCGGGCTGGTCGGGGGTCCAGGCGTCCCCCCAGGGCATCGCACCGAGCACGGGGCGCACGTCGAGGTTGTCGAACAGCGGCGGGGCGACCGGGGCGCCGTCGACGACGAGGCCCTCGGTGGCAGGGGCGGGCGACGCCTCGCGCCACGACCGCACCGGCGGCGGGGTGGCCTCGAGGAACGCCGGGGAGTCCCGGTCGGCGGTGAGCACGACGGTGAGGTCGACCGCCGGTCGGTCCTGGCGGGCACAGGTTCCGCTGACCCGCAGGTGCGCGCTGCCCGATCCCTGCCGGAGCGTGGTCACGTCGAAGACGAGGTCGTGGCCCGGCGGTGACAGGAACACGGCGTGGGCGGTCCGCAGCGACAGGTCGGGGCGGTCCAGCCCGGCGAGCGCGGCCCGCAGACCCGCCGCCACGAGCACCCCGCCGTGCACGCCACCGGGGGTGGACCAGCTCGGCGGCAGGTGGGCCTCGAACCGGCCCGGCCGGCCGGCGACCGCCCGCACGGCGGTGACCTCGCCGAACGACGGGAGGGTGGTGCTCACCGGCCGGGCGGGCTCAGCGGAGTCGGCGCTCGGCGGCGTCGACCGTGTTGGACAGCAGCATGGCCCGGGTCATCGGGCCGACCCCGCCGATGCGGGGTGACAGCCAGCCCGCCACCTCGGCCACCTCGTCGGCGACATCGGAGCGCAGCCTGCCCCCCTCGAAGGACACGCCGGCGGCGACCACCACCGCGCCCGGCTTGACCATCCCGGCGGTGATCAGCCCGGGGGATCCGGCCGCCGCCACGAGGATGTCGGCCTGTCGGGTGTAGGCACCGAGGTCGGCCACGCCGGTGTGCACGACGGTGACCGCGGCGTTGGCGCCGGGTCGCTTCAGCGACAGCAGGTTGGCGAGCGGACGGCCGATGGTCAGGCCCCGGCCCACGATGACCACGTGGCGGCCCTCGACCGGGATGTCGTAGTGGGCGAGCAGCGCCTGGATGCCCGCCGGGGTGCACGCCAGCGGGGCGTGCAGGCCCTGTACGAGCTTGCCGAGGTTCACCGGGTGGAGCCCGTCGACGTCCTTGGCCGGGTCGACCCGCAGCAGCGCCGCCTCGTAGTCGAGGTGGGCCGGGAAGGGGTACTGCATGAGGAAGGCGTCGATCTCGGGGTCGGTGTTGAACTCCTCGACGACGGCGAGCACGTCGGCCTGGGTGGCGTCGGCGGGGAGGTGGCGGTGGTGGGAGGCGATGCCGAGCTCCTCGCAGTCCCGGTGCTTCATGGCGACGTAGTTGGCGGAAGGCCCGTCGTCTCCCACGAGCAGCGTGCCGAGCCCGGGGCGGACGCCCCGGGCTGCGAGCGCCTCGATGCGCACGGCGAGGCCGGCCTTGATGGTGGCGGCGACGCGCTCACCGTCGAGTGTCCTGGCGGTCACGCCGACGACGTTAGGCGACGCCCGGGGCCACCCCGGCACGGCCCGCACGACCCGGGTACCGTGGAGGCCCGTCAGCCGGGCGGGACGCGGAGGCAGCGGGGACCGGGATGAGCGACGTACCGCAAGGGCCCGGCTGGTGGCAGGCCTCCGACGGCCGCTGGTACCCGCCGCAGTCGGCGCCGACACCCGTGTCCCCACCCCCGGCTCCGGGGTCGGCGATGCCGGGACCCGCCGGCGCGCCATCGGGGACGCCGGCGCCGAAGCGCTCCGGGGGCAGAGGCTGTGTGATCGCCCTGGTCGTGCTCGCGGCGATCGTGGGGCTCGGTCTGGTGGCGGTGGTGCTGGCGGTGGCGTTCCTCGGCAAGAAGGTCGAGGAGGCGCTGGATGTGGATCCGTGCCCGTTCTTCTCCGACGCCGACGCGGCGGCGGTGTTCGGCAGCGGCTCCACCGCCCGGGAGGTGAGCGGCGTCTTCTCCGTCACCAACCTCATCCTCGACACCCGGGTGCTGCCCGACGCTCCGTCCTGCGCGGTGGTCACCCCCGAGGGCACCGGCATGGCCAGGGTGGCCCGCGAGCAGCGCGGCGACGCCTCCGGCGTCTTCGCCGAGGAGCGCTCCCGCGCCCGGGGTGGGACCGGGTCGGCCGACGAGAGCACCTCGGTCGGGACCACGGGCTACTTCCTCGAGGACGTCGAGCTGCGCGACGAGGCGTTCTGCACCACCGCCCTTGCCACGGGGCAGAGCGGCGTGCTGGTGCGTGACGGCGACACGCTCGTGTCCGTGTCGGTGCTGATCGATCCGGACACCGCCACCACCGGGATCCGCCCGGACGAGACGCGCTCGCTCGACCGGCGGAACTGCGAGCTGGCCATGGCGGCGGCCGAGCGCGTCCTCGACTGACGGGCCCCGCCCGCGCCGGCGCTCAGTGCCGGAAGTGGCGCTCCCCGGTGAAGACCATGACGAGTCCGCGCTCGTCGGCGGCGGCCACGACCTCCTCGTCGCGCACGGATCCCCCGGGTTGGATCACGGTGGCGGCACCGGCCGCCACCGCGCCGTCGAGACCGTCGGGGAACGGGAAGAACGCGTCGCTGGCGTAGGCGCCACCGGCGGCGCGACCGGCGGCCTTCTCGGCGGCGAGGCGACCGGCGTCCCGGCGGTTCTGCTGCCCGCAGCCGATCCCCACCGCCTGGCCGTCGCGCACCAGCACGATGGCGTTGGAGCTGGTGTGGGCCACCACCCGCCAGGCCAGCTCGAGGTCGGCCCACTGTGCGTCGGTGGGCTGTGCCCTGGTCACCACCCGCCACGAGGAGCGCTCGACGTTCACCTGATCGGGGGTCTGCACGAGGTAGCCACCGTCGATGGCGCGCAGCGTCCGCCGGGGCGGCGACGGTGGCTCGGCTTCGAGCACCCGCAGGTTGCGCCTGGCGAGCAGGCGCACGAGGGCGTCGTCCTCGAAGCCGGGGGCGACGAGGACCTCGGTGAACACCGGGGCCAGTGCCTCGGCCATGGCCACGGTCACCGGCCGGTTCACGGCCACGATCCCCCCGAACGCGGACACCGGGTCGCACTCGTGGGCACGGCGGTACGCGGTGGTGACATCCGTGGCGACAGCGACCCCGCAGGGGTTGGCGTGCTTGATCACCACCGCGGCGGGCTGGTCACCGAGGGCGTGCACCAGCCGCCAGGCGGCGTCCGCGTCGAACACGTTCAGGTACGACAGCTCCTTCCCACCGTGCTGCACGGCGCTCTCCCACCAACCGCGCTCGCCCACCGTGGCGTAGCGGGCGCCGAGCTGGTGGGGGTTCTCGCCGTAGCGCAGCACCTGACGGCGCTCGAGGCGGAGCTCGATCGTGGCGGGCAGCTCCCCGGGCGCCGTCACACCGGCGGTGTCCCCCTCGCCGTCGCCCCGGTCCCCGGCTTCGAGCCAGCGGACGACCTCGGCGTCGTAGGCGGCGGTGGCCCGGAAGGCCTCGAGCGCCAAGCGGCGGCGGGTGTGCCCGGAGAGGCGACCGCTGCTGCGAAGCTCGGCGAGCACCGGTTCGTACTGGGCCGGATCGGTGACCACCCCGACCCGGGCGTGGTTCTTGGCCGCCGCCCGCACCAGCGCCGGCCCGCCGATGTCGATGAGCTCGATCGAGGGGTCCGACGAGAACGGGTAGAGGTTGACGACGACGAGGTCGATCGGCTCGATCCCGTAGCGCTGCAGGTCGGCGAGGTGGGAGGCATCGTCGAGGTCGGCCAGGATCCCCCCGTGCACCTTCGGGTGCAGGGTCACGACCCGGTGCCCGAGGATGGCGGGCACCCCGGTGAGGTCGGCCACGTCGGTCACGGGCAGCCCGGCGGCGGCGATGGCGGCCGCGGTCCCTCCGCTGGAGACCAGCTCCACACCGAGCTCGTGCAGGGCCCGGGCGAGCTCCACGATGCCGGTCTTGTCGTACACGGACAGCAACGCCCTCACGGCGACGGGCTCCTTTCGACGACGCCAGGAACGGCTCCGGACCGGTCCGCCGGCACGCTCACTGGACCGATCCCCGTTCGAGGACCTCACGGATGGTGCGGACGTAGAGTCGACGCTCGACGGCCTTGATCCGCTCGTGCAGGGACGCCTCGGTGTCGCCGGGCTCCACCGGGACGGCCTCCTGGGCGAGGATCGGCCCCTCGTCCACCTCGGGGGTGGCGACGTGCACGGTGCAGCCGGTGACCTTCACGCCGGCCTCGAGTGCGTCGCGCACGGCGTGCCAGCCCTTGAAGGCGGGCAGCAGGGCCGGGTGGGTGTTGAGGATGCGTCCCCCGTAGGCGTCGAACATCGCTGCGGCGAGGATGGTGCCCCACCCGGCCATGACCACCAGCTCGATGTCGTGGGCGCGCAGCACGTCCACCACCTCGGCGGTGTAGGCCTCCCGGTCGAACTCCGGCCCGAAGCTGGTGCGTGCGATGAGCACCGCGGGCACGCCGTGGCGGGCGGCGACATCCATCGCCGGGCAGGGTCTGTCCACCACGACCACCGCCACCGGGATGCCGTCCTCGAGGATGGCGTCGAGGATGGTCCCGCTCCCTGAGGCCAGCACCGCGACCCGCATGGGGGCCGACGCTACCGGCTGCGCAGCACGGTGCCGGCGAGTGCGCCCGTGTGCTCGCCGTGCTCCATGAACACCGCCCCGTTCACGACCGTCGCCACGTACCCCCCGGCGCGCTGCACGAACCGGCCGGCACCGCCGGGCAGGTCCTGCTCG
>Ga0308411_10003108_pt1 | contig 11159 bp, 7 predicted proteins | sample HotsprottomLayer_2_FD_203530 | JGI IMG/M metagenome (GOLD analysis project Ga0308411, IMG submission 203530) | Hot spring phototrophic mat microbial communities from Octopus Spring, Yellowstone National Park, Wyoming, United States -... | ecosystem: Environmental > Aquatic > Thermal springs >... | reverse complement strand
GATGAAATCCGCATGGGGCCGCTGGCGCACCTGTCGGCGGTGGATACGGCGCTGACCCACGACCTCTCGCCCATTGACAAGGACAACCTGCGGGTGCGCGTCAGCCCTGATGAACTCAACCGCATTCTGACGCTCTGGCGACAGGAAACGCGCGGCGAAACGGTCAACCCGTACGAAAACATTTTCAAATATGTTCACCCGCTTGTCATCGGCGCGGTGGACCGGGCCAGTTCGCTGTCCATGCGGTTGTGCACGGAAATTCTGTCATACCACATGAAAGATGCGGAAAAAGCACGGGCGATCAGCCATACGCTCAACGCGGAATATCCTTCGCACGTCTATCCCATCACCCTGCGCGAGGCGCAGCGGATTGGCCTCAACGCCCGGGAACTCGACCCGGAACTCAATGATCTGCTCATTGAACTCAACGAGATGTATTCCGAAATGGGGCAGAAGGCAATTACGGACTTCGATGAGCAGAACTACCACGACAACGGCATTCTGAACATTCTGGAATGCCGCACGAGCCAAATCTTCTACCAGAACGATACCGACTGGCACTACATGATGAACGAACGGCGGTGGATTCGGCTCAACGACAACAGTTCCTGGCGCAAGGCGGAGCTGGTCAACGGGGAAGTCGTGCAGAGTGTCTTCCACATCCGTTAGGCACATCGCCAGTCCACATCCTAGCCGCGCTTGAAGTTTTGTTTGAGCAGGGCATTGACCTGGCTGCGGGTCATCTGCACGGTGGCGGTGAGGCGCTTGCCTTCAGCCTTGATTTTGGTGTTGTTGAGAAAGGCGGCCGTATCGCCCCGGCGCGGCACGAGCAGCAGTCCGGCCGTGATGAGGTTCTGCAACCCGCTGGCTTCAAGCGGTGAAGCCGCAAAGCCGGCAATGCGCAGTGTCGTAAACTGCGGGCCGACATCGAGGGTCAACGCCGTCGAGGTCAGAATGTGCAGCGGGCCGAGCGCCTGGGACGCACTGACCGCCTGCGCAATGTTCAGTGCAGCTTCATCCACTTCGTCAATGCCCGACGATTTCACAATCCGAATGCCCGACAGCCGTCCGCTGGGTTCCACCCGGAAGGCCAGCGTGATGCTGAAGTTCTGGTTTTCGATGTCGAGCTGCCCGGTCTCGCTGAGGCTGTAGAGCTTGGTGACGATGGCCTTGATGGGCCCGATGTCCACTTTGCCGAAGCTGGGCGGCCCGCCGGGCTTGGCTGGTTCGTCCGCAGGGCGTTCCCGGTTTTCCCGTTCGGCAGCGCGGCGCGCTTCGGCTTCCCGTTCAGCTTCGCGTCGCTGGCGCTCGGCTTCCGCGCGGCGGCGGGCCTCTTCTTCCTCGCGTTTGCGGCGGGCCAGCGCGGCAGCGCGCGCCTGGGCATCCGGTTTGGCCGGCTGGTCAGCCGGGGGCGCCACCCAGCTCTCCGGGTTGGGCAGAGGCTTGTAGCGTGGGTCGGTGAGCGTGATCCAATCCACGTCGTATTCACGCTCCACCACTTCGACTTCAAACGGAGCGATGAACGTCCGGTATGCCAGATAGCCCAGGAACGAAAAGTGCAGCAGCAGGGCCAGCATCAGTCCCAACCGAAACCCGTGCCGGACCCACCAACTGGGTTCTCCCTCGAAGTCGAGCGTATGCGGTGTGGCATAGATGAAGCCGCGCAGAATATAGGCTTTGGGCGACGGCACGGCCGGCGCTGGCTCATCTGAAGCGGGCGAAGCTGGGCGTTCATCATTCATAGCGCAAGTCAGGACGTTGCATCGTGGAAAAAAGTTTCCCCCGTTGCAAGCGCGTTACCGGCCCGCCAGCCCCCGGTGTCGGCGTTGATATTCGTCCCTTGCTTGTCACACTGCACCTGCTTTCGTACTATCGGCGTGTCCGTGCAACAACAACCCCGTATGCACGACCCCGTATGCACGGCGCGTCCGGCTGTAATTATCGTTTCACGCCATGCCATGTTGTCCGACGTGACGCTTCAGGGTTCTCCGGTCAGTCCCGCACTTCGCCCGTCGTCTTCCGTCCCCACGCCCCGTTCGGTATCCGGGCGCTACCAGGTTGCCCGACGGGCAGCTCAGGTCGTTGGGGCGGCCACGCCGCTCATTCTGGACTACTGGCGCGACGAGCAGCGGTTTTTCTTCTTCGGCGGTGCGCGTGAGGTGAGTGAGGCGACGCACCAATACCGGGCGCGCCGCATCCGGTCGGAAATCGAACGCCTGGGAATTGGTTTCATCAAGGTGGGGCAGGTCATCAGTACGCGCGGGGACCTGCTGCCCAAGCCCTACCTCGACGAACTGCGTACGCTCCAGGACAGTTTATCCCCTCTGACGTTCGGGGAAGTCCATGCGACGCTCGAAGCCACCTACGGCTGCCCCCTGGAAGATGTTTTCGAGCAATTCGAGCCAACACCCATTGCCACGGCGAGCATCGGGCAGGTTCACCGGGCGCAGTATGCCGGGCAGTCGGTTGTGGTCAAGCTCATCCGTCCCGGCATCCAGCATCAGCTCGCCACCGACTTCCGCATCGTAACGGCGCTGTTGCGCTTTCTCGATGAACAGCTCGTGCGCTTCCGGCAGGAAAACTCAGATGTCCACGTGCTGACCCGCCTGTTTTCCCAGATTGTGACTGAAGTCAATGCCGGACTGCGCGAGGAAATGGATTTTGTCTTCGAGCGCGCCAATGCCGAGCGGCTCGGCGCCCTGCTGGCCGATAACCCGCTGGTTGTCGTCCCACGGGTGATTGGGGAACTGTGCCGCCCGAACGTGCTCGTGCTGGAATACCGGCCGGGCATCAAAATCAGCGATGGCGACGCTCTGCGGGCCGCCGGTTTCGAGCCGCTGAAGATGGTCGAGCGGCTGGTTGAGGTCTATCTCGAAATGATATTGGTTCACGGCGTGTATCACGCCGACCCGCATCCGGGAAATGTCGCCGTGGATGAGCGCGGACGCATCATTTTGTATGATTTCGGCATCGTACGCACGCTATCGGCACGCATTCGGGAGAGCCTGCTCAAGATGACGCTGGATGGCCTGCGCGGCGATGTGCCGGCCATCGTGGATGAACTCTACCGCATGGGCGTGGTGGACCCGGCGGCAGACCGGGCGACGGCGCTGCGCGTTGGCGAGAAGTTCCGGGAACTGTACCTGCGGGACATGCCGACGGCTGAACGAATCGAAGCCGTTGGGCGCTACATGCGGGATGCGTTTGGCTATGTTCCCCTGCGCATGCCGAAAGAAATGGTGTATGTCTTTCGTGTCGTTTCCATGCTCGAAGGGCTGGGAACGTGCTTCAAACCTGGTTGGAACATCATGGCGGACGCTTCGCCCGCCGTTCAGCGAGGCATTCGTAAAATGATGATGGCCAGTGAAACCATCCGGTGGCCGGAACTCATTGCCCAGTGGGTCGGGCGGTGGTTCCGGGCACTCTTTGCACGCCCCGCCTAGAGACCGTGGGCAACTTGGCTGCGCCCAGATAAGCGCCAAGCCCAGTCCGTGGTCGGGTAAGTGAGGAGGACTTTGTCATGCGGCATTATGCGAAGCAGTTTAGGTGTGCCGGTCTCCGTCTGTGCGGGCTGGCGCTCTGTGTGGGATTGCTGGGAACGGCGGCGTGGGCCCAGAACGGGGCGATTCGGGGAACGGTGTATTACCAGGAAAATGCCAACGCCAAGCCGGAGCCGCGGCCGGGCGTCGAGATTCTTATCCTGCGCCAGGACATCAAAGGACAGCTCAAGACGAAGACCGATAAAAAGGGGACGTATTTCTACACCGTTCAGGCGTTTGGAACGTACGTCGTGGTGGCTCACGGGCCCGGCTACAAGTACCAGGTGAAGCCTCCCGTGCGCATCACCAGCACGGAACCGGTGCAGATTGACATCACGCTAACACCGGGTGATGGCCGCCTCCCACCAGTGGAGCAGTTGCTGGCCGAAGCCCAGGGCGGCGGGACACCAGCAACGCCACCGCCTGCCGCCGCTCCGCCAGAGCCAACAGCGGAAGAAAAGGAAGCCGCCGCCAAACTCAAGGCCGAACGGGAACGCATCGAAAAAGAAAATGAGCGCGCCCGGAACATCAACGAGCAGCTTCGCACTTTGATGGATTCCGGCAATGCCGCCTTCAACCGGGGCGACTACGAAACGGCAGCCAGCGATTACCGGAAGGCGTTGGCACTCGATGACAATCAACCGGGCTTTCTGGGCAACCTGGCTTCAGCCACCCTGCAAATCGCTGTCAAGCACTTCAATGCCAAGCGGCGCGATGAGGCGCGGAAGGCGTTTCAGGAATCAGGTGACGCAGCCGCGCGCGCCGTGGCGCTCAACGACGCCCAGCCGCCTGAACGCCGCGATCCGTCTTATCGCAGCAAAGCGGCTGAAGCTTACCGCTTCCTGGCCGAACTCTATGGCGATGCCGAAGCCGGCGAAAAGGCCGCCAAGTTTTACATCGAACTCGCCGACATGCAGACCGATGCCAAGAAGCGCAACGAAATGCGGGTTCGCGCCGGTGATTCCTACCGCTTTGCCGGCAAATTCAAGCAGGCGGATGAGTTTTACCGCGCTGTCCTGCAGGAGGATGCCAACAACATCCCGGCTATGAACGGACTTGCCATGTCGCTGCTGTCGTCTGACCCGGAGTTGCTTGACCCGAACAAAGCCGGGGAAGCCATTGCCCTGTTTGAGATGGTCGCGGCCAAGGCCACCGATCCCAACATGAAGCAATCGGCGCAGGCCAGCGCCGAGTACATCCGAACAACCGCCAAGGAAATTGTCCGTCCCAAGCCGGGGCGGAAGAAAAACTAGATGCGATGGTTGCGCAGCCTGCTTGCGCCAGGCCGCGCAGCACACGCGAAGGATCAGCCTTATGCCTATTGCCCCTCGTCGGCGCTCAGTGCCGGTCAATGTCGGCGGCGTCATCATCGGCGGCGGCGCGCCGGTTGTCGTCCAGTCCATGACGAACACGGACACGGCCGATGTAGCCGCCACCGTCGAGCAGGTGGCGGCCCTGCATGCCGCCGGTTCGGAAATCGTACGCATCACTGTCAATGACCGCGATGCAGCGGCGGCGGTCCCGGACATTGTGCGTGGTCTGCGGGCGCGTGGCGTGGAAGTTCCCCTCGTTGGCGACTTTCACTACAACGGCCACACGCTGCTGCGCGACTTCCCGGAAACAGCCCGTCTGCTGGCCAAGTACCGGATCAATCCCGGCAATGTCGGTTTCGGGAAAAAGCACGATGAGAACTTCAAGGCCATTGTCGAACTGGCGATTCAGTATGAAAAGCCGGTGCGGATTGGCGTCAACTGGGGATCGCTCGATCAGGCGATGCTGGCGCGCATGATGGACGAAAATGCCCGGCGCGACCCGCCGCTTTCCGCGCGTGAGGTCATGCTGGAAGCCATGTGCGCCAGCGCCCTGGAGTCGGCCGCGCTGGCCGAATCCATCGGCCTGCCGCATGACCGCATCATCATCAGCACGAAAATTTCGGAAGTGCAGGACCTGGTTGAAGTCTATCGGGCCATTGCCGCCCGGTGCGACTACCCGCTGCACGTCGGTTTGACCGAAGCCGGCATGGCCATGAAGGGCATTGTGGCCAGTGCCATCGGTATCGGTTTGCTGCTTCAGGAAGGCATCGGGGACACCATCCGTGTGTCCCTGACGCCGACCCCCGGCGGCGACCGGACCGAGGAGGTGCGTGTCGCCCAGACGATTCTGCAAACGATGGGCATCCGCAGCTTCACGCCGCTGGTCACAGCCTGTCCGGGGTGCGGGCGCACGACGAGCACCCTGTTTCAGGAAATGGCGCAGGACATCCAGACCTATTTGCGGGAACAGATGCCCGTCTGGAAAACCCGCTATCCGGGGGTTGAAACGCTCAAGGTGGCTGTCATGGGGTGCATCGTCAACGGCCCCGGCGAATCCAAGCACGCCGACATCGGGATTTCGCTGCCGGGGACCGGAGAAGACCCCAAAGCTCCGGTCTTCGTGGATGGCGTCAAAGTCACCACGCTTGAAGGCGAGCGCATTGTTCCGGCATTCATTGACATTCTCAATGACTATGTTGCGCGGCGCTTTGGGGCGTCTGCGGGTGTAGGTCGCTGAGCCTCATCTCTGGAGCGGAACGGCACGCGGCTCAGGTGTCGGACGGCTCAGGGCCTGAAAACGCAGGAAAAACAGGACAGCCGCCGTGGCCAGCCCGACGACATAGCCCATCCAAATCCCGACTTCCCGCCAGCCCAGCCGGAACGCCAGTCCGTAGCTCGTCGGCAGCGCCACCAGCAGGTAGGCAATGAAAGCCAGAACGGTGGGCAGCAGGGCATCGGTCATGGCACGCAAGGCGGACAGGAGCACCACCTGTAGCCCGTCGAAAAGCTGAAATACCGCCGCGACCAGCAGGAGCGTGGCGGCGATGCTGACTACCGCCGGGTCGGTGGTAAACAGGGTCGGCAGCCAGTGCCGCAGCGCGACGAAGACCAGCGCTGTAAAGCCCATGTACACCAGGACGATATGCATGGCCGCCAGTCCGGCGGCCCGCATGGCGCGCCGCTCGCCCGCGCCAAGGTAGTAACTGACCCGGATCGTTGCGGCCGACGCAATCCCCGAAGCTCCCATAAACGTCAGCGAGGCCAGCCCAAGGGCAACCTGATGTGCGGCCAGTTCGAGCTTGCCGAGCCAGCCCATCATGACGGCTCCGGCCGCGAACGCACCCACTTCAAGCACGAACTGTCCGCCCAGCGGCAGGCCCAGCCGCAGATAGTGCCGGATGGCGGCCCCGTCCCACAGCGTCCGGCGCAGGGTTGCGCGATAGGGGGCAAACAGGCGGAGGCGGATGAAACACAGAGCGAAGGTTCCCGCCAGAACCAGGCGCACGAGCAGGGTAGCCACTCCGGCCCCCACGATACCCAAGCGTGGAAAACCTCCGTGCCCGAAAATCAGCAGGTAGTTCAATCCCAGATTGAGCAGGACTTCCAGAACCGTGATGAGGGCCGCGAGGCGCGTATTCCCCAGCCCTTCCGTAAACTGCCGGAACGTCTGAAAGACCATGACCGGCAGCAGCGAAGCCGTCAGCAGCAGGTAGTAGGGCCGGGCCGTGGCCGTCACCTCCGGCGTCTGTCCGAACGCATCGAGCCATGGGTAGAGCGCCAGCAGTACAAAGGTGATGAGCAGGGCCACCGCCACGTTGACCGCCAGCCCGTGGCTGAACCACTGCGCCGCCGCGCCGACATCATTGGCCCCCCGCGCCGCGCCGACAAGGGGCGTCATGGCCAAAGTGAAGCCCACACCGAAAACCAGCCCGATGACAAACACGCTCTGCCCAAAGGCGGAAGCCGCCAGGGCGGTCGTGTCGTAGTGACCGAGCATCAGGCTGTCTGTAAGCTGCACGATGAGGTGGCCCATCTGGGAAAACATGACGGGCAGCGCCAGTTTGAGATGGGCGGCGTAGTGACTGGCCGGGCGGTGGTGGCGCGTGTCGGCCGGCGCGCAGCCGGAAGCAACCGGGACGGAAGCCATAACCAAAGGCGTCTGAAGACTAACGGCTGATTCAATGGCCAAGGGTGGCAGCAGGCATCATCCCTGACCACGTACCGTGCGTCTAGCTCGCCGTAGTGAGGTAGTGGGCTTCGGCGGGTGAAACAACAGCCGGAGCCGAAGCAGCCGTCGGCGCAATGATTGTCTGACGAACCGCCGCCAGCAGGTTGGAACTGGGTTCGCGTCCGATGACCACCAGCGAGCTTTCCGATGCGGCAGCGCAGGGGTTGAGGCTCATCGCCTGCCCGGCGTATTCCAGCCGCAGCCAGCCGCCGGTGGTTTTGAACACACCTTTGGCGCGGGAGATGTCGCCAAAGTCTCCGGCCGTCATTGCCTCGAACACCTGCTGTAATCCGGCCGCGTCAAAGACGGCCGAGAACGTTTCCGAGATTTGCCGGAAGGCCAGGCGTGGGGCAAGGGTTTCGCCCAGGCAGGCGTCGTCCTGCGTGTCGCTGAGGTCGCGGAGATCAAGCCGCCCAAAGCTTGTGTAGATGACCTTGGCCGCAGGGTTGCAACCGGCAAGGCGCTGCTGGAGCCGGGCCAGTTCCGCCTGTGAGAGACTGTCGCACTTGTTGATGACGACCGTGGCTGCCGCTTCAACGTAGGCGGCAATGGCCATCTGTACGGCACGGTCGGCCAGCAGCCACTGCTTGCCATCCACAACCGCCACGACGCGAATCGGGCCGAGCAGTTCCCGGCAGCCCGGCTGGTGGAGCGTACCCAGCAGGTCACTCAGGGCGGCCGCGCCGGAGGGTTCGATGAGGATGCGTTCCGGCGCATGCTCCCGGATGATGCGCGAAAGCGTGGCCGCGACATTGCGCGACAGTGTGCAGCACAGGCAGCCACCGGCGAGTTCGACTACAGGGGCATCTTCGGTGCTGCCTTCGCGCAGGCGTGCACCGTCCAGTCCGACATCGGCGAACTCGTTGACGAGCACCACGGTCTTGTCGCCAAGTTGCGGCAGCAGGTGGCGCAAAAGTGTCGTTTTGCCGGAGCCAAGAAAACCGCCGATGACATCCACGGTGGGTTTGACTTCCGGCGCGCGGCGCGACAGCAAGCCCCATGCCCAGACGCCAACCGGCTGCGGCAGGATGAGCCACCAGTGCTCCAGAATCGCCAGTGCCATCAGGACGCTCGCCAGCCCGTAGGCCGTGGCTGTAAACCTGTCGGGCGCCTGCAGGGCGCGGTAAAACAGCCAGTGCGCCCAGGCGGTCGAAATCGTGACCGAGAAGGGGAAAAACCAGTTGATGGGGCGTTTGGAGAAAAACTGCGTCATCCGGCGCAGATGCTCCGGCAGGTACTCCTCATTGAGGTTGCGGACGCCAAAAAACACGTTGAGCTTGGCTGACTGGTGCATCCACCAGTGGATGGTGAACGTCCACAGCGCGACCTGGTTCGGCCCGGGTGTTGCCCACCAGACGAGTGCAAAGCCGACAAAAATCGAAAGCTCGTGGTAGAGGTTGGCTTTGACGCCATGGATGAAGTGCCGCCAGCCACGACACTGCGGCGGACACGGCGGCACTTCCATGCCGACGACATAGCCGGTGTAGTAGCTCGTCTCAAACCATCCCCAGGCGACAATCCCGGCCAGAAATCCCAGCGCCGCGCCCAGTGGCGTTGTCAGGTGGCTGATGGCAGGCATCCCGGCCAGGGCTGCAACCGCCAGCAGGGAAGAAAGCACGATGACCGCCCGCCGCCAACTGCGACGCCCGCAGGCAAAAATGATGATGACCGTGGCCGCCCACCAGACGGCGACGGCAAACAGGGAGAGTCCGAGCCAGAACAGCCAGGGAGATTGCAGCAGGGTGAAAGCCATGAACACGACCGGGGGCGCATCAGGTTCGTCGGGCGCAAGCGCCAAAACCTGTCACCAACCTACTTTGCCCCTGGCACAAGCCGCAATGAAAACCCTTGTGCAGAACCGGCTGCCCCGCTGCCGGCGCCGTTGACCGGCTAGGCAGACGGCGTTCCGGCGATGAACCGGACAATGACCTGGGCGAGTTCTTCGCCTTTGTCTTCCTGCAGGAAGTGTCCCGCGCCCCGGATGGTCGTGTGCGGCTGGTGGCGCGCGCCGGGCACGAGCTTCTGAAACACGGCGTCACCGCCCTTTGTCACCGGATCGCTGTCGCTGAACGCCGTCAGAAACGGTTTTTCCCACTGCTGAAGGCGCTGCCATGCCTGGCGGTTGGCCGGGGCTTCCGGGTCGTCGGGCGTGGTGGGCACCAGCATAGGGAAAGCGCGCGCGCCGGCCAGGTAGCGTTCATCGGGGAACGGCGCATCGTAGGCCGCGATGACTTCCGGGGCGAGTTCCGTCACACAGGCCCCTTTGACGATGCCGCCGGCGTGAAAAACCGGCGTGGTCTGCGAGTAGTCCCGCCAGCGAAAAAAGGCTTCCGGCAGGGGATGATCGCCGGTTGGCAGGCCCGTATTGCCAACGACAATCCGGGCAAAGCGTTCTTCCAGGGCAACGGCCACGCGCAGCCCGATGAGTCCGCCCCAGTCCTGGCCAAAGAGCGTGACCCGGTGCAGATCGAGCGCCTCAACAAAGCGCGTCATCATGGCGACGTGAAACCGGTAGCTGTAGTCCTCCCGGTGGAGCAGCTTGTCCGAGCGCCCAAACCCGATGAGATCAGGCGCTACCGCGCGGTAACCGGCCGCCACAATGACCGGAATCATCTTTCGGTAGAGATAGCACCACGACGGTTCGCCATGGAGCAGCAAAACCGTTTCGGTGGCGTCGCGCGGGCCCTCATCCAGATAGTGCATCCGCAGACCGTCGAGTTCGACGTAGTGCGGCGCAAAGGGAAAGTCCGGCAGGTTGGCGAAGCGTTCGTCGGGGGTACGCAATACGGAGGCAGCAGACATGGCGCTGTACCTTACGGTGTGGAGTGTGACCGGCAAGACGGCATCAGACCGCAACCGCGGCCTATGGTGTGAAAACTGTAATGTCAAGCCGGCTGCGGAGCGCCGGGCGCAGGTCGGCGGAACGTTCCGGTTGCCTTGGGGCCCATGGAAGGGGCGGCCGCCTCTGCCGGGTCTGGCTTGACACGCTGCGGGGGACTCCATAACTTGTACAAGCGATTCAAACAGTTGTTTGAATTCTGTGTGCTTTCTCACCAAGTGGAGAACAAACGTCATGTGGCGGATTGGTCTGAAAATGCTGATGGGCGACCGCGCCAAGTATTTCACCCTCGTGGGCGGTGTCTCGGTGGTTGTCTTTCTGTTCGTTCAGCAGGGATCGGTCTTCTGCGGTCTGATTGGGCGGACGGCCAAGCCGGTGGAAGCCATCGGCGCGCCCATCTGGGTGGTGGACCGCAACCTGCAGGTCGTGGATGAGTTCAAGGGGTTGCTCGATACTGACCTGCTGCGGGTGCGGAGTGTGGAAGGCGTCAAGTGGGCGGTGCCGCTGTTCATCCGCCAGGCCCAGGTACGGCTGCCGAACGGCAAGTTCCAGGCCGTACGCCTCGTCGGTATTGACAGTGCGACACTCGTCGGGCGGCCGCCACGACTGCTTGAAGGACGCATCGAAGACCTCAACGCGCCGGATGCTGTCATTGTCGGACGCGCCGAAATGGAGCGGCTGGGCAGTCCCAAAATTGGCGACACCTTTGAAATCAATGACCGGCGGGCGCGGGTGGTCGG
>Ga0308411_10003107_pt1 | contig 11161 bp, 8 predicted proteins | sample HotsprottomLayer_2_FD_203530 | JGI IMG/M metagenome (GOLD analysis project Ga0308411, IMG submission 203530) | Hot spring phototrophic mat microbial communities from Octopus Spring, Yellowstone National Park, Wyoming, United States -... | ecosystem: Environmental > Aquatic > Thermal springs >... | reverse complement strand
ATCTCGAAGTACTGGGTGGACCTGGGCGCCGGTGCGTCGGGATCGTCGAAGGTCGCCCGGGCACTGGCGCCGTGCAGCTCGCGCTGGGGCACCCCCCGGATCGCCGACGGGGGGGCGATGCCGACCACGTCGAGCAGGGTGGGGACCACATCGATGGCATGCAGGAACTGGTGGCGGAGCTCCCCGGCGGCGCTGATCCCGGCGGGCCAGGAGATGATGCAGGGGTCGGCGATCCCACCCCGGTAGGTCTCGCGCTTCCAGCGCCGGAACGGTGTGGCGCCGGCCCAGGCCCACCCCCAGGAGTAGTGCGGGAAGGTGTCCGGCCCGCCCCAGCTGTCGAGGCGGCTCAGGTTGTCCTCGGCTCGCTCGGGGATCCAGTTGAAGAACGACAGCTCGTTGAAGGTTCCCGCCGGGCGGCCCTCGGCGCTCGGCCCGTTGTCGGAGATGGCGATGACGATCGTGTCGTCCAGCTCCCCGATCTCCTCGAGGAACGCCAGCACCCGCCCGACGTGATGGTCGGTCTGGGTGAGGAACCCGGCGTAGACCTCCATCTGGCGGGCGAACATGCGGCGTTCGTCGTCGCCGAGGTCCTCCCAGGCGCGCACATCGGGGTCCCGGGGTGCGGGCTCCGTGCCCGCCGGGACGATGCCAAGCTCGACCTGGCGGGCCAGCACCGACGCGCGGTACGCGTCCCACCCGTCGTCGAAGCGCCCACGGTACGGCTCGACCCACTCGGGCTCCACCTGGTGGGGGGCGTGCCCGCGCCGGTGGCGAAGTAGACGAAGAACGGCTTGTCCGGAGCGCAGACGTGGGCGTCCCTGATGAACGCGATGGCCCGGTCGGCCAGATCCCGGTTCAGGTGGTAGCCCTCAGCGGGGGAGTACGGCGGCTGCACGGGGTTGGTTCCGTCGAACAGGTCGGGGAACCACTGGTCGGTGCTCGAAGCCCATGTGGCCGTCATGGGCGGGGTAGCCGATCGACAGCTCCGTGATCGCCGACATGCCGAGCACGTGGTGGTTGCGCCCGGTGAGCAGGCACGCCCGGGTCGGGGAGCACAGCGCGGTGGTGTGGAAGTTCGTGTACCGCAGGCCCCGGGCCGCGAGCCGGTCGAGGGTCGGGGTCTCGCACCGGCCGCCGAAGGGGGAGAGCTGTCCGAACCCGACGTCGTCGAGCACGAACAGCACGATTCACCCACCGGCGGCCTCCTCCCCGACGCGGACCTCGATCGACTCGCCGGCTCGAACGGTGTGTCGTGCTCCGGCGATCTCGACGACGACCGGGGCGCCGTGGTCGGCGTCGATGGCGACCCGCACCGTCGTCGGCGTGAACGCCAGGTGGACGAGCTGGCCCCGGTAGTGCACGTCGAACGCCAGCGAGCCGAGCTCCTCGGGGATCGCCGGGTCGAGCACGAGCACGTCAGCTCGTGTGTCGAGGCCGGTGTAGCACCGCTGGATGAGATCCACGGTGCCGGCCATGGCCCCGAGGTGGATCCCCTCCTTGGTGGTGCCTCCCTGCACGTCGGCCACGTCGGCCCGCAGCGCCTCGACGAACTGGTCCCAGGACCGGGCTGGATCGTGCCGGGCCTGGACCCAGGCGTGGACGACCCGGCTCAGGGTGGAGCCGTGGGAGGTTCGGGGCTCGTAGTAGGCGATGGTCCTGGCGGCGAGCTCCGGATCGGTCTCGTAGCCGAGCCGCTCGAGCAGCTCGGCGACCTCGGCGTCGCTGAACAGGTAGTAGAGCATCATCACGTCCGCCTGCTTGGTGAGCCGGTAGCGGTTCGGCGAATCGCCCTCGGCCTCGAGGATGCGGTCGAGGCGGTGGATGTCGCCGTAGCGCGCGTGGTAGTCCTCCCAGTCGAGCTCCTCGAGCTGCTCGAAGCCCTCGAACTGGCTGAGCACGCCGTCGTGGAAGCACACCCGCATCTTGCGGCTCACGTCACCCCAGTGGTCCAGCTCCTGGGCGGTCAGCACGAGCCGCTCGCGCAGATGGCGGGCGGAGTCCTCGGGCAGCACCTCGAGCACGTCGAAGGCCCGGCAGATGCACCAGACGGCGAGCAGGTTCGTGTAGGCGTTGTTGTTGAGACCGGGCCGGTCGGCGTCGGGGTAGGCCTCGTGGTACTCGTTGGGGCCCATCACCCCCTTGATCTCGTAGCGGTCGAGGCTGTGGTTGTACTCGGCGATCGAGGCCCAGAACCGGGCGATCTCGAGGATCATCTCGGCACCGTAGAAGCTGAGGAACTCGAGGTCCCCGCTGGCCTGGAAGTACTTCCAGATGTTGTAGGCGATCGCCCCGTTGACGTGACGCTGCAGGTGCGACGCGTCCGGGATCCACCGACCCGACTTCGGGTTCAGGTGCATCGTCTGGGTCTCCTCACGGCCGTTGCTGGCGCTCTGCCAGGGGTACATCGCCCCCCGGTAGCCGGCGGCGGCCGCTTCCCGTCGGGCCTGGTCGAGACGCCGGTAGCGGTACAGCAGCATCCAGCGGGTGAGCTGGGGCAGACGCAGGCTGAGGAACGGCAGGATGAACAGCTCGTCCCAGAAGATGTGGCCCCGGTAGGCCTCGCCGTGCAGTCCCCTGGCGGGGACCCCCACGTCGTGGCCGACCGTGTTGTTCGACACCGTCTGGAGCAGGTGGAAGATGTGCAGGTGGAGGATCCGGTTGATCTCGCCGTCGGTACCGAGCTGGATGGCGACCCGCTCCCAGATGTGTCGCCAGCTCACCACGTGGCGTTCGAGCAGCGTCTCGAAGTCCCCGGCGACGTGCTGGGCCCAGTCGCAGGCCTCCTCCCCGGCTTCGCAGATCCCATGGTCGCGTGAGGTGAACAGGGCAACCACCTTCTCGACCAGCAGCTCCGCTCCTTGGCGGACCTCGACCGCGAACCGCATCGCCACCTGGCCCGGTGTCTGCTCGGGGGTCGGCGCGAGCTCGAGTCGATGTCCGTCGCGGAACAGCCGGGTCCGGGCAGCGACGGCGATGCGGATGTGTGACTGGTTCGTCTCCGTCTGCAGGCAGATGACCTCGTCGTTCTCGACGTCGGTGCACAGCACGTTCAGGTGCTGGTCGCCGAGGCCGGCGTAGCGGGCCACGCCGGTGTTGCGCACCGTGCCGTCGATCCCGCTGCGGATCTCGAGCGTGCCCGACCAGTTCTCCGCCACCAGGGTCGTCTCCAGTCCGGCCACGTGGTGGTCGCGCATGCTCACGAACCGCCGCTGGGTGACGGCGACGATCCGCCCGGCGGGGTCGCGCAGGCGACTGCGTCGGGTGAGCACGCCCCGGTGCAGATCGAGCTCGAGGTGGTGTTCGAGCACCTCGCAGGTGGCATCGCTCATCCACGGGCCGTCCTCGGCCCGGAACCACAGCGGCAGCCAGTTGGGGACGTTCACGAGGCTCTCGTTGGACACCGTCCGTCCGGCAACCTCGGCGGTGAGCCGGTTGTAGACACCGGCCACGTAGGTGCCGGGGTAGTGGTGGTCGTCGGCGACCACCTCGGGGGCCGCTCCCCGGGTCGCGAAGTACCCGTTGCCGAGCGTGCACAGGGCCTCCCGGAGGCCCTCCGAGTCGGGATCGAAGCCGTCGTAGGTGAGGAGCCAGTCGTTCACGGCACCTCCAGGGTCACGCAGAGAGGATCACGCACAGATCGTCCAGCAGGGTCCGGACCTCGTCGGGGTCCCGGAGCCGGTAGGCGGCGGCCGTCGGTCGGTCGCCGTCGTCGACCACGATGCCCACGCCGACCCCGGCCAGTGCGGCGAAGGCGTCTTCGTCGGTGACGTCGTCACCCAGGTAGACGGGGGTGGTCTCACCCCGTCTCGCTCCCGTCTGGTCGAACAGGAACCACAGCGCACGGCCCTTGTCCCACGCCACGGCCGGACGCAGTTCGAAGATGCGCTTGCCGCCGGTCTTGCGCAGTCCGGCGTGGTGGGACAGCACCCGGTCCACGGCCGCCTCCACTGCGGGCACCGCGTCGTCGGCGACCTGACGGTAGTGGGCGGCGATGGCGAAGCGCTTGCGTTCGACCCAGGCGCCGGGGATGACGGCCAGGGCGTCGGACAGCTCATCGGCGGCGTCCGCCAGCACCGGCAGCAGCGCGCGGCCCGCCTCCACCTCGTGGCGGCTGCCGTCGGGGCCGGCGACGTCGAATCCGTGGCTGCCGGCCAGCCACACCCCCACGGGATCGATCATCGACCGCAGGTCGTCGAGGTCGCGGCCGCTGATGATGCCCACCACGCACACCCGGGCCAGCCGCTCGAGCACCTCGGTGGTGCCGGGCGGCGCGACCGCCAGCTCCGGCCGGGCGACGATGGGGGTCAGCGTCCCGTCGTAGTCGAGGAACAGCGCGACCGGCCCGTCGGTCAGACGGGCGCGCAGGGCAGGATCGCCGAGGGCGTGGGGGAGCTCAGCGGTCCGGGGCATGGTGGGGGAGGAGGGGCCGCAGGGGTGTGGCAGGGCCGGGTGGGCGGCGCCGGTCCGGGTCCGCCGGTGGGTGTCGCCGCACGAGCAGGCCATCATCGACGGCCAGCTCCGCCAGGTCCGACACGACGATGTCGGCGCCGTGGGACAGCAGGTCGGAGGCGTGACCGGTGCGGTCCACGCCGATCACGAGGCCGAACCCGCCCCGCCGGCCGGCCTCGACCCCGGCGAGGGCGTCCTCGACCACGGCGGCGTCCGCCGGCGCGACCCCGAGGCGTCGGGCCGCCTCCAGGAACAGGTCGGGTTCGGGTTTCGGCGCGAGCTGCAGCGAGCGGATGTCCAGGCCGTCCACGCGCACGTCGAACAGGTCGGCCGCGCCCGCAGCTGCCAGGATGGCCGCGCAGTTCTCGCTGGCCGACACCGCCGCCGTGCCCACCCCGGCGGACCGCAGCGCCCGCACGAGCTCGAGGGTCGTCTCGAACGGCTCGACGCCGTGGGCTGCGATCTCGGCCAGGAAGGCGTCGTTCTTGCGGTTGCCGAGCCCGCACACGGTCGACGCCTCCGGCGGGTCCGAGGGGGAGCCGTCCGGCAGGGTGATGCCACGGGACTCGAGGAACCGGCGCACGCCCTCGTAGCGGGGCAGTCCGTCGACGAAGCGACGGTAGTCCTCGTCGCTGAAGGCGACGAACGGCTCGCCCGTCCTCGCCGCCCGGTCGCGCAGGAACGAGTCGAACAGCGCGGCCCAGGCAGCGGCGTGGACGGTCGCGGTCCGGGTGATGACGCCGTCGGTGTCGAAGATCACCGCCGCCACCGCGGTGGCCACCTCCCCCGTGCCGGTCATCGATCCCCCGGATGCACTCGCCTGGCGTGGCCGCCCGCCCGCCGGGACCGCCGCAGGCTACACCGCTGCGCGCCGCTGATCCCGGTCGTCGCGGTCACTCGGCCTCGCCCTCGGCCGCCCGCCAGGCACGGCGACGACGGAGCGCGATCACGTAGGCAACCACGACGAGGATGGCGAGCACGCTGAAGATCCCGACGCCGACGGGCACGCAACCAGTCAACCAGCCCGGGCGGACCCGGTGGCGCTGCGCCCCCGAATCGGGACCTTCGGAGCTACCGGTACGCGGGCCGTGGGCCTAGTGTTGGCTCGGACCGTCAACGACGATCGGGGAGTGGCATGACCGACATCCAGGAGCTTCTGGGAGACGAGGCCGAGCAGCTGCTCGGCTACGAGTGCAAGGGTGTCCCCAAGGAGGATCTCACCCTCCCGGGACCGGATTTCGTGGACCGGGTCTTCGCCGGCAGCGACCGCAATCCCCAGGTCCTGCGCAACCTACAGGCGCTGTACGGCTCGGGCCGGCTCGGGGGCACCGGGCACCTGTCGATCCTGCCGGTCGACCAGGGCATCGAGCACTCCGGGGCGGCGTCGTTCGCTCCCAACCCCAAGTACTTCGACCCCGCGAACATCATCGAGCTCGCCATCGAGGGCGGGTGCAACGCGGTGGCCACCACCTTCGGTGTGCTGGGCCTCATGTCGCGGCGCTACGCGCACCGCATCCCGTTCATCGTGAAGCTCAACCACAACGAGATGCTCTCGTACCCCACCACCTACGACCAGATCATGTACGGCACGGTGGAGGAGGCCTGGAACCTGGGCGCGGCCGGTGTCGGCGCCACCATCTACTTCGGCTCGGAGGGCTCGCACCGACAGATCATCGAGGTCAGCGAGGCCTTCCAGCAGGCGCATGAGCTGGGCATGTTCACCGTGCTGTGGTGCTACCTGCGCAACCCGGAGTTCAAGGTGGACGGCGTCAACTACGAGGACAGCGCCGATCTGACCGGGCAGGCCAACCACATGGGCGTGACCATCGAGGCGGACCTCATCAAGCAGAAGCAGCCGACCAAGAACGGCGGCTACACCGCCGTGAACTTCGGCAAGACCTCCAAGCTGGTCTACGGGGAGCTCGTCGCCGATCACCCGATCGACTGGACCCGCTGGCAGGTCGCCAACTGCTACATGGGCAAGGTCGGCCTCATCAACAGCGGCGGGGAGTCCAAGGGAGCCTCCGACCTCGCCGACGCGGTGCGCACCGCCGTGATCAACAAGCGGGCCGGTGGGACCGGTCTCATCTCCGGTCGGAAGGCCTTCCAGCGGCCCATGGCTGAGGGCGTCGAGCTGCTGCACGCCATCCAGGACGTGTACCTCGACGACTCGGTCACCGTCGCCTGAGACAGGTCGGTCCGGGCCCGGCACGGGTCGAGCGCCACTCCGCCGTCGCGCGCCGGGGCGGCGGTACGATGGCGCTCGCACCCGACCAGCGGGTCGGGTGGCCACCGCGACGGAACAAAGGGGTTCTCGTGACCGACACCGCCGAGCACACCCGCACCGACGCGCCCACCGAGATCGACCGGGTGATCATCCGGTTCGCCGGGGACTCGGGCGACGGGATGCAGCTCACCGGGGATCGCTTCACCAACGCCAGCGCGCTGTTGGGCAACGACCTCGCCACCCTGCCGGAGTTCCCGGCGGAGATCAGGGCGCCGGCCGGCACCGTCGCCGGGGTCTCGGCGTTTCAGGTCCACATCTCGGACCACGACATCACGACGCCGGGCGATGCCCCCAACGTGCTGGTGGCGATGAACCCGGCGGCGCTGCGCAGCGAGCTGCCCAAGCTCGAGCCCGGCGGCACCATCATCGTCAACGTCGACACCTTCGACGAACGCAGCCTGGCGAAGGCGGGCTACGAGGACAACCCCCTCACCGACGGCAGCCTCAAGGGCTACACCGTCTACGAGGTGCCGATGACGAGCCTGACCAGGCAGGCCTGTGAGCCACTCGGCGTGAAGCCCCGGGACGCCGAGCGGTCCAAGAACTTCTTCGCGCTGGGCCTGGTCTCGTGGATGTACACCCGGCCCGAGCAGCCCACGCTCGACTGGATCGAGGCCAGGTTCGGCCGGAACCAGCTCGTGCGCGACGCCAACATCGCCGCGTTCAAGGCGGGTCACGCGTTCGGTGAGACGGCCGAGCTGTTCGACCACCCGTACATCGTGAAGCCGGCCCACCAGGAGCCGGGCACCTACACCAACATCAACGGCAACACCGCGCTGGCCTGGGGGCTCGTCGCCGCCGGCCAGCTCGCGGGGTTGCCGGTGTTCCTGGGCTCCTACCCGATCACGCCGGCGTCCGACATCCTCCACGAGCTGTCCAAGCACAAGAACTTCGGCATCCGCACCCTGCAGGCCGAGGACGAGATCGCCGGGATCGGGGCGGCCCTCGGTGCCGCCTACGGCGGGCACCTCGGGGTGACCACCACCAGTGGCCCCGGACTCGCCCTGAAGTCGGAGACGATCGGCCTCGCCATCAGCCTCGAGCTGCCGCTCATCATCATCGACATCCAGCGCGGCGGTCCCTCGACCGGTCTTCCCACCAAGACGGAGCAGGCCGACCTGCTCATGGCCATGTACGGCCACCACGGTGAGTCACCCCTGCCCATCGTGGCCGCCTACAGCCCCTCCCACTGCTTCACCGCCGCCATCGAGGCGGCCCGGATCGCCATCACCTACCGCACCCCGGTGATCCTGCTCTCCGACGGGTACCTCGCGAACGGTGCCGAGCCGTGGCGGCTCCCGGAGGTGGAGTCACTTCCGGCGATCCCGGTCGAGTTCGCCACCGAGCCGAACGGCACCGACGACGATGGCAACCCCGTCTTCTGGCCCTACCTGCGGGACGAGCGGACCCTGGCCCGGCCCTGGGCGATTCCGGGCACACCGGGACTGATGCACCGCATCGGCGGGATCGAGAAGGCCGACATCACCGGCAACATCTCCTACGAGCCCGCCAACCACGAGCGCATGGTCCGCCTCCGCGCCGCCAAGGTGGCCGGCATCGACGTGCCCGACGTGGAGGTGATGCACGACGCCGATGACCCCGAGGTGCTCGTGATCGGATGGGGCTCCACCTGGGGGGCGATCAGTGGGGCCGTCGACCGGGTCCGCGCCAGGGGGCACAGGGTCGCCCAGGTCCACCTCACCCACCTGAACCCGTTCCCGTCCAACCTGGGCGACGTGCTCCGCCGGGCGCCGCGGGTGCTCTGTCCCGAGATGAACCTCGGGCAGCTCGCCAAGCTGCTGCGGGCCGAGTACCTCGTCGACGTCCGTCCGGTCAGCAAGGTGCAGGGCGTGCCCTTCACCGCCGGCGAGCTCGAAACCGCCATCCTGGAGGCAATCGATGCCTGAGTTCCCCGACACCGCCGACACCGCGGTGGCGCCGCCGACGACCCGCAAGGACTGGGCCAGCGACCAGGAGGTGCGCTGGTGCCCGGGCTGCGGCGACTACTCGATCCTGGCCGCGGTGCAGCTGCTCATGCCGGAGCTGAACGTGCGCCGGGAGCGGACCGTGTTCGTCTCGGGCATCGGATGCGCCGCCCGTTTCCCGTACTACATGAACACCTACGGCCTGCACGGCATCCACGGCCGGGCTCCCGCGATCGCCACCGGCCTGGCCATGGCACGGCCCGATCTCGACGTGTGGGTCGTGGGCGGGGACGGTGACATGCTCTCGATCGGCGGAAACCACCTGATCCACGCTCTGCGGCGCAACGTGAACATCAAGATCCTGATGTTCAACAACCAGATCTACGGCCTCACCAAGGGCCAGTACTCACCCACGAGCGAGATCGGCAAGGTCACGAAGTCGACGCCGTTCGGCTCGCTGGACACGCCGTTCAACCCCATCAGCGTCGCCCTCGGGGCGGAGGCGACGTTCGTGGCCCGCACCCACGACATGGACCGCCACCACATGATGGAGACCTTCCGGCGTGCCCATGAGCACCACGGTGCGGCGTTCGTGGAGATCTACCAGAACTGCAACGTGTTCAACGACGGGGCCTTCGAGGCCATCACCTCCAAGGCCAACCGCGACCACATGCTCATCCCGCTCGTGCACGGTGAGCCGATCCGGTTCGGCCCGGACCGCGAGAAGGGGGTGGTGATCGGCGGGGACGGGCGGATGCACATCGTCGAGGTGGCCGACGTCGGCGAGGACGCCATCCTGGTGCACGACGAGACGAACCAGGGCCTCGCCTTCCAGCTCTCCCGGCTGGCCCACGGCCCCCACGAGCCGACGCCGATCGGGGTGTTCCGGGCGGTGCAGGCGGTCGAGTACGCGGACGCCACCGACGGCCAGCTCGCTACCGCCCGCCAGCAGAAGGGCCCGGGGGACCTGGCCGCCCTGCTGCACTCGGGCGCAACCTGGACGGTGAGCTGAGCGGCGTCCGCAGCCCGGCCGGTCAGGGCTGCCAGGGTGCCAGCGTCGGCAGGGACGGGGTGTCCCGGCGGCCGAGCAGCCAGGCGACCAGCTCCCGGGACGAAGCGCTCAGCGTGAGCATCCCGGTGGCGGTGTCGGGGATCGTCCAGGACCGGTCCAGATCCGTGGCCACCAACCGGACGGCTTCACCCGGCTGCAGGCGGTTGGGCAGGTTGGCGAGCTGGTGGCGAAGCTCGGCTTGGACGTAGTCGTCCGACCAGTCCCGCCAGCTGAACCCGAGCCCGAGGTCCGCCCGGTGGACCTCGATCTCACGCCAGCGTCGGAACGGCAGGTGCCGGACCGGGACGACCTCGCCGCTGACGAGGCGGCCCTCCCCGTGGTTCCAGGTGACCGCGTGGAGGTCCAGCCACGTCCGGTTGAGCTTGGCGCAGGCGGCCCGCAGGTCCGCAAGCAGGTCCGCTGCGGGTTGACCGGCGCTGCGTTCGATGGCGGCAGCCCGGGCCTCGTAGCCGCCCTCGTACTGGTCGGCGACCTCTCCCCGCTCGGCCGCCTCGAGCATCCGGCGATGGCTGTCGGCGTTGCGGGCCAGGTGGGCTAGGACGTGGCCGACCGTCCACTCCGGCAGCAGGCTGGGCCGGGCCAGATCGGCGTCGTCGAGTCCGGCGACGGCCTCGAGGAACCGGCGCTGGGCTGCGCCGGCGCCGAAGATGTCCTGGGTGGGAGGACCGGTCTCGCTCACGGTCAGCACTCCCTGAACACGACGCCCGTGCGGGGCTTGGGGTGGAAGAAGGTGGTCTTGGGCGGCATCCGCTTCCCACCCCGGGCGATCTCGACGATCTGGGAGACCGTCGCCGGTCGCAGCAGCAGCCCGGCCCGGGCCTCGCCCTTGGCCACACGCGTGCGCACCTGGTCCACGCCGTGCTGGAACACGATCTCGTGCGGGGGCAGGGCGGCGAGCGCCGCGTCGAGGCGGCTCGTGTCGAGGTCCAGGTCCGCAGGGAAGGCCCCCGGTCGGGGACGGAGGAACCACGCTCCCTCGACGGTCACGAGCACGAGCGCCCCCCGCTCGACCATGCGGTCGGTGATGGTGGCATCGACCGGTCCGTCGACCGGTGCGATCTCGAACCAGGGTCCGAAGGCGTCCGGGAGCGGCACCGTGTCGGGCAGGCCGACCAGGAGCCGGTGGATCGCCGACACCGTGAGCTGCTCGTCCACCAGCTCGACCACGTAGGTGAGCACGGCGTCGTAGGGCCCCCCGGGCCCCTCGATCGCCCGCCGCTCGTCACGGTAGGCGAGGGCGGTCTCGTAGCGGTGGTGCCCGTCAGCGATCACGAGGGGGGCCGAGGACACGGCGGCGGCGATGGCGTCGAGACGATCCTGGTCGCTGACCCGCCACACGGTGTGCACCACGCCGTCACCGTCGGCCCAGCGGGCGAGGGGTGGCTCCTCGGTGACGAGCAGCTCCGTCAGGCCCGGGGCGGGTGACAG
>Ga0308411_10003103_pt1 | contig 11165 bp, 10 predicted proteins | sample HotsprottomLayer_2_FD_203530 | JGI IMG/M metagenome (GOLD analysis project Ga0308411, IMG submission 203530) | Hot spring phototrophic mat microbial communities from Octopus Spring, Yellowstone National Park, Wyoming, United States -... | ecosystem: Environmental > Aquatic > Thermal springs >... | reverse complement strand
TGCTCGGGGTGGCTGGCGCGCCGATGGCCCTGATCTTGCTGCAGCCCGACCTCGGCACGGTGCTGGTGCTGGTGGCGATCACACTCGGCATGCTGCTCATCGGCGGGCTCAAGGGTCGCTACCTGCTGGCGCTCGTCGCGATCGGGCTGGTCGGGGTGGTCGGGGCGTTCAACTCCGGGGTGCTCAAGCAGTACCAGAAGGACCGCTTCACCGCCTTCCTCGACCCCGGCGCCGACAAGCAGGGCGTCACCTACAACGTGAACCAGTCCCAGATCGCCATCTCCAACGGGGGGCTCACGGGGGAGGGGTTGTTCGAGGGCCGCCAGACCCAGCTCGAGTTCGTCCCCGAGCAGCAGACCGACTTCATCTTCACCGCGGTGGGTGAGGAGCTCGGCTTCGTGGGCGCAGCCACCGTGCTCGCGCTCTACGGCACCCTGCTCTGGCGCATGTGGAGGACCGCGCAGCTCTCACGTGACCTGTTGGGCACGCTCATGTGCGTGGGCGTGCTGGCGATGTTCACGTTCCAGATCTTCGAGAACGTCGGCATGGCGATGGGGATCATGCCCGTGACCGGCATCCCGCTGCCGCTGCTGTCCTACGGCGGGTCGAACACGCTGACCGCCTTCGCCTGCCTCGGGCTGGTCCTCAACGTGCACAGCCGCCGGTTCCGCTGAGCGGGTCCCGCGGCGGGTCTCCCGCGGCGGGTCTCCGGCGGCGGACGGTCCTCCGGTAGGCTGAATCCGACATGGACGACCTGTGGCCACGCCTTGAACCTCTGTTGGCGAGGGTCAGCAAGCCGGCGCGCTACATCGGTCTCGAAGATGGCATGGTGCGAGCGGATCTCGGTCCGCGAACGGTCGGGTGGCTGCTCACCTACCCCGACACCTACGAGGTGGGCCTACCCAACCAGGGACTGCAGATCCTCTACGAGATCCTCGACGAGCGCCCCGACGCCGCCGCCGAACGGGCCTACGCCCCCTGGGTGGATCTCGAGGCACTCATGCGCGAGCACGGTCTGCCCCTGTTCTCGGTCGACAGCCACCGTCCGGCCACCGCCTTCGACGTGCTCGCGTTCAACCTGTCGGCCGAGCTCGTCTACACCAACGTCCTCAACTGCATCGATCTCGCCGGCATCCCGCTCCGGTCCGCCGAGCGGGCGGCCACCGACCCGCTCGTGGCCGCCGGCGGGCACTGCACCTACAACCCCGAACCCCTCGCCGACTTCCTCGACTTCGTGGTGCTCGGTGACGGCGAGGCGGTCGTCGGCGAGATCACCGAGGTGCTCGCCGAGTGGAAGGCGTCGGGTCGCGGCCCCGACTCACGGCCCCACGTGCTGCGCGAGCTCAGCCACATCCCCGGCGTGTACGTGCCGTCCATGTACGACGTCGTCTACGAGGGTGCTGACCTGGTGGCGGTCACGCCCCGCTACCCGGACGTGCCCGAGGTGGTGGAGAAGCGCACCATCGCCGACCTCGCCGCCTGGCCCTACCCGAAGCGTCAGCTCGTGCCGCTCACCGAGGTCGTGCACGACCGGTTGAACGTCGAGGTGTTCCGGGGCTGCACCCGGGGGTGTCGCTTCTGCCAGGCGGGCATGATCACCCGACCCGTCCGGGAGCGCCCGGCCGATCAGGTGCGCACCATGGTCGCCGAGGGCGTGCGCCGCACGGGCTACGACGAGGTGGCCCTCACCAGCTTGTCCACCGCCGACTACAGCGGCATCGAGGACGTGGTGCGCGACGTGATCGCCGCCGACGCCTGCACCCAGCCGGTGTCGGTGTCGCTGCCCAGCCTGCGGGTCGACGCCTTCACCGTGGGGATCGCCACCGAGCTGCAGCGGGCCCGCCGGACGGGACTGACCTTCGCCCCCGAGGCGGGGACGTGGCGGATGCGACGGGTCATCAACAAGCTCATCAGCGACGAGGACCTCTACGGAGCGGTGGAGGCGGCCTACGCCAACGGGTGGCGACGGATGAAGCTGTACTTCCTGACCGGCCTGCCCACCGAGACCGACGAGGACACCCTCGGCATCGGGCGTCTCGCCCGTGACTGCGTCGAGATCGGCCGTCGGTACCACCGCAGCCCGTCGGTGACGGTGTCGGTGGGCGGGTTCGTGCCCAAGGCCTTCACACCCTTCCAGTGGTTCGGCCAGAACACCGTGGGGGAGCTGGCTCGCAAGATCGGCCTGCTGCGCGACGACCTTCGGCACTCCCGGGGTGTGCAGCTGAAGTGGCACGACCCGAAGGCCAGCCTCGTGGAGGGCATCGCCAGTCGTGGGGACCGTCGGATCGGGGCCGTCATCGAGGAGGTCTGGCGCCGGGGCGGGACCTTCCAGGAGTGGTCCGAGCGCTTCGACGTGGACCTGTGGCTCGACGCCATGGCGGCCCACGGCCTGTCGGTCGACTGGTACGTGCACCGGCACCGCCGCGAGGACGAGACCCTGCCCTGGGACCACCTGTCGGCCGGGCTGCACAAGGACTTCCTCTGGTCCGACTGGCGCGACGCCCTCGACGAGGTCGGGCTCGAGGACTGCCGCTGGACCCCCTGCTACGACTGCGGGGCCTGCACCGGCTACGGGATCGAACACGTCGTGGCGTCGACCTCGCCGCCGGCGGGTGGATCACAGGGCACCGGCCAGGGTCACGGGCGGGTCGGGGTCGTGGCGGTGGGGCTGCCGACCGGGCTGCGGGCGGTCGGCCGATGAGGGTCCGGCTCCGCTACACGAAGCTGGGGAAGGTCCGGTTCACGAGCCATCGGGACGTGGCTCGGCTGTGGGAGCGGGCGCTGCGTCGGGCGGGGTTGCCGGTGGCGAGCACGCAGGGCTTCGCTCCCCGCCCCAGGCTGCACTTCGGCCTGGCGCTGTCGACCGGGCACGAGTCGCTCGCCGAGTACCTCGATGTCGACCTGCGTGACGACGCCGCCGGCGACGTGGACCTCGCGGCGCTGCCGGCGGTCCTGACCCCCCTGCTCCCGCCCGGGCTCACCGTGGAGGCCGCCGGGGTGTCCGAGGCGGGGGAGGCCTCGCTGCAGCAGGCGGTGACCCAGTGCACCTGGTGGCTGGATCTGCCCGGGTCCGATCCCTCCTGGCTCGTGGCCGAGGCCGCACGGCTGCTGGCGGCCGAGCGACTCCCCGTGCAGCGGGAGCGCAAGGGGCGCCAGGTGGTCGACGACCTCCGACCCGGCATCCTGGACCTGTCGGTGCTCGGCCCGGCGACGCCGGTCGCCCCCGAGCGGGGCGGGCCGACGGGGGACGGGTGCATCCGGCTCGAGGCGGTGCTCGCCACCCAGCCGAGGGGGATCCGTCCCTCCGAGCTGATGGGGGTCTTCTCGCCGGCGCGTCCCGACCCGGTGCACGAGGGCGGTCGGGTCGTGCGCGCCCGGCAGGTGATCAGCGCAGGCGGCGCCACCCGCGAGCCGCTCGGGCTCCCGGGTGCGGCGACGCCCGCTCCGCACGCGGTGGCGCGTGCGTCGTGAGAGAGGAACGCAACCATGACCGATCCGGTGGTCAACCACCGCACGGGCGAGACCGCCGAAACGGCGGGCCCGCAGGACGCCGTTCCCGGCGCCACCGGCGGCGCTGAGGACCCACCCCGTTCGACGCGCCGCCGCAGTTCGAGAGGGGGCCGGTCCCGCAGCGGGGCGGCCGGCACTCGGCCGCCGGGTCCTGACGGAGGTGACGGGGACACCTCGGCAGCCGGTGCGGCGCGACCCGGCGGAGCGGGGCGGGCCCGTCAGCCCGATGAGCTGCCCGAGCGCATCACCGAAGGTCGTCCGAAGGACCCCGAGGTGGCCGAGCGGGCGCTGGTGAAACGACCCCGGATCGGCGACACCCGCCCGGCACCGCCGGCCCCCGCCGGCGCACCGACGGCTGCCGGTCCGGCGTCGTCCACCGGATCGGCGGCCCCGACCAAGCCCTCCCGCCGGCGCCGGGGTGGGCGTGGCCGCAGCAGCGCAGGCGCGACGAAGCCGGTTGCCGAGCGTGGTCGCAGTGGTGCCACCAGGGCGCGTGGTGCCACCACGGCACCGCCGAGGCCGGTGGAGGCGATCGTCGGGCAGCCTGCGGTCGGGTTGGACGAGGAGGAGCTCGAGCGGCGGGGTGGCCGCCGGCGGAAGGGCCGGCCGGTCGGGCGGTACCTGATGACCGTCAGCGTCCGTCCCGAGGCCACCCAGATCGCGGTGCTGGAGGGGCGCAGCCTCATCGAGCACTACGTGTCGCGTCCGGCTGACGACGTGAGCCAGATCCACGGCAACATCTACCTGGGCAGGGTGCAGAACGTGCTGCCCGGCATGGAGGCCGCCTTCGTCGACATCGCCACCCCGAAGAACGCGGTCCTCTACCGGGGCGACGTGCAGTACGACGCCGAGGACATCGAGGAGAAGGGTGAGCCCCGGATCGAGCAGCTGCTCAAGCCCAAGCAGGTGATCATCTGCCAGGTCACCAAGAACCCGATCGCCCACAAGGGGGCGCGGCTCACCCAGGAGGTGTCGCTGCCCGGACGGTTCGTGGTGCTGATCCCGAACAGCACCACCTACGGGATCTCCAAGCGGCTCGCCGACGAGGAGCGCAAGCGACTGCGGCGCATCCTCGACCGGGTGAAGCCGGCCGAGCACGGGATCATCGTGCGAACCGCCGCCGAGGGGGTGACCGCCGAGGAGATCGAGGCCGATGTGGCCCGGCTGCTGTCGCAGTGGTCCCAGATCGAGGAGCTGGCCCGCACCGCCAAGGCGCCGGCGCTGCTCTACCGGGAGCCCGACATGGCGGTCCGGGTGATCCGGGAGGAGTTCAACGACCAGTACCGGGGTGTGGTCATCGACGACCGGGCGCTCTACGAGGAGGTCCGTGACTACGTCGCGTCGATCTCGCCGGGGCTCGCCGACCGGGTCCAGTACTACGACACCGAGCGCGAGCCGCTGTCGATCTTCGAGCGGTACCACGTGCACGAACAGCTCCACAAGGCGCTCGACCGGAAGGTGTGGTTGCCGTCGGGGGGTTCGCTCGTCATCGAGCACACCGAGGCCCTCACGGTCATCGACGTGAACACCGGGCGCAACGTGGGTTCGTCCAGCCTCGAGGAGACGGTCTTTCGCAACAACCTGGAGGCCGCCGAGGAGATCGCCAAGCAGCTCCGGTTGCGTGACATCGGCGGCATCATCGTCATCGACTTCATCGACATGGAGGTCAAGGAGAACCGGGACGAGGTGATCAGGGTGTTCCGGGATGCGCTGGCGCGCGACAAGACCCGGACGCAGGTGTTCGACATCTCCGAGCTGGGTCTCGTCGAGATGACCCGCAAGCGAATCGGTGAGGGGCTGCTGGAGTCGTTCTCGACCCTCTGCCCGGAGTGCGAGGGGCGCGGGGTGCTGATCGATGCCGCGCTGCTGGAGTGACGTCGCGCTGCCCGGGTGATGAGCGGCTCTCGTCCGCGTGTGCCTGCTACTGCGCCAGCGGTTCGGGGTTCACGGTGCCGTCGCCCACCTCCCCCTCCTGCGGTGGAGGTGCTTCCTCACGCTGCTCCTGCGCTTCCGAGGCGGCCCGCTGGGAACGGATGCGGGCGTCGTAGCTGCGTCGCCAGGCCACCACGATGGTTGGCGGCATGCCCTCGGGCGCGTCGGCGAGCTGGTCCGCCTCCGTGGAGCCGATCTTGACCAGGCCCCAGGCCCCGTCGGGACCGTTCCGGAGGTAGCCGACGCCTTCCCCACCAGGGATGCGGTCGCTGCGGACGGTGGCGACCGCCCACTGCGACGAGCAGGACTGGTCGAGCACCTCGGGCTCGGGGTAGTCGGCGGCGGCGACCGCGGCGGCGAGGTTCGCCGGGGTGCAGGCCTGCCGCTGCACGGGCCGCGTCGTGGTCGTCGTGGACGAGGTCGTGGCCGTCGTGACCGGCTGGGCCGCCTCCTCGTCCGACCCGTCCCCGCAGCCGGTGACGGTGGCCAGCAGGGCAGCGGCGGTGACGGCGACGAGCAACGGGCGGGCGCGCATGGTGCCTCTTTCGGTCGGTTTCCGTTTCCGGTGGGCTGTCCGGTACCCTGGCAAGCCTATGTATGCGGTGATCCGGACGGGTGGCAAGCAGTACCGCGTCAGCGAAGGTGACCGGCTCGAGGTCGAACGCCTCGGCGTGGAGGGTGAGCTCGTCCTCGACCCGGTGCTGGTGGTCGACGGCGACACGGTCCTCGCCACCCCGGCTGAGCTCGCCGGCGCCTCGGTGACCGCCCGTGTGGTCGGCGACGCCAAGGGTCCGAAGATCACCGGCTTCACCTACAAGCCGAAGACGAACCAGCGGCGCCGCTGGGGTCACCGGCAGCGCTACGACGTCATCGAGATCACCAGCATCGACAGGGGTTGAGCGATGTCCAAGACCAAAGGTGGCGGCTCCACCCGCAACGGCCGCGACTCGCAGAGCAAGCGCCTCGGCGTGAAGCGGTTCGACGGCCAGACCGTCTCCGCCGGCACGATCCTGGTGCGCCAACGGGGTACCCGCATCCACCCGGGCGAGAACGTGGGCCGGGGCGGCGACGACACCCTGTTCGCCACCGCCGACGGCGTCGTGAAGTTCGGCAGCCGCAAGGGCCGCAAGCTCGTCGACGTGCTCCCGGGCTGAGTACACCGGCGGGCTCCCGCGCAACCGAACCGCTCCCGCTCAGCCGAACAGGTCGACGCCGCGGGGCAGGGCATCGACTGGCCAGTGCAGTGCGCGCACGGCCAGGTTGCAGGCGTACCGGTCGGTCATCCCTGCCACGTGGGTGACCGCCGCCGAGAGAGCGGCCCCGCTGCCCGGGTCGAGCGCCGCTGCTTCCGGGCCGATCGAGGCGGGGGTGGTGGCGAGGTGCTCGACGAGTGCCCGCAGCATGCTCACCACCCGACGGGCCTGCTCCCGCGAAGCCGGGCGGAGGTAGATGCGGTCGTGGTTGAACTGGCGGAACGCGGCGAGCACCTCGGCGGTGTCGGGGTCCATCGCCACCCTCCCGTGGGCTGCGGTGGTGCTGATCACGGCGTCGAGGAAGGCGCGGAGCTGCTGGCTGCGTCGCTCCCCGCAGTGTCGCCGGACGCCTGCCGGGAGCTCGGCTGGCGTCACGAGCCCGGCGGCCACGGCGTCTTCGAAGTCGTGGCAGACGTAGGCGATGCGGTCCGCCCAGGCGACCACCTCCCCCTCCGGGGTCGCCGGGGCCGGTCGGGACCAGGAGTGGTTGCGCACCCCGTCGAGCGTCTCGGCGCAGAGGTTGAGCGGGGCCAGCACCACGTCCGCACCCCAGGTGGCGTGATCGAACCCCCCGGGGACGTAGGGGCCGAGCGCTTCCTCGCTGGCGTGACCGCCCGGGCCGTGACCGCAGTCGTGGGCGAGCGCGATGGCCTCGGTGAGGGCCACGTTGAGTCGGCACGCCCGCGCGATGGCCGTCGCCACCTGGGCCACCTCGAGGGCGTGGGTGAGCCGGGTGCGCTGGTGGTCGGCAGGGAAGATGAACACCTGGGTCTTGCCGGCCAGGCGCCGGAACGCAGGGCTGTGCAGGATCCGATCACGGTCGCGCTCGAAGCAGGTCCGCAGCTCGTCGGGTTCCTCAGCCACGGCACGGCGGCCCGCGCCCTGTGCAACCGTGGCGCCGGCGGCCAGGCCATCCACCTCGGCGGCCTCCCGCTCGACACGGCCGCGAGCGACCGCCGGCCCCGCGGGCCGGCTCCCCCGGTGGGCGAGCGCCATGTCGCCGTGGAGGTGGGCACGCATGGTCGAAGCCCAGCGCCGGGCGGGGTCGAGGGTGGTGGTCTGCACGGCTGCCTCCGAGTCGAACACGGTCGAGACCACGGTACGCAGAGCCGGTGACAGGAACCGGGTAGGCCGGATGGCCCACCACGTTCCGTGCCGAGCGCACTCCCCATTCGTGACGGGGAGTGGTAGAAAGAGAGCGGTCATCGCCGGGTGCGGCCGCGCCGGCTGGGCTCCGAGGCCCATGCCGATTCAAGATCGGAGAGGTTCGGGCCGATGAAGCCAGCACAGGACGACGGAAGGGGCGTGGTGGTCGATCGTCCGCGGGCTGTGGAGGTGTGCCGGTGCGCCGGTGAGGGGGGCGCCGTCATGGCCGAGGCCGCGCTCCTCACGCCGGTGTTCTTCTTCATCCTGTTCGGGATCCTCGAGTTCGGCGGTCTGTTCCGCAGCTACCTCACCCTCAGCAACGCCACCACCAGCGGTGCCCGCGCAGCGGCGATCGCCGGCAATGCCGGCGACGCCGACTACACGATCCTCCAAGCCATCGGGCGATCGTCGGTGGCGGTGCCGAAGGAGAACATCAGGCGGATCGTCGTGTACAAGGCCACCAACGCGACGACCCCGGTGCCGAGCGCCTGCCTGAGCGTCGCTGCGACCCCACCTGCGGGCGTGAGCACCGGAGCGAACCCGTGCAACGTCTACACGGGAACCACCATGAACGCCGCCCGCTCCCCTGGATTCACGAGTTGCAACCCGGTCCTGGGCAGCCTGCAGTACTTCTGGTGCCCGACCACACGCAAGTACGCCGCCAAGGCCGACGCCGGCAACGGACCGCCGGATTGGCTCGGCATCTACATGGAGGTGCGCCACCCCTGGGTCACCGGCCTGTTCGGCACCGCGGTCACGCTGCGGAACACGACCGTCATCAAGCTCGAACCCTCGAGCCTGGTGTGACCAGGGAGCTGACGATGGCGACGGGAGCACCAGGCACGACGAGATGGGGCGACGAGGGTGCCCTCGTCGCCGAGTTCGCCCTGGTGCTGCCGTTCCTGGCGCTCATCGTGCTCGGGATCTTCGAGTTCGGGATGAGCTGGCGGGAGTCCGCCAACCTGGCGGGTGCCCTGCGGGGCACCGCCCGCCAGATCACCAACCTCGGCGACGTCCGGAGCGCCGACTACTTCGGGCTGCAGTCCTACCAGGCCGCCATGGCCCAGGCTCGCAACGTGCAGACCAACCGGGTGGTCGTCTACCGGGCAACCGGGCCGGACGGCGCACCGGCCGCTGCCTCCTGCCTCACCACGGCCCCTCCGCTCACAGGGACCGCTGGCTACGGGAGCACCGGGAACTGCAACATCTACACGCGGGCGCAGATCGCCAACCTCGGCGCCTCCTACCTCACCAACTTCGGCACCACCGACACCGCGTGCGCCGCGACCGCCTGGGACCGCTTCTGGTGCCCCGTCAGCCGCAACGCCGACCAGGGTGACCCACCGGACTGGGTCGGCGTCTACGCCAACGTCACCTACGACAGCTACACCGGACTCATCCCGAACACCATCACGATCACGGACCGGGTCGTGATGCGCAACGAACCGAGGGTCGGCTGATGGACACGCAACCCGAGATGCAGCCTGATGCGCAGGCGCCTCGCCCAGTGGCTGATGGCGATGCGGACGTGCAACGCCCGGTGCCGGCTGACGCCGGGGGTGTCTTCGGTGGCCGGGGACGGGTCTCGGCAGACACCGGCTACATCCTGGCCATGGTCGGGCTGCTGATCATCCCCCTCATCGCCATGACGGCCTTCGCCGTCGACGTGGGTGCCTGGTACGCGCAGGGCCAGCGCATGCAGCGCGCCGCTGACTCAGCTGCCCTCGCCGGGGTCGTGTGGGCCAGCGATCCGATCGACCTGAACAAGTGGAACACGGTCGCCAGGGAGGCGGCCACACGCAACGGCTACACGAACGGTGTCGGCGGGGTCACCGTCAACGTGGAGAAGATCAACCGGGCGCAGATCAGGGTCACGATCAGCCAGGACGGCCGCCAGTACTTCTCCCGCCTGCTGCTCTCCGGGCAGCGCCTGACCCGCAGCGCCACCGCCCAGTTCGTCGAGCCCGTTCCGCTCGGCAGCCCACGCAACTACTTCGGTACCGGTGGTCTCGGTACCAGCACCAACTCCACCTCGGTGTACGCACCGGAGCGGCTCTGGGCGGCGGTGAGTGGCCAGTGCACCGACAAGGTGCAGGGCGACCGGATCGCGGCGCGCTACGCCAACGGCACGAACGACAACGGCTGCACGGGCACGCTGAACACCGAGTACCGGACGACGAACTACGAGTACTACATCGATCTGCCCCTCACCCGCAGCTATGCCACCGACGTCATCGTCTACCACGGGAACTTCATGACGAGGGACAATGGGAGCTGTGGTGCCGGCTACCTGCCGGCGCCGCAACCCAACGAGTTCTGCCCCGGAGGGCTCGCCAGTCAGCCGGCCATGTCGACGACGTTCACGCTCTACCAGTCCGACTCGACGCCGCTCGACGACAGCGACAACCCGACGATGGCCTCGGTCGGTGGGTGTGTGAGCGGGACCGGCACCGGCACACGGACCTTCGGTCCGCGCCGCGTCTCGGACGGCCTTGAGTCCAACTTCACCTTCAACCCGTCGTCTCAGTTCCAGAACGTGACGGGATGGGTGCGGCTCTGCCGGATCCCGTCCTCGGCGCCGGGAGGCAAGTACATCCTCCGGGTGCGCAACCAGGCCACGACCTCCGGTACGGCCACCAACAACAACGGCTCGAACGCCTTCTCCCTGGTGGCGACGCCCGCCAGCCCCCAGCGGCTCTGTGACGCACGGACCGACGCCACCTGTCCCAGGGTTTACGCCAAGGACTACATGTCCGTCTACGCACTCGCAGACGGTGCGGCCAACTTCTTCCTGGCCGAGATCGGTCGCGAGCACGCCGGCAAGAAGGTCCAGATCCAGCTCTGGGACGCCGCCGAGGGCGCCCAGGAGCTGCGCATCCAGCGGCCCACCGGAACCAACACCTGGACCGAGCAGGCGTTCAACTGGTCCTCCACGTGCGCAGGGTGCTCGGGCACCAACGTCACCGCGATCAACGTGGCGGGCTTCGACTTCAACAACCGGCTGATCACCATCGAGATCCAGCTCCCGGTGACCTACAACCCGCCGACGGACAACGCCTGGTGGCGGATCTACTACCGGTACGGCTCGAACGCCACCGACCGCACCACGTGGTCCGTCAACATCCTCGGCGATCCCGTCCACCTCGTCGAGTGACGGCCCGCGTCCCCCGGCCGGCTCCTACGCTGGGGGGGTGACCGGCTTCGTCGACGAGTGCCAGCTGAACGTGCGCGGCGGCGACGGCGGGGCCGGCTGCGTATCGTTCCGCCGTGAGGCCCACGTGGCCCGGGGCGGCCCCGACGGCGGTGACGGTGGTGACGGCGGCG
>Ga0308411_10003102_pt1 | contig 11171 bp, 7 predicted proteins | sample HotsprottomLayer_2_FD_203530 | JGI IMG/M metagenome (GOLD analysis project Ga0308411, IMG submission 203530) | Hot spring phototrophic mat microbial communities from Octopus Spring, Yellowstone National Park, Wyoming, United States -... | ecosystem: Environmental > Aquatic > Thermal springs >... | reverse complement strand
TCGTCGATCGGATAGCGGTGCGTGATCAGCTCGTCGAGCTTGAGCCGCCCGCCGCGATACAGCGCGAGCAGCCGCGGGAAGTCCTCGCGCGGCCGGGCGGAGCCGAAGTAGCTGCCGGTGAGCGTCTTCTCCTCGAAAGTGAGCGAGACCGGCTTGACCGCGACGCTGTCCTCGCCGCGCGCCACCCCGACGACGACCGCCTTGCCGCCCTTGCGCAGGCTGCGGAAGGCCTGTTCCACCGTCTTGCCGAGCCCGATGCACTCGAAACAGTAGTCGGGTCCGCCATTGGTGAGCTTCTTCGCGGTCTTCACGACATTGTCGTCGCGCGAGGCGTCGATCGTATGTGTCGCGCCGAACGCACGCGCGAGGTCGAGCTTCGCCTGCGTGACGTCCACCGCGACGATCGGGTGGGCGCCGGCGATCGCCGCGCCCTGGATGACGTTGAGGCCGACGCCGCCCGCGCCGATCACCATCACCGCCGCGCCCGGCTCGACCCGGGCGGTGTTGAACACCGCGCCGACGCCGGTCATCACCCCGCAGCTCACCAGGGCGGCGCGGTCGAGCGGGATGTCGGCGCCGATCTTGACCAGGTTGTCGGTGGACAGCGTGGCGTACTCGGCCATGACGCCGCACGCCGAGAACACGTACACCGGCGCGCCGGCGGCGTCCCGCGCCGGCGTCGAGCCGTCGGGAAGGGTGTAGAGCGTGCGCGCCGCGCTGTCGCACAGATGCGGCCGGCCGGTCGCGCACCAGCGGCACTTGCCGCACATGTGCACGAACGAGCTGACCACGTGATCGCCAGGGGCGAGGTCGGTCACGCCCTCGCCCACCGCCTCGACCACACCGGCCGCCTCGTGCCCGAGCACGAGCGGCAGCTTCATCTGGATCGTGCCGTTGGTCGCCGACAGATCGCTGTGGCACACGCCGCACGCCGCGATCCTCACTCGAGCCTCGCCGTGGCGCGGCGCGGCCACTTCGATCTGCTCCACGACCACCGGCTTGCCGAGCTCCCGGCACAGCACCGCCTTCGCCTTGCGCGTCATCAGCCCTCCGGATTAGGCTCGAAATGGTAGCCGAAGCCCCCGCGCCTCGATACAGTTCGCTCTCGGAGGTGCGATGGAGCGGTTCTGGATCGTGCGCGACGGGCAGCGTGTCGGGCCGTTCGACGAGGCGGAGGTCCTGCGCGGCTACGAGTCGGGGGCCTTGCGCGCCGATGATCTGCTGGTCGGCGAGCACGGCGGACCGGGCGCGACGGTGAGCGCGGTCTTCGACCAGCTGCGCCGCGACATCCTGACCTCGCCGGACCTGCTGCTCGATCCGCTCGACGACCCGAGCCTCGCCGCCGGCGCGCCCCCCCGACCGGCGCGCTGACCGGGCCGTTCCTCAAGGCGACTTGCCCGCGAGGTGGCAGCCGGCGATGTAGCCGAACGTCATCGCCGGCCCGAGCGTGATGCCGCCCGCAGGGTAGTTACCGCCCATGATGCTCGCCATGTCGTTGCCCGCCGCGTACAGCCCGGCGATCGGCCGGCCGCGGGCGTCGAGCGCGCGAGCGTGCCGGTCGGTCCGGATACCCGCGTAGGTGCCGAGATCGCCGATGACTACCTGCACCGCGTAGTACGGCGGCGAGTCGAGCGGCGCGACGCACGGGTTCGGCGCGACCGTCGCGTCGCCGAGGAAGCGGTTGTAGGCAGTGCTGCCCTTGCCGAACTCCGGGTCGCGGCCCTCGCGCGCGTGGCGGTTGTACTCCTTCAGCGTGACCTCGAGCGCCGCGGCGTCGATTCCGGCGCACTCGGCGAGCGCCGCCGGTGTGGCGCCACGCAGGAGGTAGCCCGACGCGAGATGCGGCCGCAGCGGCAGCGGGAATGCTTTCGCGAAACCCAGGCCGTAGCGGCGGATCGCCCGGTGGTCGGCGAGCAGGAACGCGGTCGGCGGCTCGTTGACGCCGCAGGCCGCAGTCAGCGCCTGCACGAAGTCGTGGTAGGAGTTCGCTTCGTTCACGAACCGCCGCCCGCGGCGGGTGACTGCGATCACCCCCGGCTTGGCGCGATCGATGAAGTGGGGGAACAGCCCGACGCCGCCATCCTTGCGCGGCACGCGCGAGACCGGCACCCACGCGGCCGCGTGCGGCAGGTCCTGCTCGACGCGCGCGCCGACCGCCTCGGCGAGCCGCAGCCCGTCGCCGGTATTCCCGGGCGGGGCGGGCGACCAGTGCCCGGCGCCGGTCGGGGCGTGCGGGAACAGCCGGCGGCGGCGCTCGAGATCGTGCGGGAACCCGCCGCACGCGAGCACGACGCCGCGGCGCGCGTGTACCCGCACGCGCCCCTCCACGGTCTCGATCACCGCCCCGCGCACCGCGCCGTCGGCCGCGACGAGCTCGCGCACCGGCGCGCCGAGCAGCACCCGCACGCCGAGCTCGTCGGCGCTCTTCAACAACCGCCCCGCGAGCGCGTTGCCGTTCGTGAGCCGGATCCCGCGGCGGTAGAGCGCGAGGTCGCGCGCGTGCGCGGCGAGCCGGCGGGCCACCACGCCGGCCGATTCGAGCGAGCGCGTGGCGTTGAAGAAGTGCACGATCTCCTTGCCCGAGCCGAGCATCATCCCGAACAGCGTGAGCTCGGGCAGCGGCGGGCGCAGCTTGGCGAGCGACGCGCCGAGCAGCCGCCCGTCGAACGGCGCGGCCACGATCGAGCGCCCACCGGCCGCGCTGCCCGGCGCGTCCGGGTGATAGTCGGGAAACAGCACCGGGCACTCGAACGCCACCGCGGTCTCCCGCATCATGAACTCGACCATGCGCGGGCCGGCGGCGAGGAAGGCGTCCACCCGCTCGCCGTCGAACCAGGGCCCGCACTGATCCTGGAGATAGGCGCGGGCCGCGCCCGGCGGCTCGGTCGCGCCGAGCGCCGCGCCGAGCCGGTTGCCAGGCACCCAGAGCCAGCCGCCCGATAGCGCAGTGGTGCCGCCGAACCACGGCTCCTTCTCGGCGACGATCACATCCAGCCCGTGCCGCCGCGCGGTCACGGCCGCCGCCATGCCGCCGGCGCCCGAGCCGGCGACCAGCACGTCGCAGTCGAGTGCAGCGCTCGCCATCGTCCGGTCCGGCCTCGGGGGGCTACGCCGGCACCGCCCGGCGCGCCGGTGCGGTCGGCCGTCGGCCGAGCACCGCGCGCAGGTAGCGGCCGGTGTAGCTCGCCTCGGCCGCAGCGATCTCCTCCGGGCTGCCCTGCGCGACGACCCGCCCGCCGCCGTCGCCGCCCTCGGGGCCGAGGTCGATCACCCAGTCGGCGGTCTTGATCACGTCCAGGTTGTGCTCGATCACGACCACCGTGTTACCGTGGTCGCGCAGCCGGTGCAGCACGCCGAGCAGCAGCTCGATGTCGCGGAAGTGCAGGCCGGTGGTGGGCTCGTCCAGGATGTAGAGCGTGCGACCGGTGTCGCGCTTGGACAGCTCGAGGGCGAGCTTCACCCGCTGCGCCTCGCCGCCGGACAGCGTGGTCGCAGACTGGCCGAGCTTCATGTAGCCGAGACCGACCTCGCCGAGCGTCGCGAGCTTCTGGCGCACCGCCGGGACCGCCTCGAAGAAGGCGTGCGCCTGCTCGACGGTCATGTCGAGCACTTGGTCGATGCTGCGGCCGCGGTAGCGAATCTCGAGCGTCTCGCGGTTGTAGCGCCGGCCATGGCAGACGTCGCACGGCACGTAGACGTCGGGCAGGAAGTGCATCTCGACCTTGATCACGCCGTCGCCCTGGCAGGACTCGCAGCGCCCGCCCTTCACGTTGAACGAGAAGCGCCCCGGACCGTAGCCGCGCTCGCGCGCCGCCGGCGTGCCGGCGAACAGCTCGCGGATCGGGGTGAACAGTCCGGTGTAGGTCGCCGGGTTGGAGCGCGGCGTGCGGCCGATCGGGCTCTGGTCCACGCTGATCACCTTGTCGAACTGCTCGAGGCCGATGATCGCGTCGTGCGCCGCCGGCTCGAGCGCGGCGCCGTGCAGCTCGCGCGCCGCCGCGCTGTAGAGCGTGTCGTTGATCAGCGTGGACTTGCCCGAGCCGGACACGCCGGTGACGCACACGAAGAGCCCGACCGGCAGCTCGACGTCGATCGATTTCAGGTTGTTGCCGCGCGCGCCGCGGATGCGCAGCCACCGGTCGGCCTCGGGACGCCGCCGCCGCTGCGGCGCCGCGATCGCCCGCGTGCCCGCCAAGTACTGGCCGGTGAGCGACGCCTCGCTACGCTCGATGTCGTGCGGCGTGCCCTGGGCGACGATCTCGCCGCCGCGGTCGCCTGCGCCGGGCCCCATGTCGATAACGTGGTCGGCGGCGCGGATCGCCTCCTCGTCGTGTTCCACCACGATCACCGTGTTGCCGAGGTCGCGCAGGCTCTTGAGCGTCGCGAGCAGGCGCCCGTTGTCGCGCTGGTGCAGCCCGATCGAGGGCTCGTCGAGCACGTACATCACCCCGGTCAGGCCGGAGCCGATCTGCGAGGCGAGCCGGATGCGCTGCGCCTCGCCGCCCGAGAGCGTCTCGGCCGAGCGGTCGAGCGACAGGTAGTCGAGCCCGACGTTGACCAGGAACGACAGGCGCGCGGCGATCTCGCTCACGATCCGCTCGGCCACGCCCGCCTTGTGCCCGGGAAGCGCGAGCGCGCGGAAGAAATCGAGGCTCTCCCGCAGCGGCAGGGCGCTCACCTCGTAGATCGCGCGCTCGCCGCCGGGCGGGCCCACCTTGACGTGCCGCGCTTCGCGCCGCAGGCGGGTGCCCTCGCACTCCGGACAGGTTTTGCGACTGATGTACTTCGCTAGCTCCTCGCGCACGACGACCGAGTCGGTCTCCTTGTAGCGGCGCTCGAGGTTGGGGATCACGCCCTCGAACGGGTGCTCGCGGACGAAGGTCTTGCCGCGCTCGTTCAGGTAGGAGAACGCGATCGGCTCGGTGGTGCCGTAGAGCACCGCGCGCTGGACCTCTTCGGGCAGCTTCTCGAACGGCCGCTCCACATCGAACCTGAGGTGCGCCGCGAGGCTGGTGAGCATCTGGAAGTAGAACTGGTTGCGCCGGTCCCAGCCCTTGATCGCGCCCGAGGCGAGCGCGAGCTCGGGGTGTGCGACCACGCGCCGCGGATCGAAGAACTCGATCGTCCCGAGGCCGTCGCAGGTCGGGCAGGCGCCGGCCGGGTTGTTGAAGGAGAACAGCCGCGGCTCGAGCTCCGGCAGCGAATAGCTGCACACCGGGCAGGCGAACTTGGCCGAGAACAGGTGCTCCTTGCCGGTGTCGGCCTCGACCGCGATCGCCCGCCCGTCGGCGTGGCGCAGCGCGGTCTCGAACGATTCGGCCAGGCGCTGCTTGGCGTCGGGGCGCACGCGCAGCCGGTCCACCACGATCTCGACGCTGTGCTTCGCGTTGCGCGTCAGCCGTGGCAGCGCGTCGATCTCGTGGATCAGTCCGTCGATGCGCAGCCGGACGAACCCTTGCGCGCGCAGCTCGTCGAATAGCTCCTGCTGCTCGCCCCTGCGGCCCGCCACCACCGGCGCGAGGATCATCAGGCGCGTGTCCTGTGGCAGGGCGAGCACGTGGTCGACCATCTGCGCGACCGATTGCGCCGCGAGCGCGAGCCGGTGCTCGGGGCAGTACGGCGTGCCGACGCGCGCGAACAGCAGGCGCAGGTAGTCGTGGATCTCGGTCACGGTGCCGACCGTCGAGCGCGGGTTGTGCGAGGTCGCCTTCTGCTCGATCGAGATCGCCGGCGACAGCCCCTCGATCAGGTCCACGTCGGGCTTTTCCATCAACTGCAGGAACTGCCGCGCGTACGCCGAGAGCGACTCGACGTAGCGCCGCTGCCCTTCGGCGTACAGGGTGTCGAAGGCGAGCGAGGACTTGCCCGACCCCGACAGGCCGGTGATCACCACGAGACGGTTGCGCGGCAGGTCGACGTTGAGGTTCTTCAGGTTGTGCGTGCGCGCGCCGCGGATGCGAATCTCGTTCATGCTGCGGGTGGGGCGGGGCGAATCGGATAGTGTACGAGAGCGGGGCGCCGCGGCGCCAGCGCGGCGAGCATCGCGATCGCCCCGGCGACCGGCCCCGCTGACGGCGGCGCGCGCCGGACCGGCCGCGGCGTGCGGATCCGGTACCATTTCCGCTCCGCCCTCCGGCAGTTCCCCCGCATGGCCTCGCCCCTCAGCTCCGACCGAATGTCGCGCGACGAGCTGCGCGCCGGCGTCACGCTCGGCACGCTGTACGCCTTGCGGATGTTCGGGATGTTCCTGATCCTGCCGGTGTTCGCGGTGCACGCGCCGCGCCTGGCGCACGGCGATGACCTGACGCTGGTCGGCATCGCCCTGGGCGCCTATGCGTTCACGCAGGCGATCTTCCAGATCCCCTACGGCATGGCGGCCGACCGCTTCGGGCGCAAGCGCGCGATCGTCGTCGGGCTCCTGGTGTTCGCCGCCGGGAGCTTCCTCGCGGCGGTGTCCACCGACATCTACCTCACGATCCTGGGCCGCTGCATCCAGGGCGCCGGGGCGATCGCCGCGGCGGTGATGGCCCTGGCCGCCGACCTGACCCGCGAAGCGCACCGTACGAAGACCATGGCGATGATCGGGGCGTCGATCGGGCTGGTGTTCGCCGTTTCGCTCGTCGCGGCGCCGGTCATGTACCAGTGGATCGGAATGGGAGGCATCTTCGCGCTGACCGGCGTCCTCGCCCTGGCCGGCGTCTGGCTCACGCTCGCCGGCGTTCCGCACGAGCCGCCGGTGCACGTCGCGCACGGCCCGGACCTCGGGGCGGCGGCGCTGCGCGCGGTGATCGGCAACCCCGAGCTCGCGCGGCTCAACTTCGGGATCTTCGCCCTGCATCTCACCCAGATGGCGATGTTCGTGGTGGTGCCGTTGCTGCTGGTCGAGCCGGGCGGCCTGGCGGTGGCCGAGCACTGGAAGGTGTACCTCCCGGTGGTGCTCTCGTCGTTCGTGCTGATGGTCCCGCCGCTGCTCGCCGCCGAGCGCCACGGCCGGTCGCGGCGCCTGTTCGCCGGCTCGATCGCGCTGCTCGGGCTCGCGCAGCTCGGGCTCACCTGGTGGGCCACTGGCGTTGCTACGATCGCGGCGTTCCTGCTCGCCTTCTTCGTGGCGTTCAACCTGCTCGAGGCGGCCATCCCCTCGCTCGTGACGCGGCTCGCGCCGCAGCGCGCCAAGGGCACCGCGCTCGGGGTCTACAATACGACGCAGGCGATGGGACTGTTCGCGGGCGGGGCGCTCGGCGGTCTGCTCGCGAAGCACCTGGGCGCGCAGGCGGTGTTCGTGGCGTGCGCCGCCCTGATGCTGGTCTGGTTGTTGGTCGTTGCGTGGATGAGGGTCCCGCCGCCGGTGCGTACCCGCGTGGTGGCGGTCAGCGCGGGTCTCGATCCCGAGGAGCTGCGCCGGCGCCTGGTCGAGGTGCCCGGGGTCCGCGCCGCGGTAGTGGTGCCGGGAGAGGGGGTGGCGCGCCTCGAGGTGGTGCCCGGCTGGGATGAGCCAAGAGTCATGAACCTGGTGAACGGGAGAGCGTAATGGCCTCAGTGAACAAAGTGATCCTGGTCGGCAACCTGGGCGCCGACCCGGAGACGCGCTACATGCCGAGCGGCGATGCCATCACCAACATCCGCCTCGCGACGACCGACCGCTGGAAGGACAAGACGAGCGGCGAGCTGAAGGAGGCGACCGAGTGGCACCGCGTCGCCTTCTTCGGCCGCCTCGCCGAGATCGCGGGCCAGTACCTGAAGAAAGGCTCGCAGGTCTACGTCGAGGGCCGCATCCGCACGCGCAAGTGGCAGGACAAGGACGGCCAGGATCGATATTCGACCGAGATCGTGGCCGACGCGATGCAGCTCCTCGGGCGGCGTGAGGGGATGGGCGAGGCGCCGGCGTCGCGGGAGCCGGCGGAGACGGCACCCGCTGCGGTGAAGCCTGCGGCCAAGAAACCGGCGACCAGCATCGCCGAGATGGACGACGACATTCCGTTCTAGGTGATCGAAGCGCGAACGGCGCGCACCGCGAGGCGCGCGCCGTTCGCTGCGGAGCCGTGCGCGGCTACGCGGCGCGCTTCGTCCGGGCGCGGGTGCCCCTGACCGCGCGCTTGGGTGCGCGCTTCGGGGTGGTGTCCTGCCTCGCGGCGGCGCCGATGCGCGCCCGGACTGCCGATGCGGTCTCGCCGTAGACCTTCTGCAGCCGTCCCACGTACTGGCGGGCAGCCCTGCGGACCGCGGCGTACCCGGGCGACGATTTGACCGAGGCGATCAGCGCGCCGGCGGTCCGCTTCGCGCGGCCCTCGAAACGCTCGCCCTCGCGCACCAGGCTCGCAAAGTAGCGGGGGGCGGTCGATCGCACGCGCGCGACGGCGCCGAGGCCGGCGAGCCACGCGCCGCGGGACGCGCTCCGCACGGCGCCGAGGGCGCGGTTGATCTGGAGTTCGTAGGCAGTGGCGGTTCTGGCATTCATTCGCATGGTCCTTCCGGGTTCGATGGGCAACGTCGCCGAGGCTAACGGAGAAAACTAGAGCCCGCACCCGAAATAGGGCGCGCGGCCTAGACGAGATGGCCGTCGAACGAGCGGCCGCGCACGCTCGCGGCGACGCCGGCTACCGGAACAGTCGCCGCACCGAGTCGAGCACACCGGCCTCGTCCCGCGCGCCCTGACGCGGCGGCGCCGGCGCCTCGCCGGAGCGCGGCCGGTGCCCGCCGGCGAGGGCGGTCTGGCAGGGTGTGCGGTCGGCGGTGACGCGGGTGAAGAGCATTTCCCCGAGCAGCGAGAGCCCGCCGGTGGCGACCGCGCCGCCGACCGAGAGCGCGGCCCGCGCCGAGGCGGCGGTGTCGATCCCGATCGCGGGTTCGGCGAGCGTGCCGGTGATCCGCACCACCTCGGCGAGACTCGCCGCGCCGATGCCGATGCCCTCGACCACGGTCGGGCGGATCGCGAGATCAAGGGCCTCGGTACGGAAGTTGATCGTGCCGGCCGCCACCGCGTGCACGCGGTTCGTCTCGACTGCGATCGTGCGCTGGACCGTCGCGATGCCGTCCCGGACCGGCAGGATCGCGACCGCGCAGCCGATCTCGGTGCCTCGCTCGGTGCGCCGGAACGGGTTGACCGTGTCGGCGATCTTCGTCATCACGTCACCGCCCAGATCGAGAGCGGTGCCGGTCAGGCGAACCGGACCGGTCGCCACGATGCGCACCTCGCCGTTCGCTCCGGCCGCGAAGCTGCGCACCGAGCTGCCAGGACCCCGCAGGGTCGCGGCGACCTCGAGGCGGCCGCCCTGAACCGACCGCCCCTGCCCCATCGCCGCGGCGACTTGCTGCAGGTCGATGCCGCGACCGTCGAGCTGGAGCGCGAGCGTGGGCGCTTGCGACCGCGCGGCGTCGAGCGAGGCGCGCGCGCTGACCGCGCCGCCACCGATCTTCGCCGACGCGGGGCGCACGTCCAGCTTTCCGGCCCTGAGCGTCGCGCGCGCGGCGAGATCCTCGACTGGGAGTTTGCCGGCGGTGATCAGGCGGCCGATCGCGACGTCGGCGTCGGCGTCGAAGCCGCGCAGCAGGTCGAGCGGCAGCGGGTCGTCGCTGAACACGCGGCCGCCGCGGCTGGTCGCGGCGCGCGGCGCGGGCTGGGCGCGCTTCTGCCCGGCCGCCGACAGGTCGAGCGCGGCTGCCCTGACCTCGAGCTTGACGTAGGGCCACTCGCCGGCGGTCCGCACCGTCGCCTGGCCCTCGACCGGGTGGTTGCCGATCGATGCCTTCAGCGGCGCGATCGTGAACTCGCCCCGCGTCGCGCGGGCGCGCGCCTCGAACGACACCGGGAGCGGCAGGCCGATCGGCCCGCCGGCGAGGCGCGCGACCGCGGCGGTGTCGGTCAGCTCGCCGCGCGCGGTGCCGTCGAACGTCGGGAACGTGGTCCGCCAGTCGAGCGTCCCGTCGAGCGCGAGCCGGGCGCCCGGGGTCGCGAACACCACGTCCACCGGCCAGCTCGCCGTCCGATCGAGCAGCGCGCGCAGCGTCCCGACGCTGCCGCGGAGGGTCATCGCCTGGCCGTTCGTCGTAGCGGTGAGATCGACATCGGCCTTGCGCCCCAGCGTATCGCGCGCCACGCGCAGCTTCTCGATCGCCAGCTCCTGCCGGCCCGCCCGTCCGGCCCGCTGCCAGGCGATTCGTCCGCCGTCGATCGCAATGGCGTGCACTTCGATCGCGGCGGAGCGGGCGCTGCCTTTTGCCGGGGTGCTCGTGTCGCCGGCCGGCGGCTCGAAGACCCAGTTGCCCAGGCCTTTGGCATCGGTCTCCAGCAGGACGTCGGGCTCGATCAGCTCGAGGCGGCCGACCTCGATCTCGCCACGCAGGAGCGGCAGCAGCGCGACCCGGGCCTCGACCCGCTTCACCCGCAGCATGTCGGGCCGCGACCCCCATGGCGCGTTCGCGAGGCTCACGTCCTCGAGCACGAGCCTGAGCGAGGGCAGGACCCGGAGCTCGACCCGGCCGCCGACCCTCAGCTCGCGGCCGATGCCCTCCCGGACGCGATCGGCGGCTTGCTGGAAGTAGGGCGCGGGGTCGATGAAGCGGGCGAGGACGGCCAACCCGCCAATCAGGACGACGGCCGCTACGGCGGCCGCGAGGAAGCCGATCTTGAGCGAGCGAGGCATTGCCGGATCGCGCTGCGCAGCGACGGAGAAAGAACCCAAAGGCTACTCGGCGCGCCGGGCGACGGCCAAATCACTTTGCCCGCTCTGGCGCCATCGCCGCGGCCGCGAGCGGGGCTTGAAGTCGGGACGCAAGGCCCCGATTTCACGGGGAAAATCGAGGTCCATCGGGTATACTGCACGCCTTCCTCAGGGGGCGACCAGGAGTTCGCATGCCGATTTACGAGTACCGCTGCACATCGTGCGGGTTCCAGAACGAGTACATCCAGAAGGTCACCGATCCGCTACTTTCGGTGTGTCCGGCCTGCGGCCAGGCCACTTTCAACAAGCTGGTGACGGCGGCCGGTTTCCAGCTGAAGGGGTCGGGCTGGTACGTCACCGACTTCAAGGGCGGCGGCGCGAAGCCGACCGATGCCAAGCAGGCGCCGGCGAAGGACGATGGCGCGAAACCCGCCGCCGCGTCCAAGGATGAAGGCGGATCGTCGGCCGGCAAGACGGCCGCAAAGGACGCTGCTAGCCCGGCGAGCGGCACCA
>Ga0308411_10003101_pt1 | contig 11171 bp, 7 predicted proteins | sample HotsprottomLayer_2_FD_203530 | JGI IMG/M metagenome (GOLD analysis project Ga0308411, IMG submission 203530) | Hot spring phototrophic mat microbial communities from Octopus Spring, Yellowstone National Park, Wyoming, United States -... | ecosystem: Environmental > Aquatic > Thermal springs >... | reverse complement strand
TGACGAGCGACGAGGTCTTCGAGCTGACGGACCTGCCCCCGAGTCTGGCCGTGATCGGGACGGGCATCATCGCGCTCGAGCTGGGCCAGTCGATGCAGCGCCTCGGCGTGCGGACCGCATTCTTCAACCCGTTCGACGAAGTGGGGCCGTTCACCGACCCCGAGGTGAAGCAGGTGGCGCGCCGGGATCTCGCGGCCGAGCTCGACCTGCGCCTGGGCGTGCAGATGATCGCCGCCGAGGCGGGCGCCGACGGGCTCGCCTTGCGCTGGCGCGAGCCGGACGGGGCGGTGCGCGAGGAAGTCTTCGCACAGGTCCTGGTCGCCGCCGGGCGGCGGCCGAACGTCGCCGGTCTCGGCCTCGAGACGACCGGGCTCGCGCTCGACGCGCACGGCCTGCCCCGCATCGACCCGGCGACGACCCAGTGCGGCGACGCGCCGATCTTCTTCGCGGGCGACGTGAACGGCCACCTGCCGCTCCTGCACGAGGCGGCCGACGAGGGCCGGATCGCCGGGGCGAACGCGATGCTCTGGCCCACGGTGGAGCGCCACGTGCGCCGCGTGCCGCTCGCGATCGCGTTCACCGATCCTCAGATGGCCATGGTCGGAGCGCGCTACGCCGACCTGCCCGAAGGGCGGCACGCGATCGGCGGGGTGTCGTTCGAGAACCAGGGCCGCGCGCGCGTCGGCGGCCGCAACCGCGGCCTCCTGCGGGTGTACGGCGACCCCGCGAGCTGCCGCCTGCTCGGTGCGGAGATGTTCGGCCCCGGCATGGAGCACATGGCGCACCTCCTCGCCTGGGCGGTGCAGAGCGGCATGACCGTCCAGACGGCGCTCGAGATGCCGTTCTACCACCCGGTGTTGGAGGAGGGGCTGCGCACCGCGCTGCGCAACCTCGCGCGCGAGCTCCGCGCGATGGGCGGCTGCCGGCCCGAGGATCTCGCCGAGGCGCCGGGGGACTGACCGCGGTGCACCCCGGTCGCGCGATGCGGTAGACCGGTGCGCCGCCGAGCGGAGGGACGATGATCCTGGTGACGGGCGCAGCGGGGGTCACGGGACGCGCGGTGATCCGCGCGCTCGCGTCGCGCGGCGCCGCTGCCCGCGGCCTGGTGAGCCAGGAACGGTCGCGCGAGGCAGTGCTCGCGGCCGGAGCCGCCGAAGCGGTGGTCGGCGATCTGCGCGACCCGGCGAGCGTGCGCGCGGCGCTGCGCGGGGCGGCGGCCGCCCATCACATCTGCCCGAACATGAGCGAGGCGGAGATCGCGATCGGCGCCAACGTCATCGCCGCGGCGCAGGCCGGCGGCGTCGCGCGGCTCGTCTATCACAGCGTCATCGCCCCGCAGATCGAGGCCATGCCGCACCACTGGGACAAGCTGCGCGTCGAGGCGCAGCTGATCGAGTCGGGCCTCGCCTACACCATCCTCCAGCCCGCGGTGTACATGCAGAACCTCTGCTTCCAGCGGCGGGAGATCGTCGCGCACGGGGAATACCCGCAGCCGTTCTCGGCCGATGCGCGGCTCGCGCTGGTCGACGTGGACGACGTCGCCGAGGCCGCCGCTCGGGTGCTCACCGAGCCTGGCTGGGAGCACGGCACCTTCGAGCTGGCGAGCGGCGATGCGCTGAACCGGCACGAGATGTGCGCCATCCTGACCGAAGTGCTCGGCCGCCCGGTGAGGCCGGTCACGCTCGCGCTCGCCGACTGGCGCCGGGCCACCGAGTCGCGGCTCGGTAAGCCCGCCACCGATCGGCTCGCGGCGATGTTCGCCTATTACGACCGGCACGGCCTCGCGGCGGGCAACCCGCGCGCGCTCACCGCGCTCCTCGGCCGCTCACCGGCGCGCTTTCGCGACTTCGTCCGCCGCCAGCTCGCGTAGGCTGAGCGCCTCGACCCCGGCGCGATCCTGGCCGCGGGAGCGGCCGGAGACCGCGCGATCGGCCTCGGACCCTCCAGTCCGAAGCGCGCCCGACTCAGCGCAGCAGCCGGCCGGGGAGCGCCCCGGTGTGCCGGTCGTCGCAGACCGTTTCCTGGCCGGCCACGAACGTATGCCGGTATCCGACCGCGCGCTGCATCAACCGCTTGCCGCCGGCCGGCAGATCGTAGAGGACCTCCGGCGGGGTGAGGCGCAGCCGCTCGAAGTCGATCACGTTGAGGTCGGCGCGCAGCCCGGGCGCGATCAGCCCGCGGTCGGCGAGGCCGTAGCCGAGCGCGCTGTCGCGCGTCTGCTTGCGCACCACGAACTCGAGCGGCAGCCCCGGCCCGCGCTTGCGGTCGCGCGCCCAGTGGGTGAGCAGGAACGTCGGCGAGCTGCAGTCGCAGATCGTGCAGACGTGCGCGCCGCCGTCGCCGATCCCCATGATCGTGGCGTCGTCCAGGAGCATTTCGCGCACCGCGTCGAGGCTCCCTTCGGCGTAGTTCTCGAACGTGTGCGCGAGCAGGCGCTTGCCGCCGTCCTCGAGCATCGCTTCCAGCGCGAGCGCCCAGGGGCTCGTGCCGAGCGCGCGCGCACGCGCCGCGAGGCTCGCGGCCGGGTCGGGCTCGTAGTCGTACCGTTCGTCGACGACGTAGGTGCGCGCGAGCGCGCCGTCGACCCAGCGGGTGTACTCGTCATCGGGCCGGTCCTCGACCAGCGCGCGGCGTAGCGCGGCGTCGCGAACGAGACGGTCGTAGCGGGCGCGCGGCGCGAGGTCGCGCAGCGCGAGCCACGCCGGATGACTCGAGAACGGATTCGTGGAGGTCTCCAGGCCCCAGGTGAGGCCGATCGGACGGGCCCCGACCTGGCCGTTGACCGCGAGGCCCGCGGCGCGCGCGGCGCGGATCTGGCCGAGCGTCTCCCGCCACAGCTGGGGGCGGTCGTTCACCTGCAGCAGCAGCACCGACAGCGGCCGGCCGGCGATCTCGGCCGCGGCGCGCAGCCGCTCGAACTCGCCGGGACCGAAGTCGGAGTTCACCTCGATCACGCCGCGGCCGGCGCGGCGCAGCGCCGCGGCGAGGCCCGCCAGCTCCGGTTCGCTCGCCGACAGGCTCGGCGTGTAGCGGCCGTCGCGCGCGCGGTGCTTGACCGTGCGGGAGGTGGTGAACCCCAGCGCACCGGCGCGCAGCGCCTGCTCCAGCAGCTCGCCCATGCGCGCGATCTCCTCGGCGGTCGGGGTCGCGGCGTGATCAGCGCCGCGGTCGCCCATTACGTAGAACCTGAGCGCGCCGTGCGGCACCTGCGCGCCGACGTCCATCACCTTCGGCGCGGCGTCGAGCACGTCGAGGAACTCGGGGAACGACTCCCAGTTGAACTTGACGCCCTCGGCGAGGACCGTCCCCGGGATGTCTTCGACGCCCTCCATGAGGTCGATCAGGTAGGGCGCCGCACCCGGGCGCACCGGGGCGAAGCCGACCCCGCAGTTGCCGAAGATGGTGGTGGTCACGCCGTGCAGCGACGACGGCGTGAGGAACGGGTCCCAGGTGACCTGGCCGTCGTAGTGCGTGTGCACGTCGACGAAGCCGGGCGTGACGAGCAACCCGCGCGCGTCGATCTCGCGCCGGCCGCGGCTGACGCCCTGGCCCACCGCGGCGATGCGATCGCCGTCGATCGCGACGTCGGCGACGCGGCGCGGCGCGCCGCTGCCATCGACGACGGTACCGGAGCGAATCACCAGATCGTGCATACGCGCCTGCCCTTCCCGAACGGAGGGACGATAGGCTACTACGCGCCGGGGTGGGTGTGCGGCGTCAGTCGGCGCCGTCGGCGCGCGGGCTGCGCACCAGGGCCGGCGCCGCGCGGCCGAGCACCGTCGCGCGCAGGCGCACCAGGCGACCACGCGTCTCGGCGATCCGCGCGAGCAGCGCGTCGCGCTCCTCCGCCGGCGCCTGCTCGAGCAGGACCAGCGCGGCCTGCGTCTGCAGCTGGAGCTGCTCGAGCAGGGTCCGCGTGATGCGGTCGACGATCGCCGCGCTGTCGTGATCGAGTTGCGGAGCGGGAGTGGACATGGCGCGCAGCGTCAGCCCCCGTTCCGACGAACCGCGGCGGGCGTGCGGCTGACACGCAATCTCGTGCAATCGCTCATCGGCGCTGGATGCGGAGTGGTCCGGGACCTCGTCAGTGCCGATTCTCAACCGATGCGTGCCCGTGCGGCGCGAATATGCCGGCCGGCGACTGTGAACAATGGTCACAGCCGGCCGCGCACTGTCGAGGCCCGGACGCCGCGCGCCCGATTGTCTCGATCTCGACAGCGCCGGGGGATCGTGCAGCCGCATACGCGCCGCGATTCTGCCCTGGCACTTCAAATCTGCGCCCGCCGCCATCATCGAACGCTGCGCCTATTGCGACGGATCTTCGAGCCAACCTCGGCCTACGGCCAATGGGTGAGCTGCGCGGCGGCGCGCTGGAATGCTTCGAGCGTTGAGATGAAAAATAACTTCGGCGAAAAACGCCCTGCGCAGCGCCAAGGCCTGGGCTGCAGTCGACCGCGCTGGCGCGGGAGCCGGCACGCCCGCCCAGCCGGGCGTCACTCCCGCTCGAACCCCTGGCTAGTGAACTTCAGCGTGCGCGCGTTCTCGGTGACCGTGCGCACGACGTTGTCGGGCGCCCCGGAGGGGAGCTGCGCCTCGATCTCGAGTGTCACCCGCACTTCGGCGCCGACCAGCGCCGTGAGATGAGCGATCACCTCGTCGGCGATGCGGCTCGCATCGCGCCCCACGCGTGCCGGATCGAGCTCCACCGTGCCGTGGTACCGCCGCGGCGCCGCCGGTAGGGTCGGTTTCGGCGCGCCAGGCGTGGCTGAGGCAGGCGCGCCGGGGATACCGGCAGAGGGCCCGGTCGTCGCTGCCGAAGGGCTCGTCGCCGCGCCGCCCGGGCCGGGCGTCGGCGCGGCCTCTGCGTCCAGCTGCTGCCGCGCGGTCTCCGGTTTCACCAGCAATCCGGCGCTCTCCGCCGCAACGCTCACGATCTGTCCGGCCCGCAGTCCGCGGTAGCGGTCCGCGGCTTCGTCATGGCTCTCTGCAAAAGCGAACGTGTCCGACTGCCACGTGAGCAGCGCCACGCCGTCGCGGATCGCCTTGACCAGCACCTCCGGCCCCGCGAGCCGCGGCAGGTAGAGATATCGCGCGAAGTCTTCCACGAGCTGCTTCACGGCAACGTGCTCGCCGCGCCAAAGCGGCACCTCGTCCAGGTGCTTGCGCAGGATCGTCGAACCCAGACTGGTCACGAGGAGATCGTCGTTGCGGAGCTTCTTGCTCGCGCGCACGGCGAGCGCGTCCGCCCCGCTGAGACGGATCGCGTGCCACTCCACCGCCGACTGCGGGGTCTTCTGCTCCGCCACGAGGACCCACTGATAGGTCTCCGGCAGCCGCGCGTTCACTGCGCCGTCGGCGGTCTGCTTCTGCGTCTCGGCCTGTCGGGCCTGGTGAGTGTCCAGATTGAGCGTTTCTTTCTGCGCCACGATCGCCGACCACGCGAGGTACTTGCGCAGCGCCTCGTCCAGGTCCTGCAGGCGCACGCGATCGGCGGCGAGGAAAACGAGCGTGTTGCGGTAGAGGCGCGGCGCGTTGCCGCGCGACTCGAGGATCGCCTTGGCCGCCGTCTCCGCCGCGCTGCCGGGCTCCTTGCTGTACGGGTATTCCGCGGGCAGCACCACGAGGCGCGCGTCGAGATCGTCCGGCACGTCCGCCCCGGACCGCGGCAAGGGATGCACGCGCGCGAAGTCGCCGGTCCGCTTCAGGTCGGCGCGAACGCGCTTCTCCAGCTCCTCCGCGATCTTGTCGGGGTCGCGCTTGAGTTGCTCCGCCAGGTCCTCCGGGAGCTTCGTGACCGTCGGCTGGGTGGCGTACCAGGCCCGCGGCCCGTCCTAATAGAGATAGGTCGCGGCGGCCGCCAGCCGGCGCAGGGCGTCCCCGAAGATCGCCGGGGACTCGCCGGGCATGACGCACCCGAGCTTCACGCGGCGATCTTCGAGCCCGCGGTGCGCCGCGGCCGTGGTCGGCGCCGAGCCGAGGTAGATCGTGCGCGCCACCCGCCGCGTGGCGTGGAGCTTGCCGAGATTGGGCACCTCGCCGTCGATCTTGAGCGGCAGCGAGTTCGGCCCGTCGACGTCCTTCTCGATGATCGGGATCCAGTTGTCCGAGAGATAGCGGGTGAGCTCGAACTGCACGCGCGGATCGTCGATCGGGATCGTCGAGGGCAGGATGAGCGGGTTGCGGTCCCCCTTCTCCCACAGGCTGTGGATCACCGCGGCCATGAGCCGCAGCACGCCGCGCGTGCGCTGGAACTTCACCAGCGTGGACCAGTCCTCGTAGAGGCGGTCGAAGATCTCCGGGTGGATCGGATACGCCGCCTGAATGCGCTTCTCGTAGTCCGCGGCCCGGCACTCGGGCGGGAGCTCGCCCGCCTGCGCTCGATACAGGTCGGCGAATGCGCGAGCCGTCACGTCGCGCTGCTTGAACGCCTCGGGGCCGGTGAGCGGCTCGAATAGGCGCCGCCGCACGATCTCGAAGCCCTCCTCGGCGGTCGCCGGCCGCCACGACGAATCGACCCGCCCAACCACGTTCCGGAGCCGGTCGAGTGCCTCGCGGCCGCGAATGCCGCCGACCTCGACGTCATCGGCCTGGACATGCGGGGAGCCTGGCGTATCGGACGCCGGTAGGGACACCACCAGCAGGCAGTTCTTGGCAAGCTTGGCAGACTCGGTCAGCGCCTGGGCGAAGGTGAACATCGTGTCGCAGCTGCCCGCCGGCAGGTCGGCTGCGTCGTGAAGCTGGCGCGCGTAGGCCACCCACTCGTCCACCAGCACGAGGCAAGGCCCGTATTCCACGAAGAGCTCGCGCAGCACGTCGCCCGGGCTGGTCGCCTTTTCGTCGTCCTTCGCCACCCGCGCGAACGCCTTCTTGCCGCCCAGCTGGTACGCAAGCTCGCCCCACAGCGTGCGCACGACCGTCCCGTCGGGCTTGGTGACCGGGTTTCCAGGCGAGATCTTGTTGCCCACCAGGACCACGCGCTTCGCCTTCGGCAGTGTCTTGACGGCCGCCTCGGCCAGCACCGCATCGACGCCGGCGAGCTCCGTTGGGCTCGCCCCCGAGAAGAGGTGGTAGAGCGCGAGCATCGAGTGCGTCTTGCCGCCGCCGAAATTGGTCTGCAGCTGTACCACCGGATCGCCGCCCTTGCCGGCGAGGCGTTGCACGCCGCCCACGAGCAACCGCTTGAGGCTCTCGGTCAGGAACGTGCGGCGGAAGAACTCCGCGGGCTTGCGGTACTCGTCGCTCCCCTCCCCCAGGTGGACCTGCCAGAGGTCGGCGGCGAACTCGGCCTGCTGATAGCGCCCGCTCGCGACATCCGCGTGCGGCGTCACGACCTCGCGCCAGGCCTTGAGCCCGCCCGTCGCTGCCGCCTCGATCAGCGAGCCGCCGGCCTTGCGCTTCTCGCCGCGGACCTGCTCGTCGATGGTGAGACGCCGAAGGTCCTGCATCATCCGGTCCACCTCGTCCGCTTCCTTGGCCGAGACCGCCGTGAGGAGGCGCACGATCGAATCGAGCGCGCGTTCTGCGTCGCGGCTGGAGAACGGGTTCTGGTGCGCCCATTTGTTGCGCACGTCCCGGAGCTCCGACACGAGATTGCGCTCGCTCTGGCCCAGCGTCTTGCGGACGATCGGGTTCCACTGGTTCCACATTACCGCCAGCAGCGATGCGGCATCCCACTGGGGCTCCGCTCCGTCCTTGAACAGCTTGGCCTGGCTCTCGCCGACCGACTGGCGAACGATGCCCAGCCACCCCTGCGCGTCCTGCGCCCGCAGTTCCCGCTCCACGAAAGGCGCGAGGCCGTCCTTCAGGAGCTCCAGGGCTTTGCCGACGCGTTCCTGGTTGGTGATCGCCACGCCATGGTCTCCGTTTCTCAGTTGCCGTCGCTCACGCCCCACTCGTAGCCGAGCTCGGCAATGGCCTGGATGAGGTCGCGGGGGGACTGCGCCCGACTCGGCGCCAACTCTTCCCGAAGCAACGTCTCGACGGCGTGGAACGCCGCAACCCCCGATTCGTCGCCGTAATGGAAGGCGAGCACGTCGATGCCGGCCATGCGTGCGGCCAGAACCTGTAGCAGCGTCATCAGGACACGGTGCCCGCCGAACGCCCCGCAGCCCCAGAAACCCGTGTGCACGACGACGGGGCACGGCGCGCCGCGGAACCGTTCGGACTCGAGAACGGCTGCCCGGAAGCCCGTGAACGCCGTCACGAGCACATGCTCGATCTGGCTGGGTGTATAGCGTCCGTACCCACCGCTCGGCGCCGCCATAGCGATCAGATTGGAGACGGTCGGGGGATCGATCCTCGTCGTCGCTCGCCGAATGGCCTCCTGGCTGGCCCACGCGAACGCGTTGCCGTACAGCCCGTGGGGTCGTCCCTCGGCGGCGCTGGGCTCGGTCGCCACGCGGCAACGACGCTCGACGCCCATGACCAGCACGGGTGTCGGGCGATGTCCGTCCACCGTCCGCGCACGAAGGCCGCGAGCATCCAGCGCTTCCTTGAGCGAGCCGAGGGCCGGGTGCTCCGCGACCTGCATCTCGTCCTGCGCGAAAAGAGGGGAGCCATACGCCACGAAGAGATGAGGGTCGGCGAAATTCACGTGCCACTCGAGGGCGTCGGGCGCCTGCAGGACTGGCCCGTAATCGAAAAACCCAGGGCGCGCGATCACGCGGGTCGGCGCGGGGCCCGGCTCCGTATGCTCGGGAAGCGGCAGCGCGCCCCAGCGGGCATACCGGAGAGTGCCCCGATGGACGGCGCCGGGAGGACACGCGATCGCATGAACCACCTGCTTGTTCCGATCGCGCCAGACGGGCGGATGCTCCGTAACGAGCGCCTGCGCGTCGAATTCCAACCGTTCGATCGGCTCCGCGTCGGTCATCGGCTACTCCTCCGCTACTCCGAACAGCGGCGCCTGCTGCGTTCGGGACGCGCCGACCTCGCGCGCCAGACGAGAAACCTCCGGCCAGCTCTGCACCAGCGCGTTGTACGACAGCGCCTCGGCCGCGCGCTTTTTGCGCTCGCACACGGTGTAGAGGCGGTAGGCCAGCTCGCGCGCGAGTTCGGCCTTTGTACCGAGCTTCGCAACCAGCTCGGCCGCCGCGCCCTCGCCGCGGGCTTCGAGCGCGCGTACGAGCTGGTGCACCGTCTCCCACGCCGTCAGGCGGGCGTCAAGGGCCGGGTCCCAGTCGGCGGCCAGTTCGTCGGGCTTCAGAAGCCGCACCTTGCCGCGCGCCGACTTCACGATGCCGGCCTCCACCATGCCGGCCACGCTCGTGTTCTTGGCCTTGGAAAGTGTTTCGGCCACGCCGTACTCGCCCTCGGAAAAGCCATGCTGCTCGAACCACGCCAGCGCCCAGCGGCTGTCGGCGTCGAAGTCGCCCTCCTGCTCGGCCAGCGCCTCGTCCAGCGTCTGGTTGATGAGCGCCAGCGCCTCGCGCACCGAGAGCGGCCGGCCTTCCGCGTCGAGCACCTTGGCGTACCGAGTGTAGACCGCCATGCCCGGGCCGATGGCCGCCTGGGCGAGGTCCACCGGGGCGATGTTGCCGCGCTGGAGATGCGCCAGCGCCTGTGGCAGCTCGGCCCTGAGGGCCCAGACAAACTCGCGGCGCGTGGCGGTGGGGGCGTTGGCCGGTCGTGGGCGGCAGACGAGGACGATGCTGGAGGCGAGGGCGTTCTGTTCGAAGGCGCGGAGCCCCTTTGGTTGCTCGGTACGCATCGGCCAGGTGCCGCTGATGGCGAAGCCTGCGCGGATCGCCGCATCTAGAAAGGTCTCCCAGCCGGTGCTCGCCGTGCCCTCGGCGCTCTCGGTCTCGGACTGCTTGAAGGCGTAGTAGATCGTGACCGGAAAGGCCGGGTGCGCCTGCTCGGCGAGGCGGTGCATCGCCTCCGTCATGCCGTCGAGAAAGAACTTCTCGGCTTTCTCCTTGCTGCCGTGGCGGTGCGGCGTGGCGACCAGCTCCTCGGCCTTGGGCACGGCGAGCGTGGCGAAGAGATCGGGGAAGACCGGCCGAAGCGAACGGCGCAGCCAGACGTAGAAAAAGTCCGACAAGTCGGCGTAGCCGATGTTGTCGTAGTAGCGGGGTCCGTGGAGACGACCTTGGCCGCTGACACATTTTGGTTGACGGCATCGATCTGAAGCGCGCGACCGGGGCCTCCGTTTGTGAACTGCTTCTCAATTACTTCGCATACCGACTGGACCGTGCCGAAAATGTCCCCCCTGCACCGGCAAGCGGTTGGGTTTCAGCAAAGTCCCACACCATGGGCAACGCTTGTCGCCCGAAGGTGGCGACGAGGCGGTCCATGCGATGTTCCCAGAGACAAAGACTCGTGTTCCGATTGCAAGCCTTGCTCTGGGCAAACGCCAAATACACCCCCACCGCCTCCGCATACGCCGTCGCGCCGGTGCCGCCGTCGCGCAGCGGCTGGCCGTCGTCGGGCAGGCCGGCGGCGAGGGCGTCGCGCTTCACCCGCGCCATCGCCTCGCCCACCAGGTCCGAGAAGGTCGTCAGCGCCACGAGCTGGCGGGGGGTGAAGAGGTCGGCGAAGGTCATCAGGCCGTAATTCGGCGTCTTGAAGTCGCGCGGGTTTACGGGCAACGCGACCTCCGGCTTCCACTCCGGCTTCGCCTGCCGCGCCGCCGCCTCGTGCTCCGGCGTCGGCGCTAGATACACCCGCCCGCGCTCGCCCTCGGCGACGATCGCCATCAGCCGCACGCCCATGCGCCCGGCCTGGCCCTCGGCCTTGATGTAGTCGCCCGCGATCGGCGTGCCCGACATCAGGCAGCGGAAGTTCGCGCCGCGCGCGAGCTTGGTGCCGTTCTTCGCGGCCTGCGCATCCTTGGGCTTCCCCACCTTCACGGTGAAGCGGTAGCCGCCGCCCTCGATCACCGGCTCGACGTAGGCCTCCTTGCCGGTTTTGGTGGAGAGCATGAAGGTCGAGGCGAGCGGCACCTCCACGTCGGCGAAGGCGGGGTTGGGGCTTCGCACCGTGCGCGCCCAGAGCCACGCGATCACGGTGAGCTTGCGGCCCACGTAGGGCTTCAGGTCCGACTGCTGCTTCGCCATCTCGGCCGTGACCTCGACCTTGGGGTAGAGGTGGCCGATGCGCGTTTCCGCCTCGTCGCGCATCCACTGGCCGTAGTGGCGCACGTCCTCGGCCAGCCCCTGCGCGCCGCGCCA